>Ga0209773_10000733_pt1 | contig 10964 bp, 11 predicted proteins | sample BogFormECP14_OM1_FD_188244 | JGI IMG/M metagenome (GOLD analysis project Ga0209773, IMG submission 188244) | Bog forest soil microbial communities from Calvert Island, British Columbia, Canada - ECP14_OM1 (SPAdes) (version 2) | ecosystem: Environmental > Aquatic > Freshwater > Wetlands > Bog ... | reverse complement strand
TCCGAACTTCTCCGTCGACGTCGACCGCACCAAGGCCCAGCAGATCGGATTGCAGCAAAGTAACGTTGCCCAGAGCCTGCTCGTCGCGACAAGCGGCAGCTTCCAGACCACGCCCAGTTTCTGGCTCAACCCGAAGACTGGCGTTACCTACAGCGTCGCCGTACAGTCCCCGGAATACGATCTCGACACCCTTCAGGACTTGAGAAACATCCCCGTCACTACCGGCACAACGGCAACGACCACACCCGCCACGGCGACAGGCAGCGGTCCCGGAACACTGACTGCATCGACCGGCACTGCCATGGGAGGCCAACCGATTCAGATCCTGGGCAATGTTGCTTCGATAGTCCCCGGGGCCGAGATGGGCGCCGTGTCGCACTACAACATTGCCCCAGTCATCGATATCTACGGCAACGTAGTAAACAGCGACCTTGCCAGCGTATCGAAACAAATCGACAAGATCATCGCCGACATGAAGGGCAAGCTGCCGCGCGGTTCTCAGATCGTCGTGCGTGGCCAGGTACAGACGATGCGAACCTCATTCGTCGGCCTTATTGGCGGACTGGTCTTCTCCATCCTGCTCGTGTACTTGTTGATCGTGGTCAACTTCCAATCCTGGCTTGATCCGTTTATCGTCATCTCCGCCTTGCCTGCTGCATTGTGCGGCATCGTCTGGTTTTTGTTCATCACGCATACGCGAATCAGTGTCCCCGCCCTGACCGGCGCCATCATGTGCATGGGCGTGGCCACGTCAAACTCCATTCTTGTGATCAGTTTTGCGCGTGAACAGCTGGAAGAAAATGTCGGCGATGCGCCGGCAGCCGCGCTCAATGCCGGATTTACGCGCTTCCGTCCGGTGCTGATGACGGCGCTGGCAATGATCATCGGCATGGTGCCCATGGCTCTGGGCCTGGGTGATGGCGGTGAACAAAACGCGCCGTTGGGACGCGCCGTGATCGGGGGCTTGTTGCTGGCAACCGTCTCAACGCTCTTCTTTGTGCCAACATTCTTCAGTGTCCTGCACAACCGGCGAAAAGACCGTGCTGGAGAAACCCTGCCAGTCAGAGGGGAGAACTAAGAACCATGAGTCAAACACCTGAATCCCACAGTGGTCACGATCAGCATTCTGCCTCTCACGGGTCGCGTGCGGGTGCGATCACGTTTCTGATCGTTGCCCTGGTTGCCGCGGCCGTTCTGGCAGTTACCGGAATCATTCCCCGGCTGCGCGCGCGCACCAAGTTGCAGGATGATACGAATGCTCTGGCCGCGCCCGATGTGCTTGTTTCGAAACCGCAAAAGGGCAGCCCGTCAGAAGAGGTCATTCTGCCCGGCAACATCTTTGCCTTTGTGGATTCACCCATCTACGCTCGCACGAACGGTTATCTCAGGAAGTGGTATTTCGATATCGGCGCGCGCGTGAAGACAGGTCAGCTACTGGCGGAAATCGAAAGCCCCGAGGTCGATCAGCAACTGGCGCAGGCCAGGGCCGACTTGCTTACGGCTGAAGCGAATGCCAAGTATGCGCAAACCACCTCATCCCGGTATCAGGACCTGCTGAAAACAAATGCAGTGTCGCAGCAGGATACGGAGAACTTCACAACGCAGGCATCCGCTACGAGCACGCAGGTGAAGTCAGCGCAGGCTAACGTACAAAGGCTGGAGCAACTCGTCTCTTTTGAAAAGGTTTACGCTCCATTCGATGGCGTCATTACTGCGCGCAACATCGATGTTGGCCAGCTGATCGATTCCGGAGCAACAAAGGAAATGTTCCACCTGGCCGCGGAGCAAACGCTTCGTGTTTACGTCAATGTCCCGCAGGTTTATTCACTGGCATGCAAACCCGGAGTTGTGGCCGACCTGACCTTTGTCGAATACCCGGGCCGCAAATTTCAGGGCAAGATCGTGCGTACATCAAAAGCGATTGATCCAACTTCGCGCACGCTGCTGGTTGAAGTCGACGTAGACAATCGCAAGGGAGAGCTCGTTCCGGGCGCATATGCCCAGGTCCACTTCAAATTAGACAACGCCCAGCCGACTCTCATCATTCCCGTTCCAGCGTTGATTTTCCGTTCGCAAGGACTGCAGGTTGCCACAGTCGTTGATGGCAAAGCGAAGCTCGTTCCCATCACCATCGGGCGTGACGATGGCCGAGTCGTCGAAGTGACGCAAGGACTACAGTCCGATGACGAAGTAATACAGAATCCACCGGATTCCGTTATCGATGGCGAGTTAGTGCGTGTCGTGCGCCCCGAACAGCAGAACCAGCAGGCAAAGCCGCAAAGCGGAGGGAAGTAAGCATGACCGCTCTTCGCATCTCGGCCATCAGCGCCGCCGCACTCTGTCTGCTGATTGCAGGCTGTACGGTTGGTCCGAATTACAAGCGGCCTACCGCGCCTGCAGCGCCGGCTTTCAAAGAGACCCCGCCTCCGCCGAGCATTCCGAACGGATCCTGGAAGCAGGCGCAGCCCAGCGATCAGGTGCTGCGCGGTAAATGGTGGGAGATCTACAACGACCCGCAACTCAACGCGCTGGAAGAGAAGGTCGCGGTTTCCAACCAGACCTTGAAGGCTGCGACGGAGCAATACTTCGCTGCGCGTGCTGCAGTACAGATCGCCCGTGCGAGTTACTACCCAACACTGAGTGCGGGACCATCGATCTCGCGCCAGCATTTATCACAAAATCGGCCAACTGCCGTTCCGGGAGCAGTCTCGCAGTACAACGACTTCTCACTTACCGGGCAAGCCAGCTGGGAACCCGATCTGTGGGGACAGGTACGCCGCACCGTCGAAGCCTCGCGCGCCAGCGCTCAAGCCAGCGCCGCCGATCTTGCCAACGTTGAGCTGAGCATTCGTTCAGAATTGGCGCAGGATTATTTCGAGCTGCGCGGTCTCGATCTGCAGAAGCAACTCCTCGACAACACGGTGAAGTCTTATGCCGACTACCTGGACTTGACGCAGAAGCGCTTCAAAGGTGGCGTGGCAACCGATTCAGACGTAGCGCTAGCGGAGACGCAGCTAAAGAGCACCCAGGCGCAGGACATTGATGTAGGGGTTGCGCGCGCGCAATTCGAGCACGCCATCGCGACGTTGATTGGCGAGCCCGCTTCCACGTTCAGTCTGTCGCAATCGCCCCTGAGTCTGCCACTGCCGCAGGTTCCTCCAGGTCTCCCATCGGAGCTGCTCGAACGCCGCCCAGACGTGGCGGGCATGGAGCGCCGCGCCGACGCGGCAAACGCGCAGATCGGAGTGGCGATCTCAGCCTATTACCCGAACATTACACTCGGCGGTGCAGGCGGCTTTGAGAGTGCGAATCCCGGCACATGGATTCAGGGCCCGAGCGCTTTGTGGTCCTTGGGCGCGTCTGCCTCGGAACTGCTCTTTGACGCCGGACGCCGCCACGCGGTGACGGAGCAGGCGCGAGACAACTACGAATTGACCGTCGCCAACTATCGGCAAAGCGTGTTGAGCGCTTTCCAGGAAGTAGAAGACAATCTGGCGGCTCTGCGCATTCTCGATCAGGAATCGGTTACGCAGGCGGATGCAGTAGCAGCAGCGCAGCGGTCTCTGCAGATCAGCACGACCCGATACAAGCAAGGCCTGGATGATTATCTGGTAGTCCTCATAGCCCAGACCACATTGCTTACCAACCAACGCACCCAGGCCGACATCACTACGCGTCAGTTCGCCGCGAACGTTTTGTTGATCAAAGCCCTCGGCGGCGGTTGGGACACGACTCAACTACCCAAGATGTAACCTTCATCTGATACAGGCCCGGCTAAGGCAGCGGGCCTGTGTTGTATGCCTCATACGCGCGCCCGCTTACCACGCGATAGATGCCGAAAGCTCTGCCGGTCTTTCCACGCAGCTCGAAGATCAATTCCGCGCGCCCATCGCCATCCGTATCCGCAGCGTCTACGAGATGCATGCGCGGAGAGACGTCCAGAGCCTTGTCGCTCGTCAGCTGCTGGAATAAGGGATGCGGCACGCCATAAAAATCCGGCTGGGCAATCAGCGTAATGTATTTCGCCTCGCCATTGTCGCCAGTCGATTTCGCCGTCAAGACCAGCGTCGCGCCACCGTTGTAAGAAAGCTCATAGACGCTGAATTTTTCATCTTCAAGCGGCGGTGGTGGAGGCGGAGGCGCAGCCTTGCGCTTCGTCGTCGTTGTTTTTGTAGCTGTCTTTGTTACATTTGCCGGTTTTGCTGGCGTCGTAAACCCTGCAGCGATCTCCTTCTGCGCCAGGTCTTCCATCGCGGCCTTCATTTTTGCGGCATCGTCCGGATCCGCCCAGCTATATGTGAAAGGATGCGTCTCTTTCGTCTTCACGTCAGAGATGGCTGCCATCTGGTTCATGTCCATCGGCAGGCCCTCTAGCTTCGAGGGCTCGACGCTTCCCTCCACCGTTTGCGCTTTACCGTAACGCAGCTTGGGACGGTCCGGATCAGGATTAGTAGGGTAGCTCACCGGACCGCCCGCATTGGCAGCACTCTCCGTACGCTTGTGGAGGGTAGGCCGGTCGGGATCGATGCTGGGAGCATTCTCCGTGCTGTCGCTCGAATCCTTCCGATGCAGCGTAGGCTTGTCAGAGTCGTCAGTGGATGCGCTTGCGGTGCTGGGCGAATCGCCGCTCGAACCCGAGCCGGAGCTGGTGTCGCTGGGATCCCGCCGGTGCAGCGTGGGTTTATCCGGATCGCTCGCCGGTGCACTCGACCCGCTCCCGCTGCTGGCCTGAGTGCTGCTCGCCGTGCTACTCCCGGTATTGCTCGAACCCGAAGCAGAACCGCTGTCGCTGCCTTCTTTCCTGTGCAGCGTGGGCCTGTCTGAATCCGTCGTCGACCCGCTGCTGCCCGCGTCTTTCACGACCTGTGGTGGATGCTTCGACATCGGCGGCTTCGCCTTGGCCTTGATCACCTCAGGCTTGACCGACCCAATCGCGATCCACGAACCCTCCATGTTCTGCGCGCCGTTGACGCTGAAAAGCCCTTTAGGATTGCCAGCCTGCTCAAGTTCGTAAATCGTTCCGGTGAGCACGGTAATCGGAGCCGGCTGCGCCAGGTACAAGCCTCCCGGCTGGTATTGCTGCCCGTCCCACACCGTCAGCGGAATAAGGCGGCCAGCCTTGGGCTGCGCCAGGTCGCCCGTCCATTCAAAAACACCCGTTGCCCGCAATGTAGGCGTCGTGTCTGCGGGCTTGCTGATATGACCTGGATATTGCGCATACGCCACGCACACATACCCGATCCACATAGACAAAATAAAAAAGATTCGCGTAGCTTTTAACCCGGATACAGCAGCAGGCAGTGACATACACTCAGGGTCTGCGGCACAATCGACTCGACCCATAACATTACTCTTGCGGAAGGACCCATTCATGGAAGTTCACGACAAAGTTGCAGATTTTACGCTCCAGGATGACCAGGAGAACACCGTACATCTTTCAGATTACGCCGGAACGCCGGTTGTGCTCTTCTTTTACCCCCGGGCCGATACGCCGGGCTGCACGATCGAAGCATGCGGCTTCCGCGACGTCTTCAAGAAAATTCAGAAAACCGGAGCTGTAGTCCTGGGCATCTCCCGCGACACGCCAAAGGCCCAGGCGAAATTCAAGGCAAAGTATGATCTTCCGTATCCACTCCTTGCTGATGTAGACGAAAAAGTGTGCAAACAGTTTGGCGTGCTCAAGGAAAAGAACATGTATGGCAAGAAAGTGATCGGGATCGAGCGGACAACCTTTCTCATCGGCCCTGACCAGACCCTGCTCAAAATCTTCCCAAAAGTGAAGCCGGAAGGTCACGCCGAAGAGGTCCTGGAGACGATCAAAGCCGGAAAGAAATAGATGGGTACTGGTGACATCTGGGTGCCCAGGTCTCGATTTGAGACCTGGGGCTCTATAGACAAGACGCGAACCGTCACTGCACCTTAAACGTCAGTGTAGATTCTGCGTCGATCTTGGCTTCCTTCTTGCCGGTTGCCGCCGCGCCGGCAGTTCCCGCTCCCGCGCCAGCCGCGGCTCCGATGGCAGCGCCTTTGCCGCCACCAAAGATTCCACCCAGCAGAGCACCCACGGCAGCAGTCCCCCCTATTTTGGTGACATTGCTCTTGGTGTGGCCCTCGCCGTCAACCGCGTACATGTCTGTTGTGACAGGAATGCCATTGACCGATACCAGTTCCAGGGCCAGCACTCCGGGTTTACTTAGCCGGCCCGAAGACTCAGCATCGGAAACCACGCCTCTCACCCCGGACCCCGTTGGAGCTACGACCTCCCCATTCACAGAAAGATCATTGACCATGACTCCAGACCAGCGCTGACCGACAGTGGCTGTGCCGGAGCTGAGCGCAGTTGTGTTTGTGACCACAATCGTCGTGCCCGCCGGGATACGCTGGGCCTGCGAAGAAAGTGCGGCAGCGGTGAGCATGAGCCCCGCAACTGCATGTGTGACAATACTTCTGAATCCAGAGTAGCGACGCATCTTACGGCTCCTTTTCTCGATTCCTGTACTCGACTCGTATGTCTCGGATAGCGCGCTCTTCCAACAAGGTAGCATCAGCCGTTCCCAGTTCGTTCTATGAACGCGCTCCCGACATTGTCGCACGCGATCTGCTGGGCAAGCTTGTGGTTCGCGAGTTGAAGGGCAAGCGACTCGTCGGGCGCATCGTAGAGGTAGAAGCCTACTTCGGCACAGAAGACCCCGCAGCGCATTCCTACATTGGACGAACGGCACGCAACGCCGTCCTCTTCGGTCCTCCCGGAGTTGCCTACGTCTACTTCATTTACGGCATGTATTACTGCCTCAACGTCTCCTGCGAACCGGACGGGCAGGCAGGCGGCGTCCTCATCCGCGCTTTGGAGCCAGTCGAAGGGCTGGCAACGATGGCAAAGCTCCGCAAGCTGCCGCCGAACCCAAAGCCGCAGTTGCTGACCTCCGGCCCCGGACGCCTATGCCAGGCGCTCGACATCACTCGCGCCGCGCACAATGGCCTCTACGTAACCGATCCCCGGTCCTGCTTGCGAATCGAGGATGACGGCTACCGGCCAGAAGGCATCGCCGTAACGCCGCGCATCGGAATTCGCCATGCCGCGGATATGCTGGCTCGTTTTTTGATAAGAGGAAATCAATTTGTCTCTGGTCGGGCGTGACCTTTTCAACAATTCGCCCGTATACTGGCAGGCACCAGTGGGATTCCAGCAACAATTGGAGAAATTCAGGATGAGACGCAGCGCCTTCTTCGTAGTCACTGCAACATTCCTTGTGTGCACGAGCTTTCCACTACTCGCTCAGGACACACCCCCCGATACCAAGGCTCCGGCGCCACAAGCGCACATGCCCATGCCGAAGCCCACAAATCTGCAGGTGCTGCCCAAGGACATCGCGCCGCCGGACCTGATGAAGTTGATGGGCGGGTATTCGCGCGCGCTCGGCGTGCACTGCAACTTCTGCCACGAAGTAAATGAGCAGACGCACCAGCCGAATTTCGCCGCCGATACGAAACCGGAGAAGACAAGCGCCCGCACCATGATCGCCATGACGCAGGAAATCAACTCAAAATTCATGACGCAGATCAAGGATCCGGACGCGAAGCCCGAGGACAAGACCGTAACCTGCGGCACCTGCCATCGCGGCAACCAGATGCCAACGCAATTCGTCCCCAAACCGGAAGAGCATCCGGCAGGCGGCATGCCGATGCCAAAACCGCAGTAGGCTTTTGAAGGTTTTTCTCGGATAAGGAAAAAAAGGGTGCCCCATCCTGACAAAGTCAGGGTGGGAACCACGACTGCCAAGGCAGGGATGAGCGTTACAGCAGGATGTTGTCGATAAGCCGCGTAGCTCCCACAAACGCAGCAACAGCAACGAGTGCCCCGCCGGTGACATCAGGAACATCTTCAAGCGTGTCAGGATCGACGACAGAAATGTAGTCAACGCGAACACCCGGCTCTTCAGCAAAGACCGCACGAGCAATTTCAATCAATCTCTGCGCTGATTTTTCCCCGGAAGCCGCCGCATCTCCGACTGTTTTCAGAGCACGGCTCAATACCAGAGCCTGTCCGTGCTCTGTCTCCGACAAGTAGCGATTCCGCGAACTAAGCGCCAGCCCATCGCCTTCCCGCACAATCGGGCAAACAACCATCTTCAGCGGAAAATTCAGGTCACGCACCATCTTCCGCAGCACCGCAACCTGCGCCGCATCCTTCTGCCCGAAAAAAGCCTTATGCGCCTCGATGATGTGAAACAACTTACTGACGACAGTAGTAACGCCACGGAAATGTCCCGGCCGTGAGGCTCCATCGAGCCGATCGCTCACCCCCTCAACAACCACAAACGTGCTCGCACCTGCCGGATACATCTCATCTACAGTGGGAGCAAAGATCAGGTCCACGCCTTCCCGCTCCAGCATCGCGCAATCCGTCTCAAAGGTCCGGGGATACTTCGAGAAATCCTCGTTCGGCCCAAACTGTGTCGGGTTCACAAAGATGGAAACAACCACGACATCAGACGCCGCCCGGGCCGCGCGTACCAGCGACAGATGCCCTTCATGCAGCGCCCCCATCGTCGGCACCAAGCCGAGAATGCGCCCCTCGCGACGCAACCGCGCGCAGGCAGACTGCGCCTCTGCAATTGTCTTAACGATACGCATGGATGCTATGCTTTGCGGCGAATCGGCGACGCAGCTTCGAATGCCGCGCGCGTCTCTTTCGGCAGATGGTAGCTTTCGCTCTCCGCGGGAAATTCACGTTTCTCAACGTCGTGCAGGTAACCTTCGACCGCCGAACGGAAAAGCCCCGCCGCATCGCCATACTGGCGAACAAACTTTGCCGGCTTTGAAAAGCTCAGATTCACCAGATCGTGAAAGACCAAGATCTGCCCATCGCAGTCAGGACCGGCGCCTATTCCGATCGTCGGAATATTCAGTCTGCGCGTAATGTGCTGCGCCACCTCGCGCGGCATGCCCTCAAGCACGATAGCGACCGCGCCAGCTTCTTCCAGCGCAAGCGCATCCTTCAGCAGAGCGTCTGCTGCTGCCATCGATTTCCCCTGTACCTTGTAGCCGCCCATGCGATGCACCGACTGCGGAGTAAGCCCAAGATGTCCGACAACAGGGATCTCCGCGTCCGCCAAACGCTCGACCAGCTCCACGCGGTTCGCTCCGCCTTCAATCTTGACGGCTTCCGCGCCGGCTTCCTTCATAAAGCGTGCCGCATTGGCCACGCCTTCCTGCACGCTCACCTGATATGAGCCGTAAGGCATGTCCGCGACAACAATCGCATGCTTCACCGCCCGCCGCACTGCGCGTGTGTGGTGCAGCATCTCCTCCATTGTGACCGGAAGCGTACTGTCGTACCCCAGCACCACCTGCGCGAGCGAATCGCCAACGAGGATCAGATCCATCCCGGTCTCGTCTACGAGCCTCGCGGTGGAGTAATCGTAGGCCGTGAGCGCGGTAATCGGCCTGCCGCTCTGTTTCTTTTCCTGAAGTGTCTGGAAGGTCACCTTGGCGCGAACCGCCGAGGCATTGTGCGCGTCTGCGCTGCAGAAATTTGTCACACTCATTGATTGTCTCCAGTGCAGCTCCCGTGAAGGATGCTACCCGAACCCAATTTCCAACTATACGCTTTGGATGCAGGCGGCGTACAGTCGATTCAGCTAAGTCCCCGCAATTCACACACATCAGGCAAAATAGAAGGCGTCTCGATTGCGATGGCAAATCCCTGGCTTCAGTGGTGGACGGATTCGGCAGGCATCATGCATCAGGCGACCTTCCCGCGCCTGCTGCTGGCCTCGTGCCTTGGCGCGCTCATCGGTGTAGAACGCCAGTGGCGCCAGCGCGCGGCTGGACTGCGCACCAACACATTGGTCTGCCTCGGTGCTGCGGCTTTCGTGGATCTCGGTTCCACCATCGCGCCCGGTTCAACCCAAATCGTCGCCTATGTTGTTTCTGGCGTGGGCTTTCTTGGCGCGGGAGCCATCATGAAAGACGGCGCCAGCGTTCGCGGGCTGAACACTGCCGCCACTCTCTGGTGCTCGGCCGCCGTAGGCGCCTGCGTCGGCGCGGGTGAACTGCTCGACGGCATCTTTGTGACGGTGCTCCTCATTGCCATCAACTCGCTGTTGCGCCCGCTTGCCCGCTACATCGACCAGCGCTCTCTGGCCACGCTTCAGGTCCATACGCTCTATCGCCTACGGCTCACCTGCGCCAAGGCAGATGTGGCCGAAGCCGAGTTCCACCTGACCCATGCGATCGAAGACAGGTCGCTCGCGCTTCGCAAAATTCGCACGGAAGAACTGGAGGACGGAGAGCGCTCCATCGTTCAGGCCGTGGTCGAATCCACGACCCGCGATGCCAACGTGATGAATGCTTTGGCTGAAGCGCTGCGCACTTTCCCCTGGGCTGAATCCGTCGACTGGATCGAGACTGAGGGCGAAGCCGAATAGTTTCAGCCCTTCGCAGTAGACGAGGTAACCGCCTGTGGTTGATAGCCGCCAACCTCCGGGCGGAAAGCAATTGCGATGCGATTCCAGCTGTTGATCTGGGTAATGGCAAAAGTCAATCTCACCAGCTCTTCTTCACTGAACTGCAGCCGTGCCTGCGCATAAACATCCTCTGACGCATGGCCATTCTGGATATTCGTAATCGCTTCTGTCCAGGCTAGAGCGGCGCGTTCCCGCTCGGTAAAGAACGGCCCTTCGTGCCAGGCGGAAAGCGCATAAATTCGCTGCTCGGTTTCGCCCTTGGCGCGCGCATCCTTCGTGTGCATATCGATGCAGAAGGCGCAGCCGTTCAGCTGCGAGGCGCGTATTTTCACCAGCTCATAGAGTGAAGACTCAAGGCCGCTGCGGCGAAGGATCGCCTCCAGATGCAACATTCCCTGTACGCCTTCGGGGAATGCCTTCTGATAATCCAGACGTGTTTCCATGAAAATTTCTCCTGAGAAAAAGATGTCTCAGGAGGCATTTTGTCGCAGGATC
>Ga0209773_10000732_pt1 | contig 10969 bp, 8 predicted proteins | sample BogFormECP14_OM1_FD_188244 | JGI IMG/M metagenome (GOLD analysis project Ga0209773, IMG submission 188244) | Bog forest soil microbial communities from Calvert Island, British Columbia, Canada - ECP14_OM1 (SPAdes) (version 2) | ecosystem: Environmental > Aquatic > Freshwater > Wetlands > Bog ... | reverse complement strand
CCGAGCCCGTCGAGGGTCGGCACGCCGAGAGCGGCCGTGAAATTTCCGTCCGAGCCGCCGCCCCGGTGCTGCTTGCCGATTTCGAGGCCGAGGGGCGCCGCGAGCTCGCGGACTCGCCGATAGAGCGCGAGCCCGGCGGCGCTCTCCGTAAAGGGCGGCCGGTTCATGCCTCCGGTGACGGTCAGACGGCAGCGTGGGTCGACGGGCCGAAGCCCGAGGATCAAGTCTGTCATCTGTTCGCCGTCCGCGGCGCTCACGACCCGCAGGTCGATCTCCGCGGTCGCCTCGGCCGCGATCACGTTGGGACGCGACCCGCCCTGAATGGGCGCCACGTTCAGCGTAATTCCTCTGGACGGGTCGACCAGGCCATGAAGGCGTAGAATCTGGTGCGCGAGCTCGACGACCGCCGAAGCCCCATCGCCGAACGCGCCGCCCGCATGAGAGCCGACGCCGTGCACCTGTAGGGTAAAGCGGCCGACGCCCTTGCGCTCCGTCACGCAGACGCCTCCAGGACCCGCAGCCTCCGGGATCAGCGCCAGCGCCGCCTCGGCGCTCTCTCGCTCGATGATCGCGCGACTGGTCGGGCTGCCGACTTCCTCGTCGGGAGTCAGCAACAGGGTTATCGGCCGCTTGGTCGGCACGCGCTGTCGCGCTATCTCGCGCACCGCATAAACGGCGGCGAAGCTGCCAGCCTTCATGTCGAAAATGCCGGGGCCGTAAGCGCGATCGCCGTCGACGCGAAAAGGCATTTTTCCCAACGTGCCGGTCGACCAGACGGTGTCCAAGTGGCCGACCACGAGGATCGGCTTCACCCCGGGACGCTCGTTGATGCGAGCGATTGAGTTGTCGCCGTAGCCGTCGCGACCCGGGATCCGCGTGAGCGCGACGCCAGCCTCGGCCAATCCGCCGACCGCGAAATCCATTAGAGCGTTGACGCGCGCCGCGTCCGACGTCGGCGTCTCGATGATGACCCAGCGCTCCAATTCGTCGAGCAGAGCTCGTGGATCGCCGATCTCGGTGCGTGGCATGAAATCTCCCCTCGAGGACAACTCCCACCCTACACTATCGGTCGGAGTTCGGCCCGCCGTTTTTTGCTCCCCGTTCTGCTTCGAACGCCCTTCGCGCTGCTAAGGCGGCGCCGCGGAACAACTGCTGCATCTCGACGCTCCGAGCCAACCTGTGTTCGATTGTCAGCTCCCACCCGGCTTGCCGCGAGTTGATTCATTTGTTGAGCGGTGTGGCCTAAAGCGCGGCGTTGTCGTGAGGACTCGCGAAAATGGCACGGCTCTTTGGGAACCGTGCGGGTGATCCATGCGGTGCGGCAGCAATGGCGAGGGGCTGTTGCAAGGGGGCGGGAAGATCAAGTGCGCGCGGGTTTGGGCGATCAAATAGTTATCCCAAGTGAAGACTACTTGACGCTACGAGACGCAAATGCTCTTTTACCATTCCGAGGCGATTGATTCGTTCTCGTGTGCGCGGCCTGGCCTTGGTTACGTTGGGTTGACCGCGGCTTGCCGTCATGACCTGCGCAGACAAAGTGCTTCTGTGCTCGCCCAGGGCCGCGCGATGTTGACATCCCGCTGTGGGCTTTCTGATCGAGGAAGGGAATGGACGTGTTCAAATGGTTCCGAGGCCGCTGGGAAGCTGCACGGCTCGAACAAGATGACGTAGAGGCGCTGGTTGGCAGATATGGCGACTGCGCCTATTGCGAGGCCTGTCGGCGCGGACGCGACGCCGGCATGTCGGAAATGACTTCCTATCATGGTAGCACTTCAGAGCGCTGGGGTATGGTCGCGCTTTTGCTTGCCGATAGGATCGAAGCCCTCAAGGATGAGGCTGACAAACGTTCTAGACTCGACACAGCTATTCGAATGATCGATTTTTAGAGCCACTGACCGTTCAGAGTCCTGTTGGTGGGGAACCGCTAGCCGTTTGTGGCGCTTGCGCCACAATATAGAAGATTGCGTCTACTTACTGTCGCTCGGCGAACACTTGCTTCAACGGCCACTCGCCGCGCCCCCCACGATCTTAACGGTCCGGCGCAATCGGACATCCGGACTTCAAGGCGAATTCCTTGCTGGAAGCGATTTGGGACGGGGACTCACCAGGTTGGGCCAAAAGCATTGGCAACACACTACACACAGCCTTGTCGACCTCATGATCAGAACTCTGCGCCTTCGTAACAACCGGGTCATTCCGATTCGCTGGCCAACCTGTGGGTGCTTTGAAGCATCCTCGGTTTTGCGCCATCTCTCATGGGGAGATCGGTACTTGTTCGTCGGCTTATGGGCGAGCCTTCGAAATTGCTCTCGGAAGTAGCTCGACACCCACAAGCGCAACCGCCGCCAACAACATCGGGACGCGCATTGTCACGCCCTTATCATCGCTCCTTCCACTCAGATTTCATATGTAATATGGAGGGTCGCCAAGCCGTCAATTCCCGGCCGGTCGCCCCTCGTTCCCCGTCGATGATCGAGACGATAATGTAGATTATTTTCTTACACAATCGGATGCGTCCGGGCGAGCGGATCGGTTTTGCGCCGAATTCCCTGCTCCGGCCCAAAAGCCGAAATAAATTCCCTGCGTGCGCAAAATAATTCCCTGCTCGTCCGCGTAGCGAATTTGCCGCTAAGCCGCTGGATTCGCAGGTGTTTTCGAGGCGGATTTTCGTGAAGAGCGGCTGAATCGACGAAATTCCCTGCGTTTTTCCCTGCGACCAGGGAACTTTGCGCATCAGGAGACCGTGAAGTGATCCACGGTAAGCCGAGAACTAGGGCGCCAAAAGTAGACAACCCGCCAGAGAAATCGGAAAACTCCGCGGGAACCGACCATAGCCGAGACGAGCATGACGATTGCGGGAATTGATCTGGGGACGACCAATTCGCTGATTGCGACTTGGACCGACGAGGGGCCGCGGTTGATCGCCAATGCGCTCGGCGACACGCTCACGCCCTCGGCGGTTTCGATCGCGGACGATGGAGCGGTGTTGGTCGGGCGCCCGGCGGTCGATCGGCTCGTCACGCATCCCGATCGCTCGATCGCCTCGTTCAAGCGCTGGATGGGATCGGGCGCCGGCGCGCGTCTGGCCGGGAAGTTCTACCGCGCGGAGGAATTGTCGGCGCTGGTGCTGCGCTCGCTGAAGGAGGACGCCGAGAACCAGGTCGGCGGCGCCATCGGCGACACCGTGATTTCCGTCCCCGCCTATTTCAGCGATCCCCAGCGCAAGGCGACGCTCGACGCGGCGCGGTTGGCGGGGCTCGAAGTCGAGCGCCTGGTCAACGAACCGACCGCCGCCGCGCTCGCGCATGGCCTGGAATCGGTCGAGGAGGGGCGCTTTCTCATTCTCGATCTGGGCGGGGGCACGTTCGACGTATCCTTGCTGCACAAGTTCGAGGGCATCATGGAGGTGCGCGCGTCGGCAGGGGATTCGCTGCTCGGCGGCAATGATTTTCGCGATGCGCTCGTCTCCCTGATCGCGCGTCGCGATCAGCTCGATCCCGACGCGCTGCCCAGAGAGGACCTCGCACGTCTGCTGCGCGAGGCGGAGCGGATCAAATTCGCGCTGACTGCGCAGGACCACGCCGCTTACGAACTCGCGCTCGCCGGCAAGGACCGCACTGGGACCGTGAAGCGGGCCGAATTCGAGGAGGCGGCGCAGCCGCTGTTGCGCCGCTTGCGCGCGCCGATCGAGCGCGCGGTCGCCGATTCCCGGGTCAATCCGCACGAGATCGATCAGATCGTGCTGGTGGGCGGCGCCACGCGGATGCCGATGGTGCGCGCGCTCGCCGCGCGCCTGTTCGGGCGTTTTCCGCTCGCGCATCCGCGCCCGGACCACATCATCGCGATGGGCGCCGCCGTTCAGGCCGGCCTCAAAGCGCGCGACTTCGCGTTGAAGGACGTCGTGATGACCGACGTCTGCCCGTTCACCCTGGGCATCGCCGTACGCGACACGACCGCGCCGGAAGGCCGGGCGATGTCGCCGTTGATCGAACGCAACGCCGTCGTCCCGATCAGCCGCTCGGGCCGCTACTTCACCGTCGACGACAACCAGGTCTCGATCAATATCGAGGTCTACCAGGGCGAGAACCTGCGCCCCGCGCAAAACATCAAGATCGGCGACATCAGGGTTCGCGTGCCGGCCGGGCCCGCGGGGCGAGAGGCGATCGACGTGCGCTTCACCTACGACGTCAACGGCGCGTTGGAGGTCGAGGTGACCGCGGTCTCCACGGGTCAGAGGGAAAGCCGCGTCTTCCGCAATGCCGCCAACCTCAGCGCGGAAGAACTCGCAGCGCGGTTCAAAGCTCTGGCCGAGATCAAATCGCCCCCGCGCGAGCAGGCCGAGAACCGCGCTCTGATCGCGCGCGCCGAGCGGCTCTACGCCGAAAGTCTCGGCGCCGATCGGGAGCGCATCAAGAGCCTGCTCGGCGATTTCGAGCAGTCTCTGCTCGATCAGCAGTTGCGCGACGTCGCCGGATTGCGAGCGCGGTTCGGCGCGGCGCTCGACGGTTTCGAGCGAAGCTGGTCGTGACGCCGTGGACTGCTGGACCATTTTGGGTCTGACGCCGACTGGCGACGAACGCGCGGTGCTGCGCGCCTACGCCAAGAAACTGCGCGAAACCCGCCCCGAAGACGACCCCGAGGGCTTTCAGCGGCTGCTGGCGGCGCGCGAACAGGCGTTGGCCTGGCGCGAACGCGTTCCGCCGCCGCCCCCATCGCCGCCCAAGGCTTTTGAGGACGACGATGGGGAGACTTTCGAGGAGCCGACCGGAGCGGCCGGTCTGGGCGACGTCCGTTTCGCGTCGTCATGGGGGCGGAGATGTCCGCGCCGCCCAAGGACGAGCCGCATTCTGGCGGATCCCACACGCCCGATTGGCGAACGCATCGCCCGACCCCCGTCCTGCCGCCGCCTGAGCCGCGCGCCCCGCCGGTCGACGACTGGAGCTGGCGCGCCCCGCGCGTCGATTTCGAGCCGGCGCCGCCGGGCGCCGCGCCCGACGCGGTCGCGGCGCTGCGCGCGCGCTGGCTGGCGCTGAACCGGGAGGGCGACGGCGTCTTCTGGAGCCTCGACTCGTGGGAGGAAATCCTGCGCCGCGCGGGCGCGCTGGCGATTCTCGAGCGCGAAACTGTCCGGCGCGAACTCGTCGCGTTGTTCGCCGCCAGGCTGCCGCCGCTGGCCGAATCCAAGGGACATCCTCGCCCCGAGATTCTCGCCGTGCTCGGCCGGCTCGAGGAGGAATTCGATCTGACGCGCCCGCCGGCGGGATCGAAACGCCCCTCGCCGAACCTCAGCGGGCTGGCAGACTGGCTCAACGCGGTGGCGACGACGCGCGAAGTCTCCCGGCGTCGCGCCCTCGGATCGGCGGCCTATCGCTCCGAGAGCGGCATTCCGTTGATCCCCCAAGAGGACCGCGCCGTCGTGCTGGGAACCAGGGAGCTGATCGAGGATTACGATTACCTCTGGCGGCATCGCCGGCGCCGATGGCGCCCGATCGGGCGCATCGCCTGGCGCGCGACCATCGTCCCGTCCGTGGTCTCAGCCAACCTGGACGCGCCGCGATTGGCGGGCCTCGTGCTCGCGCTCGATTTCGCGACCCTCGTCCTGGCTGGCGTCGTGCTGCGGGCGCTCGACTTGGATCGCCCGTTCTGGGACCATCCATGGCGTCATGGGGCCGAGGCGGCATTGCCGGTCGCCGTATTTCTGGCGGCGCGCCTGACGGCGATCTTTCTATGGCCGCGCTTCGCCATCCAGTCGGCGGTTCGGCGCGTGCGCCGCGCCGACCTCGCCGGTCTCGCGCTGCCCGCCGCGCGCAAGGCCGTGCTGTCGCGGCGCTTCGGCGATCGCTGGTGGGTGAGGCCGCTGGTGATCTCAGGCGGTTTGATGGATTTGATGGCGCTCGGGGCGGCGCTCGGCGTATTCGGAGCCATGATGGGGCCGCCGAAGTGAGGGGCTTCGGATTCGCGAACCAGCCGAGCGTTATTTACCGCTATGTGCGTCAATTTGCCTCTGTATCCTCCAAACTTTTTGCCAAGCCTTTCCAAATCTAGGCTGTTTCTGTCCAAGGATTTCCAAAGATTCCTTTGGCGGTTTTGTGGGATTTCAAGGGGTTACAAGGGTTCCAAACCCAAAGTGTCCGTCTCCAAATTTTTCGCCTCCGCGGCAGCCCGAAGAGCCAGCCGGGCGCGGCGAAGGGGTTGTGATCGTTGAGCGACATGGAACACGGTACCACGGGTTTCGCTTTTCCCAAATGAAAATCGCTGCTGTCCACTGCCCGGCAAGGGCGCGTCGTCGGGGGAACCGAAGCGCCGACCCAAAAAGTAAAGGCGGTCGGGACACCGCAATCTGCCACCGTAGTCCACGCCTTCCTCATTGGCGCGGGACGTTCCGCAGGGCCGCAGAGCGGGTTCGCACAATATCGAGGTTCTTTCCGCATTTTGCGAGTTTTCAAGGCTTTGCAGGGCGGAAAATTTCGCGTGCCGTCGCAACGCCGATCCCCTCGATCGCGCGGCCGGCTTTCGACCATGGCCGGAATCGGTGAGGTCTCCCCACCGTCTCGTCCCCGACTCGCTCTCGCGCCTCATGCGCGCGAGCGCGCGCCGGGTTCGCCGCCGCGATCTGAACGGTCTCGTCATGGGTCATGCGCGGCTCCGCGACCCGAGACGCGAAACGGGCCGATCTGAAGACCATAACACGCATTCGTTTTATCAGAAGGAAATATCGACAAAAAATCGACGCGCAAATACCGAATTGGAACTGCCGGAGTACGACGGGAAGGATCGAAATAGGTAAATTAGGGCGTGTCACCGTAATCCTGATCCTTGTTCGCGGCGAGTTGGCCGCGCAAAAAGATCGGCGTGATTAAAAAATGTGCAAAATGAGTTGAAATTTTTTGCCCTCCTCCCGAGTAGTCCGTCCAGGGGGAATATGCGCCCTCAAACCAGGGGGAATATGCGCCCTCACGCACGCAAAAAGTAGATGGAGGATTATACCTGTGATTGCTCGCTATTCAAATAGTTTCTAAGCAAAGCAATTCCTATGACAGCCCATCGTTGCGTCTATAGATGAGGTTGAATTGTCATGGAAGTCATTGACAATGTTGAACTAGCGTTGATCAACCTTCTGTACGCTGCGGCAGATGTGACGGACCGGCAAGAGGAAATTTCCGATCCTACGGAACGGGCCATTTTGGCGACGCTCCTCTACCACATCAAAGTGGCCGACCGAGCGCTCCGGGATGGGCTCCGTGTTGGCGGGGTTAAAGCTTTTCGGCCCGGCGACGTGGCGCCGCATGCGGTAGACGAGGGCGAAGGACACTAGCCACCGGCTTTGCGCGCAGTGATGCGCCACCCCCGGCATAGACATGTGGGCGAAGGTATTTTCGACCCGTTCGTTCAATGCAGGGGGTCAGGATGGTTTTCTCGCTGCGCCATTCCTTCGAGCAGGTCCAGAGCCATCGTTCGAACGGCCGGACTTTTGATGCTCGCGAAGGCCTGGAACAACCTCTCGGTTTCCGCGGGCGGCTCGACAATTGTTTGCCCCAACCGCGGCCTATCGGGCATCCGGCTCGCAGGTTCAAGGCATCGATCGTGCGAAAACAGAAAGCCGGGGCTCACATCCAGAAGTTTAGAGCTTTCGAGCAACTTCTCGGCGCCCATCCGCATAAGTCCCAATTCCCATTGCTCGACCTGGCTGATCGGCACGTCGAGCGCAGCTGCGAATTGTTCGATCGGAAGCCCAAGCTCGACGCGCCGCGAGCGAAGTCGAGCGCCTATCTGCTTGTCGATCGGTGCGGAGAATTTCACTTTGAACCCCCAATGATAGAGTTAGGTGCAAACGCCTGGTATTTCTTAAAAGTTCTAGGCGTCGTTTTTCATACCTATAGTTCGCCTTCCGAAGCCGACCATCGGGCAAAAACGCGGAATTGTGGTAACGAACTCTGCCGACACAACTCCGCCACGCGCGCCGCGTTCCCCCCGACGGCAAGGATTCTTCGCGCCGATTTTGAGACAGGGTGCTTCAATCGATTTCTCCGGCAACTTTATCGGCTCCTCTCGATCCGCCGCTCCACCCCGAGCGCGCAGCGATCAGGGCCTCGCGTGACGTTTGAAATGCGCCTCGAGGCAGGCTACCGCTTCTTCGCGCGCCCGCCGCCAGTGCTATATGGTCATGTCCGCATGGCCCAATCCCCCGAGTTCTATCGGGACGCCGATTTTCCCGGGCGCTGCGGCGAGGGCACGCGTGGCGTCTGGGACTTGTGGCCGATCGACGAAGAATGCGGAATGCGGCGGATGGCGAGGGACCATCGAGACGCGCTTTGGGCCCACGTGTGGGTGGAGCCTTCGCTTTCGACGTCGGAGTTTGCCCAACGCTTACCTGATGATCCGCCGGCGCGCGGCGGCGGCCGACATTGAGACGAAGATCGGCAACCATACGTTTCGGGCGACGAGGATCACGGCGTATCTCGAGAAGGCGGCACTCTCGAAAAGGCCGCAGACATGGCGAACCACGCCTCGACGCGGACGACACAGCTCTATGATCGGCGCGGCGACGAGACGAGCCTCGACGATGTTGAGCTGGTGGTGATTTGACCTCGCGCCCGAAGCGGGAGGCGATCCGCCGTCGGGCCGAGTTTTGGGGCAACACCGTGTCGGCGGCCGGCTTTGTCTTATTGAGCCGGAGGCTCGCTCTTCGTAGCATCTGCCTTCATCGCATCCCCCTTCGTGGCATCTGCCTTCATCGCATCCCCCTTCGTGGCATCTGCCTTCATGGCGTCGCCCTTCATGGCGTCGCCCTTCATCGCGTCGCCCTTCATGGCGTCGCCCTTCATGGCGTCGCCCTTCATGGCGTGGCCCTTCATGGCGTCGCCCTTCATGGCGTCGGTATGAGGCTTCGTGGAATCCGTGGAATCTGCCGCCAAGGCAATCGGAGCGGCAGCGACGCCGAAAACCAGGGCTGAAGCGGTGATAATGAGGGCGATGCGATTCTTGGACGTCATTTTGAACTCCCGAAATGGGGACCGGCCCTTTGCCAAGGCCCCTGTTTCTTCCCTTCGATGTCACGCGGCCGGCCGTTACATGAGGCTTGGCGAATTGCGGTAAAAAATTCCAACCGCTCGCCACTCCCGTAGTGTCTCATCTCATTCCCACCTGATCAGTGGGGTCTGTTCGGGCAGCGATCGGAGCGGGGTTCATTTCACATGTATCCCCGCCGCGACTGTAACGCATCGCCTACGACGACCGAACAGCAAGCATCGGCCGGCCGAGCGGCTTCCGCACTGGCCTGGATCTCCGGAGGTCGTCGCATGACGCTCGTTCTGCTCGTCTATATCGGAGGGGTACTGAGCATCCTCAGTCCTTGCATCCTTCCCGTCATACCGTTCGTCTTCGCGCGAGGCGACCAGCCCTTCGTGCGCAGCGGCTTGCCGCTCCTCCTCGGCATGGCGCTGACCTTTGCAGGCGTCGCAAGTCTCGCGGCGGTGGCCGGCAGCTGGGCCGTCGACGCCAGTCAATATGGACGTTATGTCGCGCTCGCGGTTTTGGCGCTCTTTGCGCTCACGCTCCTATCCGATCGGCTTGCCGCGTTCCTGGCGCGGCCGGCGGTGGCGATCGGCGAACGATTGAGCGGCTCCCTCGGAAGCGCGATGGGACGATCCAGTCTGGCGACGTCCTTCGTCATCGGCATCGCGACCGGCTTCCTATGGGCGCCCTGCGCCGGTCCGATCCTGGGCCTTGTCCTCGCCACCGTGGCGCTCAAGGGCGCGAGCGTCGGAACCGCGCTCCTGCTCTTCGCGTATGCGGCCGGCGCTGCGACCTCGCTTGCGGTTGCGCTTCTGGCCGGCGGCCGGTTCTTTTCGGCGATCAAGCAACGCCTTGCAACGGGTGTCTTGATTCGGCGTGGGCTCGGCGCGGCGGTTCTGGCTGGTGTTGCGGCGACCGCGACTGGTCTAGACGCCGACATCCTGTCGAATGTCGCGACGATCGACACCACGCCGCTGGAGCAAAGCCTGATCTCGACATTCGGCATAACGGCGCGCCACAGGACCGCGGAACCCGTCGAGCCCGCGGCCGACGATCATCCGACGAGCCTGCCGGACGATCTCCATGGCGCAACCCTGATCCCGGCGGCTTTCACAGGCATGACGTTCGACGCCTCGTCCAACATCGAGCCGGCTGCAGCCGAAGGCCTCGGGAGCGAAGGCAGCCTGCCGAGCCTCGCGGGCGCGACGGAATGGATCAATTCGGGGCCGCTATCCGCCGCATCGCTGCGCGGCAAGGTCGTGCTCGTCAACGTCTGGACCTATGCCTGTATCAACTGCCGCCACGTCCTGCCCTACGTGAAGGCCTGGGCGGCCAAATATCGCAGCGCCGGTCTTGTGGTCGTCGGCGTACATACGCCCGAGCTAGCCTTCGAGCGCGTCACCTCGAACGTGCGCCAAGCCGTGCAGAACTACGGCATCAGCTATCCAGTCGCGGTCGACACCAATTCAGCGATCTGGAACAGCTTCGCCAATGAATATTGGCCGTCGAACTATTTCGCCGACACGCGCGGTCGCCTGCGCTACCATCACTTCGGCGAAGGCGATTACAAACACCAGGAAGAAGTAATCCGGGAACTCCTCCGGGAGGCCGGAGCCGACAATCTTCCGGGCGGCTATGTCTCGCTCGATGGAGATAGGGAGCGTTTCGCAGCCGGCGATTCGAAACCCTGATCAGCCTGACCGTGCTGGGTTGAGGGGCGAACTCATCCTTGTCTGGCACGGTTGCTCGACGGTCGGCTTCTCGAAATCCTTACCCAACCCGCGGATATAGGCGGCGACATGCATCGGTTCGATGTCGGCGATCTCATCGATGTCGATCTAAGGCGACGCCCATGAACAACTGAATCAGAACCGCCGCCCGTCATGCCGTCCTGGCTCGAGCCCGCGGACTCGCATGGCGGTCGCAAGCACGATGCGGGTTTTTCGAGCATGCC
>Ga0209773_10000730_pt1 | contig 10991 bp, 10 predicted proteins | sample BogFormECP14_OM1_FD_188244 | JGI IMG/M metagenome (GOLD analysis project Ga0209773, IMG submission 188244) | Bog forest soil microbial communities from Calvert Island, British Columbia, Canada - ECP14_OM1 (SPAdes) (version 2) | ecosystem: Environmental > Aquatic > Freshwater > Wetlands > Bog ... | reverse complement strand
CTGTGGAGATGGCAGGCCAATCGGGCGAGGACGGAAGTCCTCGACCAAGCAAAGATAAGGACTCCGAGTATGGAAATGCGAGAATTCGGCGGCGTGGGGATGCGGGCGTCGGTCGTCGGGTTGGGGACCAGACTCGTCAGGGCGCCTCCCGCCGCTGGATCATGCAGGCCGTCGAGGAAAGCCTGACGCGTCTGAAGACCGACTATATCGATCTGTATCAGGTGCATGTCGCCGATCCCGAAACGCCGCGCGAAGAAACCTTGCGTGCGCTCGATGATCTGGTGCGCCAAGGCAAGGTGCGCGCGATCGGCGAGGCGGCGACCTTCGCCACCGCCGACGACCTGAACGCCTCGCAAGCGATCGCCGCCGCCAATGGCCTGACGCCCTTTGCCACCATGGAGGCCAATTACAGCATCCTGGTGCGTGACGCCGAGAAGACGATCATTCCCGCGCTGCGCGATCACAAGATGCGCTTGCTGCCCTATTTCCCCCCTCGCCAGCGGCCTGCTGAGCGGGAAATATCGCGGTGGCGCAATTCCGACGGGCTCGCGCTTGGACCGGATGCCGTTCATGAAGGGTGCCATGCCGCAAAATCTAGCCGCCATTGATCGCTTGCAGGCGTTCGCCGAAGCGCGCGGGATCAAGCTGGCGCAACTGGCGCTCGCCTGGCTGGCCGGAAACCCGATCGTAGGCAGCGTGATCGCCGGCGCGACAAGCGCCGAGCAGGTGGTGCAAAACGCCGCGGCGGGCGACATCAAGCTCAGCGCCGCCGACCGCGCGGAAATCGAGGTGAGTGCGCCCGGGGCTTAGGACAGACTCCCTTGACCCTCGCGATCGCCCCTTCAGCTTGTCCGCTATTGCGCGGCCAGCCGACCGGGCCGGAGCACTGCCGCCAGATAGAGCCGGTTCATCAGCCGCAATTGGTCAGGTGCGCCGGGGGTCGTCGGCACATCCTTCTTGGCCATGCCCCACATGGTCTTCATATTGCTGAGCACCACGGCGGCGATGTCCTCGGCCTCCTTGTCGTCGAGATCGGGCGCGCACGTCGTCAACGCCATCTTGATCCCGGCCAATGTCTGGGTGCGGAGCCGCTGGCGGACTTCCGTCCAGTCGGTGCGGGAGTCCAGCAAGGCGGTTAGTGCCCCCGCCTGCGGACGCAGCTTCACCATCAGATCGATGAGCATATCGGCGAGTTCTTGCGGCGTAGCGTCGGCGGCGTGCGCGTGGATCGCGTCGTACTCCGTTTGCAGAGCCTCGGCGTATCGGCGCATGAGCGCCTCGGCCACGGCATCCTTGTTCGGGAAGAAGCGGTAGAGCGAGCCGATCTTCGCATCGGCCCGCGCGGCGATCTCCGCCATCGTCGCCGCCTCGAACCCCCTCTCCTGGATCACGGCTGCGGCAGCCTGAAGCAGTTCGGCGACGCGTTGGCGGCCGACGTCGCGCTGTGGCTCCAGGGGCGCACGATTTCGGCTTGACAAAGTTGAGTCCATCCTCAAATAGATATACTGCTTGAGTCCATCCTCAAGTACATAGCGGTCCCTTGCGGCACAGGCAACTGTGGAGATGGCCGCCTCCACCAGCCAAAAGGACACCCGAATGATCCCCCTGCCCGCCGCTCTTTAGCTGCCCGCGCGTCGGTTTCGCGCGGCGTGCGCCCTCCAGCCATCCAAACTTGCAACTGAGGAAAAGACATGACCACCCCCCTTCTTATCGACCCCAGAAGCTCTGCTCTGCTGGTGATGGATTATCAGATCGACACCCTTGGGAAGTTCATGGCGCCGGCCGATTCCGCTGCGGTCCTGTCGGTCCTGCCGAAATTACTCGCCGCCGCGCGATTCGCCGACATGCTGGTCATTTACGTCGTCGTCTCCTTTCGCCCCGGCTACCCGGAGGTCAGCCCGCGCAACCCGATATTTTCTATCCTTGCCCAAAACGGGCTTCTCCAGGCTGGCAGTCCGGGAACGCAAATCCACCCCGCTGTTGCTCCGATCGAACGTGAGCCGGTTGTTATCAAGCATCGTGTCGGAGCTTTCGGCGGGACCGATCTCCAGACCATTCTGCAATCGAAAGCGATCGATACCCTTGTGCTCGCAGGCGTGGCTACCAGCGGTGTTGTCCTCTCCACCCTCCGCCAGGCCTTCGACCTCGATTACCGGATTTCGGTAGCCGGCGATTGCTGTGCGGACCCCGACCGAGAGGCGCACGATATGCTTCTGAGCCGGGTCTTCCCCAAACAGGCGACCGTCACCTCGGCTGCTTTGCTCTGCGACGCAATACGGACCTGACCTTGCCGATCCGAGGTGGCTTGACCGCCTTTGCAGGGGTGACCGCTCCGGGCTCACCAAGAGCCGCTCGGGGGCCGCGCTCTCGACGCCGCAAGTGCAGGCAGACAAGCTGATCGTGTGCGTTATGGCATTCTTGAAAGGTAGAAGCCGAGAGGCGGGTATCTCAGCCATATTCCTCAGTACTCTAGTGAGCGTAATTCATGAGACATTTCATCTCCTGAGCAATACTATCCGGTGATCCGCTGCGGCGCTGATTGGTGCGCCTTCGAATCCGTTCAATTGGGAGGCGCCATCCATGGAAGACGGCGATACGGCGAGACAAACGGAAGCAACGAGCTTCAATACCCGTTTGTTCGAGCAAATGCGGGACATGCATCGGACGTGGCTCGAGAGGCTACAAGGGATTCGTCACCTGGAGTCGGACTTCGGAACGAGACTAATGACGGCAAAGAGCCGGCCTGAAGCTGCAATCGTCTGCGGCGAATGGATAGCGAAGCACGTGGAGACCATTGCCGACGAACAGAAGACATTCGCGAAAGCGTGGCTTCGATTGATTGTGGACATGATGGGATCGGCATCCGCAGTTTCAGCCAAAACCTCTGAACACGACCATAAGAGCGCTGAGTAGTGTGAGCGCCCGCAGGATGGCCAACGAGTAATGTTGATGCGTGCGTTGGCCGACCGGTTCAGAGGTCGGCTCTTTCCCGGTCCGCCATTCCGATGGAATGAGCCGATCGCCCCGGCGTCCATGCCCCTTGGACGCCGGGGCTTTTGTCGTAGATCCAGTCGACCCCGCAGCCGCCCGGCGAGATCACCGCGAAGTGGACAAAGCGAGACAAACTACTGGTCGCTTAGGCACGAACATGTGTCATGCTCGCGAACGCGAGCATCCAGAATACCACGACGCTATAAGGCTTGCGCTTCTCGTCGCTCTCGACGGAGCGTCGAGATGCAGCAGTTGATTCGCGGCGTCCCCTTAGTGTTTCAATTCCGCTGTCACCCCGCATTCCTGAAAATCTTTCATTACGGAATGCAACACTTAGAGTTTGTCTGTTCCGCTCCCTGGTCGTACCGTCCTTCTCTTAGAAGGGAGATCTGGCTGAAACGCCCGCAACTGCGGCCTAAGTCCGCATCCGATGCGCTCGTTCCAAATCCATCATAAAGAACGAGGCGTCGCCTCGGCGCTCGAAGCCGCAACGGCGTCGGGGATAACTAGGGAGGTTGCCGCGACAGCCAATAGTCTTCTTTCTCTCGTTCCTGTCTCTACAGCCCCAGGAACGAGCCGGCCGCCCCGACGCCCTTCCCGAGGGCGGTCGGGGCGGTTTTTCTTCGTGCCAGTCTGGATGAGGAAACCGGTTATGTGAGCACGTCCACATTCGTTGGGCGCCATATCTTCAACCATTGAACCTAGAAGCCGCAATTGGCCTGCTCCCGTACGGTTGAGTTCGGAGGCCCGTCTGCAGCTTCGCCCGTCGCTGAGCCGCGCGCTCGGACCTCAGCTCATTCGGCGGTGAAAGGATCTTTGATTGACCGCGTAGATGATGTCGTGGTGCGCGCCATCTGCATCATGTCGATGAGCGCACGTAGCGCCGCGGGCACTCGCCGGTGGCTCGAATGATACAGGAACAGTCCTTGGAGTGCTGGTGACCAGTCTTCCAATACGCGGACCAGTTGCCCTGAACGCACGAATGGATCGGCCTGAGCTTCGGGTGTATATGCAACTCCCAGCCCGTCGAGTGCCGCACGCAAGGCCAATTCGGAATTGTTCACTATAACGCGACCGTTCACGGAAATGGCCCGAGACTTACCATTTCGTTCGAATATCCAATCAAATATGTGACCGTCGGGGCCGCGACGATACTGAACACAACTGTGACGACTCAGGTCATCCGGCGTCCGCGGAGGCTTCCGCTGCGCGAAGTAGGACGGTGCGCCGACCAACGCGATTTTGATCGGCCCCGTTACGCGCACCGCGATCATGTCGATCGCGGTACGGTCCTGTGGTCCGATTCCAGCGTCGAAGCCTTTCGCAACGATGTCAATGGTCGGCTCCCCTACCTCGACCTCCAGATTCACCTCAGGGTACGTCGAAAGATAGCGCTTCCAGATTGGGGCGATGACCGCCATAGCCGCCATGTTGGTGACGTAGATCCGCAGCCGACCGACGGGGCGGCCCCGCTCCTGGTTCAAATCTTCCAGCGCGTCGGTGATCTGATCGACGGCTGGCCGTAAGCGCTCCAGAAGGCGAACACCAGCGTCGGTCAGCGACACACTCCGTGTCGTGCGATTCAACAGACGAGTTCCGATGCGCTCCTCGAGCTGCCGCATCGAGTGGCTGAGCGCCGATGCTGTGACGCCAAGGTGCGAGGCGGCCACACGAAAACTGAGTGAATCCGCCACGGCGATGAAGGTTGTCAGATCCGCGAGACTCCCGCGTTGCATTGATGAATTCTCCTCATTACCCAGTGCAAAAAGATAAGATTTTCATTTCTCCGATTCGTCAATAGCCTTGCGCCATGGCCGTTTCACCCTGGAAGGAGCGTGGATGCCCGGCAAAATGAGAGTGGTTTCGCCAAGCGGCCGCGTTGAAGGTTCGGTGGCAAAAGCCGAAGCGTCACCGAAAAACTCTGAGAACCAAATTGAGCAGCCTTCAATATCGGACGCGGCGTCAGAGCCGAAGCCAGGGGGTCGGCCTTGGAGACGGCGTGTGCTGTTTGCGTTGTTGCCGCTGGTGTTGATTGGCGGTGGCTACTGGTACGTTACCGGCGGCCAGACAGTGTCGATGGACGACGCGTATGTCGAATCCGACAAGGTTGGCGTTTCGACCGACGTCGCCGGCATTGTAAGCGACGTCGGCGTCTCAGAAAATCAGCATGTCGAGACTGGTCAAGTCCTGTACCGCCTCGATGATCTTCCATTTCGTCTGGCGGTAGCGCGAGCCGACGCACAGACTGGCGTCGTTCGTGACGCCCTGAATGCGCTCAAGGCGAATTACCGAGACATGCAGGCGCAGATCGAGCAAGCGCACAATGATGTCAGCTATTACGACACCGAATTCCAGCGGCAGCAGGGGCTCCTCAGCGCCCACGTGGCGTCTCAAGCGACTTTCGATTCGGCGCGTCGGAACCTGCAGAACGCGCAGCAGAAGCTCGCTTCACTTGCTCAGCAACTCGCCGCGATCGCTGCGAACCTCGACGGCGATCCGATGGGGCCGGTGGAAAAGAACCCCCGCTACCTCGACGCAGTGGCGCAGCGAGACGAGGCCGCACGACAGCTAGCGCATACGGTCGTAAGGGCGCCCTTTGGCGGGATAGTCACCAACGTGTCGTCCATCGCGACCGGCAAATATCTCCAAGCCTCGATGACCGCCTTCTATCTCGTGGCCACGGATCACGTCTGGGTTGACGCCAACCCAAAGGAGACAGAGCTGACTTATGTCCGCCCGGGCCAAACGGCCCTGGTGACAGTGGACACCTATCCCGACACGAAATGGGGCGGCTCCGTGGAGAGCGTGAGTCCGGCGGCGGCGCAGGAGTTCTCGCTTTTGCCCGCTCAGAATACCAGCGGCAATTGGGTGAAGGTTGTGCAGCGCATTCCGATGCGAGTGCGCGTCGACACGAGCGATGAGAGCTTGCCGCCGCTGCGCGCCGGAATGAGCGTCGAAGTCGACGTCGACACCGGCCATACGCGAGGACTGCCACATTTCCTGACCGCACTATTCGGTCAAGGCCGAAAGGGCACGTGATGCCCGAGGCTCGCCCCCTAGCTGGATTCACTCGCGCAGCAATCACCGTCTGCGTGATTCTCGCTACTCTCATGCAGGCGCTCGATACGACCATCGCCAATGTTGCGCTGCCCTATATGCAGGGCAGCGTCTCGGCTAGTCAGGACGAAATCGCCTGGGTGCTGACGTCTTATATCGTCGCGGCGGCGATCATGACGCCGCCCACTGGCTTCCTGGCCGGAAGGTTTGGACTGAAGCGTCTTTTTCTCGTCTCGGTCGTAGGCTTTACCGTCGCCTCGATCCTGTGCGGCTTCTCGCAGTCCCTGGTGCAGATCGTACTGTTCCGGGTCATGCAAGGCTTGTTCGGCGCGGCGCTCGTGCCGCTTTCGCAAACAGTGCTGATGAACATCTATCCGAAGGAGCGGCAAGGAACTGTAATCGCCCTCTGGGGCGTTGCCGTGATGGCCGGGCCCGTTCTCGGGCCGGTGCTCGGCGGCTGGCTGACGCAGACGTATAGCTGGCGCTATGTTTTCTATATCAATGTGCCCATCGGCGCGCTTGCATTTTTCGGATTGACGACCTTTTTGCCCGAGACGGCGCGGAACGTCACAACGAAACTGGACTGGTTCGGATTTGGCACACTGAGTCTGGGACTCGCGGCAATGCAGGTCATGCTGGATCGTGGCGAGGAAATGGACTGGTTCGGCTCTGGAGAGATTGTCACGGAAGCCATCATCGCTTCCTCCGCGTTTTACTTGTTTATCGTCCACACGTTCACTGCGCGCGAGCCGTTCGTGAGCCCGACCCTGTTCCGAGACCGTAACTTCACCGCCGGCGTGATCTTCATCATGGTTGTTGGTCTCACCTATTATGCCTCGCTGGCGCTTCAGCCTCCATATCTTCAGAACCTAATGGACTATCCGATCGTGAGCGCGGGCTTCGTACTGGGCCCGCGCGGCATCGGCACGATGGGCGCGATGATGATCGTCGGAAAGCTCATAGGACGGGTCGATACGCGACTTCTCCTGGCCATAGGCCTTGGGCTCTCGGCCTGGGCGTTCTATGCGATGACCGGCTGGACGCCGGATGTCTCGCAGACGACGATCGTCGAGGTCGGCGTGATCCAGGGCATTGGGCTTGGCTTCCTCTTCGTGCCGCTGAGCGTGGCCACCTTGGGGACGCTGTCACCAGAGCGTCGGGCGGAGGGGGCCGGGATTTATGCTCTATCACGCAATATCGGCTCAGGCGTCGGCATTTCGGTTGTGAACAGTCTGCTGACACGAAATACACAAGTGAATCATTCCGAGATTGGGTTACACGTCACAGCGGTCAATCGTGCGTTTGAGGACCCGGCGATTGGGCAGTTTTGGAACCCAATTACTGCTGCTGGACGCGCCGCGCTCGATGCTGTCGTTACCCGCCAGGCCCAGATCATTGCCTATATTGACGATTACAAGCTGCTGATGATTGCAATGCTCGCGGTGGTCCCGCTGCTCATTATCTTCACAAAACCCTCGCGCAAAGTGGCGGTCGATCACACGCAGGCAATGGAATAAATGGTGACCAAGCTACGCCGGGCGCGGCTTCGGCGCGCCGCGCGCCGCTCGGGCGCTCCCATCATTGCGAGTGTGCTCAGCATGGCGGTCGCCGGTTGCATGGTTGGTCCAGACTTCATGTCGCCTGAGCCGCCATCGGTCACGCGATACACCTCGCCTGGCGAGGCAGCGGCGGCGCAGGCGCACGGCGCGCCAACCGTGCCGACGCAAACGGTCGTGCTGGGCAAAAGGGTGACTGCCGAATGGTGGACGCTGTTCCGGTCGCCGAAACTCGACGCGCTGGTCAAGCAGGCGATTGTGGGAAGCCATACGGTGGAAAGCGCAAAAGCACGGCTGGCGCAGGCACGCGAGGCGATCGCGGCGGCCTCGAGCGCGCTTTATCCACAAGTGAGCTTTGACGCCAGTGTCACGCAAGAGAAGCAAACTGCGGCTTCGTTCGGATTGGGGCCGAACGTTGCTCCCCTTCCCCCGGCCTTTAATTTTATCCAGCTGGGCCCGACTGCCAGCTACACGCCTGACCTATTCGGCGGAACGCGTCGAGGTATCGAGCAGCAGGCCGCATTGGCCGATTACCAACGCGATGAGCTGAACGCGGCGTATCTGACTCTGACGGGGAATACAGTCGCGCAGGCCATTCAGGGCGCTGCCGTTCGCGCTCAGCTGAAGGCCGTCCAGGATATTATTGATACTGATCAGCAGAATCTGGAGTTGGTGCACAAGGAGCGTGTGGCGGGCTCCGTCCCCGATACCGATGTGATTGCAGCGGAAAGCCAGCTTGCAGCCGATGAAACAATGCTGCCCCCGCTCGATCAGCGGTTGAGCGTAGCCAAGCACGCGTTGGCTGTTCTCGTCGGCCGCGCCCCCGGCAATTGGTCGCCACCGGATTTCGATTTGACGGCACTGACGCTTCCTGGCCGGGTACCCGTCAGCCTGCCCTCGGAGCTTGTCCATCAGCGCCCCGATATTCAAGCGGCGGAGGCGCAACTTCACGCCGCTAGCGCACAGATTGGCATCGCGACGGCGCAACTTTATCCGTCGATCACCCTCTCGGCGGGAGTTTCAGGCTCCTCACTGGACGGGGGGACTCTCTTCAGTCCTGCCGGCCTCGTGTGGAGTGTCGCAGCGGGTATCGCGCAGCCCGTTTTCGACGGCGGTATGCGAGAGGCCGAGCGTCGCGCGGCGCTTGCCGCCTTCAAGGCATCTGCCGCCGACTACCAACAAGTCGTTTTACAGGCGTTCGGGCAAGTCGCGGACATCCTTCAGGCGCTTGCGCATGACACAAAGCTACTGGAGGCGCAGAAGCGGGCCCTCGACACGGCGTCGGAGTCGCTCCGTTTGCAAAGGGTCGATTATACCAGCGGTGGCGTCGGCATTCTGAACTTGCTCGACGCTCAACGCCAATATCAGCAGGCGCGGCTGGGCTATGTTCGGGCAGAAGCACAACGCTACCAGGACACAATCCAGCTATTCGTGGCCATGGGCGGTGGCTGGTGGGACGAGAAGGTTGCGATACGTGAGAATGGAAATCTGAGTCAGGAAAGTGGCCAATGATCGCCGTAGAGTTACGTAATTACGGTGACACGACCGTCTTTACCTATTTGAATCCGCCTGCCATCAATAACCCGTATCGCTCGCGTCCTCGGATTATTGGTAAAGACGGTCGCGCCGCCGTAATCCCAACAAATCCCGACGGCAGGCGTTCATCCCGCCATGCGCTCCCGTTCGGCGTCCGTGAGATATTCGCCGGAGCGATAGAGCAGCTTTTGTTCGATATAAAGGTGTCGCAGCGCGGACCAGCCCCCGAGGTGCACGACGCCGATTTTTCGTGGCGGCAGGAGCGTGTTCGTCACGACGTTGCCGTCGGGGAGCCGCAACGCGCCGCCACTGTTGCAGTGGAAGTTGAATAGCGGATCGAGCCTTATGAAGTCTTTGCTCCGGTAAGCCACGACGTTCAACGCCATCTGTTCCGCCAGTTGCAAGAATGGCGGGTTGCGCTGCGCGACGATCGGAAAAAGGTATTCGATTTCTCGCGCCCACAGCTCCCAGATCGGGCTTCCTCGCCGCATCGCGAAAACTCCGGCGCTCATATGAATCTCCGCGGCCATTTCCTCGACGAAATTCGGGTCGTAGCCGACCGAGTACCAATTGCGCTGCATCTGCAGCATCTTTTGAAAGTTCTTGTAAAAGCGTACGTTGTAATGAGATATACCCGGCGCCAGCATCACGGCGTCTGGCGCCACATTCGCGCCATGCAACATCGCGCTCATGAAATTGAGGTCCTGCACCCAGAGATCGCAATCGAGCCAAATGAAATGCTCGAATTGCGGCAGCAGCACAGGCAGATGCGGCCGGACGACCAGCGCGCGATGCGCCGGCCGGATGACCGCCTCGACGGTCGCGGGAACGAGCCCCGGCGGGATCTCGACGACCTCGACCCCGTGTTCCTTCATCCACTCCAGGCTCTCCGGTCCACAGCCGATGTCGATCAGGACGAGCTCGCCGTCGCCGTCGGCGAATCCGGCTTCCAGGAGCGACAGCACGAGCCCGCGCGCGAGAAAGAAATAAGCTTCGTCGCAAGCGAACACGATCGCCGTTCCCGCGGGATTTTCTGTCGTCATGGCGGACTCGCCCCCGTCTTCGACGAATGGGCGCCTCGTATCCGTGCCGGCGCCCGGCGGATCGGCTCTTCGAATCATTTCCGATGAGCTCTGACGAAGCCTTGGGCCGAACACATCACGGTTGCAACAGCTTGTAATTTGCTCGTTATACGCGCAGTTCGACGCCACGTGGTCCGATTCGCGGATCCGCCGAGGCCCGGAAGCCAGATCGAGAGCGGCCAGATGTCCTCGGCCAAACGCGTCGTCGTCACGGGGGGGCGCCCTTTCATCCGCGCCCCGCCTTCCTCGACGAGAACGAGGCTCAGCTATTCGAGAGATGGATTGCTTCGGCTTCGCCTTGCACTGACGGCGCCAAATCGACCCTTGGAGCCGACCGCCCTCCCGTCGTATGTCCTTCGACGATCGTGCGCGCGAGGCGCGCGCGTTCAGGGGGCGTGAGATGCAAGAAAAATACCCGCGCGACATGGCTGGATACGGCCGCACGCCGCCGTTCGCGGACTGGCCGGGCGGGGCGCGGGTCGCGCTGCAATTCGTGATCAATTACGAAGAGGGCGGCGAGAACAACATTCTGCATGGCGACCTCGCCTCCGAGGCGTTCCTGTCGGAGATCGTCGGCGCCGCGCCCTGGCCGGGCCAGCGTCACATGAACATGGAGTCGATCTACGAATACGGCTCCCGCGCCGGTTTCTGGCGGCTGCATCGCATGTTCACCGAGCGCAACGTCCCGGTGACCGTGTTCGCGGTCGCCACCGCGCTGGATCGCTATCCCGAGATCGCCGCGCCGATGAAGGAGGCGGGCTGGGAGATC
>Ga0209773_10000729_pt1 | contig 11003 bp, 11 predicted proteins | sample BogFormECP14_OM1_FD_188244 | JGI IMG/M metagenome (GOLD analysis project Ga0209773, IMG submission 188244) | Bog forest soil microbial communities from Calvert Island, British Columbia, Canada - ECP14_OM1 (SPAdes) (version 2) | ecosystem: Environmental > Aquatic > Freshwater > Wetlands > Bog ... | reverse complement strand
CTTGTCGATGAGCCCGGAACCTGGAATCGACGGACCGCCGGTATGGATCGTGCTGTTGATGCCGTATTTGCGCGCCCAGGCGACCATCTTGCGCGCGGTCGGCCCATCTTTGACGCCGCCGAGCCCGACCTCACCGAGGAAGCGGACGCCGGCGGAGGCAAGCTCCTCGAAATCATGCTCCTCCATTCCCGGCTCGATCACCGGCGCGCCCGCGTGCACCTTCACGCCGCTGGCGCGAAAGTTGGAAAAGCAGCGCTGCGCGGTGATCGCCATCGCCTTGAGCCCGGTTATATCGCGCGGCCGACCGGGCGTATGAACTTCGCCGGCGGACACCATCGTCGTAACGCCGCCGTGCAGGCATGAATCGATCCAGTTGAGCTGGCTCTGCCGCGGCGTCCAATCGCCGGCCACTGGATGAACGTGGCTGTCGATCAGGCCGGGCGCGATCGCGACGCCATGAGCGTCGATCGTCGTCGTCGCGCCGGAAAGGTCGAGGTCTGGAGCGCGGCCGATTGCCGTGATGCGGCCATTGACTGCGACAATCGCATCCGCATCGAGAATAGGCTTTTCGAGGTCGCCGCTGAGCATGAGCCCAACGTTCTTGATCACGAGTTTGGTCGGCGCGCCCGAAGCCGCCGGTTCGTCGTGGGCCATAGCAACTCCTGCATCGCTTCGCGCTGACAGCCTCTTCCGCCCGCTCGGCGCGATCGTTTGCATGCAAACAGTAGGGCCCGGCGAGCGCTTTTGGCAAGGCGCAGCGGCGCGATCTCAGGGCGCCCATTGCGCCGGGTTGGCGGCGCTCTCCGCGGACTCTTGCGCGCGCCGCGCCTTGATCGCCGTCATTGTCGCGCGCAAGACCTCGGTGACGCCGACGCGGGTCGCGGTCGACAGCATGAGCGGCCTCGCTCGCTTTGCCCCTGGGGCCAGCGGCGGCCCGAAGCTGCGCATCGCGCGCTTCAGCCGCTCGATCTGCTTCTCGAGCGTCGCCTCGTCCACCGCGTCGACCTTGGACAGTGCGACGATCTCGGCCTTTTCGTCGAGCCCCGCGCCATAGGCGGCAAGCTCGCGGCGCACCGTCCGGTAGTCGGCGCCGGCGTTCGCGCCCGTCGCGTCGATCAGATGCGCAAGAGCGCCGCAGCGCTCGACATGGCCGAGGAACCGGTCGCCAAGCCCGTGGCCCTCGTGCGCGCCCTCGATGAGGCCGGGAATGTCGGCGAGCACGAAGTCGCGCCCGTCGATCTTGACCACGCCGAGGCCCGGGTGGAGCGTCGTGAACGGGTAATCGGCGATCTTGGGCTTGGCGGCCGAGACTGCGGCGAGGAAGGTCGATTTGCCGGCGTTCGGCAAGCCGATGAGGCCGGCGTCGGCGATCAGCTTGAGCCTGAGGACGAGGGTGCGCTCGATTCCGCTCTGGCCGGGATTGGCGCGGCGCGGCGCGCGGTTGGTCGAGGTGGTGAAATGGGCGTTGCCGAAGCCGCCGTTGCCGCCCTTAGCGACGACCACGCGCTGGCCTGGTTGGGTGAGGTCGGCGAGCAAGGCGCCGCTCTCCTCATCGATGACCTGGGTTCCGACCGGGGCTTTCAGCACCGCGTCGGCCCCCCGCCCGCCGGCGCGATTGCGGCCCATCCCGTGGATGCCGGTCTTGGCCTTGAAATGCTGCTGGTAGCGAAAGTCGATCAGCGTGTTGAGACCGTCGGCGCATTCGACCACGACGTCGCCGCCGCGCCCGCCGTCGCCCCCGTCCGGACCGCCGAACTCGATGAATTTCTCGCGCCGGAACGACACTGAGCCCGCGCCGCCGTCGCCGGAGCGGACGTAGACCCGCGCCTGGTCGAGAAACTTCATCGCCGCCGACCTGGCGCGCGGTCCCCGGTGGATCCCATCGGCGCCGGGTCCGATCCCTCGATCGCGTCCTTCGAGACGCGATGCTGCGCATCGCTCCTCAGGAGGAGGGACGCATGTGCGAGGCGCCAAAAGAAATCCTCATCCTGAGGAGCCGGCGAAGCGGGCGCCTCGAAGGACGAGGATTTCGGTGCGAACGGTGGCGACGCAGCGATCATCGGGAAGCCATATCACGACGCTCGCGCCAAGTCGGCTGCCGCCGCGCGGCGTTGCGCGCCGGCCTCCGCCCAATCGGCGCGGCGGACGCGGAAACTGTGGCACTCGACCATCCCTCCGCGCGCCGGCGCGCCTTGCAGGCCGGTCCCCGCCAGCGCGAATCCGCACTTTTCGATCACCGCGCGCGAGGCCTCGTTCTCGACCCTGACGCTGGCCAGGATCTCGACCGCCGGCGTCAGCCCGAAGCCAGCGTCGATCATCGCCTGGGCGGCCTCGGTGGCGAGGCCCTTGCCCCAGGCCTCGGGCGCCAGCACGTAGCCGACCGCGAGGCGGTCTTTGCCGCGCGCTTCGAGGCTGATCGAGCCGACCGCGTCCCGCTTGCCCTTGATCGGCGTCATGACCAGGGTCAAGTCGCGCCCGGAGGCGTTGGCCTCCCGCGCCGCGTAGATGAACCGCTCGGCCGAGCCTTGGGGATAGGGGTGGGGGATGCGGGCGGTAAAGCGCGCGACCTCCCATTGGCTGCAAAATTTGTGAATCGCCGCTGCGTCGCAGATTCTCGGCCAGCGCAGCCAAAGCCGCGGCGTCTCGATGCGGAACACATCGTCTCTGGCAAGATCGGGGAACATGGAAGCTCCGGTCTGGGCCCCTGAACGCGGGGCCAAAAACGACGAAAGGGATGCAGCGACCGCATCCCCTTCGTAAGCTTCGCTTACCGGACGAATGAGCAGGCTCTTGGCCTTCAATCTCATCTCGAATTTTTTATCTTCGAGAACGTCCGCGGGGCTTGTGGCCGAAGCGGGGTTCTCGTCTTGCTCCCCGCTTTATTCTGTCGCGCTTTGGGCGCGTACCGATACATATTGGCGTCCGTCGCCTTTCCACTCGAAGGCGACCTCGCCGACGGCGGTGGCGAACAGCGTATGGTCCTTACCGATGCCGACATTACGCCCAGGGTGAAACTTGGTTCCTCGCTGGCGTACAAGAATCATGCCGCCAACGACGCGTTCGCCGCCGAATTTCTTCACGCCCAGACGTCGGCCGTCCGAGTCGCGGCCATTGCGCGACGAACCGCCTGCTTTCTTGTGGGCCATCGACCTTGCTCCAGAACTTTGCTGCGCCGGCCTTCAAGGCGGCGCGGCGGGACTCATTTGCCTATAGCGCAACCGGGCCGGCGAGGGAATCCCTCGCTCAATTCGGCTCGCCGCCATGGGCGGCCTCAGCCGCGGCGCCGGTCAGAATTTCGGTCACCCGGACGATCGTGAGATCCTGCCGGTGGCCGCGCTTGCGCTTCGAATTCTTGCGCCGGCGCTTCTTGAACGCGATGACCTTGGCGCCGCGGGTCTGCTCGACGATCTCGCCGACCACGCTCGCTCCGGTCACGCGCGGCGCGCCGACCCGATGGGTGGCGCCGTCGAACAGCGCCAGCACCTCGTCGAACACGATCCGTTCGCCCGCCTCACCCGGCAGCGACATGACCGTTATCTGGTTGTCGGCGGCAACTTTGTACTGTTTACCGCCGGTCTTGATGACTGCGAACATCGTTTTATTCCCGTGTTCCACCCGGCTCATTACGCGAAGGATTCGCGCGGCCGGCTTCTTTGCAGCTATTGACCGAAATCGCAGGCTCCGGCGGAGCCCGCGGGCTTGCCGCCCGGTTTCGAGGCTCAGCCTCAAAACCAAAAGCGCGGCTGTTTGGCCGCGCTCGAGCGAGGCGGAGGCTATAGGAGCCGGGCGCGCGAAAGTCAATTCGTTTGACAACCATTGAATCGCCGGACAAGCGGGTTGTGGGGCGGGGTCGCCGACCCGCTGGCCGGCTCAGCGAGCCGGCCCCACAGAATCAGAGTGGAATCCATGTTCGTCGACTGGCTCTTGGCAAGCTTCCATCACCTCGCGGTGTTTTCGCTTGCAGCGATCCTGTCGGCGGAGATTTTTCTCACGGCGGGGCCGATCGACGACCGGATGGCGCTGAGGCTGGCGCGCGTCGACGCCTGGTTCGGCATTCTCGCGGCGATCGCGCTCGCAGCGGGGCTCATGCGCCTGTTCTTCGGCGCCAAGGGCGTCGACTACTATCTCGCCAACACATTCTTCTGGCTCAAGATGGCGCTGTTCGCCGCTGTCGGCCTGATCTCGATCGCGCCGACCTTTTCCTATCTCGTCTGGCGGCGGCGGGTTCGCGCCGACGCCTCGTTCCGCCCGCCGGCGCGCGAGATCAAGCGGCTGCGCCGGGCGCTCTACGCCGAGGCGGGACTGTTCGCGCTGATTCCGCTCTGCGCCGCGGCGATGGCCCGCGGCTACGGGATGTGAGAAAAGTCGGCATTAGCATTAAATAGCCGCCCGCCTTGCGCCTTCGCCCGACGGTTTGGCTTCAGCCCAATCGAGCCGCGGCTAGTCGATCAGCTTATAGGCCGGCAGGGTCAGGAACTCCTCGAACTCGACCGCAAGCGACATGTCCGAGAACAGCTGGGTCGCCTCCTCGAAGCGGCCGCCGTCGAAGGCCTTTTCGCCGACCTCGCCCCTGACCCGCTCCATCTCGCCCTTGAGCGCGTCCTTGAACATCTTCGGCGTTACCTCGCGGCCGTCGTCGAGCTTGGCCTTGAGATGCAGCCATTGCCAGACCTGGGCGCGCGAGATCTCGGCCGTCGCCGCGTCCTCCATCAGGTTATAGATCGGCACGGCGCCGCGGCCCCTGAGCCAGGCCTCGATATATTGCACGCCGACGCGCAGGTTTTCGCGCAGGCCCTCGTCGGTCCGCTTGCCCTTATGAACCTCGAGCAGTTCGCGCGCCGACGCCTTGACGTCGTCGCGCAGGACGGACAGCTGGTTCGGCTGCGGCATGAGCCGGTCGAACACTTCCATCGCGATCGGCACGAGATCGGGATGGGCGACCCAGGTGCCGTCGTGACCGTTGCGCGCTTCGCGCTCCTTGTCGGCGCGGACCTTGGCGAAGGCCTCTTCGTTCGCTTTGCTGTCGCCCTTGACCGGAATCTGCGCCGCCATCCCGCCCATCGCGAAGGCGCCGCGACGGTGGCAGGTCTTGATCAACAGAGCCGAATAGGCGCTGAGAAACGCCTTGCCCATCGTCATTTCCGAGCGGTCGGGGGTGAGGAAGGCGGGGTTCTTGCCGAGCCGCTTGATGAACGAGAAAATATAGTCCCAGCGGCCGCAATTGAGCCCGACGATGTGATCGCGCAATTCATACAGAATCTCGTCCATCTCGAACGCCGCCGGCAACGTCTCGATCAGCACCGTCGCCTTGAACGATCCATGCGGCGCGCCGAGCTCGCGCTCCGCGTGAGAGAAAACCTCGTTCCACAGTCGCGCTTCGAGCCGGCTCTCGAGTTTCGGCAGATAGAATGCGGGCGTCGCGCCCGCGGCCATCTGCATCTTGGCGCAATGGAAGACGTAAAGGCCGAAGTCGAACAGCGAGCCGGACATTTCCTCGCCGTCGACGGCGACATGCCGCTCGGGCAAATGCCAGCCGCGCGGGCGCACCATCAACACCGCCGGGTTGCTCTTGACGGCGTAAGTCTTTCCGTTCGCTGGGTCGATGAAGTCGATCTTGCCGGCCCAACGGTCTTTGAGATTGGCCTGGCCCTCGACCATGTTGGCGAACATCGGCGAGGTGGCGTCCTCGAAATCGGCCATGAAGACCTTCGCGCCCGAGTTCAGCGCGTTGACGATCATCTTGCGGTCAACCGGGCCGGTGATCTCGACCCGGCGGTCGAGAAGGTCGGCCGGGATCGTGGCGACCTTCCAGTCGCCGTCGCGGATCGATTTCGTCTCGGGGAGAAAGTCCGGCAGCTTGCCGGCGTCGAAGTCTTCCTGGCGCTCCGCTCGCCGCACGAGCAACTCAAGCCGCCGGCGATTGAACTGCCGATGCAGCCCGGCCAGGAACGCCAGCGCCTCGGCGTTGAGGATTTCCGCCTGCCGGCCGCCAGGCTTGGCGTTGATCTCGACGCCCGCTACGGTCGAGTGCGCTGTCATGAGGTCCCTCCGGAAAGGCGGTGGCGATCCTTGAAGGAAAACCTCCTAGACCTTTTCGCCGCCTTTGGGGAGGGCCGGTCATCGCATTCCGCGCGGGCCGCCCGCGGCCTCGATCAGGCCGCGAGATTGGCGCGTCCGCTGGCCGGCGGCTCACGCCAGGCCCGCCGCCTGACGAGCAGGCCGGACGGGTCGGCGTCGAGGGGCAGCGCGGTTGCGTCGTTGACATCGGACCGTGTCAGGCCGATGTCCCGCAGTTCGTATTCCGACATCCGGGCCAATTCGGACATCGTGCGCCGCGCCGCGCCCACCCGCGCCGGCCATGAGACAATGCGCCACAAGGCGTTCGCAGCGTGAGAGGCTGAGTGTGTGAATGAAGTGGTCATGTTCGCCTCCTGTTTGATGTGACGACCGCCCGTTCGGCGACAGGCCGGCGGGGCGGGCCGTTCAATCTCGGAATGATGCTTTATATAGTGCGGCCTATCGATCGGTCCAACGAATGTTCGTAGAGTAATTGATATGCAAAGCGGATAGATCACCATTCTCCACGGCCAGTGCCGCCCGTTCCCCGCAATTGGTCGGTCCAACGCAGGGCGGAGGGGTCAGCGTCCACGGGCAGCGCCGTGGCGTCGATGAGGTCCCGCCGGGTGAGCCCGATGTCGCATAGCTCATATTCCGACATCCGCTCCAATTCGGTGATTGTTCGCCGCGGCCCGCTGTCCCCGACCGGCCGGGAGAGGACTCGCCACAACGTCGCAACCGGGCCAGATGCCCGTCGAATGAATGAAGCCGTCACGTTCGCCTCCGGGAAAAACGACGAACTGGGGAACACGAAAAATCTAACGCGCCGCCATTGATCGGTCCAACGAATGTTTGTAAAGTGATCGATCTATATAGCGGATGAATCACAATGCTCGACACAGACCAGCTTCGCTCCTTTCTCGCCATCGTCGATTGCGGCTCGTTCACCAGGGCGGCGGAGCGGGTGCACAAGACCCAGTCCGCGGTCTCGATGCACGTGCGCCGGCTGGAGGAGCAATTGGGCTGTGCGCTGTTCGTCAAGCATGGAAGGGGCGCCCGGCTCACCGCCGAAGGCGAGCGGTTGATCGAATTCGCGCGCCGGATCATCCAGGTCGAGGCCGGGGCGCTGGCCGCCCTGTCGCGGAAGGGCTTGAGAGGCGCGGCCAGGCTCGGGATTCCGGACGATTACGCCGAGTCGTTCCTGGCTGAGATCCTGGCGCGGTTCAATCGCCGCCACCCGTTGGTCGAGGTCTCGGTCGTGTGCGAGGCCTCGATGGACCTCGCCGCCCAGGTTGCCGCCGGAGCGCTGGAGCTGGCGCTGGTCACTGACCACGAGGGAATCAACGGTCTCGAACTGCTGCGCGAAGAGCCGCTGGTGTGGGTCGCGGCCGAGAGGTTCAGCCTCGAGGAGGGCGCGCCGATCCCCCTCGCGCTCGGCAGCGCCACCTGCATCTGGCGGCGCGCGACCGAGGCAGCGCTGGCTGGCGCTCCCGGCCTCACCCGGGCGCGGTTCTTTTCCAAGAATTTCACCGCAATCGGCACAGTGGTGCGCGCCGGCCTCGCGGCGACGATCCTGCCCGCCTCGATGGTCGGCCCTGGCCTCCGGCTCCTCGGGCGAGACGAGGGTCTGCCCGAATTGCCGCTGACCCGCATGGGCCTCATCCGTGCGCCCGGACGCCCGACGGAGGAAGCGAGCGCGCTTGCCGAGGCGATCCGCGGGACCATCAACACGCCGGCGCGCCAGGCCGCTTGAGCGGTCGCGCAGTCCAGTTCACCCTCGGTGATGACTGAGCGTTAGGGTTAAGACGCCGTTAAGACGGGCATGACAGTTTTTCCCGGGTTTCGGGGGGCGGGGTCGCCTGGCGCCGAACGAAGGGAGCGTCGTCATGGCCAGGCTCGGGCCGCTCGCCCTGGCGGGGATCGCCGCCGCTTTCTCCGGATGGGCGAGAGCCGCCGATTTGCCGCCGGCCCCGTCGCTTCCTCCGTTGTCGCCAGCCGACGCGCAATTCGGCGGCTGGTATCTGCGCGGCGACGTAGGGATCGGCGTCAATTCTACGGCGCCGGAGCTCAAGATAGCGCCCGATCCGATCGCGGCCGGGGTTGCGGGCGGGTTCATTTCCGGCGCCGCGACCCAGCCGTTCAGCAACACGACGCTGTCGCCGTTCGGGATGGCCGACTTCGGGGCCGGCTATCAGGTCAACAGCTGGTTTCGCGCCGACGCAACGCTTGAATATCGCGCCCGCGCCCGCCTCCAGTCCCTGTACGCGTTGACCGACCCGGCTGGCGGCCCGGCGCAATATGCCGATCCCTATCGCGCCGACGTCGCCTCGATCGTCGGCCTCGTCAACGGCTATGCGAATCTGGGAACCTGGTACGGGTTCTCGCCATTCCTCGGCGCTGGAGTCGGCTTCGCCGACAACAGGCTATCCGGCTTCACCGACCAGGGTCTGGGCTTTGGCGATTATCCATCGCTCGGCCCCGCTGGCTACGCCAACAGATCGATGACGAGCTTCGCGTGGGCCCTGATGGCCGGCGTCGATTTCGACCTCACGCCGAACCTGAGGCTCGAGCTAGGCTACCGCTATCTCAACTACGGCTCGATCGCGACCGGCGGCTCGAACTGCCTCGCGGGCGGGAGCGGGGGGACATTCTCCAGCGCCGGCGTCGCCAACACGATTTCGTCTCGCAACAAACTCGCCTCGAACGACTTCAGATTGGGGCTTATCTACTTGATAGGGGCGGGCGCGCCGCTGCCCGTCGTCGCGCAGTAGTGAGGAATCCGCGGCGTCGCCCTCCTGGCCTCCAGACATCACGCCGATTGCCTTCGGCGGCGGCTCGGCCTATGTCGTCCTGCGCTTCTCGTTCCGAGGCTCGCGCTCCGCTTCTCGCCGGGCGCGCGCGAATCGCAGATTGCGCCCGAGGCCTGCGAACACTTTCATGACCGACGCGACTGCGCCAAGGGCAGGGCTCATGCAATCGGCATGGGCCAACCCGATCCTGCTCCTGGTTCTCACAACCCTGATCTGGGCCGGCCACTCGATCGTCGGCCGATTGGCGGTCGACCAGATCGGACCGATGACCCTGACCTGCCTGCGTTGGGGGATAGCGCTCATCCCCATCCTCTTGACCGCCCGGCCCGCGCTGCGGCGGGACTGGCCGGTTCTGCGCACGCACTGGCGATATATGGCGGCGATGGGCGCGCTCGGCTACACAGGATTCAACGCGCTGTTCTATGTCGCCGCGCATCGAACGAGCGCACTCAATCTATCGATCATCCAGGGCGCGATCCCGGCGCTGGTGCTGATCGGAGCACGGCTTTTCCTCGGCGCCCGGTTCAGCGCGCTGCAGGGGCTGGGCGCCTTGACGACCATGGCCGGCGTTGTCGCGATCGCCGCTCAGGGCGACCTCAACCGGCTCGCGGCGTTGGCGTTCAACGGCGGCGACGTGATGATGTTCATCGCCGCAATTCTCTATGCCGGCTATACGATCGGATTGCGCGAGCGGCCGCATGTCTCGGGCTTGAGCCTGCTCGCCGGCATGGCCCTGGCGGCGTTCATCACCTCCGTGCCGCTCATGATCTGGGAGATCGCTGCCGGCGGCTTCATCTGGCCGACCGCGGCGGGCTACGCCACGCTCGTCTATGTCGCGCTTGGGCCGGCGTTCGTCTCGCAGATCATGTTCATGCGGGGGGTCGAACTTATCGGGCCGGGCCGGGCGGGCGTGTTCGTCAATCTGGTGCCGGCGTTCGGCGCCATCATGGCGGTCGTAATTCTGGGCGAACCGTTCGCGGCCTATCATGTTGTCGCGCTGATCCTGGTCGTCAGCGGCATCGCGATCGCGCAACGAGGCTCGGGCGGCGGTCGGCACTGAAAGCACTCGCAAAGGAGGAGATGGAGATGGCGTGGATTGAACTGAAGCCGGAAGGGGCGGGGCCGATTCGAGCCTGGCGGTCCGACCCGAACGGACGCCCGCGCGGCGGCGTGGTCGTGGTGCAGGAGATCTTCGGCGTCAACGCGCATATCCGCGCGGTCACCGACCGGTTCGCGGCCGACGGCTATCTCGCCGTCGCGCCGGCGATCTTCGAGCACGCCGAGAAAGGCTTCGAGGTCGGCTACGACCCTGAATCGAGGGCGCGCGGGATGGCGATCGCCGGCAAGACCGACCGCGAACAGATGCTGAAGGACGTCACCGCGGCAATCGAGGTCGCCAAGGAAGGCGGCAAGGTCGCGGTGGTCGGCTTTTGCCTCGGAGGCACGGTCGCCTGGGCGGCGGCGGGCCGGCTTCCCGGCTTGAGCGCTGCGGTCGGCTACTACGGCGGCGGAATTATCGGGCTTAAGGACCTGAAGCCGCGTGTGCCGACGCTGCTGCACTTCGGCGACAAGGATCAGCACATTCCGATCGCGGGCGTGCGCGAGGTCGCCGCCGCCCACCCGGAGGTCGAGGTCCATATCTATCCCGCCGATCACGGCTTCAACTGCGACCAGCGGGAGAGCTACGACAAGCCGAGCGCCGATCTCGCCTGGACGCGCACGATTGCGTTTCTGCGCAAGCACCTGGGGTGAGCGACGCACCCTCGTCCGGCGCGGCGCCGTTTGACAAGGCCGACGCGATGCCCGTGCGGGCTGCAGGTTCGACCCAGCGGGCCGCCCCCTTCGATAAAGCCGAGGCCAGCCGCCAATTGGCGCCGGAAAAAGTGACAATTGCTTGCGATAATCAGAAGGACGTGCGATGGTGGCTGCTGTCTTCGGACCCAGGATTGCCGTCCGGGCGAACCCGGGAACGCCGCCCCGTCACGCTGTTTGACTTCGATGCTTTGTTGAATGGCCGGGCGGAGATCGAGAGGATCGGAGGTCTTTGGATTCTGGTAACCGAGGCAAATTCCCGGGCACGCACTCGCACAATGGATAATGCTGCAATTGCTAAGACCAATGGGAACAATCGCTTAC
>Ga0209773_10000726_pt1 | contig 11031 bp, 11 predicted proteins | sample BogFormECP14_OM1_FD_188244 | JGI IMG/M metagenome (GOLD analysis project Ga0209773, IMG submission 188244) | Bog forest soil microbial communities from Calvert Island, British Columbia, Canada - ECP14_OM1 (SPAdes) (version 2) | ecosystem: Environmental > Aquatic > Freshwater > Wetlands > Bog ... | reverse complement strand
TCACTCGCCCCCTTGGTCTTCCTGCTTTCAGACGAGTTTGTGGAATCAAAGTTGCAGCGAAACTGCATTTTTCAACAAACTGCTAATCAGGCATCAGCCAGCCGCTTCTGGGGCCGATTGCTGGTGTAAGCGATTTATCAAAAGTCAGGTGATAGCCGCTAGATGAGTCTAAAGTTTGGCGGCAGTTGACAATTTTCCGGCCAGATCACGAGCGAGGTACTTTTGCACGACAATCCGTGTCTCGGGATTGGCGGCTAGGTATCGGTCGAGCGGCTCAACCTCCCATCGCACGCACCGAACGGGCTCTACCACCACGGCATCTACATCGGCTGCGACGCCACTCAAGAGAAGCGCTGAGCCCACGATGTGGCCTGCGACGAGCTCCCCGAAGACACGATCATCTCTTGTGACCCGCACTTTCCCGCGAACAATGACCGAGATTGCCTCAACACTTTTGCCACGCTCCAGCATTCGCTCACCAATTTCCAGGGTTGTCCACGCTCCCAGACTCAGAACCTGCAGGACTTTCCGAGACGGCAAATCCGAAAAGACGAGCCGGCGAATTTCCTCCTCTTCAGCCGTCAATTTAACGGGACGTCGCTCGACAAAAAGACGCCAAGACTGGAACGAATTGATCGCAGCAAAGACGCCACTCCAAATGATTGGCTCCCACAGCGGTTCCGGCTGCAGTATGAAATACGGCAGCGAGATCAACGAGGCCGCCACCGCAAACAACCTCAGCCAGAGAATGTCGCGAACGCTGTACGCTACCAACAGCAGGATGTTTGCAGCGTGTAGGAAATAGCTCGGGTTAAATAGACCCATGTTTGTAATCTCCCTCGGTAGCATGTCGGAACTTGTTCTGCTGGGGCTGGCGGAGAGGGCTGAGGCCGTACTAAGCAGCACACCTGTACCACATCGAGGGCATTATAGCGTACTCTCCGCGGTCGCAGACAGGGAGCGGTTAATTCGGTCGGCAGGCTACCTGTTGTTAACAGGCGTTATCACCAACTCTAGGTCTTATTTCGGCTGGCCTATCCAGGAATATTGCCACGCTACCGAGACGCTTTGATAGTTTCCGCCGAATCGTATATAGGTGCCGTTGCTATAACTGGCTTTAATGGATTGGTGTTTGCTGATAGGGATGGAAGCCGTCACACCAATTCGCGATCCGGTTTGCTTCGTCTGCAAATTCTTTATGCCGCTCAGGCTGGTGATCCCGCCGGCCCAAAAATTTCCGTCCAGCGACAGCCACAAGCGCGGCTTGAAGTCGTAGCTCAGATGGCTTTCGAGAGCACCTATGGGCGCTTCCGTCTGCGGGACGACGACGGGCCCATCGAACGACGCCGGGTTCCTGGTGTAGAACCAAACCCCGGCATAGGCGTCAAGCAGCCAGTGGCCCCATCGTTCGGAATACCCGATCTCCGGCTTAATAGCCCAACGATTGCCGCCCCAGTTTACCAATTTCGTTGGGTCGTATTGACCGGTCGGCGCCACCACCTTTAGGCTTGCCCCTAGCAATCTCTTTTGCTTCCAGGTTGCGAACTCTTTGGGTTGCATGGCGCGGCCGCCGAGCAGGTTCACTGAAATTCGAAAGGTGGCGTCGAGCAGACCGGAGCGGTATATCGCTTTAGGTTGTCCCGCGACGTCACCCTTAAAATTTCCCACGCCGTAGGGCAACGAAGCGGTGACGTTTGCCGAGCGCCCGAAGAAATTCAGCGAGTGATAATAGGTGAGAATCGGGACATAGTAGGTTCCAGTGGCGTTGGCGATAGGTACGGTGCCGTTGAAGTTCACGCCTCCGTCGTAGAAGCTCCAGGTGATTGTGACTGCGTTGGTGTGTAATGGCGTTATTACGTAGGCGCGCGGAGCCAAATCCTGCGCGGCAAGTTGCGCGGCCCCTGCCGCAAACGAAATGCATGCTGTCAGCCAGAAGCGCAGGCGCATGATCGGCAAGAAATCGAATTCAGAGTGCAGGCCCCCCGGAGTGTCGAAAAAACCTCACGATTCAGCATAGGCGAACAACCGCGAAATAGGCCGCCCTCGTGCAACGGTTCAATTCAATCACCCAACGCGGAAGCACCCCGCTCGCGGAGCGCTAATTTCGCGGCGGATAATTCGACTCCATGGATGTGGGACACAAGTCCGAGCTGCTTGAGAATCCAAATGGTGTACCAATTCAAATCGATTTCAAACCACTTCAACCCGTGCCGGGCCGAGACGGGGTAGGCGTGATGGTTGTTATGCCAACCATCTCCGAAACTGACCAGCGCCACCCACCAATTGTTGGTTGAGGTATCGCGGGTCTGAAAGCGACGTGAACCCCAAATATGCGCGGCCGAGTTGACGATCCACGTCGCATGAAGTCCCACGACGGTGCGCAAGAATATGCCCCACAGCACCAAGCGAAATCCTCCGATCGCGAACAACGCAACTGCGAGGATGGCCATCGGCGCAAGATGGTATTTCGTGAGCCAGACATGAAAGCGGTCCTCGGCCAGATCGGGGACGTAGCGTTTGAGGGTCGCAATGTCTTGGCGCAACGCATTGCCAGTCAGTACCCAACCCGCATGCGCCCACCACTTGCCATCGCGCGGAGAGTGCGGATCACCTTCCTTATCAGCGAATTGGTGATGCTTTCGATGGATGGCCACCCAGAGAAGAGGGCCGCCTTCCATGGCCGTCACGCCGCAAATCGTAAGAAAGTACTCAAACCACTTGGGTGTCGCGAAGGAGCGGTGGGTGAGCAGTCGATGATAACAAATGCCAAGTCCCAGGCCGCCGGTGACCCAGTATAAAAGCAGCGCGACGAACAACCCAGTCCAACTGAAGAAGAAGAGTGCCACCACCGCGCCAACGTGAAATAACGCCAGCACCGGCACGATCGACCACTTCAACGGATTCTTCTCGGGCTGACTGTTCCGCGAACCAACGAACGGCAACGTACCCGTGGATGTCATAGCTTCCTTGTGGATCGAAAACGTCGGCTCTGGAGCAGTTTGTTCTGAAGCACCACGCACGCCACTTATGAGCAAAACCCGGACCGAGAATCCTGCGGAGGCGCAGACCTAGGCGAGTCTCCGCTCATTTCACCTGATACAAGAATCTCCTGGGAGTCGTGCCGCGGACTCCGAGAGACGACCAGACTGGCATTAGCGATGTCGCGGCACAATTGTCATAAATGACAGGGTGTTGAGCTGGCTCAAAAACGAGAAAGGACGCCCAGTCATCAGCCGGTAAGCAGCGATAGTCTCACCATCAGGAGGTATTGCGCCAGCTAAGATGGAAAGTGCTTAACGTATGCGAAATTCAGCCGTTTAGTTCGCATCGTCCAGTAACGCTCGCAATAGGACGCATAACGCATGCACTGTCAATTCTGACAGTTCCGTGTTTGGCCAACTTATGAAAGCATCACATCGCCATTCCTCTGCTTACGAAGGGAATATCTTTTCAGGGAGCAGCACTTATGGCCTCTTCGAGAATCGCTGCCGTGCCTGTGGGTTGGACATCGAGCTTTTTCGATGGTCTGGCCGTGGAGGACCGCAAGAAAATCCTAGCCGCTGCAAAGCCTCGCCGCTACGCTGCCAATTCTGTCATCACGAACCAGGGACACCCTGCAGACAATTTGTTGTTGCTTACGAGGGGCCGCGCCCGATATTTCTTCGACGAGTTGGGGGGACGACACATTTTGCTTCACTGGATCGCGGTGGGCGAGCTCATCGGTGGAAAGGCGCTGCTGGCAAAACCTTCTGCGTACCTTCTCGGCTCGGAAACGGTGAGAGAGTGCAACCTGTTAGTGTGGGATCGAGCCACTATTCGAGGTTTTGTGGCGCAATATCCGGTGCTGCTGGAGAATGCTTTGGCCACCGCCTCGGACTATTTAGCGTGGTATCTTGCCGCGCATGTCGCGCTGACTTGTCACTCTGCTGAACAAAGATTGGCTGGTGTGCTGGAAAACCTGGCCGGGGTGATCGGGCAAAACGTCTCGGGTGGCGTCGAACTCGATGTCACTAATGAAGAATTGGCGAATGCCGCGAACGTAACAGCTTTCACGGCCAGCCGTCTGCTGAGTGCGTGGCAACGCCGCGGCGTTGTAAAAAAGAGCCGCGGTAGAATCTTGCTCCGCCAGCCTTCACAACTTTTTCCGCACGAACTTTGACCGCCGTTCCGCTCGTCTTTCTTCGTTGTGCGTTTGCTCTCCCTAGTTGCGCAGGAGCAAGTTCAAGCTTGCTCTGACGCAACGACATAATCATTCCCGCATGTGACGCTGTCACTCCCGAAATTGGTTCAGCGCTACCAGTTTGTCGATTTTGTCTAGAACTCTGAACAAAGAAGGCTACTTGCCCTTACAGGAGTTGCAGATGGCCGAAAGTCAATGGCGGGCCTTATACAGAGCCGCGATTCTTGAGCTGGACCCGAAGCGACTTCAGGCCCGAGTGAAAGCAGCTGAGGATACCATTAATGCACGCGCCTCGAGCGAGGTCCGAATTTCTCGCGACGAGCGAAGAGAAATGAACGACGCGTTGTCCACTTTGCGAATTTTGAAACGCAAACAGTCTTAGCGGTCCGCGGTTGCAGTGGAAGGCCGTCAGTAGTGAGATACCGATTAGTAATGACCAATGCTAGAATTGAGCCGCGCAGGAGGCTCTATGTCTTGCAAGAAGTGCGCTTCCACTAACGAGCGGAGCTTTAAATCGGAAATGACTCTTGCTTTCCGCGAGCTTGAAAATGTGGATCGAGCCCCGCTCTACCTCAGCCAAGATATTTCGCTCTGTCTGGATTGTGGCCACATAGAACTTACCTTGCCTCCGGCGAAATTAGAGCAGCTCAAACAGGACGCGTGGAAGCAGCATAAGCAGCGCCGCTCCGCTAAGTAGGCTCCAGCGAGTCGCTCAAAATTATTCATTGAATGGAACTTCGCTTTCGCTGGCACCACGGTCAAAACCTGATTGTTTCCGAGCGTTTCGATCGCGAGCGGGCGAACCGCCGCGCCAATTAGATGATTTTTTCCTTCTCCAATTCTTGAACGATCAGTTTCGCAATTGCATCAATAGCCTTCAGCGGTGACTGAGGGTTAACCGTATCGCTGGTTCCGGTCCAAATGAGCTCCCCATCGGGCTTAGCCGCTGAATAAAAATTCGTCTCTATTTGCGCGGTCTTGTCCACGCGAAGATAGTCCGGTGAATACACGACCGGGTAGATGGCGCCGTAATAGCCGTAAAACGTGTTGTAGTACGGATAAGGAGTGTAAATTTGCCCGGGAATATATGTAACCTTCTTATCTATTTTTATTAGCCTGGAAGCCACGATCGCATCAATTTGTTGTCCCCGAACGACGTCCCTCAATTGAGTCATATCAATTGGCGTCGAATTGGGTCTGGGAAGCAGCGAATAGCTGGGAATGGCTTGAACTCCCGGCCGCGTTATCGCCGCGGAGAGTTGATCTTCAAACTCCGCCCGATTTTCTACCTTACCGTTTATGCCTAGCACAAGAATGGTTTTGAAGTGCGCGCCGGAGTAGCTCGGGTTCATCCAAGTGAACACGAACTTCGTGGATTTGCCGTTCACTGATGTCAGTGCGGCCAATACCGCCAAAATCAGTGCGGCGTATTTTCTCAAGTTATTTCTCCATTTTCGTCGCGAGCGGTTACTACAGCCTCGTTTCCTTGCCTGCAGCCTCGATGAGACATCAATTCTGGCACGACCACCACCGGCTGCGGTTGTCATATACGCCAGATCCACGATCGTTGCGTAATGTTCCATGAGACGCGCCAATCGCGTCGGCACCGCCTAGAACGAATATCCGATCCCCGAGCTCACCCCCAGCTCATTTCGTTTTGCGGCCACCGGGGGCCTGCTATCGAAGTTGTCCCAGAACGTGAAAGTAAGATGAAAATTGTTGACCAGCTTGATGTTGAGCGCATTATTCGTCGTTACGCGAACGCGACCGGTGTCGGAAAGACCCGGAAACGCCAGCAGTTGTGCAGTGAAGTCCCCGACCTTAAAGCGCACCACGTTGTACTGGAGTCCTAGCAAAAACTCGGCCTGTTGGTCCGAAGGCTGGTTAGCGGTAGTGTCAAACTTCTCGTCAATGACCGCAACACCGGCGATCCATGAGAAATTGGTGTTGGCGGTGCGTTTGAAGTAGTGACCATAGCCACCACCGATAGTCGTGCGCAGCGTCAAGTCCTGCTGGCTGCTGTGCAGGAAATCGGATAGTGCCACGAGGTAGGAATTTCTGTTCAGATACTTGGCGAAGGTGGTCTGCAAGTCTTGACGATTTGTTTTGGATGCTCCTGCTTGGCCGCCAAACGTGGAATCGTAAGATGTGGCCGCCTCCCACGCGGTAGTCCGATACGCGGCGTCGGTGTTGACGTTAGTAGCCGTCTGGCTATTGCCGCTGGAAAAGCTGTATCCAAGATCAATGGAGCCCTGCAACTGTCGCCAAAACGTGGGCTTTTTGGTGTCGATGCTCACGACGGTGTCTGACGCGATTTGCACTTCCTCCGTCGCTTCTTGGATCAGAAAGTCATGGTCCTTCGCTTGTTCCCCGGCAACTTTTTCAATTTTGCCCTCGAGTCTCGTACCGTTGTTCAAGACAATCCGGTAAGTGGCGGTGCTTTGAACCGAGTGCACTTGATTCCAATCGAGGCCGACATTACCAGCCACGTAGTCCGTTTCGATGTAGAGCAACCCGTTTTGCAGCCGCTTTACTTCTCCGGTGAAATGATCTCCGTTGTTCATGACGACTACGTCTTTTCGTTTTGCTTGCGCTGGAAAGCACAGGCACGCCACGAAAAGCGGAACGAACATGAGGCGGCTGGCGCGAGAGAACGCAAGTATTCGCATCATCATTTATTGACTCCTACGAAGAAGCGATGTCGCCGGTGAATCCGAACGTGCATTCTACGCTCCGCCGAACGATCCAGCGAGTGCGCGATGCAGTCGAAGTTTGGTTGGGTGCTGCGAATTCCATGCGGCGGTGATGGTTGCATGCACCCGTTTTCCCGGCATGATTCTTCCAAGATTCGAAAATGTAGAGGAAGCAGCAGTCGGGGATAACCTGAGGGCATCCAATAAATCCGGCCGCGCTCCCCCTTAGATAGAGAACTCCAGCCCCGCCATAACATCCTGTTGCGTCAAAACGCCTCGCCAACGCCCATGCCGAAGGTGTGGCCGTCCCTACCCTGGGCGATGTCCGCTCGAAGATTGACGTGATACTTCTTGCTCAGCTCGAAACGCAATCCTCCGCCTCCGGAAGGCAGGAAGCGGCTGCTCTCCAGAAGTTGCAACGGTTGATTCCCGCCAGGTATGACGCCACCGAGCCCGCCGAATACGACCAAGCCAAACCGCTTCGGCAAGACCAAGCGATATTCCAATTGGGTTGCGAGCGAGTAGCGAGTGAAGTATTTGCCCGCCGTGTATCCTCGCAGTTCGTTACTCGTGCCATAGATGCAATTCCCATAGAACGGAGGAGCGCCGCCAGTTCCGCAGAAATAGGCGTCATAGGCGAGGACTTGTTTATCGCTCAAGCTCCAATATTTGTCGAACTCAGATCGGTACGACTGGAATGTGTACTTGCTGCCTAAACCTTGCGAAAAGAAATCCGACGTGAACGTAAAGAAAGTTCCGCCGAGTGGGTAGAAGTGGTTGGGGCGTGTATCCCTGGTCACACGTGCGCCGATAGAGGTGAGATTGCTGTGCAGGCCCACTTCCGGGGGAATTGGGACCATGCTGCCGCTGTTTGGCACAACCGTCACAAATGAACGCCCGGTTATAAATCGAGGGCCCACAAAGACTTTCCATCCGACGCGGCGGAGGAATTCCGCAAAGAATGCCTGACCGGTTTGTACCAGAGGCAGCTTAAGGTTCGATTCATCCCCGGTGCCGTAGAAGTTGTAGTCCACGTTGCCATGGACGTAACCCGATGTGAGCTCGTAGGTATTCTCTTTGAAGAAGAGTTGTCCGCCGACGGCGAAGCCGCGGCTGCCATTGTTGGTAACCAGTCCGGCTGCGCCAATCGTAGAAGGCGGGGAAACCTTGTCCTTGGTGCTGAAGGGGAAGATATAGCCAAGTACCGGAACAATTCCAGTACCAATGGCCGGACTCGATATGGGAAGTGGCGCGACGACAAATGCCCCTCGTGCGGGCTTCTTCTTTTTTTTTGGCGGCTCCTCAGGCTTTGCAGGGGTGGCGGGCTGCTGGTCTTGCGCTGCTGCAGGCTTGGTCGAATTCTCCTGTGAGGCTGCGGGCACCGCTGACTGCTCGGCTTGTAGATTTTCTTGAGCGCGGCAGGGAATGCCGACTGCGACATATCCTGCGCAGACAAGCAAAATGCCCAGAAAACGCCGGGTCAAGATCCTCGGTTTGCAGCCAACCTCGTATTTTCGTGCAGTCCTGTTAGCAGCTTCCATGTGATCGGCTTTAGCGGTACCCAAGCTAACCATTTAAGTCCCTCAAGAGTAAAAAGTACGTATTCCTCCCTAAATGCAGAGGCAAATGCGGCCGGAAGCGATTCGCACAGAAGCAGCCCGCAATCGGTGCACGGAACCCGCTGGAATCTAATGGCTACCCAAAGATAGTCTGAGGCAAAATGCACCGGTGAACATTGTCAAAACTACCAGTTCTATCTGGAGGAGCAGGCGCGTGCGGATTCCCAAGCAATTCGACCCAACCAACGCGACTTCGATGTAGCGAAATTGAATGTTTGGATGTATGGTTTACGAAAATAAGGAATGGCGACGGTCGTTTATGTATGACAAGTACAGACTCCAAGGGAGGCACATTTGACGATGTTTCCCAACTCAGAACCGAGTGCGAAGGCGGACACACGGGAGATCACACCAAAGCCGTTCCATTGTGCTCGTGCCGGCGTTGAAAACCGCGGGTCTGAAAAGAAGTCCTCACGGCGGGGGTTCCTGCAGACAGCCGCGGGAGGGACGCTGGCTGGCGTGCTCACGGCGACGGGCATGGAGTTCGCCGCCCCGAATACTGTTCAGGCTCAGAGCGTGCTTAGCCCGGACGCTGCGCTGCAGGAACTAATGAATGGGAATAAACGTTTCACTTCGGATCAGCTGACTTCGTTTGAAGCAGACCTTCGGATCCTCAAACAAAACACGGAAGAAAAGCAGGAGCCATTCGCGGCGGTGTTGTCTTGTGCAGATTCCCGGGTGCCCGTCGAGTTGATTTTCGATCAAACGATCGGTCAGATCTTTGTTACTCGGGTCGCCGGCAACGTCGCCACCTCAGAAATTATCGCGAGCCTCGAATATGGAGCCGCGGTGTTAGGCACCAAGGTGATCCTGGCGATGGGACACGGCAATTGCGGAGCCGTGAAAGCCACGATTCAAGGGAAGGAAGTCCCCGGGCAGATCAGCGCACTGTATCCACATCTTCAGCCTGCTGTAGACCAGGCCGGATCAAACCTTGAGGCAGCAACCAAGGCCAATGCCAAGATTCAGGCCGCTCTACTGCGACAAGCATCTACTGTCATCGCCGGATTGGTGAAAGAAGGCAAGCTCAAGGTAGTCCCCGCGTATTACGACATCGTGAGTGGCAATGTGACCTTATTGGAGTAGCGGGACATATAACTATTCCGAGACACGCGGTCCACGCAACTCAACTCGGCCTATCCATAGCAATATGCCCTAATCTTTGAAGCGCCTCGAGTAGCACTCGAGGCAAGGAGGTACGAGAAATCCTGTGATGCGTCCACTATTTGTCTTCTTAATCTCTTGCGTCGTGTTATGGATTTCGGCGCGGATTGGTGCCGCGTTTCGCAAGGGACAGTCCCTGGACGACGGCATGCGCCATGATCTCGACGTTGTCGTGGCCGCGACTCTGACGCTGCTGGGCCTGATCATTGGATTCAGCTTCTCCATGGCCACCGACCGGTACGATCAGCGCAAAAACTGCGAGGAGGCAGAGGCCAACGCGATTGGCACGGAATATCTGCGCGCGGACCTGCTGCCTGCCGGCGATGCAGCGCGAGTGCGCGCCTTGCTGATTGAGTATCTCGACCAACGTATATTGTTCTACGGAACCCGCGATGATAATAAGCTGGGTCGGATCAATAGTGCTACGGTTCAGCTACAGACCGACTTGTGGTCCGCTGTCAGGGCTCCGGCTGTTCTGCAGACCAACCCAGTGATCGCCTTGGCCGTTTCCGGCATGAACGACGTGTTGAACTCGCAGGGATACACACAGGCCGCTTTTTGGAATCGAATTCCAACGGCGGCTTGGATTCTGATGCTGGTGATTGCGATTTGCGCCAACCTGATGTTCGGCTACGGCGCGCGGCGAACGAAAGCCGGAGTCATTCACGTACTAGTTCTACCGCTCGTTCTGTCCATCGCGTTTTTTCTGGTAGCGGACATAGACAGCCCACGGCGAGGTGTCATTCGCGTGAAGCCGCAAAATCTAATTAGCCTGGCCGAGTCCCTACATCCGCGCTAACCGGAAAGTTCTCGAATTGTCAGGGGCTGGTTCAATTCGCCGATGCGCTCGGGACCGCTGTCGCGAAAGGAATTTTTCCCGAATTACATGAATCAAGCAGGTACAGGCAGCGATCCGGGCTGCTGTAGACGAAATTCCAAGAGAGTTTCGCTCGGTATCGTTAGCTGCTGTCCCTTCTTGGAGGCAGCGACAGCCGTTCCGGCGCCTAGTCCAACAAGCGCACCGATTCCTGCACCCTTTCCGCCCCCTGCAATCCCACCAATCAGCGCGCCCAGTCCGGCGCCGCCGACAACTTTCTTTGCCGTGTTCCCGCCTTCACCTTTTCCCTTCACCTCATAAGTACTGGTGAGCAGCGGATACGCGGTACCCCTGAGCACGATATCGGTCAACTCGAGCGTCAGTTCGGAACTGCCTTTCATCCTGCCTGCCGATTCAGCAGACACCAGGCGGCCGTACACCGTGGTTCCCCTGGGTGCCACCACGATGTTGTCAACCACGAGATTCGTTTCCAGGCTCGCGGTGAAACGATCCCCCGCCTTTTGTTTGGTCGAATCTATGGAGTCAATCATGCGGATC
>Ga0209773_10000725_pt1 | contig 11033 bp, 8 predicted proteins | sample BogFormECP14_OM1_FD_188244 | JGI IMG/M metagenome (GOLD analysis project Ga0209773, IMG submission 188244) | Bog forest soil microbial communities from Calvert Island, British Columbia, Canada - ECP14_OM1 (SPAdes) (version 2) | ecosystem: Environmental > Aquatic > Freshwater > Wetlands > Bog ... | reverse complement strand
ACGATTTCTGCACGGTGGACCTCAGCTCGTTTTATTTCGACGTGCTGAAGGACCGCCTGTACACCTTTGCGCCAAAAAGTCTCGGGCGGCGTTCCGCGCAGACCGCGGTGTATCGCATCGCCAGCACGCTGCTGCGGCTGATCGCGCCCGTCACCGTGTTTACCGCGGAAGAGGTGTGGAAGCACTTGCCGCGCGTTGCATCGGAACCCGCCAGCGTGCATATGGCGACGTTTCCAGTTGCTGCGGAACTGGAACGCGTGCTGGATGAGCCGCGTGCGAAGAACTGGGACCGCTTGCTACAAGTCCGCGAGGAAGTGCTGAAAGCGCTGGAACCAGTGCGTGCCGCAAAAACGATTACTTCCGGGCTCGAAGCGCGCGTCACGCTTGCGGCGAACGCTGAATTGGCGGCGCTGCTTCGGCAGTACGCGGCGTATTTGCCGGGGCTGTTCATCGTGTCGCAAGTGGAAATCGCCGACGGCGCGGCACAGGGCGCCTCGCCGAGCGGCATCGAAGGCTTGCAGATTCGCGTGGAGCGCGCGCACGGTAAAAAGTGCGAGCGCTGCTGGAATTATTCGACGCACGTTGGCGAAAACACCGATTACCATCCCGCAATCTGTGAACGCTGCGTAGCCGCGCTGCAAGAAATCGAACGCGATGGCGGCCTGGCTGCGTGGAGTTCGCAGTCCTGATGGCTGCTGCCTCGCGTTTTCACTGGCTGGTGCTGGGAACTATTTCGCTCGGCGCGCTGGCGGCGGATCAGTTCAGCAAACACGCGGTGGAAAAATATACAGCGGTGGGTTCGCTGCGCGTGGTGATTCCCGGTCTGTTGAACCTGGTGCACACCACCAATGCCGGAGTCGCGTTCGGCCTGTTCGCCGATTCCGAAAATCCCTGGCGAGGCCCGCTGTTGATCGTATTTTCCATGGCGGTGATCGCCATGCTGCTGTGGTTGCTTGGAACCGGCCGCGCGGGCGGACGCTTGGGCGAGTGCGGCCTGGCGCTGATTCTGGGCGGGGCGCTGGGAAATGTGGCGGACCGCTTCCTGCGCCACAGCGTCACCGACTTCGTTGACTTCCACATCGGCGGCCATCATTGGTACACATTTAATCTGGCGGACTCCGCGATCGTGCTCGGCGCTGCGCTGGTGGTGCTGGAACTCTTTCGCGAGCAGGCGCATCCTAATCAGGAGCCGGCATAGGCATGCATCCGATACTTTATAACTTTTACGGCATCCCGATTTACTCCTACGGCGTGCTCGTCGCGACGGGCGTGCTGATCAGTCTGTGGTACGGCCGTCGTCAGGCGCCGCGCGCGGGCATTGATCCCGACAAATTGTGGAATATGGGGATTTATTTTGTCCTGGTGGCGCTGCTGGTGGCGAAAATCTGGCTGATCCTGAGCGCGTGGGATTTTTACATGGCCAATCCGCGCGAGATTTTCAGCGTCGCCACGTTTCAATCGGGCGGCACGTTTTACGGCGGCGTCGTCGGTGGCGTGCTGACCATTCTGCTGTACACCCATTTCCAGAAAATGCCGCTGCTTCCCACGCTCGATACTTGTGGCGCTGCGTTGCCGATCGGTCACGCCATTGGACGCCTCGGGTGTTTTGCGGCGGGTTGCTGCTACGGCAAGCCGACCACCGTGGCATGGAGCGTCGTGTTCAAGAATCCGATGGCCGAGCAGCTGGCCGGCACGCCGCTGGGAGTTCATCTGCATCCGACGCAGTTGTACGAAGCGGGCCTGGAATTTCTGAATTTTCTTTTCCTAATGTGGCTGGGCAAACGGCAGCGCTTTGTCGGCGAGATAATCGGAGCCTACATGATTCTGTACGGCACCGAGCGCGGCATCCTCGAATTCTTTCGCGGCGATCCCGGGCGCACCATGATGTTTCACGACAGCGTGTCGCTGATGCAGATCACGAGCCTGGTGTTGCTGTTCACCGGCGCGTTCCTGTGGTGGCGCGGGCTACAGGGTAAAGCGCCGATTCAGCCGGTGACGCCAGCGCGCGCCGCGGCCGGCGATTAGCGCGCCGCCCCCTGCAGCGGACGACGCAGAATCAACGAACCCCTTCATGCACGATTATTCCGACACCGACACTGACGACAGCTTCGACGCACCCGACGCTGCGCTCCGCCATTATGAATTCGTGGTAGCCGAAGAAGACGCCGGCCAGCGCCTGGACCGCTTTCTCGCCGCGCAATTTCCCGACGTGAGCCGCACGCACGTGCAGACGTTGATTGACGAAGGGCGCGTGCGCGTGAGCGGCATCGCCAAAAAACCATCGCATCACCTGGAACCCGGAGAAACCATCACGGTAGAGATTCCCGCGCCGCCCCTGCCCGGCGTGGAACCGGAAAACATTCCGCTCACTATCCTTTACGAGGACGAGGACATCGCCATCGTGAACAAGCCTGCCGGAATGATCGTGCATCCCGGCGCCGGTGCGGATCGCGGCACGCTCGTCGCCGCGCTGTTGCATCGTTTTGGCGTGGAGCACGGACTATCGAGCGTCGGCGGTCCGCTGCGCCCGGGAATTGTGCATCGCCTGGACAAGGGAACTTCCGGAGCGATGGTGATTGCGCGCAACGACGCGGCTCATCTGAAGCTGGTGGAAGAATTTCGCGCGCGCCGCGTGCAGAAAACCTATTTGGCGCTCTTACACGGAAATGCGAAGGGCGAAAAAGGCCGCATCGAATTGCCGGTGGCGCGCGATTTGCGCCGCCGTTCGCGCATGACCGCCCGGCGCAGCGAAGGCCGCGAAGCGCGCACGGATTGGCGGCTGCTTTTGCGGCTCGGCGCGTTCTCACTGATCGAAGCGGACCTGCACACCGGCCGCACGCACCAGATCCGCGTGCATTTTTCCGCGCTGGCGCTTCCCGTGGTGGGCGACACGCTGTACGGAGCGCCGCATCAGGAATCCATCGGGCGCGAGCAGTTGCCATCGCTAGGACGCAACTTTCTGCATTCCGCGCGCATCGCACTAGAACATCCCCGCACCGGCCAACGCATGGAATTTCGCGCGCCGCTGCCGCCAGAGTTGCTGACGTATCTGCGGACACTCGGCTCGCTCACGAAAACGGCGCCCGGTGGGATTGACGCCGCGTTGCGGGATTACCTATGATGATTCGCGTGAGACCACTGCGCACGCTGTCGCTGCGTTCAATATTGTCGCTGCCGGTGCTGTTCCTGATTTTCGCCGTGCCGGCGCGCGCCCAACAACGTCCGTCGCCAGCGCCAACACCTCCACCTCCGCCAGCCACCTCCAGCGATGCGCCGGCGCAGAATCCCGAGCAGAGCCCCGCGAAGCCCGCGCCGCCTCAAGCGACCACACCGGCGATCACTTCCACCACCGGCCTGGTTCACCTGGTGGCCACGGTAATGGATCGCCGCCACGAATTCGTTACCGATCTGGATCAGACCGATTTCAAAGTGCTGGAAGACGGCGCGCCGCAGGAGATTCGCTACTTTGGACGCGACACCGATCTGCCGTTGCGCATCGGCATCCTGCTGGACACTTCCAATAGCATCCGCCCGCGCCTGGAATTCGAGAAGGAAGCGGCCAACGATTTTCTGGAGCACGTCATCCGCAGAAACAAGGACCTGGCGTTCCTGATGACCTTCGACAACGAGCCCGAAGTGATTCAGGATTTTACCGGCGACCTGGCGCTGCTCTCCGATGCGATTCGCAAACAGCGCGCCGGCGGCGGCACCGCGCTGGACGACGCCATTTATCGCGCTGCCGAAAAACTTTCCAATCCTCCGCTGCCCAAGGGGCCGAATCCGGAAGTGCGCCGCGTGCTGGTGGTGATCAGCGACGGCGACGATAATCTGAGCGATCACGCGCTGAGTGAATCCGTGGAAGCGGCTATCCGCGCCGAGGCCGCGATTTATTGCGTCAGCACCAATACCGATTGGCTGGCCCTTGACGGCGACAAGCCGCACAAAATCCACGTGGAAGGCGGCGACAAAGTTCTGGAGGAATTCGCGGAGCAGAGCGGCGGGCGGGTTTTCTATCCTTATAAGGTGGACGATCTGGCGCAGTCGTTCGTGGATATCGGGACGGAACTGCGCAGCCAGTATTTCATCGCGTATTCGCCTTCGAATCCGCAGTCCACCGGAAAATATCGCAAGATCGATGTGCAGACGGATCGCAAGGGCCTGAACGTGCGTACCCGCAAAGGCTATTACGCCACATCGCCCACCCTGCCGCCGTCCCCAGGCAAGTAAGCGGGCAATGTCGCTTTAATCGGTCGAGCCCTGCGCAGTCGGTTTTGCAGCGGCGCAGTTCAGTGCGCCATCGGCGTTGAGGCTAGCCTTGATGGCGGGCTAAAGGCAGCCGCTTCGAACACTCTATTTGAACGGCGCGTAATATCCCTTGCGCGCCAGAACCTTCACGTCTGGGCGCGCAACGGATACCTGGATTTTGCGGAAGACCCCATCGCGCTTGATATTGGTGGGATAGTAGCCCAGCACGTACTGCGAGCGCAGTTCTTCCGAAAGTTCGTCGAACGCGTTCTCCAGCGACTTTTCGTTGTGCACATCAATCACGCGCCCGCCGGTGTCTTCCGCCATGCGGTGCGCCACGCCCGGTCCCGTTCCGAATGTCGCCGAGCGATCCGAGATGAGCAGGACGTGAATTACCGCGTCCGAGCGTTGGGCGGCCTCGATGGCGTCCTGCATGCGCAATTTGCTCCCGGTATCCTCCGCGTCGGTCAAAATGATCACGCCCTTGCGTCCGGCTTCGGTCGCCAGTTCGTCGTGGCAGGCCAGGTAAATCGCGTCGTAAAGATCCGTGCCGCCGCTGTTGTTTCCTCCCGGAAACGTACCCGGCGTCACCACACCGCCTCCGCCCACCGAATTCACCCGCGTGCTGCGGATGGCGCTGGCGAGCACGGAAGTGTCCTGGGTGAAGTCGGCGACCAGGTCCACGTCGAAGTCGAAAGTAATCACCATCGCTTCGTCCTTCGGGTGCATCACCTCGCGCAGGAATCGCGACGCGGCGTCATGTTCGGCGTCAATCATCCGGTCCATGCTGGCGCTGGTGTCAATCAGCATACCTAGCGTGATCGGCAAATTTACTTCTCTTGAGAAAAACTCCACCTTTTGCTCGACGCCGTCCTCGGTAATCTTGAAATCTTCCTTGTTCAGGTCGGTGACGATGCCGTGCTGCTTATTGCGAACCGTGGCGAACACGTTCACGACATTGGTTTGAACTTTCAGAGGCCCCTGACCCTGCGGCAGATTCTGCGGATTCGATTGCTGGCCCTGCTGGTTGGACTGCGCCTGTGGCTCCGGCTGCGCGGCGCCCTTCGCGGGTGCCTCCGTGGTAACCCCTATATATCCCGCCAATGCCAGTGTGAAAATGCCCGCCGTGAGGTTGGTCAGCCGCATTGTATAATCTCCCTGTAGCCGCTTGCGTTTGATACGATGCACCCAGCGCGCCAGCGGATGTTTCCGGAAAGTGCCCGCTGCGAAATGAGTACACGACTTTAAGATGGCGCCGTCCGGCCGAATCGAGAATCTCTGATGACGCGATTAATTTCGACGCTCGGTATTGTATTACTTTTCGGCAGTCTTGCGGGGGCTCGGCAGTCCGCCAGCCCGGGATCGCAGCAGCAGGGATCCAAGCCTCCGGTGCAACCGGGGCAGACGGCGCCGCCCGCGCAGCCCGTGGCTCCGGCACAAGCTCCGCCGGTGCAGACGCCGCAGCCGCAGACCGGGCAGTCGCAACCCGCCGCGCCGCGACAGCCCGCACCGTCGCAGAATTCGAAGCAAGGGGGCGAGACGCGCCAGACGATTAAAATTCGCACCAACCTGGTGATCGTCCCGGTCACGGTGAAGAATCGCGACAGCCAGTTGATCGGAGATTTGCAAAAGGACGAATTCCGCGTGTTCTGCGACAACGTCGAACAGCAAATTGTTTATTTTACCTCCGATCCGTTTCCGCTCTCGGCCGTGGTCCTGATTGATGACGATCTCTCGATCAAATCCGCTGACCAGGTGCAAAAAAGTCTCACCGCAATTTCCGGCGGATTCGGACCCAACGATGAAGTGGCAATCGTGACCTACGATCAATTTCCCAACACCGTCTCGGAATTTTCATTCAACAACGACCTGCTGTTCACGCAGCTCAAGCGCCTGGACCTTCATTCGCACTATCCAGGCGCGCCGGTGGGCGGCCCGTTGACCTCTGGCGCCACCGCCAACGGACGTTCGCTGGAGACGGGTGCACCGACGACGCTCGGCGTGCAGCAGGCAAAACAAGATAAGGACATGGACGACGCGGTGTACGCGGCGGGCGAGATGCTCAAGAGCCGAGGGCGCGATCGCCGTAAGATTATTTTCCTGATTTCGGATGGAAACAATTCCCACAGCAACGAGCACACGCTGGACCAGACTTTGCAGCTCTTGCTGAAGTCCGATATTTCCGTTTATTCCATTTCCGTGGGTCACGCGCTCGGACAGAAAGAAAGCACGCGCCTCGAGCGATACGCCACGTCCACCGGTGGCGACACATTTTACGCGGGCAGGGAGCGCGGCCTCGAAAGTCTCTACGCTTCGGTCACTGAACAGGCGCGCAATCAGTACACCCTCACGTTCCAGCCGCAAGACACCGATCGCAGCAAGGATTTTCACAGCATCGAAGTGCGCGTGCGCCGCCCGGACCTGGACGTAACCGCCCGCCAGGGCTATTACCAGAGCGGATTGCACTAAATTTTGCGAACGCACGGTTGCTTGACGCTGTGAAGTTTTACAAATTGCGTTAACGCGAAAGTTTTTCTGCTTGACTTCAACGGCGGCGGCCTTTATAGATTGACGAAGCGAATCGAGCGCGTTGTGAAATTTGCGGCGCCGCTGAATCGTGGGGAGAATGTTCCAGAGTAGTTCATGCGCGGAACATCCCGGGCTTAGTCAGGCAGAGAAGCCCAATCGGGAAATGAAACGGGGCGTCACGAGAAATCGCGACGCCCCGTTTTTTTGCAGCGACCATTTCCGCGCAACGCACCATCGCGAGCGCCGCTAGGAATCTGACTTTTCTTTAGCGCCCGCTTGCTGTTGCGCCGGCCGGATCGAAATCAACTGCTCGTGCGCGGGGCACAGCGGTTTGTAATCGCAGAATCCGCAGACAAATCCCGGCTTCGCGGAAAATTCGCGCGCGCGAATCAGGTCTGCCACCTCCGCGATTTTCTCCTTGGTTTCTTTCAACGCTTTGGCGTCGCGCGTCGCGGCCACCGCTTCGTTGGTCATCAGGTTGTAGAACACCAGCCGCACCGGCTCAAGGTCCAGCACCTCTTCCGCTGCCAGCGCGTACACGCCTAGCTGCAAATCTTTCGCCGCGGCCTTCACGTCTTTCGGCCTGCCGGTTTTGTAGTCAATAATTTCGACCTGGTTTCCTTCGAGGCGGTTCACCTGGTCCATCCGGCCGGTGACGATCACGTCGTGCTCCAGCGGAAGCTCGAAAGTTTTTTCTTGGAACAGCACTTCAGCCGGTGCGCTGCTATAGCTGAGATGAAACGCTTCGAGTTGCTCGCGCCCCGCCTTGCGATATTCCTCTTCGTGATATTCGTCAATGAATCCCGCGGCGGACCATTCGCGATCGTAAATCGCCAGCACTTCCGCGAGCGGAACTTTCTTACGTTTGCCGTATTCCGCGACGAATTCCTTGATGGTGCGATGCATCACGTTGCCGAATGTGGCCATGGCGTGCGCGCCGCCGCGAATGCCCCACACGTACTGGAACATGTAGCGCATCGGGCAGCGGTCATACGCATCAATGGCCGAAGCGCTCAATTGCAGCGGTTCGGGACGCGGCGGATGAAACGCCTTGGCCCACAGCGCGACGCGCGAATACGCTCGGGATGGTTCGCTGCCCGGCGGAAATAATTGCATCGGGTCGCTCGAATTGGCTTCAGGCCCGGCGGCTTCCAGGGCGGGCGGCACGTGCACTTGCGGCAGCAGTTGATGCGTGTCTAGCGTCTTGATTTTCGCGTTCGTCAGGAAGTCGTCGAGAAAGGGCGATGGCTTCTTACGCTTGTTCACCAGCGTCGAAAGCGTCAGCTGCCGTTCCGCGCGCGTGATCGCCACATAAAAAAGCCGCCGCTCTTCCTGAATTTGGAAATCGCCCTTGGGCTGTTCTTCCTTCATCATCGCTGGCGGAAATTCGAACACGACTTTGCGCGGGCCGGAAGGGAAGTCGTTCTTGGAAACGCGCAGAATGAAGACGTGCGGAAACTCCAGCCCCTTGGCGGAATGTACGGTCATCAACTGCACAGCATCCTCGGAAATCTCTTCCTCCAGCGCGATGTCGCCGCCTGCTTCGTAAAAATAGGCGAGATATTCGATGAAATGGCGCGACTGTTTTTCTTCGCTCTTGCGTTCCCACTCCTTCACGAACTTCACGAAGCGATCGAGGTAGTAGCGATCCTGGTCCGAAGGCAGCGGCGCCAGCGCCAGCCCTGCGATCAGCTCGTCCAGCAATTCCGTCGCGCTCGAACGCTTCGCGCTTTGGCGCAGTTGGTTCAGCAATTGCACCAACTCGCTGAGCCGCCCGCGTTCGTTGAATGGCGCTTCGTGCTGCGCCGTTTCCAGTTCGTCGCCAAGAGGCCGGCGGTGATTTTTCTCGGCGCGCTCCGCCAGGCGCACCAGGTCGCGTGGTTCCAGGCCCCAGTAAGGAGCGGCCAGCACGCGCGCGCAAGCCACGTTGTCGCCCGGCACCACGATCAGCCGCAGCCATGCGAGCAAATCGCGCACCAGCGTGCTCGACAGAATCGAGAGTTTGCGAATCACAAACGGGATCTCGCGCCGGCGCAATTCATCCACCAGCTTTTCCCGGTGCGTGTGTTTGCGGTACAGCACGGCGAAATGCCGCCAAGGTGCGCCCGCCGCGTGCAGGCGCTCGATTTCGGAGGCGACCCAGTGCGCTTCTTCCTCGGGCATGCCGAATTCCGCGATGCGGATTTTCTCGCCTTCGCGATTTTCGGTGGTGAGCGCTTTGGGCGGCAGCAGCGGAGATTTTTCGTTGTGGCGAATCACTTCGCCGGCCACGCGCAGAATGCGCTGCGTCGAGCGATAATTCTGCGACAGCGAAACCAGGAACTTCTTCGTCGCCGGACCGAGCTTCGCGTCGGTAACGCCGCAGAAGCGCTTTAGAAAAATCGTGAAGCTGCCGAAGGACGCGCCGCGGAAGCGGTAAATCGCCTGATCGTCGTCACCCACCGCGACGATGTTACGGCGTTCGCCCGCGAGCAACCACAGCAGTTCGAGCTGCGCGATATTGGTATCTTGAAATTCGTCCACCAGAATGTAGCGGTACTGCTCGTGCATCTGCTGCAGCAGCGCCGAGTCGCTGCGCAACCTTTGTACCGCATGTAAAAGTTGTTCGCCGAACGTCAGCAGGTTGCGCGCGCGCAGCAGACGCTCGCTCACACGATAGACGCGCGCCAGTTCCTCCTGCCGCGCCACTTCATCCTCCGCGATTTGCAGCGCGTCGGCTTCCAGCAATTTCTTGCCGGCGTCGTGTTTCTTGCGCAGTCCCGCGACGAATCGCTCGTAATCTTCCGGGGTAACCAGCTCGTCCTGGCAACGCGAAAAGAATTTCACGAAGTCGCTGATGAATTCGCCGGGATCCTGCAACCTGCGGAAATGCTTCAGATCGAGTTCGCCGATATGCCGCCGCAGCAGAATCTTGTGATCAATTTCGTCCAGCGGCTGCGCATCCGGATTCGTCGCCTGCAGAATCTTTTCCAGGCAAAATTTGTGGAAGGTGCTGAGCCAAACGCCCTCGGCGCGTTCGCCGATGGCCTTCACCACGCGGTGCTTCATCTGCCCGGCGGCCTTGTCGGTGAACGTTAGGCCCAGGATGCTCTCGCCCGCTAGCTCCGGATCAGTCTCCAGCAAATTCCGAATCCGCTCGATGATCACGCGCGTCTTGCCGGTGCCCGCGCCCGCCACCACCAGCAGCGGGCCGTCACCGTGCTCCACCGCCGCGCGCTGGCCGGGATTGAGGCCGGCGTTTCGCTCCGAATTGTCATTGGTCTTCATACCGTGAATTTTCGCACGACTATCCTAACAGATTTTGTCGCGGGCGAACGGAAGGCGAAGACCAGCGATTGCCGCGATGCTGTCGCTCGCCTCCGCCATTCGCTATGATGGGGAAATGAATCGCTGGTTTCCGCTGGAGACCGAACGGCTTCTGCTGCGCGAGATGCGCGCGGACGACGAAACTGCCGTCCACGAATACGCGTCCGATCCCGAAGTGGTGCGCCTGATGATTTGGGGACCCAACACGCGTGAAGCAACAAGCGAATTTCTCACGCGCGCTCTCGACGCGCAGGAGAAGTGGCCGCGCGCAGCCGTAGGCCTCGCAATCGAACTGAAAGGCGAACGCCGGATGATCGGCTCAATCGAACTTCGAATCAACGACGAAGCGAACCGCACCGCCGACTTCGGCTACGTACTGAACCGCAAATATTGGGGGCATGGCTACATGACCGAAGGCGCCAGCGCCGTGCTTGACGTCGCGTTCAATGAACTGAAGCTGCACCGCGTATGGGCCACCTGCCACGCGCAAAATCGTGCCTCCTATCGCGTGATGGAAAAACTGGGCATGCGCCGCGAGGGATTGTTCCTGAAGAACGCGATGGAGAAAGGTGAATGGCGCGATTCATACCTCTACGCGGTTCTGGCGGAAGAGTGGCTGGGCGCGCCGCAGTAAGAACTGATACACAAACGAACAAAACGGCGGACGCCAGCAAAATTGACCGCGTTGCGCGCGCCGCTTATACTTGTATTTCCGATCGAAGACGCCCGAAGGAGCAATCATCATGGAACGAGCCGTCATCTTAAGCGCCGTGCGCACGCCCGTTGGAAAATTCATGGGCGGGCTCTCGCCTCTTGCCGCGACCGAACTAGGCGCGAAAGTTGTCGCTGAAGTGGTGCGCCGCGCCGGCATCGAGCCGAATCAGGTGGACGAAGCCATCCTGGGCAACGTCGTGCAGGCGGGCCTGGGCCAGAACCCCGCGCGGCAGGCGGCG
>Ga0209773_10000724_pt1 | contig 11035 bp, 5 predicted proteins | sample BogFormECP14_OM1_FD_188244 | JGI IMG/M metagenome (GOLD analysis project Ga0209773, IMG submission 188244) | Bog forest soil microbial communities from Calvert Island, British Columbia, Canada - ECP14_OM1 (SPAdes) (version 2) | ecosystem: Environmental > Aquatic > Freshwater > Wetlands > Bog ... | reverse complement strand
GATGGGATACAAACACAAGAACGAACGCCTGGACCAGATTGGACGGGAGCTTTCTGTGCAGTATGTGCTGGAAAACAGCCTTCGCATGAGCGGAAATCAGATACGCCTTACCGCTCAGCTGATTCAGGTAAAGGATCAAACGCATCTGTGGTCCCAGGATTATGACTATCCGCTGAAAGACGTTCTTAATGTCGAAGACGAGGTAGCCAAGTCTGTCGCGCGGCAAATCCAGCTCCGCTTGACTTCGGAACAACAAGCAGACTTGGCACGACCGCACCCAGTCAATCCGGATGCATTCGATGCTTACTTACAGGGGTACTACTTCTATCAGCGGAGGACAGCCAAAGATGTGGACATGGCTGCGAAGTATTACGAACGAGCGACGCAACTCGATCCCACCTATGCGTTGGCTTGGGTCGGGCTGTCTCGAGCACGCTACTGGCAGGCTAATGCGGGTGTTGTTCCGGTTGCAGACGGTCAGCGGGTTGCGCGGGAAGCGGTTGAACGAGCCTTAGTGCTGAACCCGAATCTGGCGGCGGCTCACGCTCAGATGGGACGGCTTAAGCGACAGGTGGACTTCGATTGGGTTGGAGCAAATGCTTCCATCCAGCAGGCGATTGCTCTCGACCCTGGAAATCCCGAAAATGTAAGACTGGCGGGTGCCTCGGCAGCCTACCTCGGCCGCTTCGACCAAGCACTTCCATTAGACCGCCAAGCCATTGACTTGGATCCGCTCAATGCAGGCAGTTGGGAAAACCTTGCGGAGTTTGAGTTTTTCAATGGGCAGCTAGACAAGGCCGCAGCGGATTGCAAGAAAGCCCTGGAACTGAATCCAGAAGTGTCGCCCGGCCCTTTCTACTTGATCCTAATATATATCATGCAGGGGCGGCCTCAAGATGCTTTGCCCGAAATCGAGCGAGTACGCTCTGATTCCCTGCGTGGGGTTCTGTATTCAATTGCGTACTACGCGCTTGGCCGGAAAAAGGAGTCGGACGACGCATTGAGGGAGTTAATTGCAAAATACCATGAAAGTGATGCATACGGAATCGCGTCGGTTTATGCCTTCCGGAACCAATCTGACGAAGCCTTCGAGTGGCTGGACCGGGCTTACGCCCAGCGTGATGGCGGTCTGATTGCCGCGAAAGTGGATCCCCTACTGAAGAGCTTGCGCAACGATCCGCGATACGCCGCGTTCTTGAAGAAACTCAACTTTCCGATTTGAAATACGTCGCCATATCCAAGAGTAATTTGCGGGAGACGCGATTTCCGAAATTCCCTTAATTCTTGAAGCGATTCTTGTTGATGTTTAGGGTCCGAATCTTCGATTCCAGCGTAGATCTTGGTATTCCCAACCTAGCCGCGGCGCCCATCGGTCCCGAGACACGGCCGCTGGCATCTTTCAGTGCAGCCTCGATCATGTCCTTCTCCTGCGCCAGAAGCGTCTGAGCGAGCTCAGCTTGCGCTTTCGAATCGGATGTCAGTGGCGGCTGCGGTAACCAATTTTCGTCGATCGAGAAAATGTCTGATTCGCAAAGTATCACTGAACGCTCGATGACATTCTGCAGTTCGCGAATGTTTCCCGGCCAAGGATAGGACTGAAGCAGTTCCAGCGTCTTCTTGTTAACACATTTTATGCTCTTGCCGGCTTTTCGCGCATAGCGATCGATGAAGTACTCGACCAGGATCGGGATGTCATCCTTCCGCTTGCGCAGAGGCGGGATCTCGATGGGGAACACGTTGATGCGGTAGAAAAGGTCCCCGCGAAAAGAGCCCGCAGAAACGGAACCTTCGATGTCACGATTGGTGGCGGTGATCACGCGCACATTGGCGCGGATGGGGTGGTCGCCGCCGACGCGATCGAATTCGCGCTCTTGCAACACGCGCAACAGGGCAATCTGAGTTTCGTTGGGAAGCTCACCGACCTCATCCAGGAAAATTGTCCCGCCCTCGGCAAGTTCGAACCTGCCCACGCGGCGTTGCAACGCCCCGGTAAAAGCGCCTTTCTCGTGGCCGAATAATTCCGAGGCAATTAAATCGCGCGGAATGGCCGCACAGTTGACGCTGACGAAAGCGCGGGAAGAACGGCGGGAGCGCCTGTGGATTGCGCGCGCTACCAGTTCCTTCCCCGTTCCGGTTTCTCCGGTGATGAGCACCGTGGAATCCGTGGGAGCGACCTTGGAAACACGCGAAAGCACGGCACGCAGCGCGGACGAGGCACCGACAATTTCCTCGAACATCGAAGTTTTGTCGATTTCTTCACGCAGAGCGACGTTTTCGCTCCGAAGCCTGTCTTCCGCCTGCTTGCGATCTTCGATATCCGTTGCGGTCACATACCAACGCGTAATTTGTCCCTTGTCGTCGCGCACTGGGTTGTAACGAGCCAGAAACCAACGATAGCTTCCATCCTGCTTGCGCAGCCGCAACTCCAACTCGTAAGCGGAGCCGGTTGATAAAGAACGATCCGCAGCGATCTTGAGCCGTTCCGAATCGTCAGGATGAGTACTGTGCGCGAACCTCTCGTGCCGCCATTCGTCGAGACTGATGCCGAGGTACTCGAGCGCGGTGCGGTTTGCATAAAGGCGTTCAAGGTTAGCGCCGTAAACCGCAATCAGTTGTGACGAGAGGTCAACGATCTGACGAAGCTCTGCTTCTTGTTCTCTGATCACCGCGTCTGCGCGGCGTTGCTCAGTGATGTCGATCACAGTCCCGACAAATTCCCTGATGTCGCCCGACTCGTTCAAGACGGGATGACCGACGTTGTGGACGTGCTTGATCGATCCGTCCGGGAGAACGATACGGTAGTCCGATTCGAAGTCGGTCTTCGCCAAATTCGCACGTTCGTAGGCTTGCGCTTCAATCGCCCGATCCTCCGGATGAATCCTGCCAAAAAAGAATTCAGCGGTTGATGCGTCCTCCCCGGGCTTGATGTCGAATATCCGAAGCACTTCCGGCGAGACCGTGACGATCCCCGTTAGCACATCAGTTCGCCAACTGCCCATGTGGCTTAATCTTTGAGCCTCCAGAAGATCCGCTTCACTGCTCCGGAGGGCTGCTTCGGCCGTCATGTGCCCAGTGACATCGGTTACCGCCCCGACAACTTCGATGTTGTCTAAGGAATCAGTAAGAGCGTGCGCTTTTACGTGGACGTGCTTGATTGCCTCGCCTGGCATAACCAGACGATACTTGTGTTCGAAGTCTGTGCTCCTGGATACGCCTTCGATGACCTGTTGCACAAGCGCTCTATCGTGCGGATGTATGCGCTGGAACATCATGTCGAGAGTCGGTTTCTCGGCGCGGTCGTACTCGAAAATCCTATACGTTTCGTCTGACCAGACGATTTCGCCGCTGTCAGGTTTCCACCCGAAGCTGCCTGTGTGGCTGAGTCTTTGGGCTTCTGCCAGATAGGCCTCGCGCCGTTGGAGTTCCTGGGTCAGGAGCTCATGTTCCGTAACGTCTATGGCGCTGCCAACGAACTTTTTCAGATTTTCGTTTTCGAGAACAGGAGCACCGACGCAGCGAATGTACCGGACCTCGCCGTCGGGACGGATGATGCGCTTGATAGCGTCGAAGGGCGCAGCTTCCACCAAGATTCCGTTGATCAGGCCTGCCATGGAGTCGCGATCGTGTGGATGGAGACGATCCAGGTATTCCTGAACACTCGGCGGTTTGCTGGCGGGATTAAGCCCATGGATCCGAAATAATTCCGGAGACCAATAGTAGAAACCGTCAGGATAGAACGCCCAGCTTCCCATGTGGCCGAGACGCTGTCCTTCGGCGAGATAAAACTCGCTTCTTTGCAGCGCTTCAGTATTGCTACGGAGCTGTTCTTCCGTAGTTTTACGCTCATCAATATCCAAGCTCGATCCGTACCACTTGACGATGTTGCCGTCCGCATCGCGAAGTGGCACTTTGCGGTGGTACATCCAGCGGTATTGCCCATCTGCGCGGCGGACGCGGGTTTCATATTTGAAGACTTCTCCGCTCGCGAGACTGGCTCGCCACTCGGTCACAATTCCATCAAGATCTTCAGGATGAATGAAATTGGTCCAGTTCCAGCCGGCCACTTTGTCCAAAGTAACGCCCAAGTATTCCAGCCAGGGTTTATTGAAGTAATCGAGGTAGCCGTCGGGCCTGCCGGTGTGAATCAGGGCGGGGATCGAGTCGACGAGAAGCTGAATATTCAACGGCTCCGATTGCTGTCCTGATGAGGCCATGGCCGGCATTATATTCACAGTTCGGTTTTTTTCGCATCATGCATCGCGGCGCTGGCATCCGTACGCCACCGCACGGTCACTCGTGTGCGCTACCGCACCATGCTCGCTGCAGAAATGCTGCACTCATGGGACCGACAACATCTGCGCAGCCGGTAACATGTTGACACTAGCTTGCCGGATGTATATACCCTCACGATCATCAAGCTCAGCCATTTCAGGTACATCCAACGGCGGGTGAATTGGGGCTCGAATTGCCTCTAATCTGCGCCCGAGCTATACAGAGGAGGCCTATCAACCATGGCGGCCGCAAGCACTCCAGCTCCTGCCCAAGGAGCGGCGCCCGAACACGCACCGGAGCAACCGAAGGCACGACCGAAATGGCAGAAGTACGCAACACCCCTGTTGGTCGTGCTGCTGGCGGCTGTGGTGGTGTGGACGATCACCCGGAACTGGAATTCGTGGGAAGGCGGTCGCATCGAGCAAGTGACGGATGATGCCATCGTCCGAGGCGATTTGACGCCGCTCAGCACGAAAGTTCCCGGGCTGGTGCGCGATGTAAAAGTCTCCGACTATCAGGCAGTCCATCAAGGGGATCTGCTGGTTGCCTTGGATGATGACGACTACAAGGCGCAAGTGGCACAGGCAGTTGCGGCGGTGGAAGCGGGCAAGGCTGCTATCGAGAATAATCGCCGGCAGCGCGAGCTGCAGGACGCGAAGATCGATAAGGCTCTAGCGGGAGTCGATCAAGCGCATGCGCAGATCACAGCCGCGCAGGCCGGCATCGATGCCGCGCAAGCGGAGGTGGTGCGATCGAAGGCTGAACGCACACGGCAAGAAGCTTTACTGCAGACACGGTCCGCCACGCAGCAGAAAGTTGAACAGGCGGTGGCCGACCAGGAGCGGTTTGCGGCGCAGCTGGCGAGCCGCCAGGCTGATCTGGAAGAGGCAAAAACTCAACTGCGCAGCAATGAGCTGTCGGCGGAGGCGGAACGCCGCGCCAAGGCCGTGTTGGAATCGCAAGACGCGCAGTTAGCGGCCGATCTTCACGCGAAGGAGGCTGCGCTCACTGTTGCGCAAGTAAATCTGGGCTATACCAAGATCGAGGCGCCCGGTGACGGCACGGTCGGCGAGAGACAAGTGCGGCCCGGGCAATTGGTCTCTCCGGGTACGCAAGTGATTTCGTTCGTCAGCAAAATCAAGTGGGTGCAGGCGAATTATCGCGAGACGCAACTCACCAATATGAAAGTTGGCGACGCTGCGGAGATCGCCGTGGATGAATACCCGGGCAAGGTGTTTCACGGCAAGGTCCTGGAGATTGCCCCAGCCAGCGGTTCGCAATTCGCGCTTCTGCCGCCCGATAACGCCACCGGCAATTACACGAAGGTGGTGCAAAGAATCCCCGTCAAGATCGCGCTCGACGATCCCAACCTCGCAGCCACCTTGCGTCCGGGCCTATCTGTGGTCGCCACCGTGCGCACGAGTCACTGAGTGGAGCGCACGATGGCTGCTGCAACCTCTGCCGTACATTTACCACCACCGGAACAAATTGCGGGCGTTCTTGCGAAGGCCGCGCCCTCGGAACTTTCGAAGAGTCCGTTGCTGGGAATCCTGGGGGTGATCATGGGCGCCGGAATCGTCACGCTCACCGGCCGCATGATTTCGCTCGGGCTTGCGGATCTGAAGGGCCACCTCGGTATCGGCTTCGACGACGGAGCTTGGATCAGCAGCGCCTACAACATGGCCTTGATGTTCATCGGGCCTTTTACTGTTTTTGTGGGCGCGCTAATGGGGCCGCGTAAAATTCTATTCTACGCGGCGACGGCGTTTACGGTGATCTGCGCTTTCCTTCCACTGGTCCACAACTACAGCTTGCTCATCGTTGCGCTCGTCTTGGCCGGGCTCGCGTCGGGCACGTTCTATCCGCTGACGCTCACCTTCGCGCTGCGAAACATACCTCTACGGTTCCTGCCGTTCACGATAGCGCTCTACGCGACGTTCGTTGATGGCGCTGTAAACATCGCCCCATCGCTCTACGGCTGGTACAGAGATCATCTGTCCTGGCATTGGATGTTCTGGAATTCAGCGGTGATCACACCGTTGATGGTGCTGTGCATCTATTACGGGATACCGGCGAGTCCTGCGCCGAAGAAATCAGGCCCACCGCCGAGTTTCGCGGCCTTTCTCTACGGCAGCCTGGGATTCGCGATGCTATACGGCGCGTTTGATCAGGGGGAACGTCTCGACTGGTGGCGCTCCGGAGTGTTCAACGCGTTGTTCTTCGGCGGTCTGTTCTTCCTGGTGGCGGCAACGGTGGGGCGTCTGCGCGGTCCCAATCCTTTGGTTGACATGCCCTATCTGCGCCAGTGGAACACGATGCTGCTGGGCATCGGGCTGTTTTTGTTTCGTTTTTCTCTGGTGGCGACCATCATCCTGATACCGCAGTCGCTGGGAATTCACGGGTTCGAGGCCGATCAAATTGGGCCGGCAATCATTTGGAGCGCACTTCCCCTGTTTCTCCTCGCCTTTATCGCCGGGTTTCTGCTGTTGTCGGGATTGGATTCGCGTCTGCTGATGGCCTCGGGATTCGTGTTCATCGCTGTTGCGTGTTACTTGAACGCAGATCTCACCAGCGCATGGTCAGCATCGAATTATTACCCCACCGAATTACTCATGGGCCTGGGACAGTGCTTCGCGTTTGTCGGGTTGGTAGGAACGATCATCCTACAAGGGATTTTTTCGGGCGGACTATCGAAGCCGCAATGGATTCTGACGTTTTCAGCGTTCTTTCACGTGGTGCGATTGTTTGGCGGGGAGCTCGGCGCAGTGTACATGGGCCACTTCATCGCGCAGCGGGAAAAGCTCCACTCAAACCTTCTTGGCCTGCACGTGCAAAGCGGGAACTGGATCACCGACGGCAATATCCGGGCGCTCACGGCGGGAGTGTATTCAAAATCCGCGGGTCTGCCTGCCGCGGCGGGTCGAGCGGTTGACCTCGTCGGCGCCAGAATACGACTGCAAGCGTACACGCTGAGCATAAACGATGGATTCTACCTGGTGGCTTGGGCGAGCGTCGTCGCTCTGTTGCTCATCGCCATGCTTCGTGAGTCACCGTTGAGCTATGGCCGCCTCAGCGCCTTGCAGGAACACTCGCCCGCGCCTCAGGAGACGAAATCATGAAAATAAGTAGCAAGATTTTTGCCGCCGGTCTGTTATTTCTGGGTTCGCTGACTTGCGCTCGGGCGCAGGACCAGGCGGCGACTGCTCCTCGCCACCTCACTCTGCAGGAGGCGGTACAGCTCGCCCTCAAACACAATCACGTCGTGCGCATCGCCGGGTTGCGGGTGGAGGAAATGCAACACGCGAAGGAAAAAGCCAAAAGCGCTTACTTTCCCGCGATAAAGAACGAGAGCCGGGTGTTCACGGTGACGGACACGCAATTCATTCAAATTGGCGCGGGCAGCCTGGGCACCGTAGCCGGAACTCCGATTCCCAACAATTCGGTTATTCTCAATCAGGGCGGACTAACGTTCGTGACGAGTGGTACCGGGCTGGTGCAACCGCTCACGCAACTTTACACCAGGGTCAAACCTGCGAACGACGCCGCAACCGCGGAATTGGGCGCTACGCGAGCGAACGCGCGGGAAACTGAAAACGAAGTCGCGCTGAAAGTTCACCAGCTCTACTACCGCGTCCTGATCACCCAGCTGCACCACACCGCCACCGAGGCCCGAATCAAAGCTGCCGAAGACCTGCAGAATGAGCGCACTCAGCAAGTGAAATACGGCAGCGCGCTGGATGAGAACCTGATCGAAAGCCGCGCGCAAGCGCTGCAGGCAAAACAGGAACTGCTGACCACCGAGTTGCAGCTCTCGGACCTGACCATGCAGCTCGACGACGCTACCGGGTTGCCGCTGATGACGCGCCTCGAACTCGATCCCAGCGTCCCCGGGGTTCAGGATACCTGCGAGCGCGACGAATGCATTAAGCTGGCGCTGCAATCGCATCCGGAGATTGTGGCAGCGCGCGAGGAGCTGCGTAAGGCCTCCGCTGCTGTGCAATTGGCCAAGGCTGACTATGTCCCGGACATAACGGCTTTTGCGCGCTATAGCTACGCGGACAACGTCCCGTTTCTCGCCCGCAATTTCGGCACCTTCGGAGTTGAGCTTACCTACGATCTTTTCGACGGTGGCCGAAGACGCGCGGCCGTGCGCGAGAGCGATTCGCAAGTGGCGGAAGCCAAAGAGAACCTTGCACGCGTTACCGAGGACGTGGAACTGCGACTGCAGATCGCTTACAACAAGCTGCAACGCACGCGGGAAATGGTGCAAGTCTCCCAGGAATTGTACGCGCTGCGCGCGGAATCCAGCCGCGTATCGGCGCAACAATTGCAGAAAGGCGAGGCGTTGCAATCGCAGGCGCAGAACGCCGTCGCGCAGGAGTTCGATGCCAAGACCGTGTTGCTCCAGTCGCAGCTCGATTTCATTCAGGCGCGCGACGAGGTGACTCAGGCGATGGGTCTCACTCCTGAATAGATAGCTGGTCGAAGTAGCGGCGGGTCCGCGGCTGGCTGCGGGCAAAAACAATGACGCAAGTTCTTCGCATCCCGATTCTCATTCCGTTGGCGGTGGGCGCAGTCGTCATCTTATGTACGATCTTTATCCACGCCCTGCCCGTGAGCGCGACGGTGGACTACCTTCGCCGGGCGCGAAGACTCGGCCGTACTGGCAAGAGCTTCTGGAGCGATTTTGCAATTATAGTGCTGGCCATGCTGGCTACGCTCGCGGCGCACCTCATTGAGATCGCGCTGTGGGCTCAGGTGTTCGTCATGTGCGAAGAATTTCCAGATTTTGGAACCGCTTACTACCACTCAGCAGTTAACTACACCACCTTGGGTTACGGTGATCTGATCATGACGCCGCTTTGGAGATTGCTGGGACCTCTTGAGGCGGCCAATGGAATGCTGCTGTTCGGAGTATCAACCGCGATGGTTTTTGCGCTTATCCAATGGTTGATTCAAGCCAGGTTTGCGGATCTCAGGTAATGAGCGGGCTTCAGCCTTCGGGGTGGCGCTCCCCTCGCAGGCGGATGCCGCTATCGCTCAGGAATTCGACGCCAAGACTCGGCTGCTTCGGTCTGAGCTTGTATAGGTCCAGGCGAGCGACGAAATGATCCCTGCAATGGGCCGCACACCTTAAATAGATAGGACTCTGAACTTGGAAATCAAGCTACAGCCGCCGCTCGCTTGACCACTCTGGCGACTCGCTTGCCTGGAACTAAACGCACCAATCATTTCCCGCCGCAAACAGATCAACGCTTGTAACTCGGCGGAAGAAATTGAGCCGGTGTCAGTATCTGCGCACGCGTGAGCATGCTGACAGCGGAGGCCCGTCACAATTCCGCGAGGTCAAGCTAAGCCACTTTTTTTCAGCAGGCTAAACGTACGATCGGGTGGGCGATGAAGTGCTTAATGGACCGGCGGGCGACGCGTCACCGGTCGCACCGAGCGAGGAGCCGAGGAGGGGCGATCAAGGAATCGTCCCCGTCAGACGATTTCTTTCATCTCCTCACCGAGAGAGGTTTCGCAGAATCATGGCCACACTTGCGTTGAACCAAAAACAGACCGAGGCGCAGACACGTGCATTCGTCATCGCCTGGGCTTTCACGGTGGTTTTCTATTTTCTGGAATATGCGGTGAGGTCATCGCCCTCTGTAATGATTTCAGGATTGGAAACGCACTTCAGTACCACGGCACTCGGCATCGCCTCGATTCTGGGAATGTATTACTACACCTATTCCTCCATGAGTCTGGTCGCTGGCGCTGCTTTGGATCACTTGGGAGCCAAACGTTCCGTGCCCGTCGGAATTACGATTCTGGGTTTAGGCTGTCTGCTGTTCAGCGTGCCGGCAGTACTCGCGGGCGATATCGGCCGCCTGTGCCAGGGTGCGGGCTCGGCGTTTGCTTTCACCGGCGCTGTTTATCTCGCGGCGCGCGGATTCCCTCCGCGCTACCTCGCGACTGCTATTGGCGCGACGCAATGCGTCGGAATGCTCGGAGGTTCAGCCGGTCAGTTTGCCGTGGGGCCACTCATCGAGCACGGTGTGGGTATTCATGTATTTTGGATCGGAATTGGAATAATCATCCTGGTCGTTGCAGTTCTGCTCTATATCTCCACCCCCAAGGAACAGATCGCCTCCGACGCCCACGGAACCGGCTTCAAATCGTTGCTAGAGCCGTACAAGATTGTTTTCTCCAACCCGCAGTCTTATCTCTGCGGAATCGTAGCGGGTTTGCTGTTCGCGCCCACTACGATCGGAGACATGATCTGGGGTGTTGCGCGATTTGAAAAGGACTTGCAATTTTCCTTTCACGACGCGGTCGTCATCGTTTCCATGGTTCCGCTCGGCTGGGTATTCGGATGCCCGCTACTTGGCTGGGTCTCAGATCGTATCGGGCGCCGAAAACCGGTAATCGTGGGAAGCGGTTTGATTATGATCCTGGCTGGCATCGAAATCGCCTTCCATCCTCTAGGGCTTCCAGTGAAGGTTGCCATGTTCATATTCGGCGTCTTCTCCGGAGCCGCGATGATTCCTTACAGCATCATCAAGGAAGTGAACCCGGATAGCGTGAAGGGAAGCGCGGCTGGCGCGATTAATTTTCTGGTGTTCGGAATTACGGCGTTCCTGGGTCCGATTTATGCAGCGCGGGTCGGAAGAGAAGTAGGGCTCGCGGATCGCTTGACCTCGAATTTTCAGAAGGGCGGAGTGTTTTGGATTATCTGCTGCGCGCTGGCGATCGTCGTGACTTTCTTTCTGCGTGAGAC
>Ga0209773_10000723_pt1 | contig 11038 bp, 7 predicted proteins | sample BogFormECP14_OM1_FD_188244 | JGI IMG/M metagenome (GOLD analysis project Ga0209773, IMG submission 188244) | Bog forest soil microbial communities from Calvert Island, British Columbia, Canada - ECP14_OM1 (SPAdes) (version 2) | ecosystem: Environmental > Aquatic > Freshwater > Wetlands > Bog ... | reverse complement strand
TGCGATTCGCATCAGCGATTTCAAGGCCAACATCGCGATCGTGTTCGTCGGGATCATGATGGACCCTGTGCTCGGCGCCCGCGATAAATTTCCGTCTTATTTCTCGCTCGCGATGGTGATGGCGCCGTTTCTGCCTGCTGCTCTGTCTTCTGCCGCGGTACCCCCGCATGGGTCGCGCAAATTTGGTCATCGTGCGAAATGCGGACCCCAGCATGTTTCCACCGCCGCAAAGCGAAGCGACTGAACTCGAGCGTCTGCAAACCCTTTGCGCGATCTCTTCCCGAATTTTGTTTTGGAAGAATCTGATGCTATACATCAGCTACTACACGTGCATATTATCGGTAGCTACCATAATGGTGCTGATGGTCTATTCCTATCTGCCGTTTTAGACGTGCGTCGCGGCTGGATTGGATAACCCCGACCGCCGTGTTACCGTTCCACGCTGATGGCGACGCCGGGAGGCGGACAATGTTCACTCTACGGTTCGGCGTGATCGCTCTGGACGACCTGATCGAATGAGGACGAACGTCGCGCCGGCCAAGGCGCGCCCGCGTCGTCCGCTGTTTCAGAAGTATTTCGCGGTCGTGTTCGCCGCGGTCGTCGTTCCGCTGCTCGCCAGCGGCGCCAGCGAGGCCTGGTTCGGCTATCGAGATCAGCGCCACGGGCTGAGCGTGCGCCTGCGCGGGGAAGCGGACGCGGCGGCCGCACGGATTCAGGGCTTTCTCGACGGCATTCCGAGCCAGCTGAACTGGACCGTGCAGACGCCTTGGGCCGAGGGCGTCGACGAGCGCCATCGTTTCGACGGTCAGCGCCTGATGCGGCAGGAGCCGGCGATCGCCGAGGCGACTTTCGTCGACGGCAAGGGCGTCGAGCGCCTGCGCGTCTCGCGCACCGGCGGGGATGTCGAGATGAGCGGCGTCGATCATTTCGCCGATCCCGCCTTTTCGGGCGCTCGCACTTCGCATCTCTGGTGGGGGCCGGTGACGCTTCGCGGCTCCGAGCCCTATATGGCAGTCGCCGTCTCCGGCCCCAGTCCGCGTGCGGGCGTCGCGATCGCGGAGATCGATCTGAAGCCGATCTCCGACATCGTCTCGGCGATCCATGCCGGCGAAACCGGGCAAGCCTTCGTTCTCGACGGCGCCGGCAGGCTCGTCGCGCATCCCGACATCTCGCCGGCGCCCGGCGGCGAGGGCAATTCCGCGCTGCGTGCGCTGCAGGTCGCCGCGCTCGCCGGCGACGGGGAGGTCGTGAGCGGCGACGACGCCGAGGGCCGCTCGGTGCTGGCCGCAGCGGCGCCTATCGTCGGCCCGGACTGGACGGCCTTTGTCGAGCAGCCCATCGCGGAAGCTTACGGCCCCATCCGCGCGGCGTTGTGGCGGACCGGCGTGCTCTTGCTGGCCGGCGCCGCCTTCGCCGCGGCGCTCGCTAATCGGCTGGCGCGCCGCATCGCCGCGCCGCTCCAGCAGCTCGAGCGGGGCGTCGCACGCATCGGCGCCGGACGTTTCGACCAGCCGATCGAGCTGCGGACGGGCGACGAACTGGAACGCCTCGCGCGGCGCGTCAACGAAATGGCCGAAGACCTGGCGCTGTCGCAAGAGCGATCCGAGCGCATCAGCCGGCTCGTGCGCTTCCTCCCGCCCGAGGTCGCCGAGCTCGTGGAGAGCGAGGGGCAGAGCGATCTGCTGGACCCCCACCGCGCCGAGGTCGCGGTGATCTTCTGCGACCTTCGCGGCTTCACCGCCTTTTCGATCCAGGCGGACCCCGACGAGGTCATGGGCCTGCTCGGCGAGTATCACGAGGCCCTGGCCAAGGTCGTCGCCGGCTGGGAGGCGACGACGACCGCGCTCATGGGCGACGGGCTGATGTTGCTGATCAACGCGCCGCTCCCGTGCCGCGATAAGGCGATGCGCGCGGCGCGGATGGCGATCGACATGCAGGGCGCGGTGCAGCCGCTGATCGTGCGATGGCGCGCACACGGGCGCCGGCTCGGATTCGGGGTCGGCATCGCGACCGGGGAGGCGACCGTCGGCCGGATCGGCTGGGAGGGCCGGATCGACTACACCGCGATCGGCCGGGTGGTGAACCTCGCTTCGCGGCTGTGCTCCACCGCCGGCGACGGCCAGGTGATCGTCGACCCGGCGACCGCGGGGGCGCTCGACGATGCGCTCGCTGTCGAGCCGCTCGGCGAGAAGATCATGAAGGGCGTCGCGCAGCCGGTGCCGGTGTTCTCGGTGACGCGCGCGCTGGCCGGCGGGGCCGCGCGGCGGGGCTGAGGGGTCGCCGCGGGCTTCGCGACGGCGGTCCACGGTAGGTCGTCGCCGATCCCCGTCGGCAGGCGATTATTTTCGCGGATTGATTGTTTTCAAGGCCTTGCGAGGAGGAAAATTTTCGCGCCGATTGTTTGTGCGGGCGGCGGCCGGCGCAAGTCGTGTCCTCCAAGAAGAGCCTTCGAAGCCGCCGACGGCGGACGCCGACCGGTTCGCGATGGGGCGCTGCTACGGAGCCGGGCATGGGGTGCTGCTCAACCCGTTGGGGGAATATCATCGAAAAACGCTAGCGCGAATTCTGAAAATAGAAGATAGTTTCCTAACATCTCGTAACTAATTGATATTGTTATGATATAAAGACAATGCCCGCATCGATCCGGTTGCGATTGCGGGATCGCCTGTTCCATCATCCCTCTGGGTCGACCGGAGAATCTCGCTTCTCAGGCGTTGGAGCGGCGCGTTTTGGATGATGCCGCGCGAGATGAAGGGAGGCGAGCCATGAACGCGAATGCTCGCGGACAACGCTGCCGGACGAGCAACGAGGACTTCTCGGCGCTGCGACGGCGCGGCTCAGGGGCTCCAAATCTTTGGGAGCCCCTCCGCGGCGTGGTCGCCCGACGCTCTTGAGGTGCAGCCGGGAGCGCCGGCATATGCGCCTGGAAGCGGGCCCCGCGGGGGCCGGCGATCAAAGCTGGAGCGCTCATGCCCAGCTGGAAATAGGGGATGACCATGCTCCGAAGCTTCATACTCACCACCGCGCTTGGTCTCGTCCTCGCGTCGCCCGCCGGCGCGGACACCAGCGCCCCCCCGGACCCTTCGGTAGAAGCGACCGCGCCGCAGGGCTCGCCGCCCCAAACCGGCGCGCTGACCGCCGAAGCCTGGTTCGACCACACGAATGCGACTTACGCGCTCGGCGAAGCGGTCAAACTATTCGTTCGAACGAACGAGGATGCCTATGTGACCGCCCTCTCGATAGGGCCGACGGGCAATGTGACGCAGATATTCCCGAACCCATTCCACCCGAACAATCTCGTGCAGGCCCATCAACCGATCGCAATCCCGGGTCACGGGGCCCATGCAGTGGTCACCGGCGCGCTCGGCGCGGAGGTGATCAAGATCATCACGACGAGTCGACCCATTCAGGTCATCCCCCAAGACCAGCTCGGCGCGACGGCTCCGTTCCGATCGGTGCTCGGAGGCGTCGACGCTATCGCTCGGGATCTCGCGACGGTCGCGGCGCAACCCGAACAGGACATGGTGGTCCTCGACAAGACGTTTCTCAGCGTCCCGTCGGCGCGCGCGCCGACGCAATTCTATTCCGCGCAGGCGCCCGCGCCGACGTTCTCCTATCCCGCGCGTGCTCCTGCGCCAGCGTACTTCTACCCCGCGCAGGCGCCCCAGGCGGAGTACGGCTACCCCGCGCCGCAGTACGTCTACGCCGCGCCGGAGTATGGCTACCCCGCGGCAGAGTACGCCTACCCCGCGCCGGAGTATGGCTATCCCACGCCGGAGTATGGCTATCCCACGCCGGAGTACGGCTACCCCGCGGCGCCGTACGGCTACCCTGTGGCGGCGTACGGCTACCCCGCGCCGGCGTACGGCTATCCCCTCCCGGCAGTCGGGCCTTGACCGTCGGCTTCGCTCGCCAAGGGCGCCGGCGTTCCACCGGCGCCCGAATTCGACTACACGCATCCGTTCACAGTTGCACGCGATGTGGATATGGTCTCGGTGGGCTCGCCGCCACGAGGGGCGAGAGGCGGAGCGATCGCATCGCCCTGTCGACGGCGGCCAAAACGGCCCGGAGAATTTTGAGGATCGCAAAAGGGAGCGCGCCATGTTCATAATGTCGATTCGAGTTTCTTTCCTGGTCGCCTCGGTCATCGCGGCCGCGATCCCGGCCGCGGCGGCGACCGGGGTCAAGGACGATTGCGCCCCGCTGGTTACGGCCTTCGATCACGCCGTCGCCGCGAAGTCGATCGACGGAGCGATCGACGCCGTGGCCGCCATCGAAGCGGACATCGTCTGCGGCGCGCGAACCGACGAGTTTCGCCACAAGCTGATCGGTTCCATGATCGGGATCGCGGGCGATCCGCAGGTATCCGATGCCGACCGGAAAAGAGCCCTCTCCGAAGCGCAGCAAACAATAGACCACGCCGGCACCTGGCGAGATGCGGAGCATCTGGCAGATTATTACTGGGGCCGAAAGGATAATCTCAACGCTTTCGCATGGTATGAAAAAGGCCTTGGCTTCATATCGGCGAGACCGGCCGAACACGCGAGCCCGACTGACATCAAGCAGCTCGAAACCCGGGCGAGCGCGGCCAAGAGTCTCGCCAGCGACGACAATGGAGGCAAGAAACCGGCTCAATTCGCATCATCGCGCGGCGATATGGACGGCCGGGTCGGCGGCATCTACTCGCCCGACCTGGTGAAGCTGCGCGGCGCCGAAGTCGAGGTGGTCCCGCTGCCGATCAACTTCATCACGGGCGAAGCCAAGTTCACCGAGGTGGGTGAAAAAGCAGCCGCCGAGCTCGCGGAGGCGGTCAAGCAGCAGAACGTCCACGTCGTTGACCTGATCGGGCACACCGACCCGCGAGGCGAACACCAATATAACGTCGCGCTGTCGATACATAGGGCCGAAGCTCTGCGGGCCTATCTCCAGAGCCATGGCGTCTCCGCGCAGATCAATGTCGACGGCAAGGGGCCGGATCAGCCCTTCGACGCCTCGCTGTTGGGTCGATCGATCAGCCAGGACGAGGAGTATGCGCTCGATCGCCGCGTCGAGTGGGTCCGGCATTCCACGAGCGAGTAGAGGCGTCGAGCGTGGAGGGCTGCAATATGATCAAGCTGGTCAAGAAGGCGATTCCGGTCGTGGCGGCGGCCGGTATGTTCCTCAACATTTATGCGGTGGCCCGCGCAGATGTTCTGCGCGCGCCTGGCGGAGGAACGGTCCGCGTCGTCGTGATCGGAGTGAACCATTACTCCAATTTGGGCGAGGGGGCTCAGCTGCGAGGTGCGGCGCCCGACGCCTTGGATATCGCAGCGGCGCTCGAAAAGGATGGCGTCCACACGGTCCCCATTTTGGACGGGCAAGTCACGCGGCAGCGTATCGTCGATGCGATGAACGACTTGATCAAGAATTCCAAGAAAGGGGATCTCGCGATCATCTCCTATGCCGGCCATGGCATGCAAACCCCGGAATATCCTCGATGGAAAGGCCTATCGCGGAGCGGCGCCAGCGAACAGATCGCGCTTTCCAATTTCAGTTTCGCCGGCAACGGGGCTGGGGAAATCATCGTCAACATCGAAATGCGGGCCTGGCTGTCGAAGCTCGACGCCAAGGGCGTCGATACGGTGCTGGTGATGGATTCTTGCTTCGGCGGCGGCATGCGCGGCGTCGATCCTCGATCGGGCGAGTTGCGCGTGCGCGAAGTAAAGGGCGCCGGCGATGCGGCCGAACGCGAGAAATTCACCGGCATCCCGATGACCGACAAAGAGGCGCGGGCCGATGTCGCCCTGATGCCGCATGTGACGTTCCTCAGCGGGGCGACGTCGAATTCCGTCGTCCCGGAAATGTCCGGCCTCCCCAAGGATCCCAGTCACCCGAGGGGCGCTCTGAGCTACTACGTCGCTCGCGCCCTGGAAGGCGGCGCGTCGGTAGGCGGCGTTGTCACACGCAAGAGCCTGTTCCAGTTCGTGCTCCAGAACGTCAGGCAGGCGACAAACGGGCGACAAGCCGTCGATATCGTGCCGCGAAGCGCCGATCCGGAAATCCTCGGCAAACAGATCTTCGTCTTTGGTGAACCGTCCGCCCCGCCGTCCGTCGCAACGTCGGCCCCGCCGTCGGTCGCAACATCCCCCCCGACGTCGGTCGCAACGTCACCCCCGACGTCGGTCGCAACTTCACCCCCGACGTCCGTCGCAACATCTCCCCCGCCGTCTGTCGCAACGTCGGCCCCGACGTCTGCCGCAACATCCCCCCCGACGTCCGTCGCAACGTCACCCCCGACGCTTCCACCGATCGCCGCTCCGAATCCCAGCGAAATCGCCGATGCAGTTCATCTGGCAATCGTCAATGGAGAAGCGGACGCCTGGTCGACGATCGAAAAGGGCAGGGCCCCCCTCGTCGCCGCCCCGGACCGATCCGGCGCCGATCTCGTCTGGGACGTCGGCAAGCACGAGGCGCTCGCGCGCGGCGACCTTGTCATGCAGAGGGTCGACGGCTCGATGATCGGCGATATCGCCGATCGGACATGGGCGATCCGACGTCTACGCGCCATTTCGCAATCGCGCGTCCTGTTGGTCGGCCTGGCGAGCGGCGGCAGCCTCTTGACGCCGGGAGACCAGGCGAGCGCGACGGCTGAGGATTTGCACGGCGAACATCTGACAGCGTTCAACATCGCAGCGGACGGGACGGTGCAGATGCTCTATCCCTCCGCTCCCGGCGAACAGCGCGTGTGCCCCGATCCCCAGGGCGATCGCTGGTCGTGCGGCCTCGAAGTGGAACCGCCTTTCGGGGCGGACACCATCGTCGCCTTGGCGACCTCGAAAGTTCCGACCGATTTCGTCGCGTGGTTGAAGGCCCATCATGCCAAGCGTGACGCCGCGCTGATCCCGGCTGAACTCGGCCGCGTTCTCGATGACGATCCATCGGCTCGCCTCGGCTTCGCCGGGGTGTTCACAAATTCCACAAGAGAGATCGAAAAGGAGAGGCCATGAAAACGATCGCAAAATTCGCCCTGGGCGGCCTCGCGGCGTCGGTCGTGATGACCGCGCAGGCGCGGGCGGAGACGACGACGTCGGAGGCCTTGCGGGGGCTCGCCCCTTCGAGCGTCCTCGCCGACGTGCGGATCGTCGGCGGGGAAGCCACCTCCCAGCGCGAATGGCCGTGGCAGATCGCGCTGTTTCTCCGCGCGAGCGGTCGCGAATTCTACACCTGCGGCGGTTCGCTGATCGCGCCGAACTGGGTGCTCTCGGCGGCGCATTGCTTCCAAGCGGAAACCTCCAAGAACCCGGACGACTGGACCGTCGCCAGCAATGTCGGCAAACTGTCTTACGTCGGCCTTCCCGCTGGCGCCACGACGCGGAGGGTGAAGCGCGTCGTCGTCAACGAACGTTACGATACGAACACCCACGAAAACGACGTCGCGTTGCTCGAACTCGCCCAACCGCTCCAGGGGACGACGATCGCACCGCAGATGGTCCCCGACAGGGCGTTGGAAGCCAACCGCCCCGCCACGGTGACGGGCTGGGGCCTCACGCGCTGGCTCGTGCCGCAGAAGGACCAGCAGGGAAGAGTGACCGGCTTCGTCGACGGGTCGACGAACCAGCCGATCGATCTCGCGAAGGCGCAGTCGCCCGACTTGCACAAGGTGGCGATCCCGCTCGTCGATGTCACACAGTGCGCAGCCGCCTATGGGCCGCAGGGAACGACGATCGACCGGCGCAATCTCTGCGCGGGTATGCCGGAGGGCGGCAAAGATTCGTGCCAAGGCGACAGCGGCGGCCCGCTGATGACGCAAACCGCTTCCGGCGAATGGCGCCAGATTGGCGTCGTCAGCTTTGGAATCGGCTGCGCCATCAAGGGTAAACCGGGCGTCTATACGCGCGTTTCGGCGTTCAGCGACTGGATCAAGGGCGTCGTCGCGCGAGATCTCGTGGTCGCCGACCAGACGCCGCCCGGGCCGCCGTCCCAACCGGCGACGACCGCAGCTCCGACGCCGGCCGACGCCCCAGCCCAGGCCCCGACCGACGCCCCAGCTCCAGCCCAGGCTCCGACCGACGCCCCAGCGCCGGCTCCGAATCCGGCCGTCGACAATGCCGCCGGTCTGACGATCGCCTTTGAACAGGGCGACGACGTCAAGGTCGGCGACCTCGTCGACTATCGGGCGACCACGCAGAAGCCGGGCTATCTGGCGATCTTCGACGCGACGCCGGACGGCAAGCTCACGCTGGTCTACCCCAACGCCCTCTCGCTGCGGTCGCCGACGAGTTCGAGCCCGGAATCCTCCCGCATGGACCCGAACCAGCCCGTAGTCGTGCCCAATTACAAGAACGTCTATCGGGGCTTCAACGTGCGCATAACCGAGCCGCGCGGCCAGGGGACGATCGTCGCGGTGCTGAGCGACAAGCCGATCAGCGCCTTGGATACGCCCGACAAGCCGAAAACCTTCGCGACTCCCGAAGCCGGGCGCGCTGCGATCAAGCGCATCCACGATGAACTGGCTCGAAGCCTCCAGGTCAGGGCAGGCATCACGGGACACCCGGACTGGTCGGTCGCAGTCCATAAATATACGATCCACTGATGCGCACGGAGCGGGCCCATTCCTCGCTCGATCGGTGACCACTCGAAGAGCGGCGCCGTGCTACTCCTGGCGGCGTTTGGCCGGGTTCGGCGTCGATCCCTCGGCGCGCTTCGGACCCGGCTTCGCAATCTGGAATTCAGGAAGACCGTGCGCGGATAGGAGAGACCCATGAAGAGGAGCAGGATTTTCGCTGTCGGCGGCTTCGCGGCGTTCGCCGCCATGAGCGTGGAGGCGCGGGGGGCGGAGACCTTGCTGGAGGCACTGCGGGGGCTGGCGCCGTCCAGCATCGTCTCCGAGCGGATCGTCGGCGGGGATCCGACCTCCCAGAGCGAGTGGCCGTGGCAGAACGCGCTCTACTTTCGGGGCCCCGACGGCCATCAATACTTCGACTGCGGCGGTTCGCTGATCGCGCCGAACTGGGTGCTCACCGCGGCGCATTGCTTCGCAGGAACCCGCAAGCCGGAGGATTGGACCGTCGTCACCAACATCGCCAAGATTTCCGCGGATGGCATACCGGAAGGTTCATTGCAGCGAAAAGTAGCGCGAGTCGTCGTGCATGAACAATATGATACGGAAAGTCACGCAAACGATATCGCCCTGCTCCAACTCGCCGAGCCGCTTCCCAACACGACTATCTCCTTGCAGCTGACCGGCGACAAGACGATCGAAGGAGCCGACCGTTCCGTCACGGTGGTAGGCTGGGGTCGGACACGGTGGCTGCAGCAGAAGAAGGACGCGCAGGGAAATTCCGTCTGGATCGACGGCATGACGCAACAACAGGTGAACCCCTCGAACTTTCAGTCGCCGGAATTGCGCAAGGCGTCGATCCCGCTCGTCGATGTCGAAAAATGCGCCAAAATGGAGCAGGGCATCAAGGGGGTGTTGGTCGACGCGCGGGTCTTGTGTGCTGGCCTGCCGGAAGGAGGCCGGGACTCCTGTCAAGGCGACAGTGGCGGTCCGCTGATGAGCCAAATCGATTCTGACCACTGGCGCCAAATCGGCGTGGTCAGCGTCGGGATCCATTGCGGTGAGGTGAAACTTCCCGGCGTCTACACGAGGGTCTCCGCTTTCGGCGACTGGATTCGCGGCGTCGTCGGGGGAGATCTCGTGGTCGCCGCCCAAACGCCCTCGGCGCCTGGCGCGCAGCCGACCTCGCCGCCCGACGCGCAGCCGACCTCGCCGCCGGACGCGCAACCGACCTCGCCGCCCGACGCGCAGCCGACGTCGCCGCCCAACGCGCAGCCGACGTCGCCGCCCAACGCGCAGCCGACCTCGCCGCCCAACGCACAGCCGACCTCGCCGCCCGACGCTCAGCCGACCTCGCCGCCCGACGCGCAGCCGACGTCGCCGCCCGACGCGCAGCCGACCTCGCCGCCCGACGCGCAGGCGGCCCCAGCCCCAGCCCCCGCCAAGGCTCCGATTTCGGATCCGGCCCTGGACAATGCCGCTGGCTTGACGATCGCCTTCGAACAAGGCGACGACGTCAAGGTGGGCGACATCGTCGACTATCGCGCGACCACGCAGAAGCCGGGCTATCTGGCGATCTTCGACGCGACGCCAGACGGCAAGCTGACGCAGATCTATCCCAACGCCCTCTCACTTCGATCGCCGACGGGTACGCTGGAATCGACCCGGATGGATCCGACCCGGCCCGTCGTCGTGCCAAATTACAAGAATCCCTATCGAGGCTTCAACGTCCGCATAACCGAGCCGCGAGGCGAGGGGACGATGGTCGCGGTGCTGAGCGAGAAGCCGATCAGCGCCCTGGATACGCCCGACAAACCGAAAACCTTCGCGACGCCGCAGGCCGCGCGCGCCGCGATCCGGCGCATCCATGACGAATTGGCCCGAAATCTACAGATCGTGGCGGTCGGCGAGGGACACGGCAAGGCGGACAAGGCGGGACCGGCGGGCAGCGCGGGACATATCAAGGCAGGCGCGGCGGGCAGCGAGGTGCATGTCAATGCAGGCATCCAGGGGCATCCCGACTGGTCGATCGCGATTCACAAGTACACGATCCACTGAGGCGGGAGGGTCGCGAAACCCGGCGGCGCAAATGAACGCGTCACACCTTTCGTCGACTTTGCGCCCTCGGCGACGCTCGACGAAATTGAGGGCGGACGAATTCGCCGATCATTCGTCGACCGCCCCGCGAGACTGGAGGATGCGATCGAGCCGCGGGGAGAGGGGACGCTCGTCGCGTTGTTGAGCGACAAGCCGATCGACGCCGTGGAAATGCCCGAGATGCCGCAAACTTTCGCGACCCCCGCGGCGGCGCGCGCGGCGATCCGGCGCATTGGTGACGAACTGGCGCGCGAATTCAATAGCGAGGGCGCCTCGGCGCATCCGCCCTGGTCGATCGCGATCCGCGAGTATAGAGTGTATTGTCGAAAAGATCGGTATGACCCCTTCCGTCCAAACGGGAAGGGCAATTCCGCCGCTAGGGCGGGCCGACCAGGGAGGGTC
>Ga0209773_10000722_pt1 | contig 11040 bp, 6 predicted proteins | sample BogFormECP14_OM1_FD_188244 | JGI IMG/M metagenome (GOLD analysis project Ga0209773, IMG submission 188244) | Bog forest soil microbial communities from Calvert Island, British Columbia, Canada - ECP14_OM1 (SPAdes) (version 2) | ecosystem: Environmental > Aquatic > Freshwater > Wetlands > Bog ... | reverse complement strand
GGCGACCTGGCATAACGCCTGGCTTCACGGCGTTCGCGGCGAGCGGGCGCAGGCGATCGCTCAGGCGCAAGCGGCGATAGCTCTGTCCGAGGAGCAGGGGTTTTCGCTTTTTGCTCGGAGCGCCCGGTTCACGGAGAGCGCGCTCGCTCCGGACCGAGCCACGCCAGACGGAGTCCAGAAGATTCGCCAGAGCCTCGGACCGGGGGCGCTGTTGTTGTCCGTTTGCCTCGGCGCGCTGGCGGAAGCATACCTCGAGGGATTCCATTTTCACGAGGCCGGCGCGGCGCTCGACGAAGCGTTCACGATCGTGGATAAAGGCGAGCGCATATGGGAAGCAGAGCTCTTTCGGCTGAGAGGCGAACTGAAATCAGCCGACCCAGTGGAAGCCGAAGCTGATTTTCATCGCGCCCTGATGGTCGCGCGATCACAGAACGCTCGATCGCTGGAGCTTCGCGCAACGATGAGCCTCGCACACCTACTCGATCGCCAGGGCAAACGCGCCGAAGCGCGCGCGATGCTTGCCGAAATCTACGACTGGTTCACCGAAGGCTTCGACACCGCCGACCTGAAAGATGCGAAGACACTGCTCGAAGAACTCGGTTCGTAACGAACCGGGTTCGCTGCCGGCTGATCGATTTTGAAATCGGAAGATAGAAAAACCTGGAGAATAAGGTGAAAGGAAGCTCATGAAATACACGCGCATCTACGCAGACGGGAATGGAGAGTCGCACTTCGAGGACGTCGAAATCGGCATGAAACCGGGCCCCGCCAACGCCGGCACGATCTCGGAGATGATCGCGGCCAAAGGCGTCATGTTCCGGCAGTCGGGCGAATACTTCATAAACTGGCACAACGCGCCACGCCGCCAGTTCGTCGTCAACCTCACCGGCTCGGTCGAAATCGTCGCCAGCGATGGAGAGAAGCGACGCCTCGGGCCCGGCAGCATCCTGCTGGCCGAAGACCTTACCGGCAAGGGGCACACCTCGCGCGGGCTGGGTGGCGAAGAGCGGATCTCACTTTTCATTCCGCTGGCGGACTAACAGCAGCGACGGCGGCTCGTCCCATGGCTTTTCGTGGGGAGGACTCAACGATGACAAAGAAAGAATTTTTTCGCGATGCGCGGAACGATCTGCCGGGACCGCTGGCCGGCGTTCGCGTGGTCGAAGCAACGACGACGGCGGCCGGACCGTTGTGCTCCGCGATGCTGGCGGACCTGGGAGCTGACGTGATTAAAGTCGAAACCCCCGAAGGCGAAGTGACTCGCCGGCTGCCGCCGCTTCTTCCCGGGACAAAGGTCAGTTGGGCGCATGCGACATTCAATCGTAACAAGCGCAGCTTGAGCCTCGACCTCGGACGCCGTGAAGGGTGCGAGATCTTCCTCAAGCTGGCCGCCAAAGCCGACATCGTGGTCGAAAATTTCAAGGCCGGGACCATGGACAAATGGGGCGTCGGCTATGAGGCGGTGCGCGCGCTCAAGCCGGACATCGTTTACGTGTCGATTACCGGATGGGGCCAATTCGGTCCGTATTCCAGCCGTCCCGGTTACGACCCGATCGCGCAAGCCGTATCCGGCTTCATGTCGCTGAACGGTTCGGTGGATGGGCCCCCGACCAAGGATCCGACTGCGATCGCTGACGTGATGGGTGGACTGCATGGTGCTATCGGTGCAATGGCCGCGCTGCGCCATCGCGATCGCACCGGCGAAGGCCAGCATGTCGACATTGCGCTGCTGGACCCTTTGACCAATAACGCAAACTTGACCTTGGCCGCGATGGGCGTTACCCCGCAACGCATCGGCAACGAGTTCGGGTTTGCGGTGCCGGCGAATGTCTTCGCTTGCCAGGATGGTTCGGTCTATATCGCGGTACTGCTCGACAGCCATTGGAAGGTGCTGGCGCGCACGATCGGCCATGCGGAGTTTGCCAATGATCCGAGCTTCGCGACCATCGCGGGACGCTGTGCGAATCGCGATGCGTGCAACGCGATAGTCGCTTCATGGACGGCTGAACATGGACGGTCCGAAGTAGTCGAGATTCTCATTCGTGCGGGAATTCCAGTCGGGCCGGTCAACAGCTATAACGACGCGGCGCGAGATCCCCATGTGCTCGAGCGTGACAGTTTGCAGCCAACTCTGGCCGAGGATGGATCGACGATCCCGGTGTGGGGACCGGTGGCAAAGTTTTCCCGTACGCCGACGCGCGTTCGCAAGGGCGCGCCGGCGCTCGGCGAACACAACGAGGAGATCCTGGCCGAGGTCGGCTTCGATGCGTCCTCACGCGCGCGATTGAAGAACGCGGGAGTAATTTAGATTCAACGGACTCCGATCTGGCACGCTTTCCGGCTTGCGATGTGACTACTTTTGAAATCAGAGGCATTAAATATGGGCAAGCTCGATGGTCGCGTGGCGGTAATCACCGGAGGCTCGGGCGGTATCGGTCGCGCCGCGGCGAAACGATTCGTTGACGAGGGCGCCAAGGTGCTGATCGTCGATCTGGAAGAGCGCGCGTTGCGCAGCGCGGTCGATGCGATCGGCGGTAATCAGATCAGTTCGATAACTGCCGACGTAACCAGCGACGACGACACGCAGCGGTACGTACAGGCTGCCGTCGATCGCTACGGCCGGCTCGACATCTATCTCGCCAATGCGGGTATCGAGGGCAACATGAAGCCGATCCCCGACTATCCGATCGACGTGTTCGATCGTGTTATCGCGGTCAACGTCCGCGGCGTATGGCTCGGTCTGAAGTACGTGATTCCGGCCATGGCCAAGGGCGGCGGCGGCAGTATCGTGATTACATCCTCGACCGCCGGCATCCACGGCTACGCGGGGATGTCGGCATACGTGACCAGCAAGCATGCCGTGATCGGGATGATGCGTACGGCAGCGCTGGAATGCGCCCCACTAAAGATTCGGGTCAACACGGTTAATCCCGCGCCGATTGAAACGCGGATGATGCGATCGATTGAAGAGCAGGTATCGCCGGGGCACGCGGGCCAGGCCAAGGAACAATTCCAGAGTGCTCTACCGCTCGGACGCTACGGTAATCCCGAAGAAGTCGCCGACGTGATGCTCTTTCTCGCGTCGGATCAGAGCAGCTACTGCACCGGCGGCGTTTACATGGTCGATGGCGGCACCTCGGCGACATGAAATCGCAATGAATTGTCCTGATTGTGGAGCAGAAAATCCGGCGGAACAGAAGTTCTGCAATCAGTGCGCGGCACCGTTCAAGCGGCGCTGCGCAAAGTGCGGGTACGAGAACCCGCCGACCGCGAAATTCTGCGGTGAATGTGCCACGGCGCTCGGGCAAACTCCAACTGCGTCGTCAAAGAAATCGAACGACTCGCCGATTCGAATAGCCGACGCGCCCGCCGCTGAAAATCTCGAAGGCGAACGCAAGACGGTCACGGCGCTGTTCGCCGATATCAAGGGTTCCACCGAATTGGAGCAAGACCTCGATCCCGAAGAGGCGCGCGCGATCATCGATCCCGCGCTCAAGCTGATGATCGACGCCGTCCGCCGCTACGACGGCTACGTCGTGCAGAGCACCGGCGACGGAATCTTCGCGATCTTCGGCGCGCCCGTCGCGCACGAGGACCATCCCCAGCGCGCACTGTACGCGGCGTCGCGGATGCAGGAAGAACTGAAGCGCTACTCGGCAAGATTGCGCGAGGCCGGGAACCCGCCGATCGAAGCGCGCGTCGGCGTGAATACCGGTGAAGTGGTCGTGCGCTCGATCGCGACCGGCGAAGGACATACTGAATACACGCCGATCGGGCACACGACCAATCTCGCCTCGCGGATGCAGGCGCTAGCGCCCACAGGCTCGATCGCGATCAGTGAGCAAACGCGCAAACTTGTGGAGGGATACTTCGAGCTCAAGCCGCTCGGTCCGACCCGGGTGAAGGGCGTCAGCGAGCCGGTCAATGTGTTTGAAGTGACGGGGCTGGGACCGCTGCGGACGCGACTGCAACGATCGGCAGGGCGCGGGTTCACCAAGTTCGTCGGGCGTCAGCGTGAGATGGACGCGATGAAGTCGGCGGCGGAGCAAGCCAAGGCGGGACGTGGGCAGATCGTCGCAGCGATGGCCGAGGCCGGAGTCGGCAAGTCGCGGCTGTTATTCGAATTCAAGGCGACCAGCGCGACGGGCTGGATGGTGCTTGAAGCCTTCTCCGTCTCTCACGGCAAAGCTTCAGCTTACCTGCCAGTTATCGACCTGCTCCACTCCTACTTCGAGATCAAGGACGAAGATGACCCCCGCAAGCGGCGCGAGAGAGTGATCGGCAAGCTCCTCGCGCTGGACCGCTCGCTCGAGGATGCGTTGCCTTACCTCTTCGGCTTGCTTGGAATCGCTGAGGGTACCGACCGGTTTGCCGGAATGGACGCCGAGATCAGGAAGCGGCGCACGCTCGATGCAATCAAGCGCATTATGCTGCGTGAGTCGCTAAATCAGCCGCTGATGGTGATCTTCGAGGACTTGCATTGGATCGACGACGAGACCCAGGCGTTCCTCAATCTGCTCGCCGACACGATCGGTACGGCGAAGATTCTGCTGTTGGTTAATTATCGGCCCGAATACTCGCATCATTGGAATAGCAAGACTTACTACACTCAGCTGCGGCTCGACCCGCTGGGCAAGGAAAGCGCCGACGAGATGTTGCAGTCGTTGCTGGGAGACAGTGCGGAGCTTGAACCGCTCAAGCGCCTGATCATCGAGCGTACCGAGGGCAATCCATTCTTCATGGAAGAGACGGTGCTGGTGCTGCTCGATGAAGGGGCGCTCAAACGTAACGGAGCCGTGAAGCTCACCCGTTCGCTGAGCCAGCTCAAGATTCCTCCTACCGTGCAGGCGATCCTCGCCTCGCGCATCGATCGATTGCCGCCTGACGAGAAAGACCTGCTGCAGACGCTGGCGGTGATCGGAAGAGAAATGGCGCTCGGCCTCCTTAAGAGTGTCGTCTCAAATTCTGAAGACAAACTGAACCGGATGCTCTCAGAACTACAACTCGCCGAGTTCATCTACGAGCAGCCCGCCCCTGGCGACGTCGAGTACACCTTCAAGCACGCGCTGACGCAGGAAGTCGCCTACAACTCGGTGCTGCTTGAACGGCGCAAGCTGTTGCACGGACAGATCGGCGCCGCGATTGAAGCTCTGGCCTCGAACCAGCTCGACGATCACGTCGCCGAGTTGGCGCACCACTACAGTCGCAGCGACAATTCGATGAAAGCGGTCCGTTATCTGAACCTGGCCGCCGTGCAAGCATATCAGCGGTCAGCCTTCAGCGAAGGGACGGAACTCGCCCGGCGCGGCGTCTCGATCCTCGCCGGAGCTACGGATAGTCCGGAGCGCGACCGTCAAGAAATCGAGCTGCAGATCACGCTGGCGCGATCTCTTGCGAGCGTTTTGTCACCTGCCTTTGTCGAAGTAGGGCAGGCCTATACGCGGGCGATTGAGCTCTGCGGACGAATCGGAGACGAGCGCGAGCTTTTCGCCGCACTCGACGGCTTGTGTTTACACTCCCTGGTCAAATCCGACCTGCGACGAGCACGAGAGCTCAGTGAGCGGTTGCTCGACATGGCGGTGCGACAAGCTGATCTCGCGATGGTGGGGATCGCCCACGCGCGGCTCGCGGTTTCTCTCTTGCGGCATGGCCAGCCGGAGGCGGCGCGAGCGCACGCTGAAGAAAGTCTCGCGGTTCCAGGTCCGGAAGATCAGTTGGGCGCTACCTTTCCGCGTTTCGCATCAGCATTTCCCGCATTATCGTACAGCCTCTGGTTGCTGGGGTTTCCGGACCGCGCGCGCACAGTCGCGGATGAAGCTATTTCAACGGCGCGCGCGCTGAAAAATCCGCTAGCCACGATGCTCAGCCTGACCGAGGGATGGAACCGGTTCCTCCGGGATGCGGTCAGTACGAGAGAACAAGCCGAAGCTGCGATCGCCATAGGATCCGAGCATGGAATCCGGCCCCTTCAATTAGGTGCAATCGCCCAACGAGGCTGGAGTCTGGTTTACGAGGGCCGCGCCGAGGAGGGTCTTGACCATATTCGCCGCGGGCTGGGGGGCCGCCAAAGATTTGGGTTGAGCCTCAACCCTTCCGTATTGGCGATGCTGGTCGAGGCTCACCTCAAAATGAATCAAGCGGTCGCGGGACTCGAGGTTCTTGAGCAGGCGTTCTCCCGAGTCGAGGCGACTGGAGATCGGATGTACGAGCCGGAGCTGCATCGGCTGAAAGGCGAACTGCTGATGATGCAGGATGCTTCGAATGCGGCGCGAGCTGAGCAGGCATTCCGCACCGCGATCGATATTTCGCGCCAGCAGAAGGCGAAGTCATGGGAACTGCGCGCAACGGCCAGCCTCGCGCGATTGCTCGACAAGCAGGGCAAACGCGACGAGGCCCGTGCGATGCTCGCCGAGATCTACAACTGGTTCACCGAAGGCCTCGACACGGCCGACCTGAAGGACGCCAAGGCGCTGCTCGACGAGCTGGGTGGATAGCCCCATGCGCTGCGCAAAATGTAACAACGACAATCCGGCTGATTCGTCGTTTTGTGAGTCGTGCGGATCGAAGCTGGGACTGACCTGTCCAGCGTGCAAAGCGTCGCTGAGCCCGGGCGCGCGATTCTGTAAGAAATGCGGAACGGCGATTGCCGCTGCGCTCGGGCAACCTGCGGTCGCGACGTCAAAGAAATCGAACGACTTGCCGATTCGAGTAGCCGACGCGCCCGCCTCTGAAAATCTCGAAGGCGAGCGCAAGACGGTCACGGCGCTGTTCGCCGATATCAAGGGTTCCACCGAATTGGAGCAAGACCTCGATCCCGAAGAGGCCCGCGCGATTGTCGATCCGGCGCTCAAGCTGATGATCGACGCGGTCCGCCGCTACGACGGCTACATCGTGCAGAGCACCGGCGACGGCATCTTCGCGCTGTTCGGCGCGCCGGTCGCGCATGAAGATCATCCGCAGCGCGCTCTGTACGCGGCGTTGCGGATGCAGGAGGAGCTGAAACGCTACTCGGCAAGATTGCGCGAAGCCGGTAACCTTCCGATCGAAGCGCGCGTCGGCGTGAACACGGGCGAGGTCGTGGTGCGTTCGATCACCATCGGCGCCGGACACACTGAGTACACTCCGATCGGGCACACCACCAACCTCGCATCGCGGATGCAGGCGCTCGCGCCGACCGGCTCGATCGCGATCAGTGAGCAGACGAGCAGATTCGTGGAGGGATACTTCGAGCTGAAGGCGTTGGGTCCTATCAGGGTCAAAGGCGTCAGTCAGCCGGTCAGCGTGTACGAGGTGATCGGTCTCGGCGTCCTGCGTTCGCGGCTTGAGCGAGCAGCTGGGCGCGGGTTCACCAAGTTCGTCGGGCGGGAAGGCGAGATAGATGCGATGAAGGCGGCGGCCGAGCAGGCCAAGTCCGGGCACGGACAGATCGTCGCAGCGGTGGCTGAGGCCGGGGTCGGCAAGTCGCGCTTAATATTCGAGTTTAAAGCGGCCAGCGCGGCGGGCTGGATGGTGCTCGAAGCTTTCTCGATCTTGCACGGCAAAGTGTCGTCCTACCTGCCGGTGATCGACCTGCTGCACAGCTACTTTAAGATCGCGTCGCAGGACGACCAGCGGACCCGCCGCGAAAAAATTGCCGGCCGAATCGCGATTCTCGATCGCACGCTCGAGGGCGCAATCCCCTATCTCTATAACTTGCTCGGAATCGCGGAAGCGTCCGACCCGCTGGCGCAGATGGACGCGCGACTCCGCAAACGGCGTACCCTCGACGCGATCAAGCAGATCCTGTTGCGCGAGAGCCTGAACCAGCCGCTGATGGTGATTTTCGAGGACCTGCACTGGATCGACGCTGAGACCCAGACGCTGCTCAACCTGCTCGCCGACTCGATCGCCGCGGCGCGTGTGCTTCTGTTGTTCAACTATCGGCCCGAATACACGCACTCGTGGGACAGCAAGACCTACTACACTCAGATCCGGCTTGAAGCGCTCGGCGGGGAAAGCGCCGATGAGATGCTGTCGGCTTTGCTCGGCGATAGCGCGCAACTGGCTGCCCTCAAGAAGCTCATCACTGAAAAAACCGAAGGCAATCCGTTCTTCATGGAAGAGATTGTGCAGGCGCTGTTCGAGGAGAGAGCGCTGGTGCGCAACGGCGCAGTTAAGCTCGCAAAATCGATGAGCGAGGTGAAGGTGCCTGCGACCGTACAGGCGGTGCTCTCCTCGCGCATCGATCGATTGCCGCCGGCGGAGAAAGATTTGCTGCAAACTGTGGCGGTGATCGGTAAGGAGTTTTCGCTCCGATTGGCAGCGGCAATCGCCGAGATTCCCGAGCTCGAACGGATGCTCGCCGATCTGCAAGCCGGCGAGTTCATCTACGAGCAGCCAGCAGCGGGGGACGTCGAATACACTTTCAAGCACGCGCTCACTCAGCAAGTCGCATACGAAGCGATTCTACGCGAGCGCCGGAAAGTGCTGCACGAACGAGTGGGCAACGCGATCGAAACGCTATATATCGCGAACATCGACGATCACCTGAGCGCACTGGCGCATCACTACACGCGGGCGGTCAACGCGAAGAAGGCCGTTAAGTATCTACGCATGGCCGCCACGCAGGCGTCGAAACGCTCCGCCCCGTACGAAGCTAAAAGCCTCCTCGTGCAGGCACGCCCACTAGTGCAGGCGTTGCCCGCGAACCGTGAGCGCCTTGAAGCCGAACTCGCCGTGGAGACCGAATTGGGCGTGGTGACGATTTCGACACAGGGATGGGGTGCACCCGAGGGCGAGCAATCCCTCCTGCGTGCCCTACAGCTGTGTGAAGAACTGGGCGATCGAAACCAGCTCATCCGGGTGCTGATAAACCTTTCGCAGAGCTGCATTCAGCAATGCCGGATGCGCGAAGCGCGTGAGTACGCTGAGCGATCCGTCGCCCTTAGCGAGCAACAGGGCGATACCGGTTTGCTGCTCATGGCGCGCAACACGCTCGGCGAGGTCCTGGCCCGTTGCGGCGAACTGAGGCCTGCGCTCGAGCACCTGCGCGGCGCCCTGGAGTTGTTCGATAGCCAACGGCACGCCCATCTGGCGTCGGTATTCGGCGTGGACCCGCGTGTGATGCTGTCCCTGTTCCTTGCCCCGGTTGAGCAACTGACGGGATTTTGGGATCGCGCCCGCGAAGAAACGGAAGCTGGACTGCGGCAGGCACACGCGCAAAGTGAGCTACACAGGATGAACTTGCGTGTGGCTCTGATAAACGCATCGACACTCGCGAGGCTCGCCGGGGACTCGACCGCCGCTCTGGAGTTTGCCGAAGAGATACTCTCGATCGGTAGTCGCGACGCCTTTGGGCTCGGGTTGCTTGGCGCTGCGCTCCTCAACCTCGGCCGTTCCGAAGAGTCCATCGTCGCCTTGAACGAGGGTTTTCAACTCTACCGAGCAAGCGGGGGACTGGCTTCGCAAGAGCGATGGCTGCTTCCCCTGGCGGAAGCTTACGCGCGGCAAGGCCGAATCGACGAGGCCCTGCGAATGGTCTCCGATATGCTGGATGCGGCAAGGCAGACCGGTCACCTGATGTACGAGCCCATGCTGTTTCAGGCCCGCGGCGAGTTTCTGCTGCAGGGTCCCACTCCTGATCGGCCAGGTGCAGAAGCCGCGCTGCGCCAGGCTATCGAGGCTGCTCGCTGGCAAGAGGCCAAGTGCCCGGAGTTGCGCGCATCGACGAGCCTAGCGCGATTGCTCGACCAACAAGGCAAGCGCAATGAGGCCCGCGCGATGCTCGCCGAGATCTACAACTGGTTCACCGAAGGCTTCGACACGGCCGACCTGAAGGACGCGAAGGCGCTGCTCGACGAGCTGCGTGCTTGATTCGGAACTTCAAACGTCATGAGTTGGCGGGCGTCTTGAAGCTGTACTCGCGGACGGTGTTGCAGACCTGGACCTTGTAGTCCGCGTAGTACTTGTTGCGCCCGAGTTCTTGCGCGATCAGATGTTCCGGATGTTCGCGCCACGCGGCGAGATCCTGCACGGTTTCGAACTCGACCAGGATCAATTGCTCGCCGTCCTCGGCCGCGTATCCCTTGATCGCTACGAACCCGGGCATTTTCTGCGCGATTTCGAGCAGCTTCGCCACATGCGCCCCGTATTCTCTTTCAACCCCGGGTCGAAGCCGGTTTTTGAAAACAGTAACAACCATCGCTTTCCTCCCATCGTTCTTACCATTGGGTGCAGGGGTCACCCCTGCCGAGGAAGTGTGAAACCACCGAGGTTTCACATTCAATAAAGTGCTTTGCGCATCTTACCAGCTATCGATGTACGGATACTTCTTGCCCGTGCGCGGCGATGGCGGCGCGCTCGACCGCAGCCCCGCCGCGATCCATCTTCTCGACTCAGCCGGGTCGATCACGTCGTCAACGCCGAAGTGCGATGCGTTGTTTATCGCCTTCCCGCGCTGATACATCGTCGCGACCATCTCGTCGAACCGCTGCTTGCGGACCGCCGGATCGCTGATCGCCGCGAGCTCGTTGCGATAGCCCAGCTTCACCGCGCCCTCGAGGCCCATCGGCCCGAACTCGCCCGTCGGCCACGCCACCGTGAACAGCGGCGCGTCGTAACTGCCGCCGGCCATCGCGATCCCGCCCAAGCCGTAAGCCTTGCGCAACACGATCGTAAAAAACGGCACCGTCGCGTTCGCCGCCGTCAGAAACATCCGCGACGAATGCCGCACCAGCGCAGTCTTCTCGATCTCCGGACCGACCATGATTCCGGGAGTGTCGCACAAAAACAAAATCGGAACGTCGAAGGCGTCGCACAATTGGATAAAGCGCGCGCCCTTGTCGGCGCCGTCGCTGTCGATTGCGCCCGCCAGATGCTTGGGGTTGTTCGCGACCACGCCAAACGGATGCCCCTCGACGCGGATAAACGCCGCGATCATCGTCAGCCCGAAGTCGCGCCGAATCTCGAGCATCGATCCCGTATCCGCCATCGTCTCGATCACCGTGCGCACGTCGTAAACCCGCAGCCGGTTCTCGGGAATGATATTGCGCAGCATCCGCT
>Ga0209773_10000721_pt1 | contig 11045 bp, 10 predicted proteins | sample BogFormECP14_OM1_FD_188244 | JGI IMG/M metagenome (GOLD analysis project Ga0209773, IMG submission 188244) | Bog forest soil microbial communities from Calvert Island, British Columbia, Canada - ECP14_OM1 (SPAdes) (version 2) | ecosystem: Environmental > Aquatic > Freshwater > Wetlands > Bog ... | reverse complement strand
CAAACTATGTCCGAATCTCATAAACCCGAGACGGGGTTGGCGTCACCGCGTCTATGCGTACCATCCGTGCAACACGGTCACGCGCGTCGCCACGGCGACCCGTCGCCCGGCGGCTCGACCCGACAGCCGATCATGACCGCCTATCGCCAACGCGCGCTTGCCTGCGCCGCGAGGCTACGCGCCGGCGCCGGCCGCCCGCGCGACCTGCGGGCTGTGGCCCCCGATGCCGGCCGCATCCTGGGCCGCAACGTCTATGGCTGGTCGAGCGCACCGAGCCCGGCCATTATCGCCTGACCACCCTCGGCGAGGCCGCCCTGCAGCGCTGCCCCGTCCGCGTCCCCGAAGCAGCTCACGATGGGCCGCTGCAGCCGCCGAGATTGCGCCGCCTGGCCGCTCCTCGCGATGGCAGGTCTGAGTTGTGATTCCGATTAAAGCGAAGCAATCTCCGGCGGGCGCGCGCAGGAGGGCGGTGAGGAAAGCTTCGTCAAGTCGACCTCGGCCATTTTGGAAAGATCAACGATGTTCAGTATAACCGCCGCCACCGCATCCGCTAACTCGCGCTTGCTGGGGAATTTTGCGGTTCGTGGGGGCTTGATCGCCCTGGGCATGTTGATCGCCGGATGCAGTGCGCCCAATCCCAACACCGCGGCTGGTCAGTCGGAGATCGCGGGGCAGAAATGTGCGGTCTGCAGGGCACAAAACCCGGGAGACATCGGCGCGTGCTATGCGATCTGCATGCAGCGCATAGAGGACCAGGGGACATATCTGAAGTCGACCGGTCACTGACGACTCTCTTTGGCAAACAGAACATCTGCAATATTCGGGGAAACGACGATGCCACCTACTAATCACCACACTTGGCGATTGCTTTCAATAGTCGCATTGCTCTGCACACCGGTGTTGGCAAGCGCGCAAGCGCCGACGGCGCCCGCGAGCTCCACGCCACCGCCGGGGAAGGCGTCGGTCAAGGTCGACATGGTGCCCTCGCTGATCGTCATGAACGCGCGTGGCGCCAGCCTGCAAGGCCAGACGCTGACACTGGCCGGGGTCAGTCCCAACTCGATCGTTTTTGCCGACCGGCCAGTAAGATCGGCCGGTCATCTGCTGACCCGGCACCTGCTGGAGGAATGGACCCTTGTGAGCTTTGCCAAGGACCCGCCAAACGCCACGGTATCGGTGCTGAGCAAGGACGGCGCGTCGGTTCGCGACGCCGTCGTCGAGCTGCGCGGTCCGCATCTCGATGGCGACCGATTGACCTTCAGCGTCCGCGTGCTGGAAGGCGATCTTGCCGGCGCCGACGGCCCGGCCTCGGTCTTTGTCGACATTATCGGCATGCCGATGACACCGTTGTCGTTTGCCGGGGTCGCACGGCGCACGGCGCGACGCGCGTATTGGTATGGCGCCGGCGCCGCGGCGCCGCCGCCTTACGGGTATCCGGGCTATTACCCGCCGCCGCCCTATGCCTATGCCTATCCCTATCCATACCCTCCCTGACGGTCGTGGAGACCCGGATCCTGTCGTCCGTTAACAGGGGTATAGAATGCGACGTGCCCGAAAATTCATCATGACGGTGCTTGCGGTTTTATTTGCGGCGATCGGGACCGGGGCGAGTGACGCCTATGCGCAGCAATATCCAGCACTGGGCGGTCCGTCGCCGCCCGCACCTGTCCTAAGCCAGCCACCGGCGCCACCACCGCCGGGGATGCTGACCAGCGGGCTGCAGGTGATCGTGACGCCGTATCTGTGGCTGGCGAACGTCAACGCCGCGATCAGCACGCCGCTGGCGCGCGCGCCGGTGGTCGACACCAGCGTCGGCGCCTTTCAGCTACTCGGGCACCTCGACGGCGTCCCGTTCCTGGGATCGGTCGAATTCCGCGACGGGCCGTTCAGCCTGTTGGGCGACGTGATCCATCTCCCGGTCGGGACCAACATCACCACTCGCAATGTGTTCTTCAACGGCGGCAACGCATCGCTGACGACGAATATCGGCACCGCGGTATTACTCTTTCACGCGGTCGATCAGCCGGTTCAGTCGCTCGACGGCGGCGTCGGGTTTCGCGCCTGGGGCGTTTCAAGCGAGCTGACATTGAACGGCGGGCTGTTGCCAACAATGAGCGTAAACCGCTCGGCCGAATGGGGCGATCCGCTGATCGCCGTCCGCTATCACCGAGAGCTCGGCAACGGCTTCGGGTTGACCGCCTATGGCGATTTGGGCGGTTTCGGCGTCGCCGCGCATGTCGATTGGCAGGTCGTCGGCACACTCGACTATACCCTGAAGCCATGGGTCGCGTTACGCCTCGGCTACCGCAGTCTCAATGTCACAGCGAGCGGCAGCGACTTCGGCTACAACGTCCACATGAAGGGACCGATCCTCGGCGCCACGTTTCGGTTTTGAGGTTTTGAGGGCGGAGGCGGCGCGCCATCAGCAGGAGATCGATACGACAACCAGTCACATCGGATTCCGCAGTGTGCTGCACACAACATAGCAGAGCCAACGAGGGAGACGGGAATGAACCGACGGCAATTGTTCTTCCCAACGGGGAAGGCGGCGATCGCCACCGCTTTCGGCAGCTCGTTCCTGTCGGGCAAGGTCAGGGCGCAGACGAGCGGCGCAGCCGCGCCCGCTTCCGCGGAGGGCGTGGTCCACGGCACGCCGGGAAGCCCGAGTGCCACCGTCATCATCGATGGTCGCTGTCTGCCGCCCGCCCCGCCGCCGTTCGGCGGCGTGATCAAGGAAAACGCTACGGATTCCACAACCTGATGGCCACCGCGCGTCGTGCCGCCCGAGGGCGCGCCCAACGTGCTGCTGATCATGACCGATGACCAGGGCTATGGCGTCAGCGGCACATTCGGCGGCGTCATTCCGACGCCGGCACTGGACCGGGTCGCGAATGCGGGGCTGCGCTACACCCAATTCCACTCCACCGCGCTCTGCTCGACGACGCGCGCAGCACTGATCACCGGCCGCAACCATCACAAGGTTGGCTTCGGCGTGATCTCGGAGCTGGCGACGGGTTACCCGGGATATGACTCCTATATCGGCCCGGAGAACGCCACGGTCGGGCGCATCCTGAGAGAGCACGGCTACGCCACATCGTGGTTCGGCAAGAACCACAACACGCCGGGCTTCCAATCGGCTCTGCGCAGGGCCTTCGGAGCGGACCGCGACTTGATCCGTACGATCTCTGGGCGGGGCTACCAATTCACCGGCCAGATCATCCGCACGATCTCGGCAAGGCCCGATGCGTTGCCGGCCGCTCCAACGGTCGTACCGATCTCCGCTGCGACGCGGACGCCCACAAACTTGCCGGAGCCGGTTTCAGAGCTGATCGGCCGCGATGCCGAGCTGAACGAGATTCTGGATCTCAGCGCCTCTCACCGCCTCGTCACCTTGACCGGCGCCGGGGGGATTGGCAAGACGCGGCTCGGCTTTGAGGTCGCACGACACCTGCTGCCGAGATTTGCTGATGGGGTTTGGGCTATCGAGCTGGCGACGCTGTCCGATCCCGAACTCCTCCCGGTCACCGTCGCCACCGCGCTCGGGTTCGAACTCGGCTCGGGCATGGCATCGCCGCTTTCTGTCGCGAACGCGCTCCGCTCGAAGCAGATCATGCTGGTGCTCGACAATTGCGAGCATGTGGTCGATGCAGCGGCGCACATGGCCGAGACCTTGTGTTACAGACGACTCCGGCAGTCCGGGTGATCGCTACCAGCCGCGAGCCGCTGCGCGTGGCGGGGGAGCAGATCTATCCGGTGCAGCCACTGGCGGTGCCCACGGAAGACTCGCCGGGGATCGAGGACTCGCTTCGCTACGGTGCCGTCCTGCTGTTCGTCGAGCGGGCCCGGGCGGCCGCGCCTCATTTCTCCTCTGACGCACGCATAAGCGCAGCGATTGTGGGAATTTGCCGCCGTCTCGACGGCATCCCGCTGGGAATCGAGCTGGCGGCGGCACGCGCCGCTGCCTTTGGGATAGAGGGCCTGGCGGCCGGACTTGACGACCGTTTCCGGCTCCTTACGGGTGGCCGCCGGACGGCACTGCCGCGCCATCAGACCCTGCGAGCGACACTTGACTGGAGCTACGAACTGCTCACCGAACTCGAGCGGGTGGTGCTACGCCGCCTGGCAATCTTCCCCGGCGGCGGCTTCTCGCTGCAGGCCGCGAGCACTGTAGCGGCGGACGACGAAGTTGCAGCGTCGGAGGTCGTCGATTACGTAGCAAACCTGGTCGCGAAATCGCTCGTGACCGCGGAGGCCGGTGGCCCAAGGGTACGCTATCGGCTGCTCGAGACGACCCGAGCTTATTCACTCGAGAAACTTGTCGAAGCGGGTGAGTTCGACGCGGTGGCGCGACGCCATGCCAGACGCTATCTGGATCTTTTTGATGGCGCCGAGGCGGAGGCGGCGATCCGGCCAATCGGTGAATGGCTGGCAGAGTACGTTCCGAGAATGGACAATTTGGGCGCAGCGCTGGACTGGGCCTTCTCTGCGGACGGTGACGCCACGATCGGCGTGGCGCTGACTGCTGCCGCGATTCCCTTGTGGATGCTTTTGTCGCTGATGGAGGAGTGCCGCCGCCGCGTCGAGCGGGCGCTTGCGGCGATCGCGGCCGGGACGGGCGGGGCCGCGCGCTTCGAGATGCGGCTTCGGGCCGCGCTGGGTATGTCGCTTAAATATACCAGCAGTGACGTTCCCAATATCCGCGCAACCTGGAAAAAGGCCCTCGAGATTGCGGAAAACCTCGGCGACGTCGAGTATCAGTTGCGCTCGCTTTGGGGGTTGTGGGGGGACTTGCACATCAGCGGCCCGCAGAGCGATACCGATAACGTCGCTCTGGCATTGGCGCAAAGGTTCTATGAGTTAGCGGTGAACCGGTCCGACCGGAACGATTGCCTGATCGGCGAACGAATGATTGCTACATCGCAGTATCACTTGGGCGATTTGGACAGCGCAAGGCGCCATATCGAACGCGTGGTCGCCCATAAGATTGCTCCGGCCCAGAAATGGCAATTCTTTCGCTTTGGTGTCGACCACTGGACGGCAGCGCAGATCGCCCTCGCCCGGATCCTGTGGCTGCAGGGATTTCCGGATCAGGCGATCCAGACCGCCGAAGGCTGTCTCGCCGAAGATCGGGCGAACAATCACGCGATCTCAGTGGGTCAGGCTCTGGCTTTGGCGGTGTGCCCGATCGCGCTGTTTAGGGGCGATCTGGCCGCGGCGGGACATTATGTGAAAAGCCTGCTGGACCTTTCGACAAGGCATACACTGGTGCGTTGGCATGCGTGGGGCCTAAGCCACCAGGGACTGCTCGCCACTAGGCGTGGCGAGTTCAGCACCGGGTTGCAGCTACTGCGCGCCGGTCTCGACGAACGAGGCGAGGCCGAAATTCCACAGTTCTTCACTTTCCTTATGGCAGAAGCGTTGGGTCGTGCCGGACAAATTGCCGACGGGCTCGCTGCGATCGAGGAGGCGATCGAGCAATCCGAACGCACTGATGAACGCTGGGCAATCGCCGAAATGCTGCGCATCAAGGGCGAGCTTCTTCTCTTGGAGGGTGCGCGGAATGCAGCCGCCGCAGCCGAGGACTACTTCCGGCAGGCGCTCGACTGGGCGCACCGGCAAGGAGCGCTCTCCTGGGAACTGCGCGCCGCCACGAGCCTCGCGCGGCTGCTGAGCGATCAGGACCGTTCCGCCGACGCGACGGCGCTCCTCCAACCGGTCTATGACCGGTTTACCGAAGGGTTCGTCACGGCCGACCTCAGAACGGCACAGGCGCTTCTCAACGCTTTCTGTTAATGGTGTGCGGCCGGCCTGAATTCCGAGAAATTTAAGTTCAGGTCCAAGTGAACGACTCGCTCGGTCCGCTTTTCGCTCGTAGAAGTCCCTTTTTTGGTGAGACCCGGCGCGTCGATCTGTGTCGCGCTAATTTGGCCGCTATCGGCGCAACCTCCCCGTTCACCTTGGCTTCGGCGAAGATCGGCTCACCACCCAACTGAGCCGGTCCGCACGGGTATTGCGAACGGCAGGTGTGGGGCATGAAGACCAGTTCCTGCCGCCCGGTCCGAGGGCCCGCTCTCGGATCAGTCAAAGGACCTTCCCCAGACGCAAGGGAATGGGCGAGACGCGCCGAGAGCGGCCGTTCCTCGTCGGCTTCCTTTTCATCGGCCTTCTTATCGTGATGACACCGCAATGAGGGCCGCTCGCCTTGCCCTCGACCGATATGCGCCCACGAGTCATATCCGCCATAGATAGACCGACCGGCCTACGGCGTCCATTTGAGCGCAAGGTTGAACGAGAATTGATCCGCCCCGGCATTGGAAATGCCCGTGTTGGCGGAGCCGACCAAATGCCACAGATCGTTGAAGTCAAAAATTGCCCCTACGCCGACTGCGGCGCTGCCGTGGTCAGTTGTGGTATCGGGTCCTTGGCCAAAAACCTCCACGCCCAGGGCCAGATTGCGTAGGACCTGTCGCTGTAGCGCGATGCCGTAGTTGGCGAAGTTCTTGTTACGCGGTCCGGGATTGTTGGTGTAGCCGCCTCCGCCGAACATCGTCCAGGGACCAAGAGATTTCTGCAACCAGATTGGAAAGAGTTCCGTGACTGGTGCGCCGCGATTGGCCGGTCCGACCGGAATGAAGACTTGGGGGAAGAAGGCCACCTCTGGTCGCCAGCCATTATTGTCTTCTTCGATGAAACGATATTTGACGCCACCGCCTAAGGGTTCCCACACCACGCCTATGCCGCCCGGCCCTGGATTGGGCGTGAGCGGAAAGGACCACGTAAGCTGAGTGTCCTTGAAAGCACCGTAATTGATCTCGATTCCTGGTTCGGGCCTAGCGCTCTGACCGGCGACATGGGTTACCTCCGTAAAGAGATAATTCTCCCAATGCCCGGTGTCGGTGGGTTCGGGGTCGTCGGTGACGTAGGGTGGCCCAGCGATGGACGGAGAAGCCGTCGCCACCGACAATGCAAGCACAAGCAGCCCTCTGCGCGCTGCGCCGATCATCCAGGAGGCTTGATCGCCGATACGCATCGATCGAAGGCAAGGCGAGCGATAGCTGCCGGCGCTTGCTCCGGTATCGCGAAGCACGAACTCACGTTAATCTCGCACAGCACGTAGCTGTCCTCGCCCGACGCGGTGCGCGGCCCGTAGAGGAAATCCGCATCCCAGATGATCGGCAGCGACGCCCGCTCGATGTCGAGCACCTCCATCATCTGCGGTACCCACTCGGTCTCCATCTTGATGCGGAGCGCCTGAAACTGTGGGGCATCCGGTCCGTGCGTGATCCGAGGTCCCGGCTGGGCTTCCGGTGAATCGGGTCCTTCGGGTGGCGGCGGAATCAGCGCCTTGATGTACTGGTGACCGAAACCGGCAACCCTATCGCCGGCCATGTAGCAGCGGATCATCCCATCGGGCAGCCGCACCTGATACGGCTGATCGATGATGCACCCGCCCCAGCCGAAATAAGGTTCGCAGCGCGCGATGAAATCCTGAAGCGCCAGTTCTTCGGGCATGCTGCCACGTTGTGCATGAAGCACGCGGACGGTACTGGTTTCGCCGTGCACTATTTCGACCTTCCATACACCCTGGCCACCATTGCCCCGGTTCTGCTTGATGACGCGAGGGCCGAATGATCGCAGCCGGGGCGGGAACGCGGAGGCAAACTCCTCGATCGTTCGGTAGACGTACGTGCCCGTGCCCCACCCGAGATGCTTGGTCCGGTAGAGGACTTCTTTCACTCCCATCTGGAGAATCACGTCGGGATGCGCACTGACCCAAGGCCCGGCGGCGACTTCCCGCAACAACGGATCGAGTGCAGTGCGCGTCTTCCCTTGGTGGATCGGATCGACCCAGACCAGCACACCATCGACGACCAACAGTTGTTGGCGGACCTCATCGGCGAATTCCTCGTCGTAGACCGCAGGCTCCGCATCGACGCCGATCGCGGCCAATTCCTCGAAGACGCGATGAAAGCGATTGTTTTGCGGCGTTGCAGAGCGGCGTGCTTCGGCGTCACCACGCCACAGGACCGCGATCTTGGGGCCTTTGGTGCTCGATTTATGTTCCGTCATGCGACATTTCTCGTTTAGCGAGTGGCGCAGAGCTTGGACGATCGTCTGATGGGGTGCCTGCTATGATCCCAAAACGTCTCTGAACGCGGGACGCCATCAACCGGGCCTGAAAACCCAGATCGCCGCAGGCTCATTGCCGGACGAGCGAACCGCAACGAACAGCCGATCCAACTCCGGAACGAACAACGAGGTCCGAGCGCCCGACACGGTGGGTATCTGACCGACCCGCTGGTAGCTCCCGCCGCGATACTCGAACACGTCGACGACGCCAGCCCCACAGCTCACGTAGACCCGATGCCGCTTCGTATCGACGAACACATCGTCGGCATCGCCGCACGCATCGACGCTGCCAACCACACCTCCATCCGCCGCTGATATCTCCGCGAGACGCGCCGGGCTGCGGAAGACCACGAAGAGCCGGCGGGCCTCCCGGTCCATGGCCATCGGAAAGTTGGAGTGGTTGGGTTGCGTCGGCCAAGCTCGGACGACCTCGTCCTCCGTAAGATCGGCAACCTCGATTAGCCGAGCATCCGGCACGTTGACGAAGACACGGTCGCCGTCGATCTGGAAGCTTTCCGGGTGTGCCTTGAGCCGGATGTCGCCAACCTTTGTTCTGGTCGTCGGGTCGATTATCGCCAACGCGCCTGCGCCATAACCGACGAGCACGCGCTTACCATCGGCATCGATACGCACATTGTCGGCATCATCGCTGAGGTCGATCCGGCCCACCGCCGCCAAATCCTCTCCACGGAGGATGCGGACTGAGCCGTCGCTCGCATTGGCCACATACACGGCATCGGTTATCGGTTCGTACCCGACCCCTTGCGGCTCTCTGAGTCCGGTGATCGTCCGCAGGACTTTCCCGGCGACGAGATTGACGACACCGAGGCTGTCGTTGCCGAGTTCGGCAACGAAGAGCCATTTGCGTTTTAGATCGATCGCGAGATGGTCGATCCGACCGCTGATCGAGCCGAGTGGAATCTTCGCCTCTAGCACGAGCGGCGCTGGAGGCGTTTGGGCTCCGGCTGAGGTCGCCACGATTAAACCGACGAGAAGCGCGAGTGTGCGGGCGATCACGGATCAACTCTTCGCGACGTTGATGTGGTCGAGCGCCGCCCTGAGACCCTGGGCCAGCTCCTTGGCGTCATCATTCGCCCAGAAATGCAGGAAGAACAGCCGGGGCTGTCTCTCACCGATAGAAAAGTCCAAATTTCTCACCGATAGAAATGTCGCAGGAGACGCTGTGTGAGGGTCGGGCTGGACCGGGAATATTTCATTGACCTCTTGGTGGAACTGGCCGTGGCGGGCGAGGCGCCGTCAAGTCCTTGCCGCCGGAGGCGGGGCCATGGGGCCAGACTTTACGGCGTCGCGTCGGCCACGGAGAATCGGCACCGAGGACATTGCCGTCGAGCCGGCGTGGCGGCAGGCCCGGCTTCAGCCGACTTTGAACATGTGGCCAACCTGTCCCTGGCGGCGCGGGGCGGAGTGACTGCGAGGCTCTGCGCGTTCGATCTGCCGCTCGCGGATGTGCGAGAGGACAGCGCCGAGATGCTTGTTCTCGACGATGGTTGCCTGGGAAACCTGCCGCAGCTTGTCGAAGGTGGTGTAGGGCAAATCAAGCCCGCGGTAGCGGATTGCCAACCGGCCATCGGGATAATCGACAACGGTGACGCGCTTGCGTCGCAGCTCGCGGGTGATCTCGTTCGGTTCCAGCAGAAATACGACCTTATCGTATTGCAAGGTCAAGCTGTTGGAGACCGTCCGCTCTTCGCGCCAAGCGAAGATGTCGGCGAGGTCATCGTCGGCCGAGAGCGGCCGATGAAGGTCCTTGGAATGGCGCGGTTCCTTGCCGAAGCGGGCGTTGTAATCGGCTAGAAAACCCGGCAGCATTTCATTGCCGGCAGCAATTGTACCAATCCCCTGGAGGCGCAATTCCTTGACCAGGCGATCCTGCAAGGTCTTGTTGGCACGCTCGACCCGGCCTTTGGCTTGGCTCGAATTGGCACAGATGATGTCGATGTTGAGGGCATGCAGCGCCCGGCCAAACTGGGTCATACCCCCTGCCTTCGCAGGGGCAGGCTCTGCCGCCGAGCGCGCCGGTCTGATTGACGCGGAAGACGCCGTGCTTGTCGCTGTAGAACGCGACCGGCTTGCCATGCACTTCGAGATATTCGCGCGTCGCCTGAAAGTAGTCGAAGGTCGATTCCGTCTCGACGAACTTCAAATGCATCAGGCAGCTGGTGGCGTCGTCGACATAGACCAGCAGGGTGGATTGCGGACCACGGTCCTCAAACCACCAGTGCTCGGAACCGTCGATCTGCACCAGCTCACCCAGACAGTCGCGTCGCGCCCGCGGTTGGTGGATGCGCTTTAGCCGGTCTTTCCGCCGAACCCAAAGCCCGGCGCCGATCATCCATTGCCGCAGCGTCTCGACGCCGAGATCCAGGCCGTGAACCTCGGACAGCTTCTCGGCCGCCAAAGTCGGACCAAAATCGGCGTAGTGCTCGCGGACAATGGCCAGCACGGTCTCGCGGAACACTGCACCAAGAGCACGGTTGCTGGGCCGACCGCGCTTCCGCGAAATCAGACCCTCGGGGCCACGCGCTCGGAACGCGTCAAGCAGCCGGTAAATCTGCCTTCGTCCAACCCCAATCAGCCCAGTGGCGTCCTCGACCGATAGCCGTCCGTCGCCAATATCGATCAGCACCCGCAGGCGCGTCTGGACTTGCTTCGGAAAAGTGGAGAGTTCCCCTATGAGCGATGAGGAACTCGATGATGCAGCTGCTTTGATGATGAAGCGCTTCGGCGACGACGCGCCGATCGAGAGCGGAAAGCGCGCCGACTGTACCACCTTTCCAACCACGAGCGCTCCAGCAGTGGCGAGCATGAAGTTGGCGAACGCGACGAAGTAGTCCGCGAGGATCAAGTTCGTCGTCAGCACGATCAGGTTGAAGCCGACGAAAAAGAAGATCGTC
>Ga0209773_10000720_pt1 | contig 11065 bp, 5 predicted proteins | sample BogFormECP14_OM1_FD_188244 | JGI IMG/M metagenome (GOLD analysis project Ga0209773, IMG submission 188244) | Bog forest soil microbial communities from Calvert Island, British Columbia, Canada - ECP14_OM1 (SPAdes) (version 2) | ecosystem: Environmental > Aquatic > Freshwater > Wetlands > Bog ... | reverse complement strand
TGGCCCGAGGCGGAGCGAAGGCACGTATGCATACTGTTCTGCGACCTCGTCGGCTCCACTCCGATGTCCCAGCAAATAGACGCGGAAGACCTGCGGACCGCGCTCGGATCCTATCAGCACGTGTGCAAAGTCGTCGTAAATCAGATCGGCGGGTACATAGCGCAGTATAGAGGTGACAACATCGAGGTCTACTTCGGCTACCCGGTCGCGCACGAGGACGACGCCACCCGCGCCGTCCAATGCGGGCTTGAAATGGTGGAGGCTGTCCGAAAACTCGCCGACTCGATCAAGTTCGACCTCCGCGTGCGCGTTGGCATCCACAATGGACGAGTCGTGGTGGGCTCCCTGGGAGGCCCCGACAGATCAGAGCGATGGGCGATCGGCGACACTCCCAACATCGCTGCCCGCATCCAAGCGGAAGCCGCTCCGGGAGAAGTCGTGGTTTCAGACGCACTTCAGCGGCTCGTAAATAATGCTTTCGTCGTTGAATCGATGGGTTTCCGCAGGCTGAAGGGCGTCGACCGGCTCGTGGAAATGTTCAAGGTGATGGGGCGAAGCGACCTGGCTACGGTTCCGAATGCGCTGCAGACGCCGTTCCTTGGGCGCGTCCGCGAGCGCCGGCAATTTCGGGAATTTTGGGCGAGGTCCAAGGCGGGCGTTCCCCAGTTCATGCTTTTGCGTGGCGACCCAGGGATCGGCAAGTCGAGATTCGTCGAGGAAGTCCGAAGCGAAATATTCGACGACGGGACCGAAGTTCTGGTGGCTCGTTGCACCCCTATCGCTGCGAACACCGCGTTTCACCCAATGCTCGAGCAGATCTCGCGGCGGTTTGGGTTCGCGAGCAAGACGCCCGAAATGCGTGTGGCTAGCGTCGTGCGGCGCATGAAGGAGCTAGGATTTGTTCTAGCAGAGACCGTGCCGCTGATCGCGTCGCTCTTCTCCCTGCCCCTCGATCCCGCGAAATGGCCCGCCTCCAATCTTACACCGGCGGTCGCGCGTCGCCTCACGATGGATATTTTCCTCGACTGGGTACATGCCATCACGCGGTACAGCCCGGTGCTCTGGATCATCGAGGATCTCCATTGGGCCGACCCATCGACGGTCGAATTTCTGGGCCACCTTATTCGTTCGCAGCGAAGCGCCCGTCTGTTGGTGCTTTCCACTGCACGGCCAGAATTCAAGCCGACGTGGGCTTCGGCGGCCAGCGTCACGCAAATTGAACTCGAGGCGCTGGACACCGAAGAAGTTGAAATATTGATTCGCAAGGTCGCTAGCGACAAAGCGCTTCCACCCGCGGTCGTCTGGCAGATTAGAGAACGAGCCTCGGGTAACCCGCTCTTCCTGGAAGAGATTACCCGCACTATCTTGGAATCGGGCTCGTTGGTCGCTCGAGAGAACTCGTGGGAAATCGTCGGCACAATGGCCGACGCCGAGGTGCCCGTCTCGATGCAAGCATCCCTCGTGGCCCGCATCGACCGACTCGGCGAGGCCCGGTCGCTGTTCCAACTCGGCGCGGCGATCGGACGGGAATTCTCCCCAGACTTGCTGACGGCCGTCGGGCAACTACCCGAGGAAACCGTGAGGCGACAACTCGACACGATGGTCGAGTCGGGATTGCTGTTGCGGTTGACGGGCACATCGCCCGTCTACGCCTTCAAGCACGCGCTCATTCGCGATGCCGCGTACGATCTGTTGCTGAAAGCGACGAGGCGAATATATCACGGACGGATCGCGAAGACGCTGATCGACCAGTACCCGGCATCCGTGGAAAATTTCCCGGAACTGCTCGCCCACCACCTTTCCGGCGCTGGCGATTGCCTCGAGGCCGCGGCTCGTTGGCAAGCGGCCGGCGCGCGCGCCACGCAACGTGGCGCTGTGAAGGAGGCGGTCAGTCACCTGCGACGCGCGCTGGCCGACCTCGAGCAGCTCTCCGAAGACCCGATCCGGCTGAACCGTGAGCTGCAGGTTCTCACGGCTTTGGCCCCGGTGCTGAGCGCGGTGGCCGGCTGGGGGGCGCCCGTCGTGGGGGAAACCTGTAGTCGCGCCATCGAGCTGGCGCGCCGACTCGGCGCCGACGATCGGATATATGCGCTGCTGTGGGTGCTTTGGAGCAACCAGTTCGTTGGCGGGCGCCTTAGGGACGCTCCGGAAACCGCCGCGAAATTGTTTACCATGGGACTCGACGCCAACGACCCGATGTTGGTGACCATCGGTCGCGGCGCGACTTGCTACACACATTACTATCGCGGCGAATATGACGAGGTGATAGCCGAGGCGGGGGTTGGGCTGCGCGTCCATACGTCCGACATGGATTCGATCGTAACCCGCAAATTCCAGATCTCTCCAAAGAGCACCATGTTGATCACCAAGGCCAGCGCGCTTTGGATGCAGGGCCGGCAGGACGACGGCATAGCGACGGCGAACGAGTTGATCGCCCATGGCCGTGGGCTTCGACACCCTCCGAGCGTCGCAACGACGCTCGGGACAGCCATGTACTTCAATCTCTACGATCGCGACTGGAAGCGACTGTTCGCGCTCGCGGAGGAGGTTCATGAACTGGCTCGAGCCGAGGGCCTTGCCATGTGGACGGCAGTCTCCGGCCTCCACCGCGGTCGCGCCCGCATGGGGCTGGGCGAAGTGGAGGCCGGCGTGGCCGAAGTGCTCGAATGGGGCGCCTTGTTCCGTCAAACCGGCTGCTCCGGGGTGCTCGAGGGTTCGTTCACCAGCATGATGAGCGAAGCCATGCATCTGGCTGGACGCTCGGAGGAGGCGCTCGTCGAAAGCAACGAGGGCGAACGCCGCGCCAAGGCTGGCTACGTGTTGGCGATGATGCCCGAGATCTACCGCATTCGCGGGAACATTTTGCGTAACCTCGACCGATTGGATCAAGCGGACGAAGCCTACAGTGAAGCCGTGGATTGCGCCCGCGCCCAGGGCGCGCGCTCGCTCGAACTCCGCGCATTGACATCGCAGTTGGACTTGCGGCTCTCGCTCGGGCAACCGGAGGACATCCCGACGGAACTCCATCGGGCGATGAACGCGATGATATGCGCGCCGGATCGCCCCGACTTGGCCGCGGCGCGAGAATTGCTGACGCGCTTGGGCGGGGAAGCCATACTGACGCGAGAGCCTGCCGAGGGTCGAGTGGCGCCATGACCCTGTCTCGCCTCGGGCGCGAAGCCGATGATGTCCCCGCCGGCCGGGCGTCCGCTGGGTCTTCGGTTCGGCTCGCGCGCGACGGTTCGAGAATGTGGTGGGGAGGCGAGGATACGCCAGGACCGCCGGCGGTGCTTCCCGAGGGATCTCTCGCTCACCTCACGGTGGCGGTTTCTCCTTCGCGGCCGGGGCACTCCGTGACGATCGACTATCGCGTCAACGGAGGTCCGATACGCGAAACCGCCGCGCGAAGCGAGTTTCACCCGCTTGGCGCGAACCCGCGCATGTTTCTGGCGACACTGCCCGGGGCGGCCGAAGGATGGGTCGAATTTCTGCCGGTGCTCCGTTTTGCCGGCCAACCCATCTCTTCGCGTCTCGCGGAATCCACCGAGCGCAATCGTTACCGGGTGGGCGCCGCCGCGAAACCGACGCCGGACGCCGCCTCGACCGCATTACCCAAGCCCAAGCCGCGTTGGGCCTGGGACACGCGGTTCCTGTTCTCGCTCTCCGCCTCCGTCCGCAAACAGGCCATCGGCCCGACGCCGGATGGCCTCCGGATCAATTGGCTCGACATCGAAGGAAGATTCGCGGGACCGGACTTGAGCGGCGTGTTCTTGCCCGGCGCCGCCGACTGGATGCGTATTCGCCCGGACGGCATGGCGATCGTCGACGCGCGGGCTTGCTTGGAGACGCCGATGGGCGCGCGCATCGATCTCGCCTATGGCGGGCGGCTCGACCTCGGCGTCGACGGTTACGCCCGCGCGCTTCGCGCGGATTTCCCTGAGTTTCCGTCGCTCGTGGTCACGCCCACATTCGCGACGGCGGACAATCGTTACGAATGGCTGAACCGCGCCCAGTGCATCGGCGTCGGCCGGGTCGATGCGGCCGGCCTTCGGTACGGATTCGATGCCTACCTCGTGCGGGTGGGGGACGAGATGCGGAGTAGTGGAGCGAACGCGTCGGGCTAGGCACCCAGGATCAAGAATTAGCCATCTCATGAATGGATCAACCGGGAGTAACGGCATGACCTCGAATTCTCCGCAGGTGCCTTGGACCGAAGAGCAATGGGCGCTGGTCACACAGACTGTTCAGAAGGAAGCCGGTCGCGCCCGAGTGGCCGCGAGCTTCCTGCCCCTTTACGGCCCATTGCCCCCGGACACGGACTTCGTGAGAGTAGACACCTTGGGGTACGAAAAAAGCCCCGGGACCGTGCCCCCGGAAGAACCAAAACGAATGTTTGTCGACGACAAGACAACGAAGCCCCTGAGCACTTTGTACGTAAAGGTGTGGCTGCGGGGGGCCCAGGTGGCGGATCCCAACTTGACCAGCGCGCTCCAGATGTTCCGGCGCGCCGCGAACGTCTTAGCCCGTTTGGAAGACGCGATCGTGTTCCGAGGGCAGGTGGGCCGTGACAAAGGACCGCCCGATGGGTCAATGCCAGACACTAACCAGATCTGGGGAGTTAGCGGCGGAGCAGAATACAGAGGCCTTTTCTTCGATCCGCTGCCGCTTCCCAATGTCAGTAAAGTTCCCCCGGAACCAATTGGGTCCGCCTTGGTCCAGCAGGTGACTGACCGCATCGGGCGTCTCGAGCGTAAAGGTCATTTGGGCCCGTTCGCGGTTGTGCTTGGAGAAGACTTGTTTGCCGAAGCCCAGACGCCCTCATCGTCGTTTGTCTTGCCGTCGGACCGCATCATTCCTTTTCTGGGCGGCGGCCCCTTGCTACGGTCCTCGACCCTGGACAAGGACAGAGGCGTGGTCGTGGCGCTCGGCGGCGCGCCCATCGATCTCGTCGTGGCGACAGACTTGTCTGTCAATTTTCTGCAGATCAGCACTGACCCATATTTTGTCTTTCGGGTTTACGAGAAGATCGTGCTCAGGATCAAGGAGGAAGGGGCGATCGAGCCTCTCCAAATCCCCTGACCCAAGCCAAAGGGTGGGACCACTTCCGAAGTATGACGCAATCGACCGACCCATCGAAAGCCTGAAAAATGTCCTCTAGGGTCATAGTTCTGGGCGGCGGGGTGGCGGGCATGACCGCCGCGCACGAATTGATCGAGCGCGGATTCGAGGTAATCGTTCTCGAGCGGCGCGACATCGCCGGCGGCAAGGCCCGCAGCATCCCCGTTGCCGACACCGGCCCGGGCACGCGCGGTCATGAACTCGCCGACAAGGGAATTTCGTCTCTCTACGATAAAATTCCCGGCGAGCACGGTTTTCGGTTCTTCCCCGGTTTTTACAAGCACGTCATCGACACCATGCGGCGCATTCCGTCGTTCGATGGGCGCAAGGTTACCGATCACCTTGTGTCGACGACGCGCGTCGGAATCACTCAATACGGCATGCCGACGTTCCGGATTCCCGCGCGCTTCCCGAAAAACCCGTCCGACGCGGGCGCGTTTTTGCGCGATGTTCTCCTCTTGTTTGGACCCGTCGTCGATGTTTCGCCCGAGGAATTCGCCTTCTTCGGGGCGCGCTTCTGGCAGCTTCTCACCAGTTGCAAGCAGCGTCGTCTCGCGGAATACGAACGCACGAGTTGGTGGGAATTTGTGGGCGCCGATCAGCGCTCGGCGTCGTACCAAAAGTTCCTAGCCACGGGATTCACGCGCTCGCTGGTGGCCGCCAAGGCGCGAAAAGCCAGCGCCCGCACAGTCGGCGACATGTTCGTGCAGATGATGCTGACGATGCTCAATCCCACGGCGGGGACGACCGATCGCGTGCTGGACGCTCCAACCAATTTGGCGTGGATCGATCCCTGGCGCGACTATCTCGAAGCGCGGGGTGTCCGGTACGCAACCCAGGCGGAGGTCGAAGCGATCCTTTGCGACGCAGGGCGGATTACCGGCGTTGCCGTCACCAACAATGGCGCGAGCGAAGTGTGGCGCGGCGACTACTACGTGGCCGCGTTGCCGCTCGAACGCATCGCTCCCATGATCAACGAGCAAATGCTCGCCGCCGATCCCACACTTGCCAATTTGGGCGCCTTGGCGCCGAACGTGGAGTGGATGAACGGCCTGCAATTCTACCTGCGCACGGACTTGCCGACCACCCACGGACACGTCATTCATATCGATACGCCCTGGGCGCTGACCAGTATCTCTCAAGTCCAGTTCTGGGAAAGCACTGTGTTCAGTCAACTCAGCGACAAAGAGGTCCGCGGCGTACTCTCCGTCGATGTCTCCGACTGGACAGCTCCGGGATCGAACGGACTTCCTGCGATGCAGTGCACTTGCGAGGAGGTTGCCCGCGAGACATGGGAACAGCTCAAGCGTTCCGTCAACGGCGAAACGGAATTGTTGCGCGACGAGGACCTTCATTCCTGGTTCCTCGACCCGGACATCCGCGAAGACGACGCGCGCCCGGGCTTTCTCCGGAATTCCGAACCTTTGCTTGTGAACCTGATCGACACCTGGAAGTTGCGACCCGAGGCGACGACCGCGATTCCCAATCTGTTCCTGGCGTCGGACTACGTGCGCACATACACCGACCTCGCGACGATGGAGGGCGCCAACGAAGCCGCGCGACGCGCCGTGAACGGCCTGCTCGACGCGGTTGAGTTCAATGGCGACAGTTGCGAGATTTGGCCTCTGCATGAGCCGGAGATCCTGGCCCCTTGGCGGCTGTACGACGAGGGGCGGTTCCGTGCGGGCCTGCCCTGGGACAATTCGCTGACGCAAGTGGCCGCGCACGCCGTGCGGGGCGCGTCGCCCGTTCTCGAACTCGCCCGCCCGTTCCTCGAGGCCGTGTCGCCGTTTGTCAGGCCGATCGCCGCGGCGCTGGACCCTCGCGGCGAACTTCCCCGCGATGCCGGGGACGCTGGCCTCGGCGAAACATTGGGGTCGAGCCTCTCGACCCGGACGCGGTCATGGCTGGAGTCGCCGACCGACTTCATCGATGCCGTCCCAGGCGCCGGCGATATCGTCGGCCCGGCCGGGTTCCTCGAGCGCCTCGGCTGGTATCGCGAAATGATCGCCGACCTGCTGGCCGAAGGCGTGCCGTCGGGGGAACCGCGGCGGCACCTTTACGGGCTCGTCAAGGATTTCGTCGACCGATCGGGCAAGGGTTTGCGCCCCGCGCTTTGCATCGCGACTGCGCGCGCTCTCGGCGGCCGCGCCGAGGGCGCGCTGCCGGCGGCCGCTGGTCTGGAAATGCTCCACAACGCATTTCTAGTGCACGACGACATCGAGGATGGCAGCGACTTTCGGCGCGGGATACCCACGATGCATCGCCGCGCCGGAGTGGCCGTGGCGCTCAACGCGGGCGACGCCATGAATGCGCTCGCCATGCGCTTGTTTCGTAAGAGCGGCGAACGGCTCGGACCGTCGACAACGCTCCGGATTCTTGACGAAGTCGATCACATGATCGTCGAAACGCTGGAGGGGCAAGCCATCGAGCTTGGCTGGATGCGCGACAATGATCTCACCGTCGGAACCGACGATTATCTGCGGCTCGTGCTCAAGAAGACCGCCTGGTACAGCTTTATTCATCCCCTGCGGATTGGCGCCCTTGTCGCCAACGGCGACGATCGGAATTTGAGCCGATTCGATCGGTTCGGCTTTCTATTGGGGCTGGCCTTTCAGATCACCGACGATGTTCTCAACCTCACGGGTGACGTGGAACGATACGGCAAAGAGATCGACGGAGATCTATGGGAAGGCAAACGGACGCTCATGCTTACTCATGCGCTTGGTCGAGCGAATCAAAATGATCGGGCGTGGGCGTCCGACTTTCTCGGGCGGCCGCGAGAGCGTCGCCTGTCGCGCGAGGTCATGCGGCTCCATCAAATAATCGTCGACGCGGGAAGCATTTATTGGGCGAGCGAATCAGCCACGGCACTCGCGGAGGCCGCGGCGCGCGAGTTCGACAGCTCCGCATTCGCGGGCGCGCCAAATAGTCCCGATCTGGAATGGTTGCGATCTTGTGTGGACTTCCTCGTGCGGCGCGACGCCTAGTGCGCAAGATGGACACACGGCGCTGCTTTGAGGTCGTAAAGTCAATGCGCTCCCGAAGCGAGATCCGCGCGTACGCCAAGCGCGTCGGGGCCAGGAAGCGGTTTCTCGCCATTATGATGCGAGCATAGTGCGAACGGCCCAGCCTAGCTGCTCGTTCAGGACGTAATCCAGTTTCGGCCATCTGTTGAGGCGCTTCTCGTGAAAAAGCCACCCCAAGACGACAAGCCAACTGTCCCAGGAACCACGCCGTTCTCGAATCTGCCAAAACTGTACGATGTGAGGTCTGCTCAATCGAGCTACTTGCCTCGACCCTGGCTCCAAGCCGCGCCTTTCGCGCCTCGCCGTTCCGCCATCGAGCCCGGGGATATCGTGGCGCGCGCACTCGCTGTCCTTGCCGAATCCAGTGCGAACGGCGCAGAAACGAAATCCGGCTTTCTTCCGCTCCAGCGGCGCGTCCTAAGGGATGGAACCGAGTGTCCGCTGCCCATCCGCTATTTCGACGCTCGATGCGTCATTGCCACCTTCGTCACCGACCTCGGACGGGCGGACGAAGTGCTCAAGGGCACCAACCTGACGGCGGTTCCGCGGCCGGATGGAAAGGCGGTCGCCTTGTTGGGCTGGTTCGAGTACCGAGATTCCGATCTAGGCCCATATGATGAAGTCGGTTTGAGTATTTCGTCGACGGCCCCCGGCGACGCCGCTCCTGCGGGCTACGTTGCGAACCTGCCCGTGAGTACGGCTTTGGCGAACCGGGTGGGGAGAGAGATTTGGGGATACAACAAATTCGTCGCAGCTATTGATTTCAAGCATGAACTAGACAAGTTCTCGACCACCCTGCGCGACCCCGAGAACGCAATAATTGGCACGTTGGAGGGTGGTTGTGGACATTGGGTTCAAGCGCCGCCAACTGACTTGCCTACGTTCAGCTTTCTCGACGGCGCGGCGCTCAGAACTCTCATACAGGTGCTGACCCCGTTCCAGGTCGGCGGGGGGGACAATTTCGTCTTGAGAATTGGGCCCTCCAAACACCCCATGGCTGACAACCTGCGCACCTTGGGACTCGATCTAGCAAGCCCATTGTCGGTGCAATATGCGGACCCGTTCCAGGCCTTGTTATTCCCGGGGCGAAGCTTCGGGACTGGTCGGTGACGGTCGCGAACACTTGATGCCGCGCCGTGCTCGAGATGGCGCTGACACAAATCCTTGCGAAACTGGCCCGCCAGGATCCACGATTGACCGTGGAGGTCGGGACCGGCGAAACGCCGGTGGACATCGTTGCACAAAGATATGGTGACGACGCGATTGACTGGACCATTCAAGATTATTCTCGTCGCCTCGAGAGATTACCTCGACGCCAGAGGGATTCCGAAGTCGGTCACCGATTTGTACCAGCACAACTGTATTGGATTTCGCAGTATCTTCTCCGGTGGGATTTTTGACTGGGAACTGTTCGACGGGAAGGAGCCGGTGAAAGTGAAAACCTCGGGGTACCGCTTTGGTGACGGATACAACGGAGGCGCTCAGTTTGGCTTTGGTGGGGTCGGTATTGCCTATGCTCTTGAACCACTGGCGCGCCGATACCCTCGCGAGGGCAGGCTTAAATGGCTGCTGCCGCAAACAACGATCGAACATGAGGGATTGTTTCTCTACTATCCACGGCGCGCTTCCTTGGCGCGCAAGCGGATAGCGATTGTCGATCCGAGGTCGGGCGAAATTCACGACCAGGCTGCTACGATCCATCGCCCGCGTCAAACTTCTCATCATCGAAGATTGGGGGCCAGAGGCGCTCAACTCCAACCAAGCTAGAGATCTGCGCGAAATCGTCGAAGATCGATATGACAAGGGATCGCTCATCATCACAAGTCGTTGACTCGTCGTCGGGCGTGACGATAGACAAACCCCCGCTTTCAGCGCGGTCAGCTCCTGCAGAGTGGCGAAGTGGTCGACGAGCGACCGGCCCCAGCGGACTAGCATTGCCGCCGGCGCTCCGATCGTGCTAGGCGAGCGACCATGACCGCGCCGATCACCATCGGTCTCGAGACCGCGAAGCGCATAACGGCGCTGCAGGAGCTGGACCTCGTGCGCGCCGCCCATGCGCGCAATCCCACCTCGCGCGAGTTGCGCCGTCGCCTGGCCCAGTTGCTGAACATGTGCGATCGGCATCGAGAAACCCTGACGCTTCTGAGGGACGCCGCCGACCCCGACTTCGCCGAAGCGATGATGATGACGCAGGCGCTGCTGGCGCTCGAAGACCCCGAGGCGACGCGTGAAGCTCGCGAGGCCGCCAATCTCGCCTTTTCCATGGCCGACGGCGATCGCGGTCGCGCCGCCGCGCTCGCCGATCTGGGCAAGGCCGAGATCCGGCTCGGCCATCCCGAGGCGCGGCGCACGCTCGTCCGCGCGCTGCAGCTCGATCCGCACAATAAGGATGCCTGCAAGCGGCTGGCCGGGCTCTACTCCGCTGTCGACGACTCCGTCGCGGCTCTGGCCCTGACCGACGCCCTCGCCGCGCAAGGGGTCGGCCATTCCCGAATGTTCGCGGCCCAGGTGTTGGCCCTGGCCCGGCTCGGCCGCATTGAAGAGGCGCGCGAGGCCGAGGCTTGGGACCGGCTGCACTTGACACGACGCCTGCCGCCGCCGCCCGGCTGGGCGAGCCCGGAGGCGTTCAACGTCGCGCTTGCCGCCGAGCTCGTCGCCCACCCGGGGCTGCACCTCGAACGTTATGGTACAGCCTCGCACCGCACCTGGCGAATCGATAACACCAGCTCGCGTTTCGCGCCGCTGGCGCAACAGCTCCTTGCCCGCATCGCCGAGATCGCCGAAGGCCATTTCGCGGCGATCGCCGGCCTCGATCATCCGATGATCCGCGTCCGCCCCCCGGCGCTCACGCTGCACAGCTGGTGCGTGATTACCGATGAGGACGGCTTCGAGACCTGGCATGTCCACCAGCTCGGTTG
>Ga0209773_10000718_pt1 | contig 11081 bp, 11 predicted proteins | sample BogFormECP14_OM1_FD_188244 | JGI IMG/M metagenome (GOLD analysis project Ga0209773, IMG submission 188244) | Bog forest soil microbial communities from Calvert Island, British Columbia, Canada - ECP14_OM1 (SPAdes) (version 2) | ecosystem: Environmental > Aquatic > Freshwater > Wetlands > Bog ... | reverse complement strand
TCCTGAGGAGTCTCGCGATCGTAGGTAGTGAAACTGCTCAGTCAGGAGCGAACGATAGGCTGACCGTCGTTTTCATGCATGGCCTCACCTGTAATCACTTGCACAGCATCAGCTGATGCGGAAGAGTGTGATCTCGGCATAGAGATGCTTGTCATCGGCTCGTCATCCCGCATACCTTCGTGCGATGGATTCGATTCGACACTCGTGACCTAATCGTGCGCGTATGTTCATCAAGTGAATAAGGAGCTGCAGCGATGAAGGGCAAAAGCATGCTGATCGGTGTGTGCATTACGATGGCGCTCGGCGCATTGAGCGTCGGGGCCGCAATTTCCGCCCAGGATAGGTATTCCCTGAAAGTTCCGAATGGCCTCGCCTTCTCAGAGTTCAGGGGATACGAAGGCTGGCAGGTCGTCAATATCAGCGATGGCGGGAAGCTCGCCGTGATCCTCGGGAATTCCGTGATGATCGACGCGTATAAGACGGGTATTCCCGGTAACGGCAAGCCCTTCCCCGACGGCGCCAAAATGGCGAAAATCCATTGGAACGCAAAAAAGAACGAAGCGGAGCCCGGTCAGCCCCTGGTGGGGGGCACTCTCCATGACGTTGATTTCATGGTGAAGGATAGCAAGAGGTTCTCGGACAGCGGCGGATGGGGGTATGCCGAGTTTGAGTACGCAGCGGCGTCTGATGAGTTCAGACCCGGCACGCTTGAGGATAAGCCCCCGCAGGGGAACGACGCCAAGTGTGGGTTTGCGTGCCACACGGTGGCGGCGAGTCAGGATTACGTATTCACAGAATTCCCCAAGAGGTGACGTAACGTCCTTGCCGGTGTCGCTCCACGCGCAATCCGCGTTCCGCGCCGACTTGATCCACCGGCCAGCGGGCAAAGTTCTCCGGGAGAGTCTCATGTTGGAAGATACCGAATTGATCGTGCCCGAAAATGCAGCGGCGGTCGGCTTCAAGACCGCCGACCTCGCGGGCCTCGGGTGCGGTGACCGACCTGCGATGACGTGGCGATGGCTTTGACGCCTTCATCGCCCAGGTCGCATATTGGCCAGTCGTTTTGTACTTGCACGATATCGGGTGTTCGATTGGAATGCGCACCCCGTGTGGTAGCCGCGGTACGTCATGCGATCGAATCCGCATTTTTCGATTGCCAATTGATGAGGACATTCACATGATTCGCAAAGCCAGGGCCGTCTGGATCGGCACCAGACGAGCCGGGTACGGTGACCTGACAACAGACTCCGGCGTGCTCAACCGAACTCCCTACTCGTTTCGAACCCGCTTCGGAAATGAGAAGGGCACCAACCCCGAAGAGTTGATCGCTGCTGCGCATGCTGGCTGCTTCACCATGGCGCTCGCTATTCAACTAGAGAACGCGGGCTATACCCCGACCGAACTCGAAACCGAGGCCGCGGTGTCGCTTGAACCGGAAGTCTCAGGCTTTCGCATTACGCGCTCCGCACTCACTCTGCGCGCAGTAGTGCCAAGTATCGCGGAGGCTACATTTGAACAACTGGCCAAGCATGCTGAATTGAACTGCCCAGTGTCAAAGGTCCTTAAGGCGGAGATCACTCTTGTTGCTAAGTTGGTCGCCTGACAAAGTGAAGACTCGGTCGGCTGCAGCGCGGATGTAGACCATCGCATTGATCGCCGATGATCCCCCCAGTCCCTTGCCACGGGGTTGGTAGCCCAACCTGCCGTTGAGGCCACGCTGGGGCACGGTATTGAACTGCCAGTTGTTCAGGGCGCTCCCGACCATCAAGAAAAACGCTGCTGGCGTCGTCACGACCCAGCTGTCATCACGGCCGCCTGCCTCCAGTAGCGCCACTGACACTGAAGTGTCCTCGGAAAGGCGTCCCGCGGACACGCAGCCGCCTGACCCTGCGCCGACGACGACGAAATCAAAGATGGTGTACTGGCGATCGTCGCTCGGCATAGATAAATCCCTGTTCAACGCACCCGGCCATCGACACCGCAACGGCGCATAAAGGGCTCGCTTCGAACATCCCTGTTCGAGCGAGTGTCCCGATTCAAATGTGACCCTTCATCTGTTCCGAGGCTTTTTCAGTGCGAAACATAAAGGTTGTTCACGACCTTCGTCACACCGGGCACTTGATTGGCTACAGATTCGGCAGTGCTTTTCTCCAAGCCGTAATCGACCTGACCCTCCAGATAAACCACATGATCAACCGTCATTACCCTGATCGAATTCGGCGCTCCCAAGCCAGCATGCTGATCGATGCTCTCTTGTACAGCTTTGCTCAAGTCCGCGTCCCCGGCACAACCATGAAGCCCGCATTTTTCGTACGTTGCGCAGCCCGCAAGAGCGGCCACAAGGACGAGGGCCAAGGCCGATGCGTAAATCGTTCGATGCTTGTTCATATCACTCTCCTATTTTCCGATTGTGGATAGATCGCCAACGTTTGTTGCGCATCCGGCAACACTGCAGATGAAACGAGTGTGTGCGTCGCGTTCTGTCGATCGTGGCTTCGCCGCTTTCGAGTATCGGCCTCAGTCGTACCGCCGTGGCTTTCACTTTCGTGGCAAGTCCTTTGCTGGTGAGGATCGTGCTAGTGAGACGCAGGAGCAGGTACCGTGAAAGTAATCGTCTGTGCGGCGCCTGCGATTGGCTTGTGCGTGGGCTCGGCTAACTGGAACAAGATTTTGTGCGGACCCGGCGCCAATCCGACGAGAACCACCGTTTCGCCGCTCGTTTCCACGATTGGCCAGGTGGCGTCGTCCACAAAGCAGTGCAGGTGCCCCACGCGCGGCGATACGCTCAGCGCACCGCTGCCGAACACCGGCAGAATGCGCAGATTCTCCGCGCGGTACTGGATCATCACGCGACCCAAAGCAAGCTGTTCGGGAATCGGGGGATCGACGATTAGTCTCGCGGGTGGCTCATTTTGGATTGCGACCAAGGGCGTCGGACCGAGTATGTCCTTGGCACTCTGCGCGAAGGCGCTACTGGTGATCAAGGCGCCGGCCGCCAATGCGGCGAGCGTTCTGATAAGCATAGTCATTTCACTCTCTCCTCTGCTTCAAATAGGGACGCTCTGGGCATTGGCTCGTATTCACTCGATGCGCGGAACGCTGGCCACATCTCACTAGACTCATCGTCCGAGGTCGATCACACGATGGTATGAGCGTCGCTAGACGCTAGCCTCAACGTAACGGAAGTTCGCTGCCTGATCCCTGACGTTCTTTTCGCCATCGCGAAAGAATATGTCGGGACTCCGTCCCGCGCTTTCAGCTCGCCGACGACCAACACCATCGAGTGATAGATGCGATGTGACACTCGTGGCCCAATCGGAAAAGCACGGTCCCAAACGCTGTCCACGTCGAAGGCCGCTCCGCTTATTGATAGAGGCGCCTATGAACTCGTTTCAGAAATTGTTCGATGTGCAGAAGGCCTTATTCGCGAGCAACATCACCCGCGCATACGAGTGGCGAATAGAGCAGTTTGACGGCATGCGCCGGATGATTAACGAGAACGAGGAAAGATCTTCAGAGAGCGATGGCGCAAGATATTGAGACTGCCATCCAAGAATAAGTCTTCGAGACTCATCGCTTCTTTGCTTGCGGCGCTGACCAAATTCGAACGAGTTTTGCTACGCGAACATGTTCGCTTCGGTATTGTCGCGGCCAAACGGCGCGGGCCTGGATCGGGCGCCAGCGTGGGTCCCGTCCCACGGACGAGTCTTATTCGCCAAGGCGCTTCGCGTCATAAACCGCACTAACCCAAGCGTCGCGGCCATATTCACGAGGGCAGGCAGAGAACGCGCACCCATCTTGCGCATGACTCTGCCGCGGTGTTGCTTTACCGTAATTTCGCTGATTCCCAGTTGTCCCCCCACTTGCTTATTCAACAAGCCGGCAACTACCAGTGTCATAACTTGCTGCTCTCGAGCAGAGAGGGAGGCATAGCGGCCCTGCAGACCGCGAATCTGTATTTCGCAGTCAAGAGCGGCCCGACTGCGCTCCAGACCCTGATAAATCGCATCCAACAGAATGCCATTGCTAAATGGCTTTACAAAGAGATCGACCGCTCCGGCCTTCATTGCTTGGACCGTTGTAGAAATGTCTCCATAGCCGGAGATAACGATGATTGGTATCTCCGGGCGTTCCCGAGCAATTTGCCTTTGTAGTTCCAGATTGTTCCAAGCCGGGGGTGAGAGCGCAAGTATCAAGCAGCACGGAACCAGGTGTTGCGGCTGTGCGAGCAATTCCCACGCAGACTCGAATGTCTTGGGTTGCCAGCCTTCACAGCGAATTAAATGCTCCAGCGAAGCTCGAACACTGACGTCCTCGTCGACGACGAAAACAATCGGAATGTTGCCCGATTTCTCTGCAACTCCGAACTGATGCTTAATTGCGTGCGCTGAATTCATACCCCAGCCTCAAACGCATGTTATGTATGGTGAGTCTGAAACAACGCCGCGCGAGTTGACAACCTCAAAAAGCTTAGTCACCGCCTCAATCTTTGGTCATGGGCGGCGCCTCGACTTTCGGCGCACGACGATGTTCGCTTCGCCTTCGATGTGTTTTCGTCCGAAGAGTCTGGCATCTATGGACCAGGCACCCGGCCCGATCATTGCGACGGTGCCAGCCAACGTTGCCAGGATCATCGAACTCCATGGGTCGGCGACGTGAATAGTAGCAACCCATAGTTCGGTGACGGCAATTAGACCTCCAATGACCGGGGTGCAGAGACCGAAAAGGAGCAGGATCCCCGCGCAGGCGCCGATGATCTGGGGAATCATCGATAAGGAAAAAGACGTGCCCGCGAGATCGATGATTCCAAAACGAATAAGCAATGTGGCCGTCAGAATACGCTGGAGCAGAAGACCGACTCCTGGCCAGCCGTTGGCAAAGTTGGAAAATAATCGCTGCAAGATTTCCTCCGATCAGGCCAGACCGTAAGGAAATCATGATCAAAGCGAAACACCTCTCGGATTGGTACGGCAATCCTACTTTTGGGGGAGATTTAATTCGATAATCCCGCGCTTGAGGCCGATCGTCACGGCGTGAGCACGGTCGTTCGCGTCCAGCTTGGACAGGATATTTGTAACGTGGCTCTTGACCGTCGCCTCACCGATCGACAGGCGTTCGCCGATCTCCTTGTTTGAATTGCCGGTGGCAATCAGGCGAAGTACGGCGATCTCGCGCTCGGTTAGCGCATCATCAGTCGCATGGTCCGCCAACTCCGCCGCAATTTCTGGCGGAATTCGCTTTTGACCGGCGTGGATAGCACGAATCGTATCGAGTAGCTCCTTGTGCACGTGCCCTTTGAGTATGTACCCTCTAGCACCTGCTTTAAGCGCTCGCAGCACTCTCGTGTCGCCACTATAGGTGGTAAGCACAATGATCCGAGCCTCGGGAAATTCTCTCCGGATCGCCTCAATTCCCTCGAGCCCATCCACCTCAGGCATCTGTAGATCCATTAGCGTTACGTCCGGACGGTGAACTCGGAACGCGTCGATGGCTTCTTTTCCATTTGATGCCTCTGCGACCAGTTTCAAGTCAGGTTCCGAGTTCACCAACGCCGCAATGCCATTCCGCAAAAGAGGATGGTCATCGACGGTAAGGATTCGAATTAGATCAAGAGTGCTGTGCACGATTTTCTACCTTACGAAGCAGTTTCGACCCGTCGCCTTCACGCGAGGTCTCGTAAGCAACGCCTGCGGGAATGGTCAGCTGAACCTCCGTTCCGGCTCCGGCCTCGCTCCAGAAATCGAGTTTAGCTCCAATTCGATCAGCGCGTTCACGCACTCCCTGCAATCCCCAATGCCCTGCGATTCCGCCATCCTTCAGTACTTTCGGATCGATACCTTTGCCATTGTCGCGAATCCGAAGCCTCAGCACTTGGTCATCGTATCGGATCTCCGCTTCAATCCTGGTAGCACGGGCGTGGCGATACGCATTTCGCATGATCTCGAGTGCGATCCGGCAAACCTCATTCTTGGTGGTGGCGGACAGGGTATGCCTATCTCCCTCCTCGATAAGCTCAAAGACTGGCGGCTCCTCGACCGCTGATACAGAGTTTGCCAATTCGCGACTTGCCGCGATAAGCGATTCTGCGAGACTACCTTTCGCGAGCGGCTCCGAACGTAAGCCTTGAATTGCATCTCGGCTTTCGGCCAGCGCTCTCTCGGTGTCGTCGATGGCACTGTCGAGTGATTTCATCGCCTCATCAGGCCGCCGAGGTAGCAAATTTCGAACGGCCTGAAATCGAAACAAGAGTCCGTGTAGAGTCTGAAGCAAAGTATCGTGAAGTTCGCGAGCTATTCGTGTGCGCTCCGCAACGCGCGCCTCAAATTGACGGGCTATCTGATTCAGGCGCTGACGGTATGCCGCCCATGCAATTAGAAATAGCAAGGTGACAACTGCGGCCTGAAAAGGCCTTGTACTCCACCAGGGCGGCAGTATCTCGATGCGAAGTGCCACACCCGGCTCACTCCAGGGGCCGCCTCTGGTGGCTGCCTGTGCACGGAACGTGTACTTGCCGGGCGGCAGAGTCGTGTAGATTGCCTGCCTGCGATCACTTGCCACTTCGTTCCAATCGCGCTCCAAGCCCTCGAGGCGATAGCGATACCGATTGGTCGCCGGACTTGCATAGCTAAGTCCAGCGAACGCGATGGAGAAGACATCTTGTTGATGAGAGAGAACCAGTTGGCCGGTGTATGAGATCGTCTTTTGGAGAGGGGAATGCTCTCCCAGCTTGATCGGATTCCCGAACAAGCGGAAATCGGTGAGAACGATTGGTGGTGCGTACAATGAATCCACGACCTTGTCAGGGGAAAAGGATGTCCCGCCGTTGAACCCCCCGAAGAACATCTCTCCGCTCGCACTTTGGAAGCACGCGGCTCCACCCGTCAAATTCGGACCCGGCAGTCCCTCGGCGATTGAATAGTTCGCGAAGGATTTCGACTGGGGGTTGAATCGCGCGACACCGTTGTTGGTGCTCATCCATAAATTGCCGCTTTTGTCCTCAAGGATGCAGTCCACAGTGTTGCCGGGAAGACCGTCCTGCTGTGTGAGGGTGTTGAATCTACCTGTCCGCGGCTCGAGGCTGGCCAATCCATCCTGGGTGCCCACCCACATAGTACCTGAGCGATCAAAGTGCACTGAGTTGACCCGGTTGTCGCTCAACGTACCCGGGATATTCGCATTGTGTTCGTATAAATCGAACTGACCTGTCGCTGGATCATAACGACGAAGACCTGATGAATCCGTCCCGATCCAGATCTTTCCCTTACGGTCCTCGACCAATTCGCGGATGAGAAGGCTCTGCGGTCCGAGCCTAGTGAAACGTTTGGTCGCGGGGTCGAATCGGTCGAGACCGTCCGCAGTGCCAGCCCACAGCGTTCCACTATGGTCAACGAGAAACCGCATAACAACGTCGTTGCTGAGGCTGTAGGGGTCGGCCGGATTGTGGCGGTAGGTTTCGAATTTTCCGGTTTGCCGGTCGAATCGGTGCAATCCGTGGCCGTACGTTCCGACCCAAAGGTTGGAGGAACCGTCCTCAATAATAGAGACCACGTCGGTATTGGTTACCGGGCCTCCCGTCCGGTAGGCGGTAATTTTCCCGGTCTTTGGATCGCGACGGATGAGCGCTTCTGGCGTGCCCATCCAAAGAATACCCTCTCGATCCTCGAATAGCGCGCCTATCGCCGGTTCAATGGTACTGCCGGGAACCTTGGGCAATTTCGTAAATGGCGCTGGCCCGGTGGCGAGAAGAGCAGGTCCCATTCTACCCGTGGCTACCCAGATATTTCCTTCCCGATCCGCAAACAGTGCGTCCAGCTTGTCCTGCGGAAGGCTCTCAGGATCAGTTGGCACATTGCCATACCGGATAAAATTCCCCTGCCCGCGGTCGAGCTTCAGCAGACCAAGACCGTGAGTCGCGATCCAGAGAGCGCCGTTCCGATCTTCCAGCATCCCATGGACCCTCGTTACGGTCGGTTCGCGCTCAGGAAATGCATAGGGGGTTACTGTGTTGTTATTTCGGTCAAACTTAGCTAGTGCGTTTGGAGAACTGTGAAAAATCCAAAAAGCGCCAAAGCGGTCCTCGTAAAACCCGAAGTCCAATCCCTCTTGGGCTTGGGAACCCTGAACATCAGGAAGAACAATATGTCTCGTAACCTTCCCGACTCGACGGTCGAATTCGTCGAGACCACGGTTGCTCGCAATCCAGAGCGCACCTGACCTATCTTCACCGCAATATGAAAGGTCGTTGCTGCCGATACTCGACGGATCATTCGCATCGTGCGAATAGTGCTGGATTTCTCCTACTCCCGGATCAAGCCGATACAGTCCGCTGCGCGTTGTTACCCACAACATTCCGGTAGCGTCTTGAGTGATGTGAGTGGCAAGCGGAATTGGGTAGCGCTTAAAAGCCTCCGTTGTCTGGTCTAACCTATTGAGAGACTTATCGCATCCGACCCAAAGGGCGCCGCCGCGATCTTTGAAAAGAGCCCGAACGTCAATGCAATCTAGACTATTCGGATCCCCAGGATGGCGAACGAAGACTTTGAAGCCGTAGCCGTCGTACCGGTAGAGTCCATAATGCGTTCCAAACCACATGAATCCCAAATCGTCCTGGACAATGTAATCTACTTTTGTCTGCGACACCCCCTCGGCCGTGGAGAGTCGCAAGAATCGATTGTCCGTGGCGTCGACAATGGGCAACCTGATCGAATGAAGGGTTGTGCTTACCTGTATTGTGGCGGGAAGCGGAGCAGCTTCAGCTGCCACACACATGCCAACATCCGCACCGCCAAGCAACAGCAAGCCAAGCACTAACCACGGCGTCCGACTTGATCGGGTTGGAACCGAAATGGTCATCGCCTCAGTCTTTGGGGGACCCTGTCCGCTCCAGTCAGCCTCTAAATCAGGTGAGATCAGCATCACACCTGTACGACAATCTTACAACCCAGGGGTAGGCCCAGAAGACCTGTTCTCGCGGTAAATCCAATGCGTGACCGGGGTATTTGCGGCCGGGCGAGGACCTTTAGCTTGCAACCCGCTGTGGACCGGAAAACTCTAAAGCCCTACGCTACTGAGAAAGGGGTAACGTCGGGTGGGTGGTAAACATTTACGCGTTGTGGGATTCGATCAGTCCTTCCCATAAACCTGTAGCGATGGACTTCAAGAAGTGTGGCGCGAGCGAGTGACCGTTGATGGGCGCCGACGACTTTGCCAAGCTTTCAGTTCGTCGGTGCAGACACGACCCGGCACCGGAGGATCAGTGATGCGCTTAAAACTTGGCGCTTACACTCATGTCATAGTCACGCGGCGGCTGGCGCGTAAGAAAATCATTGCCGAAGTACGGAAAGTCGTTAGTGAGATTGCGCTCGTTGGTCAGATTGTAGATTGAGAACTTGATGAGAAAATTTTGGAAGCTATAGAACACAGCGGTGTTCAGAGAATATTGCCAAGGAATCGTCGGCGACTGGTAGTAGTTGGCCCTCAGGGATGCCACGAGGGACGGCGGTAGGCCTGGATAGCCCGCCTCGGTCGCCGTCAGATTGAGATACCCAGATTGCGTGGTTTCAATCGGTCCCGTGACCTGAATGTTCGCCTGAACGCCCAAGCCGGATGGGTGTTTGTAGTTCGCGAGCACGTTGAACAAGTGCTGCGGCACACCCGGGTCCTGGAACGTCTGGTTCGGCAGGAACACCGCATCCACGCCGGCGCCGTCGTAGTTGATTCCCGGTTGTGCCGGAAAGTTGTAGAAAGACGCCGGTGTATCGAGCGTAGTGTGCAAATAGGAGTAACTAGCGGTCGCGAAAAAATGTGGATTGGGCTGGTAGTTCAGTTCGACTTCAGCACCCCTGATGTGGGCAAATGAATTGTCGGTGGCGGTTGGTCCGGTGGACACGGAGCGCTCCTGCTTGAATACCGCACCGGAGATGAACAGCGCCTGATCGAATAAGTCGAACTTCACACCTGCTTCTTCCAGCAGGGTGTTCTGCCGCAAATAAACAGTCGGATCCACCCCCCACGCGGCGATAGCGCCATCATTGGCAGTGGGGAGCACGTATTGCGCCTTGTTGTATGTGAGGTAGGTGGACACATGCGAGGCCGGGCGGTACACCACACTGACGTTACCGTTGTACAGGCCATACCAAGCCGTAGACGCACTCTGGGGGAAGCCGTTGTATAGGCCCGGGCCGCCGAGCGGGTCGGCATAGTTCAACTGCACCAGGTCGCCGCGCAAGCCGTAGAGCACGCTCCACTGGCGAGAAAGCTCGATTCGATGTTCAAGGAAAATCGCTGCGTCCTGCAGATCGGAATCGGCGGTGCCGTTTTCAAGGCCCTCTCCAAAGCGTCCCGGCAGACCCCATTGAGGATGACTGAAGGCTGCATTGTAGAGAATCGTCCCGGATGGTCCTTGTAGGGAGGTGGGGAACACCCAGGTGCCAGGGTTGGCGGACAAATCGAAGACGCTCACCGGCTCATTCAGGTAGTTCTGGATATCCAATACATGCGCGTACCGGTAGGTGAAGCCGGCATCAACGTCGTGCTTCACAGTGCCGGTGCCGAACTTGACCCGGAAGTCGGTCTTGTTCTCGATCGTATAGCTGCCCTTTGCGGTGTCGGCGTAGTAGTCAACCGTCTGGTTGTAGCGGCTCATGTAATCGTAGAACGTATTGTTTACGATGGAAAAATTACTCGTTGCGTTGAACGTCTGGATGAGCTGTCCTTTGATGTGCAGTGAGTGTGCACCGGTTCCGCCCGGTTCATCGATAATGATCCGCTCGTTGAGCGGCGCTGATCCGGTCAGGTCAATCTCGCTCCCGAAAGCCATGATCGAACCTACGACACCGCCGGTGAGATAGGCGTTGTTGTCGATGAGCCCCTGATTGACTCGATTGATGCCGTCGTTCTCGCGGTAGGTCGTGTCCTCGAAGCTGCCGGTCAACAGCACTGAGTACTGCGATGTGACTTGGTCGAGCACGGCGGCAAACACTGACTGTTGATGAAAATACATGTCGTAGTAGTAGCTGCCGCTATCGTCTACGGTTACGCTCACGCGTGCTGCCACGTTCCCTGCAATCGGGCCGCCGACA
>Ga0209773_10000717_pt1 | contig 11084 bp, 10 predicted proteins | sample BogFormECP14_OM1_FD_188244 | JGI IMG/M metagenome (GOLD analysis project Ga0209773, IMG submission 188244) | Bog forest soil microbial communities from Calvert Island, British Columbia, Canada - ECP14_OM1 (SPAdes) (version 2) | ecosystem: Environmental > Aquatic > Freshwater > Wetlands > Bog ... | reverse complement strand
AAGTCGATCTCTTGCGTCGCTGACCCATCGTCACCGCGGACGGGCTTTGCTCGTGAACGCCAAGAGATCCCCGACGCCAGCGCCGAAGACACTCAAAACGGAGCCCTCCGCTCGCGCCAAACCCGTCGACCGACCGCCAAACTCCGCACACGCTCGATCGGTCTTCGTCTCGAAGTTCCGGAGCCGACGGTTCGCGATTCTCAAATCCCCATAGGTCGAGCGAGCGGCGCCAGCGCCCTTTCCTGAACGCGGCTTCCTCCTTGGGAGGCTTTCGAACGCCGGCCTCAGCGTGCCCGACCTCCCCTCCGCGCAGGAGGCCGGCGTCCGAAACCCTTCACCATTGCGGACGCTCAGAATCCACCGTATGCCAGCATTGTGGCCATGCAACGCTGCAGCGCCTCCAAATGATTGGTCTGACAATGGCATTCGACGGCTGGGTCCGGGTCGGATCTTTCGCAGTTGGTTTTTTGGGAGTGGTCGCCTTCTTTCAATCCATCCTACGTGTCGCTCTCCTGAATCGCAGGCAAAGAGACTGGCTCGCAACGCAGATCGGAAATGTCATAAGCGTTGGGTTCAAGCACCTTGCGCGACGTCGACGCGACTATGACGACGTTCAGAAGACGATGGATTGGGCGTTTCCGACCTACAACTTGACCCTGGTCGCTGCCTGGTTTTTCTTGGTTCAGACTTCGTTCGCGCTCATGATTTGGGCTCTAGATATAGATAGAGCCTGGCTCAAGGCCTTCATCGCCAGCGGATCGGCATTGAGCACACTCGGCTTCGCGACGCCTTCGAACCCGGTTGGGCAATTGCTCGGCGTTTTGGAAGGAGCGGTCGGATTGGGACTCGTTGTCTTCCTGTTCACCTTTATTCCCGGTTATCGATCTGCGGTCGAAGTCCGCGAGGATATGGTTGGATGGTTGTATGCGCGAGTCGGTGCGCGCCCCACCGCCTTCAGCCTCGTCGAGTGGTGCCGGATTGCGGATCAATCGGAAGACATGACGCCGATCTGGGCCGCTGGCGAATCTTGGTTCCGCAATCTCCTGGAGACGCACTCGCGCACTCCTCTGCTCGCCCTCGTTCCATCCGTCCATTCGGGCAGGACGTGGATCGGGGCTGCCGCCGCCATACTCGATGCCACCTCATTCACGCTATCCTCACAGAAGGCGAAGGGACTTGAGTCAGCAAGGTTGTGTCACGCGGCAGGCGTGGATGCGTTGCGTCTCATCGCTCGCGAACTGCCAAGCGCTATGAACGTGGACGTTGCAGCGAGCGGCGACATCGGCAACCTCGTCGCGGCCTTTGACGTGGAATACGAAAAATTCGTTGCGGCCGGTCTCTCGATGAAGCCTGATCGCGACGAATGCCGGCGCAACTTCTTGAACCATCGGTCCATCTATGAAGGGCTCGTGCGCAACATTGCGAGGGCGATGCTGATGCCGATCAACGAGCCCTGGGTATTTCCGCATGCAAAATCGACAGACTAACTTGACAACGCGCGGTCGAATTCACGCAGAGGGAGCATGCAAATTCCTTCATTACCACCTTGCTGAAATGGCGCACAGCTCGAAGCCGTGCGAAAACGCGCAGGCCAACGCGACCCCCGCACCGCGCTCGTCGTCAGCCACAGCGTCGCGCCGAAAGATCGCGATCACCAAATCGCAATCGGGCCCGCTTCTTGTCTATCCCTCCTGGAACTTCTACAACGCCGGGAAAGCCCATGAAGGTCGCCGAAATCCTTGTTTTCAGAATTGCTGCGCCAGGCCTAGTTGCGCGCTCGCGATCGCTTGAGCGTCGCTAAGGCCGTAGTGGCTATTGAAATGTTTTTCGTAGAGCCGATCGACCGCGGTGGTCGCATGATATGCTGGACTGTCTTTGACCCGCTGACGATCGACATTGAGGGTCACCAGCTTAGCAGTCCAATCGATCTGTACTGCAGATCGCGGCGAGATCAGGACCTTCCTCCCGGGCCACCAGTTTTTCGTATCGACGACGAGGAAATTGATGCTCCAATCTGCATCCCTCAGAAGGAAGCACTCGATGTGACCAATCTCGCCGTCGCCGGCGTGGATATGATAACCGGAGACCGCCTCAACACTGCGTAGATGCTGATCGTCGTCGTCAGGTGGGCCATCTGCAATGCTTTCCTCGCGCGCTGGCGACACCGCAATGCCGCCCACATAGCCGTCGGAGTTCGAGAATTCGACGTTTCCACAATATGGAGCGCAGTTGTAGTGATCGTAAGTGTTGGTCTCCATCTGCCGCGACACAGGCCGATCCGTGTCGATATCCGGGCTGTCCTTGACCTGTTGCACTGTCAACTTAACTGAGAACTGCCTTCGGGCTGGATCGATGTTACCCAGAGCGGAGGGCGGCAGAAGAACCTTTCGACTTGAGAGCCATCTGTCGGTGTCAACGACCAACCAACGAACCATCCAATTGGCCTGATCAAACAGAAGGTCGCTAACGGTGCCAAGTGGGCCATCTCTCGCCTCGACCTCATAGCCATCAATTGTTGATGTGTTCCACATCGTGCGCTCCTAATGTTGGTTCGCATCAGAATTTGAACGTCGTGCGGAGCGAAAATACGGCGGCCGTGCTGGTGTTCGGAGCGAGTGCAGGGTGGAAATAAACCTGCACGTCTGGAGTGATCTGCATCGCCTTGAACACGGTGTAGTTGTAATAAAGGTCGGCTACCCACTCCGAGCTCCGCGCCGGGCCAACGACCGCGGCCAGATTGGTCTGGTCCCAGGCTAGGCCGAGCCCTGCCTGATCGAGCCGGTTGCGGCCGAACGGGTTGTTCATGATTCCCCCGAACGCGACGGACGTCTCGATATCGGCGGCATCGCCTGAGGCATGGTTGGCGCGCAGGAACAACGCGAAGGTTGCATTCAGATTCTGTGAAGCGCTGAAAGAGATTCCTTGCGATGCACTCGGCTGCTCTGGCACTGCCGGCTGATTGTAATAGATGAGATTGTACGTGCCGCCGGCAAGAAAGGTCGGCGACCACTGCGCCGACAGGAAGTAAGCGAGCTCGCCGTTGCTGAACCCCTTTATGGTCAGCGTTTCTCCGGTGACGTCGGTTGCGCCTTGCAGGCCGCCCGCAAACTGCAGCACTTTGACTGGCGTGATCTGCACATAAGCGCCGACGCCGGCATTGGCATAGGTCTGCGTGCCGTTCTGCGCGAGCGAGAAGTTGAAGAAATTGGTCTGCGCGTTGCCGGCGTATTGATTGCCGTCGTACTGGGCGAAAGAATATTGGCCCACGGAGACAGCGAGCCAATTGCCAGGGAACGTCTGGGTGTAGGTGATCTGCCCGAACTCATACCCGTTCGAAAACCAGTCGCTCGGCGCCGCGAGCAGGCCCATGTTGCCCTGCAGCGAACTGGTGTCCGCATGGGTCCAGAACTGCCACTGTTGGAAGCTGAAGGTGAAGGCGCCCGAACCAATCGCTGTGTTGGTGAAAGGCGTCCAGATCAGCGTCGGCGAATACACCACCGCCGCGACACCGGGGCCGGCATTCGGCGTACCCCACTGCCCGAACACCGAGACCGGCATCGAGAATTGGAGGTTGAAGTCGTTCTGGATCGTATTCTTAAACCCGAGGTACTGATCGTAGTACGCATTCAGATCGGCGCTGAGACCTTGCGTGAAGTCGGTCGAGTCCGCTGGAGAGGTCAGGTCGACCTGCGGCGCCGGGGCGGCCGAATGCTTGCCCTTGCCCCCATGACTTCCGGCTCCCACGGACTGGGCGCGCGCGGCGCCGCCAAGCGCCGATACGATGAAGAATACGGGCAAAAACCAAACCCAAATGAGGTGGCCGCGGCATCGCCAGGTCAATAATAGCCTAGCGCCAGCCATTACTCTGGACGGGCCAGTCGGCAATCGGCTCTCCGTCATTGGCTCTCTCCTTCCTCTAGCTAGGCCCACTCCTGGTCCACTGTCGGTTCCGTCAGCGCATGCCTTGGCGACGCTGGGTACGTACGCCGCGGCCGGAACCGCGCATGCGCGTGGCTCCCCGCCGCTGGCTACGTCCGCGCCCGCGCGTCTTGCGCGGGACCATCCGGCCCGCGCCGCAGGAGCAACGTCTCGGTCAGCGCGCTGCCCGCCACAAAGGCCACGATCATCGCCAGGGACCAAGGCTGGCTCCGCGCAACGGACCACAGGAACACCAGGAGCACGACGACCATCAACGCCGCGCCGACCGCAATGATCAGGCGGGAACCGCCGGCCTCATGCGCCAGTCGCCAATGCGCCAGGAAGACAGCGACGTAACAGATCAGAAAGGTGGCGCTGGCGATGTTGGCGATGGCATTCAAATCAAGGAAATTCACCATCAACAGGATGCCGGCGACGCTCCAAACCACGCCATCTGTGCCGCCGCGCCACAAGCTCCGGTGGAATGCTCGCGGCAATTGCTGATTCTTAGCCAGCCCGGCGGCGATCTGGATCGCACTGAACAAGGTCGCGTTGATCGCCGACGCGGTAGCGAGCAGGGCCGCGATCGACACCGCGGTGAAGCCCAGGCTGCCGAGCACCGGCCTGGCCGCCTCGGCGACCGCCGTATCCGCGTGCGCCGCCAGAACCTCGGGGGAAATGCTCTGCAGCACGACGACCGCGAGCCCGACATACAGAACCATCACCACGCCGATGGCCAGAAAGATCGCCCGCGGGATCGTGCGTTCCGGATTCGCGACGCTGCCGGCCGCGTTGGCCATCATCCCGTATCCGGCATAGGCGAAGAAAGTCAGGCCCACGCTGGCGACGAGGCCGAATAGGTCGGGATGCAGGTGCTCGGCCAGATGATGCACCGGCGGACTGACGACGCCAGCGAGCATGAGGCCGCTGAGGATCACCAGCTTGATGACGACCAGTACCAGTTCGGCCGGGCCGACCAGGCCTGCGCCGCCGATGTTCAAGACCGTCAGCAGGATCACGCTCGCTGACGCGAACACACCGACCCAGACGCCGTGGGACGCGCCGACGAAAAGTGGCGCGGCGTATGCGCCGAAGGTCGAGCCGACCATCGCGATGGTGACGGCCAGAGTGACCAGGTAGAGCAGCGTCAGCGTGCCAGAAACCCGCCCGACGCCGAAGGCCGCGTCAAAATAGGCGCTGATGCCGCTCCCCTCTGGATACCGTGCCGCGAGCTTCGCGTAGGAGTAGCCGGACAGGAGCGCGACCACGCCGCCAATGAGGAAGGCGAGGTATGTTTGGCCGCCAGCCACCAGGGCGGCTTGGCCGAGCAACGCGAAGATGCCCGCGCCCACCATCGACCCGATGCCGAGGGCCGCGACGGACCAGACGTTCAATGTGTTGCCTTCGCTGCGCGTCGTCGTCATGTCGCACCAGCGACGCGGGACAGGTTCCGCCCGAGCGCCTTCGCGACGGCGGGGAACCCGACCTGCGCCTTCACGGCGTCGGCAACGGCGCCTAGACGGGGTGAAAACCCGGCGATCGCATACAGCCCCTCGAATAGCGGCAAACCCGTTATCAAGCCTCACCCCCCGGGACGGCATAGAGGTTCAGTCCCAGCGCTCTTGCCACATCTGCGACCGCCAGCTGCCCGCGCACACTGTTGCCGGCCGAATCCAAGGGCGGCGAAAATGCTGCTATGGCGAGCTTACCCGGCGCCACCGCCAGAATCCCGCCGCCTACACCGCTTTTGCCCGGGAGACCAACAGTGTACGCCCAATCGCCAGACGCCGTGTACAACCCCTCCATAGTCATTTCGGCGAGCACGTGAGGCACATTCTTGGGGACGACGACCCGTTGCTTGGTCGTCGGGTTGATGCCGCCGGAAGCGAGCGTGGCGCCCATCGTAGCGAGGTCGACGGCGGTAATGAGCGTCGAGCACTGGCGAGTGTAGACGTCAACGGCCCGCATCGGGTCGCTATAACAAGTGCCGGCGCTGTAGAGCAGCCAAGCAATCGCGCGGTTGTGAAAATTCGTCGTTTGCTCTGAGGTGTTGACCTCATCGCTGAGCGCTACGGTGCGACCTGCAAAGCGGCTTTGGACGTCCAGTATCTTGGCCCAGCAGCCGTCTGCGGTATCGCCTGGCACCAAGCTTGCCGTGGCGATAGCCCCGGCATTAACGAGCGGCGAAAGGGGTTTGCCGCCATGCATTTCCAAGGCCATGACCGAGTTGAACGGCAGCCCAGTCGGATCCGCGCCAACCTTCTCTCGCAAAGCCTCGGGGCCGATCAATTCGGTGACGAGCGCCAAAGTAAACACTTTCGAAATCGACTCGATGGCAAAGCCGTAACGCGTATCTCCGGCTTCATAGACAAGCCCGTCAGCCGTCACCACCGCCACACCGAAGAGTTGCGAGGGTACCGATGCCAAATAGGGTATATAGCTAGCGTTCGCGCCGCCTGGGGTTGAAGCGAACTTGGAATGAGCTTCAGTCACGGCCTTTTGGACGAGGTCGGGCGAAAGAGCCATAGCGATCATCCTTCAATGGCAGAGTCTCGATGGACTATTCTGATCATGCCTTGGTGGCGGCTGCGGCTGAGACCTTAGGCGTGGCCGTCGCCGACATCGTCGGAATGCCGGGATGTCCAGCCTCCGCTTGCCATGTGAAGGGCGCGAAGTAAGTGTCCGGGTCGCGCCAATGCTGCTGGCGGATCGCATAGATCACGAAGGGGATCCCCACGAAGAGCACCGTCAGGCCGATCAGGATGCAGACATAAGCGATAGGGCTTCCGACCGAGATCTGCCCCGGCGGGACGAAGGAGAGAATAAAGGCCAGTAGCGAGCCACAGAAGCCGAGACCCCCGATAATCCACATCCCGATATGTCCTCCGGGGATTGAATATGGGCGTGGGCGGTTCGGCTGGCTATAGCGAAGATAGATTCCGGCAGCAAACATCAGAAGATACATTACAAGATAGAGGATTGCCGTGAGTTGGCTCAGGATTTGATACGCGGCTTGCACCGACGGCAGCACAACGAACAACACCGACAACACGGTTACCAGTATCGCTTGCAGCAGCAGGATATGCGTAGCCATCCCGTGCTCGTTGGTCTGCTGCCAGAACCTGGGCAGATAGCCGGCCTTGGCTACGACGAGCAGACCCGACGACGGGCCCGCCACCCAGGTGACTACTCCCGCCAGAACGCCAATCGAAAGTGCAATTGCGACGACCGGAGCGAGCCAACCAAGACCGGCCCATTTGAACATGTCAAAATAGGCGACAAGTAGACTCTGCGTGAGATTGATAGCGGAATGCGGGATGATGAAGGCGATAGCCAAAGTACCGAGCACGAAAATCGTGACTGTTCCTAGAGCGGCAATCAGGATCGCAATCGGATAGTTGCGGGACGGATTTTCGACTTCCTGCACATGGATGGCGTTCATCTCCATGCCAGCATAAAAGAGAAAGATTCCGGCTGCTAACACTACGTTGTTGAAGTTCGTGAAGTCCGGGAATACGTCCTTCCAGGCGAACTCGATCTGTGGCTTGCCGCCCCCGAGGAGAAACGCAAAGCCCAGCATGATCAGAATGATCGCAGGGATGATTGTACCGATTATGCCGCCCCATTTCGAAACGCTGGCAAAGGCGCTCACGCCGCGGAATGCGATGAAGGTGGCAAGCCAATAGATCGCGAGCACGATCGCCAGGACAAACATATTGTTAGCAGACAGCGCCTGGTCCCACCGCTGGTTGGGGCCAATAAACGCAAGCGAGACCGCGGCGAACGTCAGGGCCGTCGGAAACCAGACGGTCACCTCGATCCAGAGCATGAACATCGCGACGAGAGCCCAACGCGGACCGAATGCCTCTCCGACCCACCGGAAGACTCCGCCCTTCTCAGGCCATCCCGTCGCGAGTTCAGCCGCCACCAACGAGACGGGAATCAGGAATACGATGGCAGCGAACAAATAATAGAATATCGAGCTCAGCCCATATTCCGCCTCGGCCGGAAGGCCGCGAAGGCTGACGACCGCGACTACATTCATGACCGCAAGCGTGAGAATGCCCAGCTTGCCAGCCGTCGCAATAGGCGCATGTGATTCTTTGGCCATCTCTGAGCCCCCTCGATCAGAAAATGCGTTGATTGGATCGGCCGGCCCAAAGGGCTGACCGAGCTTCGAAATCACTAATGGTGGAAGCTGGCCCCCTCGGCCGCTGCTATCTTCGGCGCGCCATGCTTCTGGAGAAAGGCGAGAGCGGCTTTGAAGTCCTGAATCAATAGTGAGGCCATGTCCATGTCGAAGCCTCGCCTGCACATCACGCGCATGACCGTCACGTCCGATGCTCCTCCGGTCAGCAGAAACGCGGGCACTTGCCACCCGCGCAAGCGCACCCGGTCGGAGATGTCGTAGAGAGTGTACCCGGGATCGGAGCCCCCTCTCAGCTGGAAACAGACAGCGGGGATCCCCGTCTTCTCGCTGCCGTCGCAGATCAACTCATAGGGACCAAGCTTGGCGACCTCTTGGGCAATGTATTTCGCCACGCCATAGGCGGCCATTTGGACTTTGGTGTAACCCTCCCGGCCAAGTCGAAGAAACTCATAATATTGCGAGATGACCTGCCCGGCAGGTCGGGAAAAGTTGATCGCGAAGGTTCCGACCTGGCCGCCGAGATAATCGACCTTGAAGATCAGCTCTTCAGGGAGCGAGGCCGCATCTCGCCATACCACCCAACCGCAGCCGAGTGGGGCCAGACCATATTTGTGTCCTGATGTGCTAATGGACTTCACACGCGGCAAGCGAAAGTCCCAGACAATCTCTGGAGCGCAGAACGGAGCCAGAAATCCGCCGCTCGCGGCGTCAACATGGATGTCGATGTCGAGGCCCTTAGTCTTTTGTAACTTGTCGAGCGCATCCTGCAGCGCTTCCGGATATTCGAAATTCCCTGTATAGGTTACGCCGAATGTCGGCACCACGCCTATTGTGTTTTCATCGACCGCCTCGAGCATGCGCTCGGCGTCCATAAATAACCGCCCAGGCTGCATCGGAATTTCGCGGATCTCCACGTCCCAATAGCGGGCGAACTTGTGCCAGCAAACTTGAACGGGTCCGCAGACAAAATTTGGCTTGTCAATCGGCTTACCTTCGGCTTTCCGTTTCGTCCGCCAACGCCACTTCATCGCCATTCCGCCGAGCATGCACGCTTCGCTCGAGCCGATTGTGTTGGTGCCGGTGGCATTGCCGTCGATCTTCGGCGCGTTCCAGAGATCCGCCACCATGTTGACACAGCGAATTGAGATAGCGGCTGATTGAGGGTACTCCTCCTTGTCGATCCAATTCTTATTGATGGAAATGTCCATCAGCTTGTGGACGTTTTCGTCGTCCCAGGTCTGGCAGAAGGTTGCGAGGTTCTGCCGCGCGTTGCCGTCCATCAACAATTCATCGTGGACTATTTGATAAGCAACGTCCGATCGCATCTCTTGTTGGGGAAAGGTCCGCGCTCCCGCCACGCCTCGAATCTCCAATGAACCGAAGACCGAATCGCTCGCCGAGTAATCCAGACCCGCAGGAGCTTTTGAATTCAAGGCGCCCTCCCAAATGTGAAGTGATAGAGTGATAGACCTCATAATTCTTTCGAAAACTCCGCCGCCTTCGGCCGGCGGCGTCTGGTTACACTGACATCCGGATCAGTCGGACTCCCGGCCGACGGCTCCGATACCGACTAGTTCATTTCAATACGACCTCGCCAATTTGAACGAGGCCGGCCATCCTGTTTGGCTACCGAATGCAAAAGCGGCTTGAACGGCTCGTAACGTGCTCCCGGGAAGCCGCATCGCGGCTTACCGCGATATCAGCAAATCTGGCGACTGTCCATAGCGTGTCTGACAAAAGCGGAAATAATTATTGCGAGGTGTTGAACCGGGGGTCGAACTGGCGACCCCGGCCCAGCACCGAGAGCCAACGGCTCGATGGGTTGGCCGCTCCTCCGAGTAGTGCACGTCCGATCCCATGCGGAACGTGCCACCGACAATCCGCGCCATGCCGCCAGTTATGTCTGCAAGCGTTGCATGTTCCGGTATCGAAACATCTCTTCTGCGCCGACAACTGAATCCCTGTTTGGGTTGATGATAGACGCGCAAATCTCGTGAACGCTATCCGAAAAGCGCAAATGTTAGGCCGAATCCCGCAATCGTTTCGTATTCCGGGCGAGATTGCGGGATCGGTGAATTCGTTTCCGCGTTGCCTGGCGATTTTAGCCGTGGTCGGACGATCTTTGCGCAATTCGGATAGCGCGGCAGAGAATTCGCGCGCACAAAGGAGAACGCTTTGGACCCTGTGGACGGCGGTCTGAATCCGCGCATATCTGGCGCAGCGCTCGAAATTGGCACGAAACTTGCCGTCGAACTCTTGGCGGCCAGAGGGCGGGGTGATAGACCCCTGTCAACGCCGCAAGCCGCCGGAGGCGGTGGCCGAAGGCCAGCGTTTACAGGGGTCTATCGCCCCGCCATAATCGTCCGCAGAGATCGGTGGCATGGCATGCATCGGCCATGCTCCTCAAGTGAATCTTCAGCGGTCAGGACGGCATGAGCGCCGGATACGCGCGGATTCTCGCGGCCGCCAACAGGACCCCGAAGACGGGGGTTCGCATGTTTTTCGTCGTGCGGCGGCAGGGCCCGCAGCCGAAATTGGACATCATGGCGATTGCACATGAACTCGCGGACTGTCAAACAGGCAATCCGCCGCTGAAGGTATTGCTGGATTGGTCAGCGGTGGACTCTTGGCCATTCGAGGCCCCGTCTTTGTCGACCATCCAAGCGTGGAAGGAAACTATTCCGTTGATTTCGCGCGCCGCGATCGTGCACGATCCGAAATGGAGCCGTCACGCGGCGCTGTTCGCGGCCTTGCTGCGGGTGCGCGAGGCTGAGGTCTGTTCCTTCCTTCCGTCGCATTACGACGGCGCAGTCATTTGGCTCGGGCGGGAATACGGTGGATGAAGGCTTGCCGTATCGCGGTCACGCGGAAGGCTCCTAGCGCGGTTCATTGTCGCGGAAGGCGTCTCTCCGAATACCTTTTGATAATCGTTCGCGAAACGACCCATGTTGCCGAAACCACAGGTGAATGTGACATTCGTGACGGATTCATTGAAAACTGGATCCGCCAACATCTG
>Ga0209773_10000716_pt1 | contig 11091 bp, 10 predicted proteins | sample BogFormECP14_OM1_FD_188244 | JGI IMG/M metagenome (GOLD analysis project Ga0209773, IMG submission 188244) | Bog forest soil microbial communities from Calvert Island, British Columbia, Canada - ECP14_OM1 (SPAdes) (version 2) | ecosystem: Environmental > Aquatic > Freshwater > Wetlands > Bog ... | reverse complement strand
TTTGACGAGGCTCAAGGACGGAATGGAAGTTCGCGCCCCTGAAGAAGAAACGAAGGCCCCCGCAGTCTCGATCCGCGCGTCGATCAAACCGGAGTATTTAATCTGTCTGGAGGACGGCAAACATTTGAAGGCGCTGAAACGGCACTTAACTGGGCATGGCCTGACGCCGGATCAATATCGGGCGAAATGGAAGCTCCCGCCTGACTATCCTATGGTCGCGCCCAACTACGCGGCGGCGCGGTCAGCGTTGGCGAAAGCGATGGGCCTTGGACAAATTCCGCGGAAGGTTGGAACGACCAGGCGCGGGCGGCCGCCGAAGCCGCCGGTGGGTTGAGCGCAAAGAGTCGCGCTTTGCCGGATGATCGGCGGCGTCGCTGGGGATGAGGCTCGCTGCACTGGCCTTGATGATCAACTCGCCGCGAACTCGGCGTCTGCGCCGTCCTGGTCGGAGTCGGCTCGCGGCGTCACCGCCCCTGCCGCCTCCTTGACGGGCGCGGATTTCTTCTTCGCGCGAGCTGGCTTGATAGGCGTTAGCGCCTTCGCCCGCTCCTCGCATGCGACGGCAAGCGCCGGCATGCCAGCCTTGCGCGCCCGCTGAGCGAAGAGCAAAGAACCCTCCGCATCTTGAATATTGGCGACCGTGGCGATCAGCTCAGCCTCAGTCTTGGCAGGGGGCTTTTCCTCGGCTGGCGTCTTTTCCATTGTTCCGATCCCTCTTTGTTTTGCAAAGCGCTTCATCTGCGCAATATGGGTACGATCGGTCCGATATTCACCTCCAGCCGATGGTTTCTTCCGGGCTGAGGGTAGGAATCGGCATGCAAGGCCCGTCGCTCGTGAACGAGCCGGCCGCGGGGGCCTCGGTTTGCGCGAGAACGTAAAAGGAACAACGCGGGGCGCTGCCAAGCGTCGCGGAGGAAGTTAGTTAGCGCGGCGATCCCGGTCGCGACGGCGAAAGCCGCCTCAGTCGATCTTTTCGTCGGGGTACACGCCCCACAATCTCACCTGCTCGATGTAGCCCTTGAACCCGTCGCCGTCGACCAGGCACCAGGCGCCGTCGCAATTGCGGACGTTGACGATCACCCCTGACTGAAGCGTCGCGGCCAAATCGCCGGACGCGGACGGGCGGGCGTACAGCTTCGCGTTCTCTCCCTTCTTATTGGGCGTCACGAGCCCAGTTCGTCGGCCGGACAAGAGCGAATGAAGCACCCATCCTTCGACGCCCTCCGAATCGCGGACCTTGCGCCAGATTTCGAACTCGGCGGTGATTTCGACTGGCAGCCCCGCCCGCTCATAGACCCATTTTGTCGCGTGGTCCTTCGATGGGCCTTCCCGCAGGTTGACGCGGTCGGTCTTCAGGCTGGCGAAGCGCGGCAGGGGCAGCTTGGTGACCGGTCCGATCGGATCGGCGAGCGCCAGGCCCGGCGCCAGGACCAACGCGGCCAACATTGCAAGGACGCCGCGGCGGTCCGCCAGGAGCATCGGAACCGGGCGCCTTTCTCGTCTCATACCGACTCCCCCGACGGCTGGCCGGCCATCCTTGTCTTTGCCCGCTCTTCTGCTAGAGAGGCCGCCAACCCAGCGGACAAAGACCCGTGGGCGGCGCCCTGGCTTAACCATTTGCGTCGTCTGTCGTTAACGAGGCGTGAACCGTTTGAAGACGCGAACACGGATGGTTGAAAACGGGGCGGCGGCGACTGCGCCGCGCGGGCGATAAGGGCGGCGCTCATGAGCAAGAAAAGACCCCTCGTGGTGGTCACCCGGCGGCTGCCCGAGCTCGTGGAAACCCGCATGCGCGAGCTGTTCGACGCCCGGCTCAACCTCGAGGACAAGGCGATGTCCCAGGCCGAGATCGTCGAGGCGATGCGCGAGGCCGACGTTCTGGTGCCGACGATCACCGACCCGATCAATTCGGCGATGATCGCCCAGGCGGGCGAGCAGATGCGGCTGATCGCCAATTTCGGCAACGGGGTCGATCATATTGACGTCACCAGCGCGCTGCGTCGCGGCATCACCGTCACCAACACGCCGGGCGTGCTGACGGAGGACACCGCCGACATGACAATGGCGTTGATTCTGTCGACAGCGAGGCGGCTGGTCGAGGGTTCGCAGATCATCCCCGAGGGGCGATGGACCGGGTGGTCGCCGACCTGGATGCTGGGGCGGCGGATCACCGGCAAGCGGCTCGGCATAATCGGCATGGGACGCATCGGCCAGGCGCTTGCCCGGCGAGCGCGCGCCTTCGGCATGTCGATCCACTATCACAACCGGCGCCGGGTTGCGGTCCAGATCGAGGAATCGCTGGAAGCGACCTACTGGGATTCGCTCGACCAGATGCTGGCGCGGATGGATTTCGTCTCGATCAACTGCCCGCATACGCCAGGCACCTACCACCTGCTGTCGGCCCGCCGGCTCAAGCATCTCCGGCCCGACGCCATTCTCATCAACACCGCGCGCGGCGAGGTGGTGGACGAGAACGCGCTCATCCGGATGCTCGAAGCGGGCGAACTCGCCAACGCCGGGCTCGACGTCTTCGAGCACGCGCCCGCGGTCAACGAGAAACTGATCTCGCTCGCCAAGGCCGGCATGGTGACGCTGTTGCCGCATATGGGCTCGGCGACGCACGAGGGCCGCGCCGACATGGGCGAAAAGGTCATCATCAACATCCGGACTTTCGTCGACGGCCACCGGCCGCCCGATCGGGTGCTGCCGAGCATGCTTTAGGCTCTCATGGCGCTGACGGTCGGCGCGGCTCCTTTTCCGGCCGCCGGGCGCCGTGAATCATTACGCGACTGTCGCCGCTCCCGGTCACCCGGCGACAAAGCTGCGCGGCGCGGGGCTGATCACCTTGGCGGCGCCGCCGTCGATCTCGATCACCGCGAGGCCGCGCTCGTTGGTTCCGTCGGGGCGGAAGCGGAAGACGCCATCGGCGCCGCTGAAGCCCGATACGTTGGTCAGCGCTCTTTCGTTGTAGGGGTCCGGCCCGCCTTTCCGGGCGAGCGCGGCGGCCAGCGTCGCCGCGTCATAGGAGAGGGTGGCGAGGCGCGCCGGTTCGCTGTTGAATTTGGCTTTGTAGCGCTGCGCGAACGCATTGAAACCGGAATTGTCGGGCGCCGAAAACCAGGCGCCCTGCATTTGCGGTATCTTGAGTACCCGGGCGTCGTTCCAGACGCCGGTTCCCAAGAGTTGAGTCTTGACGCTGTTCGAAGACAAAGCGTTGGCGACCGCCTGCATCGCGTCGGCCTGCTCGGGAATGAACAGGGCGTCAACCTGGCCTTGCGCCGCCGCGACCTGTTGCGCCGCGGTCGCCATCTGGCCCGCGGAGTAGCGGGCGGTGACCACGATTTGCGCGTTCACGCCCGCAGCGGTCTGCTGGAACCGGTCGGTCGCGACGTTGCCGTAATCGTTTTGCGGCGCCATGATCGCGAACGACTTCTTGCCGCTCGAGACGGAATACTGGACGATCCGGTCGACATAGGTTTCGATCAGGAACGACAGCAGATAAACGCCCGGGGCAGCGACGCTCGCGTCGGTCGAAAAGGCGATCATCGGACGGCCGGCCGATTTTGCCGCCGCCGATGCCGCTCGCACGTCGTTGGCGAACACAGGCCCGAGGATGAGTTGCGCCCCCGCGCCGAGTTCCGATTGAGCGGCTTGGGCGGCGCCGTCCGAGCTCGAATGGTCGTCCTGAACCATCAGCGTGATGTAAGGACCGCCGAAATCGTCGACCGCCAATTGGGCCGCGTTGCGCATCGAGACACCAATGGGGCTTGGCCCGCCGTTTTGCGTCAGCGGCAGAATCATGCCGACGCGAACCGGCCCGGAGCCCAGCGTCTCGCCGACCAGCGGTGCGCCGGCGGGCGGCGGAGTTGAAACCCCCGGCGCGCCTGCGCCAAAATCGACGCCGCTCGAATTGCACCCGGCGACCGCAAACGCCAGCCCCCCGCCAAGCAACGCTCGCCGCGTGACGTTCAGTCCCGCTTCCGGCTTCTGGGCGGAAAATTTCATCGCCACCTCTCGCCCCAGCCCTGTCGACAGCGGGGCGGTCGTCGCCTTATCAGTTCGCCGGTCGGCGCGCGACCAAGGCGATTGGCCGGCGGCGGACGGAAATTGTGGCATTTTCACCTGCGCTTGGCTATGTCGTCGATAATTCGGCCGGCGGGGCCATCGGTGGGATTTCTGCAAAAATGACCACGATAAAGGCTCCGCTGAGCGAAGGCGCCGGGATCGCCCGATTGAACCGAAGCTTTGTCGTCGGCGGCGCGCCGGTCCCCGCAGCACCGCTGAACGCCGGGCTCTATATCGTGGCGACGCCAATTGGCAACCTCGCCGATGTGACCTTGCGGGCTCTGGCGATCCTGGCCGGCGCCGACGGGATCCTGGCCGAGGACACCCGCGTCTCGCGCACGTTGCTCGCGCGTTACGGGATTGAGACGCCGCTCTCGCCCTATCACGAGCACAACGCTGCCGAGGCGCGCCCGCGCGCGCTGCGACGGATCGCCGATGGGCAAGCGTTGGCGCTCATTTCCGACGCCGGAACGCCGCTCATTTCCGATCCCGGCTATAGGCTGGTCGCGGAAGCGGTCGCCCATGGCTTCGCGGTCACCGCCGCGCCGGGCCCGTCCGCTGCGCTCGCCGCGCTTTGCGTCGCGGCTTTGCCGACCGACCGTTTCTTTTTCGAAGGGTTCCTACCGCCCAAGCGCGCGGCGCGGCGGGAGCGCATCAACGCGCTCGCCGCCGTGCCCGGCACGCTCATCTTCTACGAAGCGCCGGGGCGCCTGGCCGAGACCCTCGCCGACCTCGCGCTCGAGCTCGGGCCGCGGCCCGCCGCGGTCGCGCGCGAACTGACCAAGCTGCATGAGGAGCTGAGGCGCGGCGCGCTCGACGCGCTCGCCGCCGAATACGAGCGACAAGAGGCGCCGCGGGGCGAGATCGTGATCGTCGTCGGCGCGGCGCAGGCGCGGCCGCCGATCGCCGACGACGTGCTCGACCGGGAGATCGCCGAGTTGCTGGCCAACCTCTCGGTCAGGGACGCGGCGGCGGCGGTCGCCGCCAAGCACGGCCTGCCGAGACGGCAGGTCTATGCGCGCGCGCTGGCGCTCGCCGGCGCAGTCCGGTGAGCGGCGCGGGCCCCACTGAGCGGACCAAGCGCCGGCGCGGCGCCCATCTTTTTGGTCTCAAGGCGGAATCGATCGCCGCGCTCATGCTTCGCCTCAAGGGCTATAGGATTCTCGCGCGCCGGTTTGTCGTCTCCGGCGGCGAAATCGACCTCATCGCGCGAAGAGGCAGCTCGATCGCCTTCGTCGAGGTCAAGGCGCGCGCCAGCATGGACGTCGCGGCGATCTCAATCAGCGCGACGAAACGGCGGCGAATCGCGCGCGCGGCGCGGGTCTGGCTGGCGCGGAACCCCTGGGCGGCGGGCCTGACCCTTCGGGGCGACGCCATATTCGTCGCGCCCGGACGCCTTCCCCGTCACGCGCCGTCCGCGTATAGGCTGGAGGTCGACTGATTCCCCCAAAGCGAACCTCGCTTCGACCGGACGCCCATGCCCCTGACCGTCGCCGTGCAGATGGACCCGATCGAGCGCATCCGTATCGCCGGCGATTCGACATTTGCGCTGCTCCTCGAAGCGCAGGCGCGCGGTCACAAGCTGCTGCATTACACGCCCGACCGTCTGCAGCTGAACGGCAAGCGAGTCGAGGCCGTGACCGAACCTCTTAGCGTCAAGGACGTCGAGGGCGATCATGCCCGCCTCGGCAAGGCGAGCCTCACCGACCTCTCGAGCGTCGACGTCGTGCTTCTCCGGCAGGACCCGCCGTTCGATCTCGCCTATATCGCAACGACCCACATTCTCGAGCGCATCCAACCGAAGACGCTGGTCGTCAACGATCCGAGCGGCGTGCGCAATGCGCCGGAGAAGCTGTTCGTGATGGATTTCCCGGAGCTGATGCCGCCGACCCTCATCGCCCGTGACAAAGCGGCGATTGAGGGGTTCCGCGCCCAGCACGGCGAAGTGGTGATGAAGCCGCTCTACGGCTTCGGTGGCGCGGCGGTGTTCAAGGTCGGCGTCCAGGATCCGAATTTCGGCTCGCTGTTCGACCTGTTCAGCGCCACCTTTCGCGAGCCTTGGGTGATCCAGAAGTTCCTGCCGGCGGTGGCGAAAGGAGACAAGCGGATCATCCTGGTCGACGGCGAGGCGAAGGGCGTGATCAATCGCGTGCCGACCGGCGACGACATCCGCTCGAACATGGTGCGCGGTGGCGCGGCGAAGGAAACCGACCTTACCGAAAGGGAACGCGCGATTTGCTCGACGATCGGGCCCGAACTGAGGAAGCGCGGCCTTCTGTTCGTCGGCATCGATGTCATAGACGGCTATCTGACGGAGATCAATGTCACGTCGCCGACCGGAATCCGCGCGGTCAAGCGGCTTGGCGGGCCTGACCTCGCGGTGGCGATCTGGGATACGATCGAGGCCAAGGTTACCAGGAAATAACATGTCTCGTGGCGCCGGCTGGCCTTGCGGCCGCCGGACCGAGGGGGGATATACGTTCGATGTCATACGCCCATTCCCCGGCGCTCGAACGCCGCTCCCGCGCGCCTCGCGCGCCGCCCCCGCCGTCGAAGGGCGTCGAGCGCGCCAAGCTTCTGGAAAAGCTCACCCTTTTGCATGAGCGGCTTTCCGGCGACCCCGCGGCGTCCCGGCGGGCGGCAATCGAGATGCTGCAGGCGGCGCTGGCCTCCGGACGCGACGAAGCGCGCATGGCGCTGGAAGATGGCGGGACGGGCCGTGCTTGCGCGGAGGCGCTGAGCGGGCAAACCGACGACCTTTTGCGCGTCGCGCTCGAAATGTCCGCTCGCTGGCTCGCCCCGGCGCAGCCTGGCCAATCGCTTCCGACCATTGTCGCCGTCGGCGGTTACGGGCGCGGCATGCTCGCGCCCTTTTCGGACATCGACCTCCTGTTCCTCCTGCCCGACAGGCCGCCGCCAGGCGTCGAGAGGGTGGTCGAGTCGCTGCTCTATGTACTGTGGGACCTCAAGCAGAAGGTCGGCCACGCGACGCGCACGATCGATGAATGCCTGAAGCAGGCGCGCGCCGACATGACCATCCGCACCACGCTCATCGAGGCGCGGTTCATCGTCGGCGACAAGGGCCTGTTCGAGACGCTTCAGAAGCGGTTCGACGCCGAGATCGTCGCCAAGACGGCGCCCGAATTCGTCGCCGCGAAGCTCGCGGAACGCGAAGCGCGCGTCAGACGGGCGGGCGCGTCGCGCTATCTGGTCGAGCCCAACGTCAAAGAGGGTAAGGGGGGGTTACGCGACCTCAATACGCTATTCTGGATCTCCAAATACGTCTACCGCGTTCGCAGCGCCCACGAGCTCGTCGCGGCGGGAGTGTTCTCGCCGCGCGAATTTGCGCTCTTCCGCCGCTGCGAGGAGTTCCTCTGGAGCGTGCGTTGCCGGCTGCATTTCCTCGCCGGCCGCGCTGAAGAGCGCCTGAGCTTCGATGTCCAGAGGCCGATCGCCCGCCAGCTCGGCTATTCGACCCGGGCGGGGCTCATCGATGTCGAGCGGTTCATGAAGCACTATTTCCTGATCGCCAAAGACGTCGGCGACCTGACCGCGATCGTCTGCGCCGCTCTCGAGGAGCGCCAGACCAAGCGCACGCCGGCGTTCGGACGTCTTGTCGGACGCCTGCGCCGGCGGACGCGCGCGATCGCCGACGCCGAGGACTTCAAGGTCGACAACGATCGCGTCAACGTCATTAGCGACGACGCCTTCGAGCGCGATCCGGTCAACCTGATCCGGCTGTTCTGGATCGCCGACCGGTCGAATCTGCCGATCCATCCAAACGCGACCCGGCTCGTCACCCAATCCTTGAAGCGCATCGACGCCCGCCTGCGCGAGGATGCGGAAGCCAACCGGCTGTTTCTCGACATCCTCACCTCCCGCAACGCGCCGGAAATCGCACTCCGGCGGATGAACGAGGCTGGGGTGCTCGGCCGATTCATTCCCGATTTCGGCCGCGTCGTCGGCATGATGCAATTCTCGATGTACCACCACTATACGGTCGACGAGCATCTCATTCGCGCCGTCGGCGAGCTTAGCGGGGTCGAAGCCGGGCGGCTGGCGGAAGATCTGCCGCTCGCCACCAAGATCATGCCGCAGATCGCCCATCGCACCGAGCTCTATCTCGCGACCTTCCTGCATGACATCGCCAAGGGACGCGGGGTGGATCACTCGCTTGCCGGGGCCGAGGTCGCGCGCAAGCTCTGCCCGCGGCTCGGCCTTTCGCCCGCCAACTCCGAGCGGGTCGCGTGGCTGATCGAACAGCATCTGGTCATGTCCAACATGGCGCAAGGGCGCGACCTGCTCGACCCGCGGACGGCGGAAGCGCTGTCGGCGATCGTGCAGACGCAAGAGCGCCTCAAGATGCTGCTCGCGCTGACCGTCGCCGACATTCGAGCGGTGGGCCCGGGCGTGTGGAATGGCTGGAAAGGCCAGCTTCTGCGCACGCTCTATTGGGAGACCGAGGTCGTGCTCGGCGGCGGCCATTCGGTCATCGACCGCAAGGGACGGGTCAAAGCGGCGCAGGAGACATTGCGCCGCTCGCTTCCGGGTTGGTCCGATCCGGAATTCGACGCCTACGCCCAGCGTCATTACCCCGCCTACTGGCTGAAGGTTGAGCCGGCGCGGCAGATAGCCCACGCCAAACTGCTGCATGCGATGGCCGCCGAGACCCGCTCGCTGGCGACCGAGGTCACGACTGACGCGTTTCATGGCGTCACCGCGGTCACCGTGGTCGCGCCCGACCACCCGCGGCTCCTGACCGGCATCGCCGGCGCCTGCGCCGCCGCGGGGGGCAACATCGTCGACGCGCAGATTTTCACCACCACCGACGGCCTGGCGCTCGACACCATTTTTGTCTCGCGCGCGTTCGAGCGCGATGAGGACGAGTTGCGCCGCGGCCAGCGCATCGCCGCCAATATCGAGAAGACCCTGCGCGGCGAGGTCCGGCTGTCCGAGATGGCGTCGCCGAGGCAGCCGCGCGATGTGCGGCGCGGCGCCTTCGCGATCGAGCCCGAAGTGACGGTCGACAACAATCTCTCGCGCCGCTACACGGTGGTCGAGGTTTCGGGTCTCGATCGGCCCGGCCTGCTGCGGGATCTGACCGCCACGCTGTCGAGCCTTAATCTCAACATCGGCTCGGCCCATATTGTCACCTTCGGCGAAAAGGCGGTGGATTCTTTCTATATCAGCGATCTGACCGGGCAGAAGATCAACGCGCCGGCCCGGCAGGCGGCGATCAAGCGGCGGCTGCTGGCGGATTTCGGCGCAAATTGACGGGCGTCAAGAGCCGGAGGATTTTCGCTCCTCCCTGCGCTTGATTTTTGGCTCGTCAGCCCTGATATCCATCGCGAATTTTGATGGGGCTTATGAAACCATGAATGATGCCAACGCCGAACGCGGCGCGGAGCCGTCCGCGCAGGAAGGCGATACCGCTCGGGCCGAGAGCGGCGATCGGGAGGCCGCCGCCGTCATCGAGGCGCTGAACGCCGAAAACGGCCAGTTGAAGGACCGCGTGCTCCGCACCCTGGCGGAGATGGAGAATTTGCGCCGGCGCACCGAGCGCGAGGTCTCCGACGCCAAGGCTTACGGGGTGTCGAGCTTCGCCCGCGACATGCTGACCGTGGTCGACAATCTGTCGCGCGCGCTCGAGCATCTGCCGGCGGAGGCCCGCGCGAGCGCCGATCCTGCGATCCGGTCGATGATCGAGGGCGTCGAATTGACCGCGCGCGACCTCGAGGCGGTCCTTGGCCGCCACGGGGTCAAGCGGCTCGATCCCAAGGGCCAGAAATTCGACCCCAATCTTCACCAGGCGATCTTCGAGGCGCCCGACGAGGCGGTTCCCGCCGGCACGGTCTCCCAGGTGGTCCAGAGCGGCTGGACGATCGGCGATCGGGTGCTGCGTCCGGCGATGGTCGGCGTCTCCAAGGGCGGCCCGAAAGCGGCGCCGAGGGAAGCGCCGGCGCCGGGCGGGAAATAGCGGTCAGGCCACCCTGGTCACCCGCCGAAGGGTCAGATTGATCCTCCCGCCCTGGGGGATCAGGGTCGAGGAACCGGCGATGATCCGGTCGACGCCGTGGAAGGCGAGACGGCCCTCGCCGGCAAGAGCCATCGCGTCGCCGGAGGCGAGGCGGAACGAGCGGGTCGGCGCGTTCCGCTCAAGTCCGCCGACCCGGAACAGCGCCGCATCGCCAAGCGAGAGCGAGACGACGGGGGCGGAGAATTCCTCCTCGTCGCGGTCCTGGTGGAGGCCCATGCGCGCGCCCGCAGCGTAAAAATTGATGAGGCAAGCCTCCGGCGCCGGCGCTGCCGGCGCGATCGCGGCGAAGGCTGCGAGGAGACGCGGCGGGATCGCCGGCCAGGGCCGCCCGGTCTCGGGATGGGTCGGCTGATAGCGGTAACCGGTCTCGTCCGAGACCCAGCCGAGCGGACCGCAATTGCTCATCTCAACCGAAAACGGCTTGCCGGTGCGCGGCATGCGCGGGCGAAACAGCGGCGCTTCGCGAATGATCGCCTGGATGTCGTCGCGCAGCGCCTCCTGGGCGGCGCGGTCGAGAAAACCCGGGAAATGGTCGACCCCCGGAGCGACGGCGATGGCGGCGCATGGCATGATTGTCGACCGTTCCCGATTCCCTTCCCTCGCCGCCGGGCGCGGCGTATAGGAGGCCGATTTCATCCCTTATGCATCCCGCGCAATCGCGCGTTCATCGAGGCGATCTATGGCCGGTCATAGTCAGTTCAAGAACATCATGCACAAGAAGGGCAAGCAGGACGCGATCCGCTCCAAGCTCTTCTCCAAGCTCGCGCGCGAAATCACGGTTGCGGCCAAGCTCGGCCTGCCCGATCCGGCGATGAACGCCCGTCTCAGAGCCGCCGTCATCGCCGCCAGGGCGGAGAACATGCCCAAGGACAATATCGAGCGGGCGATCAAGAAAGCGGCCGGGACTGACGGCGAGAACTACGACGAAGTCCGCTACGAGGGCTATGCGCCCGGCGGGGTGGCGGTGATCGTCGAAGCCTTGACTGACA
>Ga0209773_10000714_pt1 | contig 11116 bp, 15 predicted proteins | sample BogFormECP14_OM1_FD_188244 | JGI IMG/M metagenome (GOLD analysis project Ga0209773, IMG submission 188244) | Bog forest soil microbial communities from Calvert Island, British Columbia, Canada - ECP14_OM1 (SPAdes) (version 2) | ecosystem: Environmental > Aquatic > Freshwater > Wetlands > Bog ... | reverse complement strand
CGGCGAGCGTGAACTGCCAGCCGATCAACACCCACAGCACGAGTCCGAGCTCCCACACGAGGTTGGTCGAAGCGAACTGGAAGGCGAGCGCCGTGGCGGCGAGAAACAGAAGACTCGGCGCGATCTGCACCAGACCTGCGCCATCGAGCATCACCGCCCGCGCCGCATCCAGCAAGTGCGTGAGCGGGAAGATGTGCGCCACCCACTGCACCCAGCGCGGCGAGCCCTCGAGCGAAAACCAGATCCCTGACAGCAGCATCATCGGCCAGGTGAGCAGATTCAGGATCCCCCCGACCAGCTCCTCGCTGGACAGGTGCGCAGCGATGGCAAGCCCCATGGCGATCATCGACAGGGCGCCGAGCACCGTCACCAGCAGCAGCAGCAGGATGCTGCCGCTTGAGTGAAAGCCGATAATTGCGCCGACTCCGACATAGAGGACCGTCGTGACGAACACGATGAGGGCGAGGCGGGAGAGCACCTGGGCGCTCAGGAACTCAAAGGCGGTGAGCGGGGTGGCGTTCAGGCGCTTGAGAAAGCCGCTCTTGCGGTAGCGCAGGACTACGTAGCCGACGCCGAACAGGCAGCTGAACATCATGTTCATGCCGAGGATGCCCGGAAACAGCCAGTCGACGTAGCGCAGCGCCGCTCCGGTGACCTTCTGGCGCTGCGCGCCGGGCACCGCCTCGAGCATGGCCGAGAAATCCTCGGAGCCCATCACGGCAGAGCGGTCGCGATCGACTTTGTCGGATCCCACGAGGCCGGCCGCCACATCGACGATGAGATCGGTCTCGGCCGGGTTGTTGACGAGGGGGGCGAAAAGGAAGCGGAAATCGACCTCCGCCACCGCGCCGAAGCCCGCGGCCACCCCTTCGGCCACGCGCTTCATATTGGCCGCGATGAGATCCAGCGCGTACAGGGTGGACTTGGCATCAGCATCATGACCACGCCCCGCGGCGTCATGACCGGTCGTCAGGCACGCAAAGAAGGCGTAGGCGGCGAGATCCTCTGCGAAGTCTGGTGACGCTGGCCGCGTCGGGCGGACGCGCCTTCGGCGCCGTTCTTGCCTGAGCGAACGATATTGGTCGCGCTTTTAGCGCGAATGTAGTGATCGCGAGGAAACTCGCTGGCTGCAGTGGAACGGATCGAAAAATCCGGGACTCGCAAGCCGCAAAGGATTTAAGAAATGTCGCGTATTGGAAAGAAACCGATTCCGTTGCCGCAGGGCGTGAAGTATACCGTCAAGGGCAACACCATCGTCGTAGAAGGCCCGAAGGGCAAGGTTGAGCAGGTGATTCCTTCCGGCATCAAGCTGGAGATGGAAGACGGGCACATCGTTGCGAGCCGCGAGAATGAATCGCAGGCTGCAATTCATGGCCTGACCCGCGCTCTGGTTGCGAATGCTGTTGAGGGTGTAACCAAGGGTTGGTCGAAGGATCTGGACATTGTTGGCATCGGTTACCGCGTCGAGCTGAAGGGCAAGGACACGGTGGTGTTCACGCTTGGCTACTCGCACCCGATCGAGTTTCCGCTGCCTACGGGCATCACGGTCGCGATCGATCCCAAGCAGACCCGCATTACTGTCAGCGGTATCGATCGGCAGAAGGTCGGACAGGTCTCTGCTGATATGCGCTCGCTGCGTAAGCCCGATCCGTACAAGAACAAGGGTGTGCGCTACTCGGACGAGAAGCTGAAGAAGAAGGTTGGCAAGACCGGAGCCAAATAGCTTTTAGCTGCTAGCCTCTAGCTTTTAGCTAGACCGCGCAGCTCACTGATCAGTAAGACTCAGCTAGGAGCTAATGGCTAGAAGCTAATAGCTGCTTTAACACCGAACGGGGCCGCAAGGCGGCTCCGCTGTTAGGAAGGAAGACGAGAAATGATTTCGCAGAGAAACAGAAACGAAATTCGCCAGCGCATCCATGACCGCATCCGCGAGAAGGTTGCTGGCACCGAAGCGCGTCCGCGCCTGAATGTGTATCGCTCACTGAACCACATCTACGCTCAGGTCATTGATGACTCGAAGGGCGTCACCGTGGTTTCCGCGTCGAGCAAGGCGTCCAAGATGAAGACGGGCGGCAACGTTGCGGCGGCGAAAGAAGTGGGCAAGCTGGTGGCTGAGCGCGCGCAGGAAAAGGGCATCAAGAAGGTTGTGTTCGATCGCGGCGGCTATCTCTATCACGGACGCATCAAGGCCCTGGCCGATGCTGCGCGCGAAGCAGGTCTCGAGTTCTAAGTTTTTAGGCGCGGCTTAGAGCCGGGCAGAAGGAAATCAGGAAGCGAATGGCAATACTGAAAAAGAAACTGGATGCCGGACAGTACAACCTGAAGGATCAGGTTGTCGCGATCAACCGCGTGACCAAGGTCGTCAAGGGCGGTAAGAACATGTCCTTTGCCGCGCTGGTTGTTGTGGGCGATCCGGGTGCCGGTGTCGTGGGCTACGGCTCGGGCAAGGCGAAGGAAGTGCCGCAGGCAATCCGCAAGGGTATTGAAGCGGCAAAGAAGAACCTGGTTCGCATCAACCTGACGGAAACAACGATTCCGCACCAGGTACTGGGCCGTTACGGCTCGGGCCATGTGCTGCTGAAGCCGGCTCCGGAAGGTACGGGCGTAATCGCCGGCGGCGCAGTGCGCGCGGTGATGACCTCGGCTGGCGTGCAGAACGTTTTGACCAAGAGCCTGGGCACGGCGAACCCGCACAACGTGATCAAGGCGACGTTTGACGCCCTCGTTCAGTTGCGCGACCGCGCTGAAGTGGCAGCGCTCCGCGGCAAGCAGGTACAGGAGTTATAGTCATGGCAGAAAACCAGACGAAGATCAAAATTCAATACTATCGCTCGTTCATCCAGGCCCCGTTCAAGCATAAGAGAGTCGTCAAGGGCCTCGGCTTTACCCGCCTGAATCAGATTGTCGAGCGTGAGGATACGCCGTCGATTCGTGGCATGGTGAATGCAGTGCCGCATCTTGTTCGGATCGTAGAGTAGCTTTTAGCTACTAGCCTTTAGCTTCTAGCTTGTTTGGGCAACTAGAGGCTACGAATGTTAAGACACCTGGCTGGCGATGATCACAAGCCAGCTAAAAGCTAATAGCTAGAAGCTAATAGCTAAAAACAAAGCGAGTCGGTCAGGGCAAGCCCGACCGGCGTATAGCGAGGACATCATGAATCTTTCCAATCTTAGGGCGCCCAAAAAGGCGAACAGCAACAAGAAGCGTGTCGGCCGTGGTATGGGCTCCGGCATGGGTAAAACCTCGACCCGTGGTCACAAGGGACAGGGTTCCCGCTCGGGTTCGAGCCTGATGCGCGGTTTTGAAGGCGGCCAGATGCCGCTGCATCGCCGTCTGCCGAAGCGCGGCTTCACCAACATTTTCCGCACCGAATACACGGTTCTCAACCTTGACCGTCTGGCTGAGCTCGAAGAGAGCGAACTGACCATCGAGTTCTTCGCGGCCAAGGGCCTGCTCAAGAAGCACGAGGGTCTGCTCAAGGTTCTGGGCAACGGCGAGCTGACCAAGGCGATCACCGTGCATGCGCACAAGTTCTCGAAATCCGCACAGGAGAAGATCGAGAAGGCGGGCGGCAAGGCAATTCTGGTAGCGTAAGGCGAGGGGCCTCGCGAAGAGGCCCGATTGGGAATCTGAATCTTCATGTTTGAAAAGTTCGCCAATATCTTCCGCATTCCTGACCTGCGCAAGCGGGTTCTGTTTACTCTGGCGATGCTCGCCGTGTACCGCCTGGGCGCTCACATTCCGACGCCGGGCGTGAACGCGACAGCGCTTGAGCAGTTCTTCAATGCAAACAGCGGAAGTTCGCTCGGCCTGATCGACCTGTTCAGCGGCGGTAACCTGCGCCGTCTGACGGTTTTTGCGCTGGGCATCATGCCGTATATCACGGCATCGATCATCTTCCAGTTGCTAACGGTGGTCTACGAGCCGCTGGCAAAGCTGCAGAAGGAAGGTGAGCTGGGACGCCGGAAGATTACGCAGTGGACGCGCTATGTGACTGTCGTTCTGGGTGTAGTCCAGTCGATGGCGATTGCGCTGACGCTTTCGCACGGCTCAGGCGGCATGCAGCTGGTACTTAACCCAGGACCGGGTTTCGTCATTATGACGGTGCTGACGCTGACGACCGGAACAGCCTTCATCATGTGGCTCGGTGAACAGATTACCGATCGCGGGGTTGGCAACGGCATGAGCTTGCTGATCTTCGCTGGTATCGTCGTGGGTCTGCCGCGCGCAATTACTGAACTAGTCGAGACGGCGAAGTCGCAGAAGTTCGGCGCATTCACGGTTCCCGCGCTGATTCTCCTGGTCGCAGCCATGATTGCCGTTGTGGCCTTCATCGTGTTTGTTGAACGCAGTGAGCGCCGCATTCCGGTGCAGTATGCCAAGCGCATTGTTGGCCGCAGGTTGATGGGCGGACAATCGACGCACTTGCCTCTGAAGGTCAACTCCGGCGGCGTGATGCCGGTGATCTTCGCGGCTTCGGTTCTGTCGGCTCCGCTGCTGTTTGCACAAGCCGGCTTTGTGCGGAACAGCACTGTGCTGACGCGCATCTTTGACTCGCTGCATGCAGGCGAGCCATGGTACGAGCTGCTCTACATCGTCGCCATTGTCTTCTTCGCATATTTCTACATCTCGATCGTCTTCCGTCCGGATGACATCGCCGATAATATGCGCAAGTACGGCGGCTTTATTCCAGGAATTCGTCCGGGCAAGCGCACCTCGGATTACATCAACGATATTCTGACCCGCATTACGCTGGTCGGCGCACTGTACCTGATCGTGATATCGCTCATTCCGCAGATTCTGATCAGTGGTATCCATTTGAACCACCTCTTTCTGGTGGGGCCGCTCTTTGAGCGCATGCCGCTGTGGGTGACGAACGGTCTTGGTTTCAACTTCTACTTCGGTGGAACGTCGCTGCTGATCGTGGTCGGTGTGGCTATGGATACGGTCAACCAGATCGAATCGCAGCTCATCATGCGGCATTATGAAGGCTTTTCGCCGCGCAGCGGACGCATCCGTGGAAGGCGGGCCTGGTAAGTGGCTGTTGCTGTGATTGAGAAGGGGACCCAGGAGGGGAAGATCATTCGCGTCACACCAGGTCCGATTCTTCTTTTGGGAGCGCCGGGAGTCGGCAAAGGCACGCAGGCCAAGGAAATTGTGGCAGCCTGGGGGATTCCGCAGATCTCCACGGGAGATATTTTGCGGGCCAATGTCTCCGGGGGCACGGAACTGGGTAAAAAAGCCCAGGCCATCATGGACCGGGGCGAATTAGTCTCTGACGATCTGGTTAATGAGATGGTAGCCGACCGCCTGAAGCAGCCGGATACCGCTAACGGATACATTCTGGACGGTTTTCCGCGGACACTGGGTCAGGCTGAATGGCTGGATGCCTATCTGGCAGCGCAATCGGGAAGCCTTCCGGTTATTGCTGTCAGCATCAAAGTAGGGTATACTCAATTACTGCGCCGTATTACCGGCAGGCGCACCTGTCCAGTCTGCAAGAGCAGCTACAACATCTACTTGCAGCCGCCGAAGGTCGATGAGAAGTGTGATCTCGACGGCACACCCTTGGCGCGGCGCTCAGACGACACGGAAGAAGTATTTGAGGAGCGGATGCGGACCTATGAGTCGCTAACGGCTCCGGTCGTGGAGCATTACCGTGCTCTGGGACGGTTTGAAGAAGTGGACGGAGAACAGCCGGTAGACGCAGTTGCAGCCGCAGTGATGGCTGCTGTTCTGCGTTTGAGGGGATGACCGGCTGATGGCGATCATGATTAAAACGCCGCAGGAAGTAGAGAAGATGCGGCGAAGCGGAACGGTAGTTCGCGAGATTCTGGACTATGTGAGCGGCTTTGTGAAGCCGGGCGCGACCACCATGGATCTTGAGAACGTAGCCGCCGCCAAAATGGCCGAAATGGGCGCGACGCCAGCGTTCAAAGGGTATCGCGGATATCCTGCGGTACTGTGCACGTCGGTCAACAGCGAAGTGGTACACGGCATTCCATCGGCGAACCGTGTGTTGCGCGAAGGCGATATCGTTTCGATCGACACCGGCGTGATTATCGATGGGTTTTACGGGGATTCGGCGATCACCGTGCCGGTGGGTGAAAAGATTGCGCCGAAGACGCAGCGCCTTCTGGAAGTCACAAAGGCATCGCTCGAAAGCGGCATCCGCGCTGTGAAGCCGGGTGCATTCTTAGGCGATATCGGCGCTGCGGTGCAGGAAGTGGTGGAAGCCGACGGTTTCAGCGTAGTGCGGGAGTTTGTCGGGCACGGTATCGGTACACGGCTCCATGAAGATCCGCAGGTGCCGAATTATGGCCGCCGTGGACAGGGCTTGAGGCTGCGGGAAGGTATGGTGCTCTGCATCGAGCCGATGGTGAACTCCGGCAAGCCGGGAGTTCAGGTTCTGAGCGACGGCTGGACCGCGGTGACGGAAGACGGAAGTTTGAGCGCGCATTTTGAGCACACGGTAGCGGTAACTGCAGACGGCGCCGTGGTTCTAACGCAGTAATAAGTTTTTGAGGCGAGGCCTGTAGAAGGCAGGCGGAATCGGGATATCTGATTGTCGAAGGAAGACGCGATTGAGGTAATGGCAACGGTCCTTGAGACGTTGCCGAATGCCATGTTCAAGGTAGAGCTTGAGAATAAGCACCAGGTTCTGGCGCACGTCTCAGGCCGCATGCGAAAGAATTTTATTCGCATTCTCCCGGGAGACCGGGTTGCGGTGGAATTAAGCCCGTACGATTTGACGCGCGGGCGCATCGTCTACCGGTACAAATAGCTTTTAGCCGCTAGCTCCTAGCTATTATCTGGGACGGTGGCAAGAATTAACGATTGTGCCTTGCAGAATTGCACAGGCATGGTGAAAAGAAGCTAGAGGCTAGGAGCTAATAGCTAGGAGCTGTAGTTATGAAGGTTCGTGCATCGGTAAAGAAGATTTGTGACAAGTGCAAGATCATTCACCGCCGTGGTGTGGTGCGCGTGATCTGCGAGAACTCGAAGCATAAGCAGCGTCAGGGCTAAGGCCCGGCGTCTGATCCGGACAGGCGAGAATCTGAAAGCGGTGGGGCTAGTTAGCCAGGAAAGGCTTGCGATGAACCCCAAGATTCAAACAAAAAGCCTGTCAGAAACGCTGTTCTGAGAATCGGAATGGCTTAACCGCCCCGGAGTTTCCGGAGCAACTTAGAGAAGGACAAGCATGGCACGTATTGCTGGCGTCGATCTGCCCCGCAACAAGCAGGCACGGATCGCGCTCACTTACATCTTCGGGATCGGCAACCCGCGTGCGCTGCGCATCCTTGGAGCTGCGAACGTTGATCCGTTCAAGAAGGTCCAGGATCTCGGCGAAGACGAGGTAAACCGCATCCGCCAGGTGATCGAGAATGAAGGCGACGTAGAAGGCGATCTTCGCAAAGATGTCTCGATGCACATCAAGCGGCTCATTGACATCCAGTCCTATCGTGGACTGCGTCACCGCCGCGGCCTTCCAACCCGTGGCCAGCGCACGCACACCAATGCGCGCACCCGCAAGGGACCGCGTAAGGGCACGGTAGCGAACAAGAAGAAAGCGACGTCGAAGACCTAATGGCAAAAGCACAGCAGGGCGCTGCCGGAAAGGCCGCCACCAAAAACAAGAAGTTCAAGAAGCGCGAACGCAAGAATGTACCGTACGGTCTGGTCTACATTCAGGCTTCGTTCAACAACACCATCGTGACGATCACCGACGGTCAGGGCAACACGATTTCGTGGAAGAGCTCGGGCTCGCTCGGCTTCCGCGGGTCGCGTAAGGGCACCCCGTTCGCCGCGCAGCAGGCGGCGATCAACGCCGCCAACCAGGCGCGCGATCACGGTCTGCGCTCGGTCGATGTCCGCGTCGCCGGTCCCGGATCGGGCCGCGAATCGGCGGTGCGTGCGTTGGCAGCGGCTGGCATTGAAGTCCGGTCCATCCGCGATGTTACCCCGATTCCGCACAACGGCTGCCGTCCGCCGAAGCGTCGCAGAGTGTAAGGACAGCTTTTAGCTCCTAGCCGTTAGCTTTTAGCTATTTCGTCATGGAGCACGCTGTTTGCGATAAAATAAGGCATGGAGATGCGCGTCATCTTCATGCCTCTAACAAGGCTAGGAGCTAATGGCTAGAAGCTAATAGCTGCCTTTAGGACTGGGATGAAGCGCGCCAGCGTGTAAACCGGTCGGCCCCTGAACTTAGGAGAAGAGAATTGGCACGTTATACCGGACCAGTGTGTCGCCTTTGCCGGCGCGAAGGCACCAAGCTTTTTCTGAAGGGCACCAAGTGCTTTTCAGACAAGTGCGCAATTGAGAAGCGTAATTTCGCCCCCGGCCAGCATGGCCGCGACCGCAAGGCGAAGATTGTAGGCTACGGCCTGCAGCTTCGCGAAAAGCAGAAGGCGAAGCGCATCTATTTCACCCTCGAAGGTCAGTTCCGCGCGTACTACGAGAAGGCTTCGCGCGCGCAGGGCGTTACCGGCCAGCGCCTCATCCAGCAGCTTGAGTGCCGCCTGGACAACGTTGCTTATCGTCTTGGCTTCGCAACCTCGCGCCGTCTGGCTCGCCAGATCGTTCGCCACGGACACGTGGAAGTGAATGGCCGCAAGGTGAACATTCCTTCCTTCCAGGTAAGCGTAGGGGACGAGATTAAGATTCGCCCGAACAGCCAGAAGCTGACGGTACTGGAAACCTCGCGTGAGTTCGCGAGCCACCAGCCGGCTCCGGCATGGCTCTCGGTCGACCATGCGAACCTGTCGGGCAAGGTACTGTCGCTGCCAAAGCGCGAGGATGTGAACCTGCCGGTCAACGAGCAGCTGATTGTCGAACTTTACAGCAAGTAATTTCTTTGGGGTGCCTCACATCGCGAAGAGATGCGGGGCTCACGCCTTAGAGACAAAGGTTTTCGAGCATGGCTCGAAAGATGTACACCGCCAGAAGCGGTGCAATTTATTCACGAGGTAATACAGACGCAGACGCTGCAGAATGCTTCGCGGCCCTGAGTCAGGAGATCAAGTCGATATGCTTTGGAGAGGATTTCAAAAGCCGAAACGGTTGGCGGTCGATACCGACACGCTGACAGAGAAGTATGGGAAGTTCAGCGCTCAGCCCTTTGAGCGCGGCTTCGGAACAACCATTGGCAATGCGCTGCGTCGCACGCTGCTTTCGTCGATCGAAGGCGCGGCTGTGACCGCAGTCAAGATCGAGGGCGTTCTGCACGAGTTCCAGTCGATTACTGGAGTTGTTGAAGACGCAACCGATATCATCCTGAACTTGAAGCAGATTCCCTTCAAGTTGAACGGCGAAGGCCCGAAGGCGCTTTATCTGCGCGCTGAGAAGCCGGGTGTCGTGACCTCGGGCATGATCGAAGCCGATGGCGACGTGGAAATTCTCGACAAGGACATCTACATCGCAACCGTCAGCGAAGGCGGCAAGCTGGACATGGAAATGCGCTTGAAGCGTGGCCGTGGCTACATCTCCGCTGACAAGAACTTTGACTCCGATCTCGGAATTGGTTTCATCCCGGTCGATTCGGTTCACTCGCCCGTTCGCAAGGTGAACTACACGGTCGAAGCTGCTCGTCTTGGTCAGATCACCGACTACGACAAGCTGACGCTCGAAGTCTGGACCAACGGCACGATTGTTCCGGCAGATTCGATCGGCCTCGCGGCGAAGCTGCTCAAGGACCACATGAGCATCTTCATCAACTTCGAGGAAGAGATCGAAGCCGAAGCACAGGCTGAAGAAGGCCGCACGCTGCTGCGGAACGACAACCTCAACCGCTCGGTCGAAGAGCTGGAACTGAGCGTTCGCAGCTACAACTGCCTGAAGAACGCCAATATTCAGACCATCGGCGAGCTGGTGCAGAAGACCGAAGCCGAAATGCTGAAGACGAAGAACTTCGGCCGCAAGTCCTTGAACGAAATTAAGGAAATCCTTGCGCAGATGGGCCTTTCGCTCGGCATGAAGATTGACGAGCACGGCAACGCAGTGCCGGGACCGACGAGCATTCTGCCTTCGGCAACCCTGGCGGCCGCGAGCTATGGCCGGTTCGATGACGAAGACGACGAAGGGCTGGATGAGGCGGATCTTCCGCTGCAGTCTGAACCCGAAAACTTTTAAACAGGGCACAGCGGTCAGGGCACAGGTCTGAAGAATTAAGACTGTGCCCTGAGACCTGATCTCTGAGACCGATTTTTAGATAGAGAGATTTGCCATGCGCCACCGCAATGCAGGATACAAACTTGGACGCAACACCAGCCACCGCCGCGCTCTGCTGCGCAACCTGGTCACGTCCGTTATTCTCGAGGACCGCGTAGAGACGACCGTCGCCAAGGCGAAGGCTGTGCGTCCGCACGTGGAAAAGTTGATCACCCTGGGTAAGAAGGGCGACCTGCATGCGCGGCGTCAGGCGCTTTCTTTCCTCCAAACCCGCGATGCAGTCACGCGGCTTTTTGACACCGTGGCCCCGCGCTACGGCGACCGCAACGGCGGCTATCTGCGCATCGTGCGCCGTGGTTTCCAGCGCGGCGACGGCGCTGAGAAGGCTTTCATCGAACTTCTCGGAGCCGAGGCGGTTCTGGACGAGAAGCGTCAGAAGCGCGCCGATGCTCGCACCAAGAAGCGCGAAGAGCTGCAGAAGGCTATGGCCGAAGAGCAGGCTCAGGCTGGCGAAGGCGGCGAAGAGAAGGCTTAATTCAATTTGATATTGATGCCCGGCTTGTTGCGGGTTGCGGCGCACCTCCTAATGTGAGGTGCGTTTTTATTTTGCCTGGACTTCTACGGCTTCTTTTAACGCTGTGTTTTTTCGATTTGTGCCGGTTACTGTTACATACTGTCCACGCGCGAGATAGTGTACGATCACGTTGGGGTCGGCCCAGTTGAGCGTCCAGCCATCCTCGATGGCGACGACTGTGTATTTGCCGGGAATGACGTTGCGCAACCCAAAGCTTCCGTCCGAGTCGGACTGATCGCGGCGGAAGAGGTCGCGATTGTTGGCGGGATCGTGTGGTACGAGGACGATCATCGTCCCGGGTGCTGGCTTGCCATCTTTTTTCGCGAAGCCTGTGACTTCTAAATCCGGATCGGCATAGACCGTCGCGGCGATCAT
>Ga0209773_10000713_pt1 | contig 11143 bp, 14 predicted proteins | sample BogFormECP14_OM1_FD_188244 | JGI IMG/M metagenome (GOLD analysis project Ga0209773, IMG submission 188244) | Bog forest soil microbial communities from Calvert Island, British Columbia, Canada - ECP14_OM1 (SPAdes) (version 2) | ecosystem: Environmental > Aquatic > Freshwater > Wetlands > Bog ... | reverse complement strand
CATAGGGCGTTCGAAGAACGCCCGTCTTTCGACGGGCTGTGGGGCCACCTTGTGTCCGCAAATTATGAGAGAGTGGGGGAAGGGGCGCGAAACCCCGGCTCGCGCCTGACCGCCCGTCGGGGAAGCGCCAACCCAAGTTACGATTTTTCTATCCCCAACTCGACGAGTCATAATAACGTCCTCCGGTCCGAGGCCCGTCGCCGGCGCCAAGCTTGCACGGCGAGCCCCGGGTTCAGGAGGGGAACGAAATGAGCGCCGCTCACGAACAAGGTTCGACGCCTACCGGCGTCACGACGATAACCCAACACGAGGCCACTCAGGTGGCGCGCGCGAACGCGACGGGGTTGCCGCCCGTCGTCTTCGTTCATGGCCTGTGGCTGTTGCCGAGCAGTTGGGATCGCTGGGCGAAGGTGTTCGAAGCCGCGGGTTTCACCGCGCTCACGCCCGGTTGGCCCGACGACCCCGACAGCGTCGAGGAGGGGAACGTTCATCCCGCCGTTTTTGCCCACAAGAGCATCGGGCAGGTCGCGGACCACTTCGACGAGGTCATTCGCGGACTGACCAGGAAGCCGGCTATCATTGGTCATTCCTTCGGCGGACTGCTCGCACAGATCCTCGCGGGACGCGGATTGGCTGCGGCGACCGTGGGGATCGACCCGGCGCCGTTCCGGGGCGTGCTGCCGCTGCCCTTCTCGGCCCTCAAATCCGCCTGGCCGGTGCTCGGCAACCCCGCCAACCGCAATCGCGCGATCCCGCTCACTTTCGATCAGTTTCGTTACGGTTTCGCCAATGCGGTGAGGGAGCATGAGGCGCAGGAGCTGTATGACCTGTTCGCCGTGCCGGCTTCCGGCAAGCCGCTTTTCCAGGCGGCGGCCGCCAATCTCAATCCCTGGACGGAGGCGAAGGTCGATACGGAAAACCCGGATCGGGGACCGCTGCTGATCCTATCGGGCGAGAAGGACCATACGGTCCCCTGGGCGATCGCGAACGCGTCCTTCAAGCTCCAGCAGCACAATCCCGGCGTGACCGAAATCATCGAAATGCCCAATCGCGGGCACTCACTGACTATTGACCACGGGTGGCGAGAGGTCGCGGACACGGCGCTCGCCTTCGTCAAGCGATTCATCTGAGATTCCCCTCCCCGCCGCTTGCGGGGAGGGGGTAGGGGAAGCCTGGGTCCGTCTTGTCGTCGGGCAGTCCCCGGAGGCCCGGGAGCGCGGACAGGCGACGCCACGGCCGCACTACTGCCCCGCCCCCGACGGGCGGGCGAGCGCGATCAGGCCTTCCAGGACCGAATAGTCCTGGTAGCCGCAACGCGCGAGCGGTCTGGCGCCGGCGGTGTCGAAGCGGCCGTTCTTGATGTAGGCTTCGTCAATGTGGAAGGCGACCACTTCGCCGATGACGAGATAACTCTCGAGCGTCTCGCCCCTGTGGCTCTTGAGTCTCACGACCTCGCTCAGCTTGCACTCCATCGAGGCATGCGCCTCGGCGACGCGCGGCGCCTTGACGAGCCGGCACGGCGCCATCGTCAGCCCTGCATGTTCGAATTCGTTCTGGCCCCGCGGCAGCGGCGCCGAGGTTTCGCTCATGGGGCGCATCAGATCGAAGCTGGCGAGATTGGCGACGAATTCGCCGCTCTCGACGGCGAAGGTCGCCGAGTCCTTGTAGCCCTCGCTGGAAAAGCCGACGAGCGGGGGGACCGACGAGAACGCGTTGAAGAAACTGTAAGGGGCCAGATTGATCCGGCCGTCCTGCGCCCGCGTGGAAATCCAGCCGATCGGACGTGGCGCGACGATCGCCTTGAAGGGATCGTGCGGCAGCACGTTTCTGTCGCGCGCGCGGGTCTCGTAGAACATTCGCCTCTCCCTCAGGCCGGAAATCTCGCGACGACATCGGCGAGCGCCGGCCGAGGGCGATCCTCCGGCGCGAACTTCGGCCGTCCGACATGCACGAACCCGACGATTCGCTCGTGCTCGGCAAGACCGATCGCCGCCCGGAATCGCGCATCATAGGCGCACCATTCGGTGAGCCAGGTCGAGGCGTAGCCGAGCGCATTGACCGCGATGACCAATTCCATGCAGGCCGCGCCGGCCGACAGCACCTGCTCCCATTCCGGGATTTTGACGTGCGGGGCGGCGCGCGAGATCACGCCGATAACGAGCGGGGAGCGCGAAAATCGCCCGAGCTCGATCTGGCGGCTCGCCTCGTCGAGCAGAGGATCGTCCGCGAGCTTGATTTCGAGCGCGAGGCGGCCGGCTCGCTCTCGCGCCGCGCCCTCGAACACCAGGAAGCGCCAGGGTGCCAGCTTGCCGTGATCGGGCGCCCGCGAAGCGATCCTGAGCGCGGTGTCGAGTTCCCGCTCGGTCGGCCCGGGGCCGGTCAAGTTCACTGGGGCGACAGAGCGGCGACGCTGGAGCAACGCGATCGTCGGCTCGGATATCTCGTTCATGACGTCCCTTTTCACGATGCGGCCCAACGGCTCGAGCGCGCTTCCTGACCCGATTTGTCGCCCCTGTAAACCGCCTTCCCTCCACCCGTCAGGCGCTCGAGGGGATTTGCGCGGCGTTGGAGGTCTTGACGGGCCGGCGCGATTTCGGCAAGGCGCTCCAATGGTCAGATGCTCCGTCTTCCTCGCCCTCGCTTTGTTCGCCTGGATCGCTTCCTCGGCGGGCGCGGAGGCGGAGGGCGCCGCCGATCCCGGCATGGCGACCCTCCGATTGACGGCGGCGCTGGGGGCCGGCGCCCCGCTCGACGGGGGCTTGCATTGGCGCATCTTCTCCGCGCACGCCGATGCCGACGGCGCCCATGCGCTGGTCGCCGAGTCGAGCCTCGCGCAACCGACCCTGAAGCTGCCCGCGGGCGATTACGTTCTGCACGTCGCGTTCGGTCTGGCCAGCGCGACCCGGAGCGTTTCACTAGCCGCCGAGGCCCATTCCGAGCAGCTCTCGCTCGCCGCCGGCGCCCTCAGGATCCACGGCACGCTCGGCGATACGCCGATCGATCCCTCGAAGCTGGCGCTCGACATCTACGTGCCCGAGCGCAACAACTCGCAAGCCAAGCTCGTCTGGGCCAAGGCGCGCGTGGGCGAGGTGATCGGCGTGCCCGAGGGGACTTACCACATCGCCTCCACTTATCTCGACAGCGTGGGCGTCGGCTCGGTGGGCGTCGGGAAGCCGGGCGGCGGGGCGCCCGGCGCGCCCGTGGAAACCAATTCGATCGTCTCCGGCGACGTCAGGGTCGCCCCGGGCAAGATCGTCGACGTCACGCTTCGCCATCGTTTTGCGACGCTGACGATAAAGCTCGTCAACACTCCCGGCGCGGAAGCGCTCGCCAACACGACCTTCACGGTGCTGACGCCGGGCGGCGACATCATTCGCGAACTGATCGGGGCATTTCCCTCCCTCGTGCTGGCCGAGGGCGAATACGTCGTCATCGCCCGCCACGACTCCAAAACCTTTCAGGCGACCTTCCAAGTGCAATCGGGTATGGACCGCGACGTGGAAGTCATCGCACAAGAGAGCGCCAATCAGGGGCAATGACTCGATGCAAATCTTTTTCGTCCAGATCAAATGCGCGCTCGGCCGCACCTACGAAGCGGCCAGCGCCCTGGCCGAGGCCGAAATCGCATCGGAGATTTATTCGATCGCCGGCGATTTCGACATTCTCGCCAAATTTTACGTCGAGAGCGAAGTCGACATCGGGCATTTCGTCGGCCAGAAGGTTCAGGTGATCCCGGGAATCGTCGATACCCGCACCCTGATCGCCTTTCGCGCGTTCTGACGCATCGCCTTTTCCCGCAAAGCCAGGATTTCCGATGCGCTTCGCCGCCTCCATCGCTCTGCTCGTTTTCGCCGGCGCCGCGGACGCAGCCGAGCAACCCTTCCTGTTCGACGTATTGCGGCTGCGCCCTTACCGGGCGTCCTGGGAAAAGTTGATGAAGTTGGTGCAGCCGACTCCCGACTGGCTGATGCATTTCGACAGGAATTTCGATGGCGAGTCTGGCGAGATGATCGGGATCACGATCGACTCGAAGCCCTACCAGCTTTCCTTCGTCTGCAAACCGGCGGACTGCGCGGGCCACAAGTTCGAGGTGATGTTCGACGCCGGCGCCGAGCACGCTTATGGCGCGCTCGGCGACAAGGACACCCCGCCCGCGTTCTACGGCGCCCCCGGCCCCGCCCTGCAAGCCGCGCTCGCCAAGGCGCTCACGAAGTAGGCGAGGAAGAAGAGGGCGGGTACCTCCTCGAGGGGGAGCCGCTATTCCGGCAGCCCGATATTGGGAATGCGTTCCGGGAGATGTTCGCCGGCTCGCATCGCTCTGTGCAGCGCGTCGAAATCAGCCCCGGATCGATGCGCCTCGAAGACCTTCGCCGGGTCGAAGAAAGTACCGATCGGATTCGCCGCGAAATCCGCGGAGTTTTCCATCCATTCGCGCGAACGCTTCCAATCGCCGAAACAATCGCACTGCAGCTCGACATAATTAGCTTCGGGATCGCGGTAATATAGGGAGACGGTCATCCCGTGGTCGAGGCAAAACGACGGCGATACGCCCTCGTCCGCGAGCCGCTTGTAGGACGACATCAGATCATCGAAGCTTCCATATTCGAACGCGAGATGATGCAGGCCATTGTGACCGACCTTTTGCGGGTCGTCGCTCAAGCCGGGCACGGCGAGGAAGGCGACGCGATGGTTCGCAGCGTCATTCGACGTCCAGGCGGCATGCTCGTTTCGAAACGTCACACGGGCGCCGACAACCTGGCCATACCAGGCGAGCATTTCATCGAGATGGCTCGTCCTCATCGTGGCGTGGTGCAATGCGGGTTTGATGACGTTCATGTTTTCCTCCTCCGATGTAGACGCCACCGCGTGGGTTCCGCTCGATCGGCGCTCGGAAAACGAGGCGCTCTGCCGCTGGCTTCCCCTATCTTTGACGCAGCGCCGGCCACGAGGCAATCGCCTTTCATGATCGCCGAGGAGGGCATCCCCTCGTATCGAAGCACAGCACCGGTCCGCTCCATCGCTCGCCGTCGCCCGCGAATTCCTCGGCGTCTCTGCCGATCGAAGCGCGGACGGTCTTTCGCCAGAAGGGGAGGGCGGGCCGATTGTACGAGGCCACGGGCACCTCCCACCGGCCCGGAAACCGCTCGAATATGAGCTTCCCCGCTCGCATTCCTACCCGAGCTCGACGATATTTTCGCAGGACGAAGAACTCCGCCACGGCCCGGTCCAGCGGCCGGTCGAGCGCGGACCACGGGCTTACGAGCGCAAATCCAGCCAGACGCCGGTCGGCTCGAATCAGGAGCGGAAACCATCCTTCTTCTCGCCAACAAACGTCCAACGCGCCATGGGCGAACCTGCCGTCGGCCGCGACTTCGCCGTGAAGAGTTCCGATCTCGGCGAATTCCGAGAAGTCATGCATATAGAGCTGCATCAGATTCTCGATAGTCGCACGCTCGTCGATCGCCGCGGCGTCGAGCTCCACGTCCGCCACCGCACCCGAGTTCATCGATCCCCCCGTTGTCGCGCCGTCGGTAGAAGTCTCACGGGGGCCACCCGCTAGCGCGGTCGACATAAGCCACCGTCTCGCCCGCGGGATCCTCGAGTTGATAGGCGCCGTGCACGCCCGTCCCGATGTAGGCCGGCCCGATCGGGACTTTGCCGCGCGCGGGTATGTCAAGCATGTAGGCCGGCAGCGCAAGGCCTGAGAGCCGCCGGCGCAATTCGCGCATCAGCGACTGGCCCTCGACGATCGAGGTGCGCAGGTGCGCGGTGCCGGGGGCGAGATCGGCATGGTGCAGATAGTAGGGTTTCACCCGCATCTCGACGAAGGCGCGCATCAGCGCCTCCAGCGTGGCGGCGTCGTCGTTGACGCCGCGCAGCAGCACGCTCTGGCTGACCATCGCGACCCCATGCTCGATCAACCGCCGACACGCCGCGCGCGCTTCCGCTGTCAACTCGCGGGGATGATTCGCGTGCAGCGCGACGTAGACAGTCTTTCCATGGCCCTCGGTCAGCGCCCGCGCGAGCGCCGGGCCGACGCGCTCGGGCGCGGCGACGGGCATCCGCGTATGCCAGCGCAGCACTTTGACGTGGGGGATCGCCGCGAGCTCCCGGGTGACCTTCGCGAGCCGGCGCGGCGAAAGCGCCAGCGGATCGCCTCCGGTCAGCACGACCTCCCAGATTTCAGGACGGGCGGCGATATAGTCGAGCGCGCGGGCGAACCCGGCCTCGTCGAGCCCGGTCGTCCCGGGACCAACCGTTTCGCGCCGAAAGCAGAAACGGCAATAGACCGCGCAGACCGAGACGAGCTTCAACAGCACGCGATCGCGATAGCGGTGCACCAGGCCGGGTAGGGCGGTCTTCGGCGCGTCGCCGATGGGATCGTCGAGTTCGGCCGGCCCGCGATCGAGTTCACGGGAATCGGGCAGGAATTGCCGCGCGATCGGGTCCGCCGGATCGTTCGGGTCGATCAGCGCGGCCAGGGCCGGCGGCACAGCGAGCGCGTAGCGCTCGGCCACGGCCTCTAACGCGCGCTCGCGGGAAGGCGCGGAGAGGCCGGCCGCGATCAGGTCCGCGGGGGTCGTCAGGGTTCGCGATCGGGGCAGGGTGGTCGCCATGGGAATTCCTCAGCTCAGCGCCCGCCATTGCGAGGAGCGTAGCGACGAAGCTCCGCTCGCAATGACGACGTTTCGTGGCGTTCTATCACGGCGCTCTCGGCATCGAGCGACGAATCGAAACGCGCTTCCGATAGGGACTCCCATTTCGCCTGTCTCTGCGCTATATTGCGGGCTTGGAGGCGGCCATGGCGATCGAGCGCAAACGGCCTCTCGACCTCGTCGAGCGTGTGGCGCAGCGACGCGCGTTGCGTACCAACCAGGAGCCGCCGGCTCAGCCCTGGCGACGCGAGATCTTTTGCCTGCCGCGTCTCGAGGCGCGCCAGAAAGCCCGCGAGTGGTTCGAGCGCTATCCCAAGGCCGCCTATATGACTGAGATCGAGTTCTGGCGCGAACTCGAAGACGACCACATCGAATTCGTGATGCGGCGGCTGCCGACGGCGGATTGAGGCGGCGCCGGGTTTAGCAGCCGGAATCGTAGGGCTCTCGAATTCGGCTAGATTGCGTTTTCCACTCGAGCTGGCCTCGGCGGGTTACGAATTCTCCTCTCGCTCGAGGTCCATGGGGGGATCAGGTGGAAGGTTCCGCGCCCCTATCGACGCCCGTCGGTTCCCGACCCGACAGAGCCGGCTCATCACCAAGTGTAGAGGAGGCGGCGAGCGGCGCCGCCTCTCATCACAGGAGCCCTCAACTCGAACTCGTGCTGAAACACGCCGAGCATTTGCTAAACTACGCGGTCGAGGCCGGGATCGAACTGGACGCCGACATCGCCCAACGGATCATCGCAGCCCGGGGTCTCGGGCCCGCGGTCTGGGACGGTCCGGACGCAGGCGCGCTGACTGCTGCGATCACCAAGTTGGCTGCGAAACTTCAACCCGTTACCGCCGAAACCCTGCGGGCGTGCCGTGAGGACGCGCCCGGCGCCATTCGGGGTTACAAACGAGTGGTCTACGCGCTGGCAGCCATCATCATCCCGCTATCCGTATACTCTTTCATTTGCACCGCGATTTCGAATTCGATCACCGCCGACCTGAGTACGGCAAACAATCTCGTGACGACGCTACATACGCAACTCGATTCGACGACGACGATCCCCGCGGACCAGATTGCGCCACCCGGAAGCCTGTCGGAAGCGCAGCAGTTCGCCGCCCTGATGCGCGCGATTTACAGCCGGGCGCAGCAGCTCAACTGGCTCGTTCCCTACAAGCGCTGGGACCCCTTCCGTTCTTCGTCCGACGCGGCGGCCCCGGGCGCCAAGTCAGAGCCGGTTTCCCCTCCGCCGTCCGCGGCCCCCGCTCCGGCTCCCCCGGACCACGCGATGGGGCCCTATGCCCGGATGCAGCTGCCTCCCAATCTGAGGAATCGGACCGGGGAGCTGCAGGCCGAGGTGGATAACCTGACCAAGGTCTATCAGGATGTGCGCCTTTATGCGACCAATATCCAGGACGACATATCTGTAGTCTTGGGCGCCTTGTCCGCCTGCATTCTGCCAGTGCTCTACGCCCTGCTCGGCGCCTGTGCCTATGTGCTCCGCACTTTTACCGAGCAGACCGAAAGACGGACCTTCAAGCCATCCTACGCCACGCCGGCGCGCTTCATAATCGCCGCGATCGGGGGCGAGGTCGTCGGCTTGTTCAGCAATTTCGGCCAGGGCGCCTCGTTGTCGCCGCTCGCCTTGGCGTTTCTGGTGGGCTATGCGACGGACATTTTCTTTTCGTTTCTGGAAGGATCGATACCGAAAGTGGGCGGTGGGAAGACGTGAGGCGGAATTACTGCCGGCGGCGGGTTTGTGCGGTGAATTGTAGGCGCGATCGGCGCCGGCGCGCCCCGAGCTCCGGGCGGAGCCGCGCCGGTAACGGAAGCAGCGGAATTATGGCGGTCCTCCCAAGCTTTTTGGCAAGCCTTTCCAAATCTAGGCTGTTTCTGTCCAAGGATTTCCAAAGATTCCTTTGGCGGTTTTGTGGGATTTCAACGGGTTACAAGGGAAAAAAATCCAAAGTGTCTGCTTCCAAATTTTTTCGGCGCAGCGGCCTCGTTGTGGACGCACTTTCGGCGCCGTAGCACCGCATTCCACCGCTCGCGCCGCCAGGCGTCGAGCGCACTCAGCCCAGGATCGAGAGCGTCTAGGGAGCACGGTGGCGGAGGGCGGGTTCATCGTGAAGCATCAGTACCGTTCGAGAGGATTTTGAACCTAGCATGAGTTCCGCTTACTGAAAAGCAAAAGTCCATCTTTCTGACAAACACAAGTCACGCTACCGGGTTTCGGGGCTCGACAGCTCGGAAAGCGTAAGATGAGCGAAGGCCCCACGGCCCTGAGACGGGCGAAGGAGGTACGACAGCCGGAAATATATCCCTGTCGCGGGTCCTTGCGCGAATGGCGCAAGGACCCGGAATATGTTTCGGCCTATGACGCGCTGGAAGACGCGATCGCCGTCGCCTCGACACTCATCAAGGTGAACGGCGATGCCGACATGACGCGGGAAGAGGTCGCCAAGGCGATGGGAACGACGCAGGCCGTGCTCGCCCGGCTGGAGAGCGGCGAGACCATGCCTTCGACCCGCACACCGAGCGCCTCGCCAAGGCGACCCGTACCAGATTGCGGATTCGGTTTGAGCCGAATTAAGCCGCACGAGTCCGCGTAAACCGGCCGATCACCGCATGAAAACGAGCCGCTCACGATCCCGCCGGCGGCGAAAGCGTCGAAAATACCGTCCAACCTGGAGCTCTCGGGGTTCCGAGGCCACTTTGGCGCCTAAGTTAGGCAACGAAAAAACTCTTATTTTTCAACGGCCAATTTTCGTCGCGAAAATCTTGATTTCTGCGCGCTGTGACAAACGGCTTTTGAGAGGCGGTAATCGAGAATGAGTTTTGAGATCGCTTTTCGTGGCCAGATTGCAGTGTCTGCGCGTGACGGCACAATGCCCCAAAAAGGGTGTCACCTGCACCAATAGGCAGTTTTGGCGCGACCGTTCCTGTGCGAAGATAGCATAACTTGGGGCAGGCCTCGCGAGCGGGTTATCGCCGCGCGATGGCACGCGAAGGAGAACGAACACATGGTCGCAGGACAGAGTCTCATCGCTCGCTTCGCTGTTCCCACCCTGCTTGCCGCGACGCTCGGTGTCAGCGGCGGAGTTGGCGATGCTATGGCGCAGCAGCCTGACGCGACAAATCCGCCGGGCACAGCCTCGGCGTCGCATCGGTTCCCAATCTCCGCGACCTTGGTGGCTATAAAACGCGCGAAGGATCAGTTGTGCGCTATGGGATCGCTTACCGCTCCGATCAGTTGAACCCCGTCAGCTCGGACGACATGGCAAAGATCGCGGCGCTCGGTCTGAGGAACGATTTTGATTTGCGCACGGCGGATGAGCGTAGCGAGCGTCCCGACCAGCTTCCTCCGGGCGTGAATAACGTCTGGCTGAACGTGCTAGCGGACGTCAACGGAACTAACGCCGCCGCGCTCCAGAAACTTATTACCAAGCCTAAAGAAGCCAACGAAGTCCTCGGCGGTGGCAAAGCAGAGGCGCTCTTCATCAATGTATATAGGGATTTCATCACCTTGCCGAGCGCGAAACAGTCTTACCGTGAGTTATTCATCGATCTCGGCTCTTCGACTGACGTGCCCGCGCTGTTCCACTGCACTACGGGCAAAGACGGCACCGGCTGGGCGGCGGCAGCTTTGCTAACGCTGCTCGGCGTGCCGGAACAGACAGTCTATGACGACTTTCTTCGCAGCAACGGATACATCCTTCCTGCTTACCAGAAATTTATAGATAAGTTCGTTGTGGCAGGTGGTGAGCCGTCGATTCCGCAGGATCTACTTGGTGTTAAGGCCGCATACCTCAAAGCGTCGTTCGACGAGATGCAAACCAAATACGGCACGATCGAAACGTATTTCGCCGATGGGCTCGGCATCCACGAAGCGGGGCAATAGCGGTTGCGCGATCGTTTTCTAACTGAGGAGTGAGGCTCGATGGGCAGAGTTGAGAGCCGCCTCGGCGTCTCTCAAAACCCCTCGATTTTCCGGCTCGAAATCGATGTGCAGAATTCTTGATTTCTGCTCCTGACGACTCGGGTGATGAACGGCTTGCTCGCCGACCCGCTACGGCTATCGTTAGCCCCGTGCGACCGTGGGAGGGAGCGCCGCGATGGGCAAACGGGAAGTCAGTTTTGAGGTGACCCGATGGAGCGAACCAGAATTGCCGCCTTGCCTCGACATGCTCGTGTCGGAAAGCCGTGCGTTCCGGCCACGCTTGGGCCTCCGAATTCCAAGCGACCTGGATGTCTCGACCTTTCACAGACGAAGGCGAAGCTTTGCTTCTGGCGTCGGAGGGAAATCGCCTTTTGGCGATGGCGGCGATCACTGCCGACCCGTTTGTGGATGATCCGACCACTGGCCGACTTCGTTTCATTTATGTTCGGCAAACCGCCCGCCGACGAGGCATCGCCGATCGAATGGTCGGGGACTGCTTGGCGCTCGCCAGGGGGCGCTGGCGGACGCTTCGCCTTCATACCGATAATGCCTTCGCGGC
>Ga0209773_10000712_pt1 | contig 11155 bp, 11 predicted proteins | sample BogFormECP14_OM1_FD_188244 | JGI IMG/M metagenome (GOLD analysis project Ga0209773, IMG submission 188244) | Bog forest soil microbial communities from Calvert Island, British Columbia, Canada - ECP14_OM1 (SPAdes) (version 2) | ecosystem: Environmental > Aquatic > Freshwater > Wetlands > Bog ... | reverse complement strand
GGGTGGACGGTGGATTGGGGCGGCGAGCCGGGATACGTTTAGCAGTCGAACTGCACCAATCCAGCCAAAAGACGGCTTGAATGGGCCACCCGCGATCGAAGCCTCTGGTTGGCCGGGTGTACAATCCTGGGAATTTCTTGAGCCTGAGGAAAGTCTGGGGGGCAATGGAGTTCCGGTTCGAGATCGACCCAGGGGACAAAATCCTGCTGCTGCGGGTTGAGGGGCGGCTTACGGATGAATTGCTGGCGGAGATTTACCAGCAGGTTCGGACGCATACGCGCGCGATCGATATTCGGGCCGGGATTATCGACTTCTCATCTGTTAAGGATTGGGCCGTATCCTCTGCATTTTTGCGGGAGCTGGCGAAGCAGGAACCGGCGATGGCGGATGCGACCCGGCGGCGTCGGATCCTCGTCGCACCGGCTGCGGTGGGATTCGGTCTAGCGCGCATGTTCCAGATGCTGGGAGAATCTACGCGGCCTTCGCTTGACGTGGTGCGCACGCTAGAAGAGGCGCTGGCGGCGCTGGACGCGCAATCTGCGAAGTTTGAACCTTTCGAGTGAACTCTGTCGCGGCGGTTCGAATCAGGGGCTAAAGCCCTTGTTGATCGCGATGCTTTTCGCGGCCCATTCGGCTTCGCTCAGGGCAGGCCGCTGAAGCGCCGCTCTTCCACGGCGCTGCACGGGTCCGAAGTACTACCCTTAAGTTTCAAGCCGGGCCTGCTGTTGAATCTCTAGCGAGCGGTGGCGGCGGATGGCGTGGGCGGGAGCACGCGAAAGCCGGCGGCGTCGAAGACGTAGGTTTTTACTTCGCCTTCGTTGCCCTGGGCGGGGATTTCCTTGCCATTCAGTTCAAAGCTGATGCCTGCGGCGTTTCCCGTCTTGACTACGACTTGCCCACTGGCGCGAACCGAAGTGTGTGCGGGTGCGATCAGGGTTTCGTGGGCTACGGGTTTGCCGTCGGCTGTGATCGAGACCCAGCTGGTTTCGTCGGCGCGGATTAGCACGCTGAAGGTGTTGGTCGAGGCGGCTGGAGCGGCGGAGGCGGTCGCCTTCTCGGCCGTGGAATTGGCGGGGGATGGGTTTGCGGGAGGCGTGGTCGCGGCGTTGGCGGCGGAGTCCGTCGAGGTTGTTGCGGACGGAGGTTTAGCGGACGACGTGATTCCTGTAAGCGGCGTTTTTGCCTTCAGCGGAGTTGCGGCGCGCGGCGGCTGGCTTGGGCGTGGCGGCGGGGCGCTGACTGGAGCGGCGGCCGGAGCTTGATTGGAAGCGAGTGCGGGCGCGGGCTCGCGGTGACGGCGAGAATTCCAGAGCGCGAGGGTGAGGGTCACGAGCAGCAGTCCGACTGCAAGTTTGCCCCACGGAATTTCGGCGGCAGGATCGTGGTTGGGATTACTGTCAGCGGAGCGTTCGGGGTCACCTGCCGGATATTTTTGGCGGGAACGCGCCGCGGGCGCGTGGGCTGCGGCAGAGGTTGCGGAATCCAGCGATGAGGAGAGATCTTGATGGCGAGGAGCTTCTTTGCGCCCAGCCTCATTGCGGCGATCTCGATCTTCGTTACGACGAAACTGCTTGCGCCGATCTTCGGTGAGAAGCTGGCCGGTGTTGTTGCCTGGGTCTCCGTGGCCAGGATGGTCGTGGTCAAGACGATCGTGGTCAGGACGATCGCGGCCGTCGGGTGAGCCGGAGTGTGTCTGGATTTGATTCTCGCGCGACTGATTCTCGCGCAACTGACTCTCGCGGACGGCGGCCAGGTAGTCGGCTATGGCTTCTTCTTCGTTGAGCCCGACCTGGCGGGCGTAGGCGCGCACAAATCCTTTGTTGAAGACGCCGCCGGGGAGCTGGTCGAAGTGCTCGTCCTCAAGGGCGCGCAGCATGCGAGTGCTGATTTTGGTGGTGTCGGAGATGGCATCGAGCCCGATGCCTTGCTGCTCGCGCTGCTTGCGAAGTTTTTCTCCGAATGCACCCAAGGCCGGCTCCGGCAGACGGGTTAGAATTCCGTCCGCATCGAGATGGAATAATCATAGGCGAAGGCGGGGGCGGACGCTAGAAGAGGATGGGTGACGGGGGTTACCGTGGGGGAAGGTACCTCGGGGGGCTAAAGCCCGCGTTTTTCTGTTCGACCTGTCGCGGCGCTGAAGCGCCGCTCTTCCACGGCGGAGCAAGGGTTCCTACTTGTGTCTTGCGAAGTCAAAATCAAGGTTAAAAGCAGCGGATTTACTGAGGTTTCTTTTCCAGCGTAATGGTGAGGTCGGCCTTGCAGGTTTTGGCGGAGTCGACGAAGGCTGAGCCTCCCCGGTCGCCTTCGGAGGCGCGGAAGAATAGGCCTTGCTTGGTGCGGTCGGGCAGTCCGGTGAAGCGGGCCTGGCCGCTGGCGCTGGTGCCGATTTGCAGGTCGAGCTTGCGGAGGTACATGAATCCGTAGGCGATGTGGACGGTGATGTTGGCGGCGTAGATGGGCGCGCCGGCGTTATCGATGACCTTGAAGTCGGCGGAACAGGGGCCGATGGCGCCATCGATCACGGGAACGGTTTTGGAGTCGGTGGGGGCGGTGTTCTGGGCTGCGGCGGACAGGGCCGGGAGGAGGAGAATGCAGAGCGCGATCGAAAAGCGAGTGAGTGTTTGCATCGTACTGCTAAGAGTACGCCGGTCTCGCTAGATGGGATAGAGTCAGCTGAGCCAAGCGTGCAAACTTCTGGACGGACGTGTGGAGGCGGACGCCTCGCTGCGCTTGGCTGGATCCTTCGGCTTCCCCTCGGCTTCGCTCGGGCTTCGGCAAAACAGGGCAGGCTCTCGATGCGGCCGTCCCTACATTGGTCCGAGGTGGGGGTCCCATACCTCGGGCGGTAACTGGCTAAATCGAGGGCGGCATTGGCTTTAGGGGTTCCTGTTACCAACGTTCATTGCCCCAGCGGCGGTGCGCTCCTATAATTTTTGGAACTGTCACTCCGTCCAGCTCAAGATCAGGGAACTTTAGATCAGGAAATCAGGATCAGAGAATCAGGCATGCCCGAGGCCACCGGCACACAATTGACGCGCCATAGCCAGGAGATGACCATCTTCCACGACGTGGCGAAGGCGCTTACGTCGTCGCTGGATCTCGACTCAATTCTGCAGACCATCATGGAGAAGATGGCGGAGTACTTCCGTCCCGACACCTGGTCGCTGCTGATGGTGGACGAGCAGCACAATGAACTTTACTTTGCGATTGCGGTGGGCGATGCCGCCGAAGCGCTCAAGAATGTTCGGCTGAAGGTGGGCGAAGGCATTGCCGGCTGGGTGGCGAAGCACGGAGAACAGGTGGTATCAGCCGACGTGGAAAATGATCCGCGGTTTGCTAAACGGGTCGATGAGACTACGCAGTGGGAGACACACTCGGTGATCTGCGTGCCGCTGCGGTCGCGGCTGCGGGTGCTGGGCGTGATCCAGCTGGTGAATGTGGATATGGCGCAGTTCAACGAGCCGGAAGTTTTCTTTCTGCAGGCGCTTTGCGACTATGCCGCCATCGCGATTGAGAATGCGCGCTGGGTGGAGAAGATCCAGGAACTGACGATCACCGACGACTGCACCGGGCTTTACAACGCGCGGCACCTTTATAAGACGCTGGAGACTGAGGTTTACCGGTCTTCGCGGTTCGGTTATGAGTTCAGCGTGCTGTTTATCGACCTCGATCATTTCAAGTCAGTCAACGACACCCACGGACACTTGATTGGCAGCAAGCTGTTGGCGGAGATTGGTTATCTGGTGAAGGCGCAACTGCGGTTGATTGACTTTGCCTACCGCTATGGGGGTGACGAGTTCGTTGTGCTGTTGCCGCAGACCGGGAAAGATCAGGCGCTGGTGGTGGCGAAGCGGTTGCGCGACGCGCTGCGGGCCAGCAGCTTTTGCCGCGACGAAGGATTGAATCTGAATGTTAGGGCCTCGATTGGGCTGGCCACTTATCCGCACGATGCGCGCGACGCGCATGACATTATCCGGCAGGCGGACGAGATGATGTATCTGGTGAAGAACACTACACGGGACAATATTGGGATTGCGCAGCGGGGAGTGATGAAGTAGCTCTCAGCTGTTTAGCTCTCGGCTTGGGCTCAGAACTTTCCCGAGAGTCGACTGACGATTCTGCCGTTCGGTGTGAGAATAACGGAGCCGTCAGCTTCGTTTCATTTCGCCATCACCCGCTTATTTTTTGCAAGATAGGCGTATCGCCGGGCTCTCACTTCGTAAAAATACCGTGATCCTGGTCGTATTTGTTCTCGACCTTGTCAGCCTGATCCGCCATTTCATCTGCATCTTTCTCCAACCGTTCGGAGACGGCGGCTTCGTTTGATGGCTGGCGCGGTGAAGTTGTTGAATCCTTCTTGATATCCGGCATAGTGCACCTCTCGGTTGATTATAAACAATTGGCCGCTGGTTTTGGAGCGCTATTGCGATTTTGCAACAGTCAGGCTCATGCGTGTCTCGGTGTGACTTGCAATATGAGCGGCGGATGCTTGCTACGTGCGGACGCGGAGTAGCAGCAATGTCTGGTCGTCTTGCTGCGCGCCGTGCCGCTTGACTTCGCCCATGATCAGCTCCCATAGCTGCGGGAGTGGCTGCGTGGCGTTTTTCGTGAGTAGGTGCTCGAGGCGATCCAGACCAAATTCTTCATCGTTCTCGTTGGGTACTTCCGAGATCCCATCGGAAATCATCAGAAACAGATCCCGCGCGGAGTAGATGACGCGCTGGCTCGAATAGCGCCCCCCGGGCATCAAGCCCAATGGAAGCTGCTCCATGGCGAGCCGCGCGATATTCCCGGTCGAGACGCGATAGTGAAGGATGGGCGGATGACCCGACAACGAGTATTCCACCTCGGACGAGCCGTCGAAGTATAGAAGCGCGATCGTCGCGTACATGTTCGCCTCCTTGACCGCGGGAAGAACGCGGTCCGCACTTTCCAGTACGGCCACCGGTTCCTGCCGGAACTGGACGGAGACACGCACCGCCGTCTTCAACATTCCCATCAACTGGCCAGCGGCCAGGCCGTGTCCGGAAATGTCAGCCACGTAAGCGAGCAGCGTTCCGTCACGTTCTACGGCATCGATCAAGTCGCCGCCCATTTCTGCGCTGGGAATGGATTTCCCGTAGACCTCGAAGCGGTGAAGCTGAAGAGAAAGTGTCGGAACCAGAGTCGCCTGTATGCCGTGTGCGAGAGCAAGTTCGGTCTGGATGCGGACGGTGGCGAGGCCTTCGGTTCTGATGAAATCAATGAGCAGTCGATATCCCACGGTCGTGCCCACCAGGATGCCGATGGCGTCGAAGACGACTCGACGATGCATAGCTTCCAAGTCTGGCGACACGGACGAATGAAACGAGATTCGAGCCGCCAGCCACAGGCCGGCCCCCGTAAACAGCAGAAGAATAGGGACGAGACGAGTCCGCCCCATGCGGGCCGCAAAAACGGCGGCCCCGAGCGTGCCAAAGTAGATTGGCCAGAAAAAGCCTCGACCTAAGGGTTGATAGTTCACCAGTAGCAGGTCGATGACGAAACCGACCGCGCACCAGGTCACAAACGCCGCGACCAGGAACTTCCCCCTGCTCAGCATTGGCAGCGCCTGCCAATAGGCACTCGAGGTGTTGAACGCCCACCGATCAGAGAACCATCTGCGAACTGCAGTCTTCATAACCCCTCGCTTCGGAAAGCCGATGCGACGGGACGAGCATATCAGTGGGCACTCGATCTGGGCGGATTTCTTTGTAAAGCGTCAGGGATGTGGGCAGGTCGTTACACTCATTGAGAATTCCCGGTCTCCGGGGCTGGCGGATGAGTCCCGACGGTGTCCTGCCCGCGCCGTTTCTATAGCAAATTAGGCACTGAAAGTGACATCATTTGATGCTATAATCAGTGCCTGGAGTTCCTATGAGAACAACCCTTGCGCTGGACGATGACCTGGTGCGCCTCGCCCAGGAGTTCACTGGGGTAGAAGAGAAGACAGCGTTGGTTCGGGAAGCGCTCAAAGCTCTCATCGAGCGGGAGAGCGCCCGCAGGTTGGCGTTGTTGGGAGGCACGATGCCCAAACTGAAGCATGTTCCACGCCGCAGGCGGACGAATTGATTCTCGCGGATACGTCGATTTGGATCGACCATCTTCGCTCGGAAAACAGAGAGATGCGCAAGCATCTGCACCAAGGGAACATTGTGACGCATCCATTCGTCATTGCGGAGCTTGCTCTTGGATCTTTGCGGGAGCGCTCGAAAACGCTTGCGCTGTTGGACTTGTTACCACAGCTGCGAATGCCTAACCTGTCTGAGGTGCGGCTCATGATTGAGGCTCGCCGTTTGCACGGCCTGGGCATCGGTCTGATCGACGCGCACTTAATAGCGTCTGTCTTTGTTAATTCGCCAACAGTTCTGTGGACACGAGACAAACCTCTCCGTAAGGTTGCCGAAGATCTCGGTATTCACGCCAGGCTGAATTGAGTCCTGAATTGAGTCATTGAGTGATCGGGCCATTGAGTGATTTGAAAAGAAATCTTCAGTCACCCGATCACTCAATCACTCAATCACTCAGTTGCTCAATTTCTTCTCCGGCTCCGCGGGCTTCGCGTCCGGCTTCCAGGGATTGGCATTCGCCGGGGCGGTGGGGTTTACGTTGAAGTCCCAGACGTAGAGGTTCATGCCTTCGTTGCCCTTCGTCTCAATGAGGACGTACTCACCGGGGGCCAGGTCTTCGGTGGGAGTTAGCTTGAGCCAGCCGCCGCTTACGCGGTCGATGGTGGTCTTGACGAAATTCTGGTCCTGACTGATTTTGCCGTTGGGCGCGCGCTTCAGTTCGCCGACGACGCGCTTGCCGCTTTTTACCTTGGTGTGGACGATGTGGAAGCGATCAAAGGGGACTAGCGGCTGCTCGGGCTGCTGCGGCTGCTGGGGGTCTTGCTGCTCCGCGCGCTGCTCGGGCCGCGGAGCGTCGAGGCTGGGCTGAGACAATTGTGCGGACGAAGTTTTACCGCTGGGCGGTGCAGCAGAGCCATCCTCGACATTGATGTAGATCGAGGGCACGGCAACGTGGGCGTGCACGGCGGCGTGTTCGCCTTCGATTTCGACGCTCTGCTTGGCGCCGGCCATGGGAATGACTCCGCGCAGGATGTTTGCCTTGGAGTCGCGGTCGACATTGCCTTCGCTCTGCTGCAGTTCGACCAGTTGAGGCTGGCCGTGAAAGTTATCGAGCAGGAAGACCCCAGAATAGTCGGGCAGACGCAAGCCGGGGGCGACTTGCGGAAGGCGGGAGAGTTCGGCTTCGCGGTCGGCGTCGATTTCCTTGTCGACGGCCGCTGCTTCGGGGATGGCGGAGGTGGCACGGTCCTTCTCGTACTTTTCGGTGGCCGGCCAGTCCACCAGCGCAGAGGGGAGTTCCTCCCACTCGTCGCGTTCGGCGCTCTTGTAGCGCACGCGATCGCCCTTGATCTCATACTTGGTGACTAGTTGGTAGGATCCGTCTTTGAGGATGAGACGGCCGGCGAGCTGCTGGGCGCGGGTTTGAATGCCAGGGGCCAGCACTACAGCGAGGACGAACAAGAGCAGCTGGGTTCGACGGAGCATAGGATGATCTGATTATCATCCCAGCGGGGTACTCTTCGCCAACGGGGTGATTTGGGCTCTGTGTCAAAAGCCCCACTTCTCGCGCAGAGAGCGCGCGAGAAATGGGGCACCCGGCAACTCAAAAGACCCACTCAAGCCAAAATGCGGCTTGAGTGGGCCAATACTTTTTCACTCGACTGTGGTTCGCTGACTTCTACTTCTCCTTCTTGCTTATCTTTTCCTTTTGCGCTGCCATCTCCACTCCGCCGGTTTGCGCAGGGCCGTTACGGTCGACCAGCCTGGCGAAATCCTCGGCCTTGAACGGATACTCGCGCGCTGACTCTTGCCCGGTGGGTTTTGAGGTGATGTCCACCCGGCGGTTGTAGGCCAGCACGATGGTCTGTATTTTCGCGAGTGCCTTCTGCCGATCTTCCGGACTCAGGCTGGCATCCTGTTCTACCTGCTGCTTTACTTGATCGGCATCCAGGTTCTGCTCCTTGCCAAACGCCTGTGTGTCGATTTTGTCTTCGGGAACCCCTTGTTCCACGAGGAACTTTTTGGCGAGTGCGGCACGCCTCTCTGAGAGCGGCTGGTTGTAGTTCTGTGGCCCGCGCTTGTCGGCATGTCCGGAGAGGACCAGGTGAGCATCGGGTTCGTCAGCCACGTATTGGATGAAAGCAGTCGCGATGGATTTCAGAGTGTCCTTCTCACTGTCGAGGAGAGCATCTTCTGTCTTGAGCGATCGCGGCCGATCGGTTGGGAAAAAAACGCTGCGCGCCAGTTTAATCTCGGGCTGCACAATCGAGCCCACAATGTGCAGAGTCGCGGTTTTCGTGGCCGTTCCGCCGCAGCCATTGCTGGCGTTGAGCGTGTAGGTGACGGTTTCATCGACCGCGCCGGGATCGGTCTTCTTGGGAGTGATCTGCAGAGTATGGCTGCCGGTCGGACTGACCGTGCCCAAGGAGTCGATTGAAACTGTCGAAGCGTTGGAGGCGGTCCAGTTCAATGCGCTGCTGTCATCGACGACGACCTTCTCGCCGACCTTCTTGTAGTGGACTTCGGCCGGAGCAAGATCCAGATTGGCCTGGACGGCAGTGTTCACATTGACGGTGGCGGTGGAAGTGACGGTGCCGCCGGGCCCCGTTGCAGTCAGGTTATAGGTGGTGCTCTGCATGGGCTGAACGGATTGTTGGCCCGAATTTGCGACCGCACCAACGGGCGTAATCTCAACGCGCCCTGCGTCGGTGGATGTCCAGTTAATTTGCGAAGCATCTCCGCAGTTGACCTGCGCCGCGGTCACCGATAACTGCGCGGTAGGCTTGACAACCGCGACGGTTGCGCTGGCTACGCCTACGGTGAAGCGCGGTATGGCGCTGAGTTTCTCGCCGCGCGACCAGGGAACAGTCTTGCGCACACCCTTCGGGATGTCGATCACGACGCGCTGGTTGGCGGGAACCTCAACCGGGCCCGACCAAGTCTCCTTGTCGCCGGACAGGACCGAAACCTGGTAGGTGCCGGGTGGGACGACGAGTTCCTGTTTCCAGATAAAGTCGTTATTGAATTCGTCGCCGTGGCCGACGAAGAAGTCGGGCGTTTTTCCATTCAGCAGAATCGCATCCCGGTCCGCTCCCTCTATGGTCATGGCGCCGAAGGGGCCGGAAACGGTTCCGGTGACTGGCGTCAGAGTCACGTCGAGAGGGGTGTCTTTGCCCGCGGTGATGGTGACGGTTTGGGTTGAGGGAGCATAGCCGTAGTTGACCAGTTCAATTTTGTGGTCGCCCGGGCTGAGGCTCAGGGAGCGGTGTTTGCTGGCTTCGCTGATGGCGCGGCCATCCACGAAGATATAGGCTTGTTTGGGAGTGACATGAAGGACGAGTTTGCCGTCCTGGGCAGCACTTGAAATTCCACCCGCCAAAAGGAGCAGAGCGGCAGATAGAAAGGAACGAAATAGCAGGGTTTGAAGTTTCATTAAGGATCTCCTTACCTCGGGATCTAGCTCTGGGCGCGATTCGAAAGAGGGGACGTGATCCGGTCCTCTTCACGACGGACTCCATGCATGCTGGCGGGTTTACTGCGTTTCGCCCGCTTTTGATCCCGGGCTAGTTCTGCGGACAGCGGGTAGTATACCCCAAAACACCAAGAGTGACAGGGGTTTCGCGCCTTCAGGCTTGAACCGGGATGAGCGCTAAAGCGCGCGCTTCGGATAGAGCTATGTCGCCAAACCTTCATTTCGAGCACTCGCGGTTTTGAGGGATCCTCGTGTGACTGCCAGAGGGATGCGGCGGCTTGTAGTATTCTGGCGTTCTCTATATTCTGTTGCACGCGCGGCGCCACCGACTCCAGACTCAATGAAACCTAAATCTATCCTTTGTTGTTACATGCTGTTAGCGCTACTCGGGAGTGCGACCGCCTTCGGCCAGACGGCTGCGGCGCCGGTGCCGGCGCCAGCCGCTCCGGCCAGCCCGCAGTATTCGGTGCAGGGAACGGTTGCTTCCACGGCATCGCCGCAGGGAGAGCCGGTTTCTTATGCGTCGGTGACCCAGGTAAACGGACTGCTGGCGCAGTTGGAGGCGACCTCCAAGAGCACGCAGGACGACCTGACGAAGCTGCGCATCGAGCGCTGGAAGACTGACGGTTCCTCCAAGAGGCAGGCGCTGGGGAACGTGGAATCCATCCAGCGCAATCTGCAGAATGCATTGCCGGAGATGATCAAGCAAGTGCGCAGTGCTCCGGAAGATGTGCCCGCGACTTTCAAACTCTACCGGAATCTGGACGCGCTGTACGACGTGCTGGGAAGCGTGGCGGAATCGGCGGGAGCGTTTGGACCGAAGGACGACTTTCAGGCGCTGGCCAATGATCTGACCAGCTTTGAGGGCACGCGCAAGCAGATTGCAGAGCGGTTAGAAAACCTGGCGGCGTCGAAGGAGCAGGAGATTGTGCGCCTGCGCGCGGACTTGAAGACGGCGCAGGCGGCGATTCCGGCCGAACCTCCGAAGAAGACTGTGGTGGATGATACCGCGCCCGCGCCGCCGAAGAAGCCGGTGGTGAAGAAGAAGCCGGTCGCGAAGAAACCGGCGACGACGACGCCCGGAACGGCGCCCGCGACTACGCCGCCGGCGCAGAGTCCTCCGGCGCAACCGAAGCCACAGTAGGCTCGCGTCGGCCCCGGCGGCTGAAGCCGGAAGCCGAGGCCATCCCGAATCTGTTAACCTTCCTTCCGCATCAAGATTTCGTCTGAGAACGATTTCGTCCAACAATCTGGCATGAGCCCTCACAGCAACATTCTCGCGGCTATCTTCGGCATCGTCATCATCTGCGTGGTGCTGTTGGATGCGTTTGAGACGGTGGTGCTGCCACGGCGCGTGACACGGCATTTCAGACTGACGGCATGGTTCTACCGGCGCACCTGGATTCCGTGGAGAGCCGCTGCCCGCCGCATAAAAACATTTTCGCGGCAGCAGGGCTTTCTGGGATACTTCGGGCCGCTATCGCTGATCACGCTGCTGGTGTTCTGGGCGACCACCCTGATCCTGGGCTTCGCTCTAGTGCAATTTGGCATCGGCGAGCACGAACAACTCAGTCGCGAGCCGATCACCTTTGGC
>Ga0209773_10000711_pt1 | contig 11155 bp, 10 predicted proteins | sample BogFormECP14_OM1_FD_188244 | JGI IMG/M metagenome (GOLD analysis project Ga0209773, IMG submission 188244) | Bog forest soil microbial communities from Calvert Island, British Columbia, Canada - ECP14_OM1 (SPAdes) (version 2) | ecosystem: Environmental > Aquatic > Freshwater > Wetlands > Bog ... | reverse complement strand
CAAGAACTATCAGCTTCATGTTGAGTGGAGAATCCCCGAGAACATCACCGGAAGTAGTCAGGCGCGCGGCAACAGCGGCGTCTTTCTCGCCTCTACCGGTCCCGGCGACGATGGCTACGAGTTGCAGGTTCTCGATTCATATAACAACAAGACATACGTCAACGGTCAGGCCGCCAGCATCTACAAGCAGGGCATTCCGCTGGTAAACGCGAATCGCAAACCAGGGGAGTGGCAGACTTACGACATAGTGTGGACCGCGCCAACATTCAACGACGATGGCACGCTGAAAACTCCGGCATACGTCACCGTCTTATTCAACGGCATTCTGGTGCAGAATCACTTCGAGCTAAAGGGCCAGACGCTCTACGTCGGCAAGCCCTTCTACAAGAAGTACGACTCCGCGCCAATCAAGCTGCAGGCACACGGCGACAAGAGCGAGCCCCTCAGCTACCGGAATATCTGGATCAGGGAGCTCAATTAGCCGGAGCCCGGCGGGCGTGACGGCTGCGTAGAGTCGATCTCTGTGCGTTCCCGGCGCAAGTTAATTCATAAATATTTCCGCACATCTGGTTGTGGTATAAATTGCGGCTCCGGGAGGGATTCATGATTCTTGTCGTGGGCGCCACAGGGCTCGTGGGGAGCGAGGTTTGCCGGAGGCTGGCGAAGCGGGGCGAAAAGGTGCGAGCGCTTGTCCGCGTGACGAGCGACGAGAAGAAGATCGAAGCGCTGTGCTCGGCCGGGATCGAGTTGTGCATTGGAGATTTGAAGCAGCCTGAATCTCTTGCTGCCGCCTGCGCTGGCGTAAGCGCAGTTATCTCGACAGCAACATCGACGATGGCGCGCGCGGACGGAGATTCGATTGAATCGGTCGATGGCGCGGGTCAGATGAATCTAGTGGAGGCCGCGAAGGCCGCGAAGGTCGATCGATTTGTTTTCGTGTCGTTCCGCAGGCCGGCGGGGATGTCGATTCCTCTCGCTGACGCGAAGGCGCATGTCGAGGACGCCATAGCCGACATGAATTTCACCATCATTCAGGCAAGCTATTTCATGGAAGTGTGGCTGAGCCCCGCCCTCGGATTCGATTATCTAAATGCAGCCGCCCGCGTCTATGGGCCGGGCACCGGGCCGAGTAGCTGGGTCTCGTCCAACGACGTTGCCGAAATGTGCGTTCTCACCCTGCTGAATCCCGCCGCTGAGCGCAGGACGATTGAGTTCGGCGGCCCCGAGCAGTTGAGCCCGCTTGCTGTGATCTCCCGCTTTGAAAAGATTGGCGGCAAGCCATTCAAAGTGGAGCATGTTCCGGAAGAATTTCTGCATGCACAGTTGGCTGAAGCCACAGATTCGATGCAGAAGAGCTTCGCAGCGCTGATGTTGGGATATGTGCATGGAGATGCGATGGAGATGGCGTCTGTCCAGGAAGAGTTTGGCATCAAGCTCAGTACCGTGGACGAATACGCACATCGTGTGCTCAATGCTTAATGAGTAATAAATTGTCCCACTTCGACAACGGCTGACTACTTAGGGAGGGAGAGCCGCGATGTCAACCTTCGTCCTCGTGCATGGAGCATGGCAGGGAGCGCGTACCTGGGACCGGCTGGTTCCTTTGCTGCAGGAGCAGGGTCATCGGGTCGTCGTTCCTGCGCTCACTGGTCTTGGCGAGGATGCGCAGCACTCTCTGCCGTCAATCTCACGACGCATATCGATGACGTCGCGAGAGAGATTACCGGGCAGGAGCTGCACGATGTGATCCTGGTCGGCCACAGTTATGCCGGCATGGTAATCACGGGAGTTGCTGACCGGAAACGAGAGCAGCTGTGCCGACTGGTTTACCTCGATGCCTTTCTGCCGGAAAACGGGCAGTCGGCACTCGAGTTGCTCCCTGTAGAATTTCGAAACTGGCTTCGCGAAGAAGCACGGACGCAGGGAGACGGCTGGCGCCTGCCCGCTGGTGAGGGGCTGATGGATATCTGGGGACTGGCGCCCGGACCTGTGCGCGATTTTGTGCGCGAACGACTGTCAGACTTTTCTCTGCGCTGTTTTGAGCAGAAAATTCAGCTTGCCAGTGGACTGAGCGATCTTCCGGGAACGTTCGTGCTCGCAGTTGGCGAGAATTATCCGGGCCGGGGAGCCTTCCATCCGTTTGCAGAGGTCGCGCGACAACGAGGATGGGCCGGCTATAAAGTGCAAACAGGACACCAATGCCAGGCGGAAGCTCCCGAAGCGGTGGCAGCCATCCTGCTGGCGCACGCGGCTGAAACGAAATCATGAGCCGGGACCTTGGCTATTGTCCGCCCCGATCAAGCTGCAGGCGCACGGCAACAAGAGCGAACCCCTCAGCTACCGGAATATCTGGGTCAGGGAACTCAACCAACACGCGCGTACGAACCTTATTCGTTCCTCAGCGCCTCCATCGGCTCCACACTCGCCGCTTTCTGCGATGGCACGACAGCGGCGAGCAGTGCCGCCAGTGCCAGAAGCAGCGTCGCCGTACTCAGAATCAGTGGATTCCACGGCTTTACATAGAAGAGCTGACTCGCCATCGCATGACCGGCCCCAATCGCCGCCGGAATTCCGATAGCCAGACCGATCCCCACCTGCAGAAACGCGCCGCGCATTACCATCTTCACGACAGAAAAACGATCCGCACCCAGCGCCATGCGAATGCCGATCTCATTCGTGCGCCGCTCGACCGTATACGCCGTCACGCCATACAGACCAATCGCAGCCAGCACCAGCGCCAGGGCACCGAAGAGCGACGTAAGCTTCGCAATCAGCTCCTGTTGTGCAAAATCCACGCTGACCGCTTCGTCATAGCTCTTCATGTCCTCGACGGCCAGGTTCGGGTTTATCTCGGCAAGCGCGCGCCGCACCTGGATCTCCAGCCCGGGAGGATTCCCCGGCGCCCACAGCACAATATTGCCCAGATAATGCGAGCGTGTCTCGCCATTGATCCCCGAGGGCGTGTCCCACTGAATGAACTGCGTTTCCGGTCTGAAGAACATGGGTTGAATAGGTTTCTCCATATTCCACGGTACGTAGCGCACATCTGCCGCAACCCCGACGACCTCGTAATCCCCGGCGTGCTTCATCTCGGCCTCGCCGAAGTGTTTGCCCAGAGGGTTCTCGCCTTTGAAGAACTTCTTTGCGAATGCTTCATTGATGACCGCGACCTGCCGTGAAGAAGCTGTGTCTTCCTCGGTGATCGGCCGCCCCATGATCATCTTGCTTTCGATCGTGTCGAAGAAGCCAGGCATGACGCGCACATCATTGGATTGGTAGTCATCGCCCTCGTGCGGCTCGGGCTTGCCCTCGATACGTATGGAAGTGTTCCAGTTATCGCTGCTCATGGGCGCCCACTGTGCAATGCCGACGCTCCGCACTCCGGGAATACGCCGCAACCGCTCCTCTATGCGCTCAAAAAGAATCTCCGGCTGGTTCACCTGATAGCCGGCCTGTAGCGGATCGAACCACACAAGGTAACGGTCTTTCGTCTCGAAGCCAAAGTTCTGATGCTCCATATTGCGCAAGCTATACGTCAGCATCCCAGCCGCGCTCACCAGCACCAGTGAAAGCGCCGCCTGCGTCACCACCAGCGCCTTCTGGGGCAACGAGGTCGCGCCGGCGACCGAACGGTTCGCGCCCCTCATGGCGTCGAGCGGCTCGGCATGCGAGCTCACCCACGCCGGCGCAATGCCGAAGCAGATTCCCGTCACCAATGACACGCCCAGCGCAAACAACAGCACCGGCAGAGACGGCGATGCTTCGATCGGCACATGAACGGCCGTATTGGTGACAACGAGCCGCAGAATCATGCTCGTTCCCGCATACGCAATCAGCAGCCCCGCTGTCCCACCCAGGATGCCCAGCAGCAAGCTTTCCACCAGCGCCTTCTGCACCATCCGCATGCGCGACGCGCCCAGGGCCAGTCTCACAGAGGTCTGCTGCCGGCCGGCCATGCCGCGCGCCAGAAGCAGGTTGGCAAGGTTGGCGCAGGCAATCAGCAGCACACATCCTGCCGCAATCATGAGCAGCACCAGGCTGTCATGATATTGCTGCCGCATCGACGTCACACCGGCGCCTCCGGGCGTAAGGTGCAGCGCCTGCTTGGGCAGAAATTCCTTTTCCTGCGAGCTCATGTCTGCCAGATGGCTCGTCTGCCACTGGTGCAGTTCCAGCCTCAGCTGCGCTTCCAGCGCCTTCGGATCCGTGCCCGGGCGCACCCTGCCGATGATATTCAGCCAGTTGAGATTGGCCCCCTTGAGCAATGAGCTTGCTCCCTGCATGTAAGGCTCGCTGGCCAGCGGCATCCAGAAATCCGGCTCACCCCAGCTTCTCAGTTCAGCGCCGAAAAACCCCGGCGGAGCAATGCCGACTACTGTGAACGGCTTGCTGTTGATCTGGAAGGTTGTGCCAACTACTGACGGATCGCCGGCATACTTTGACTGCCATGCGTGGTAGCTCATCACCGCAACAGGCGGCGCGCCTTCGCGGTCATCGCCCTCCGTCAAAACCCGGCCTGCCCAGGCGTTAATGCCAAAGGTACGGAAATAGTTCCCGGAGACAAACTGCCCAATGCGCGCCTCCGCGGGCTGCTGGCTGTCTGCGCGTCGTACGCCAACTCCCGAAGATCCCTCCTGAAACGCAGCGAGGTCAGAAAAGGCCGGCGTGTGATCCCGGAACTGCTTGTAAAGCTCGTAATTGAAGAGTGAAAACTCTTCCCACTGCGTATACCCGCCCCACATGCAGCAGTGCACCTTATCGCCAATGCGATACAGTTCCTCCGGCTTCGTCACCGGCAGCGATTTCAGCAGAACCGCGTGCACCAGCGTAAAGATCGAAGTCGTCGCGCCAATTCCCAGCGCCAGCGTCAGCACCGCCGTCAGCGTGAATCCCGGAGATTTAACCAACTGCCTCCACGCAAATTTCAAATCAGCCAGCATGTCAGGCTCCTGTGTATGGACGTAGATCCACACCAGCTCATGTGCATTCTGGCCGCCACGGAAAGTTTCCCGGAAACACTGAAAATACAGGCGTTAGCCAAAAAGCCCGGCAAGCCCTGTCCATAATTGAGATTGTTGTGTTCGGAACCGAACAGCGGATGAATGAATCAGGTGGCGGGGGGGGTAGCTCCGGTTCTAGGCAGTCAGCTTTTCAACTTCATCAATTTCTTCTGCTACGCGAAACGGAATAAGAATCGAGAAGGTAGTTCCGCTGCGCGAGGGATTTCGATTACTGCGGACGCGAATGCTCCAGCCGTTTTTCTGGATGATCTCTTTTGTCACCCACAAGCCCAGCCCTGTTCCCGTTTCCCCCTTCGTAGTCACAAAGGGCTCAAAGATCGTCGGCAGGATATGAGCAGGTATTCCGGAGCCGGTATCCGCAATCGTAAGGCGAACAGAGTGAGACTCCGTCCTCTGGTTTCTCTCGCAGGAAATGCGCACGCGCAGACGACCCCCTCGGCGCATCGCGTCAATGGCATTGCCGATAATGTTCGCAATCACCTGCCGCAACTCTCCCGGGCTGGAGAGCACTGTCGCCGAAGGAACCCGGACTTCATTCTCGACCTCAATTCCCGCCGCCGCCAGACGGGAATGGTAAAGCCTGAGCACGGAGTGCAGCACGCCGGCAAGCTCTGTCTCGGCGGGTTGGCTGGGCTCGCGGTAAAAGCGCAAAGTCTGCTTCGTGATCTCCACAACGCGCGCCAGCTCCTGCTCGGCAGAGCCCAGGTATTGGCGCATCTTATCCACCGGCAGATTACCGCGCATAAGATAGAGCAGATTAGTGACAGCCTCCAGCGGATTGTTGATCTCGTGTGCGATGCTGGCGGCTAACCGGCCTGTAACAGCAAGCTTTTCCGAGCGGCGAAGCGCCTCCTGCGCGCGCGTGTTCTGCTGAATCTGATCGCGCATCTGGTATTGCCGCTGGCGTCCCCGCAAAGCCATTTCCAGCGTGCTGACCAGCGTCTCCGGACGAATGGGACGCTCAAGCAGCAGCACATTGCCGATAGGGCGGCGCAACTCGCGCAGGCGTTCGCTTTCTGCCGTCACCCTACCGCCAACGGTCAACAGGATCACGGGAAAATCGGACCAGGAGGGCTGCTCTGTCAGTACGCGTGAAAACTGATCCATCGAGCCCCGCGTGAAAGCTTCCTCGGCGATGATGGCTGCTCCCGCCCCGGCATAGATTTCATCGCACAACTCGCTGATCGAATTGGCGATGTGGCAAGGCAGAGCCACTCGCTCAAGCAAGCCGGAGATGAGCCCCCCATCTTTGCCGGTGGGGGCCACGATGATCGTGCGGTCGTCCCGTCCTGAGCCGTCATTTGCGTGGGAGAACAGAATTCTCCTCCTGGCTTAGAGATTCACCGATGAATCGTGGCACTCCCGAAAGTACTCCCTTGAATTCGACAAGAGGTGCCCCGACGCGCACTCTTCCGTCTGCCATGATGAGCTCGCGAATTGTCCTCTCATGAGGACCACTACGCTTTTTGATGACCGATAAGGCCTGGCGGATTTCTCCCGCGTATTCGAAATACCGGAACAGGAGTACAGTGTCCGCTAGATAGCTGACATCAACAGGTGTCTGCATGGCCCCGATAAAACCGTGCTGGGCGAGTGTGAGAAGGGTAGCTATGCCCTGCTGCCCGAGATAAGACAGCAGCTCGTGAAGCTGCATTGCGAGGAAGCGCTCATTCGGCATGGCGTTCAGAAAACCATTCATGCTGTCGATCACCACAACACGCAAGTGCTCTTCATCCACCAGCCGCCGAATTCTCGAAACGAACTCGCCCGGAGTTAATTCCGCTGGATCGATCTGATAGATATCCAGCAGTCCTCTTTCAATGAGAGAAGTTGGATCCATATCCAGGCCGCGAGCGCGATCGATCAGCGTACCCAGCGACTCATCGAAGGTGAAGATAATCGCCTTTTCCCCGCGTTGCGCCGCAGACACGGCGTATCGAAACGCAATTGTGGACTTCCCGCAGCCCGCAGGTCCTGTGAGCAGCGTGCTGGTGCCGGTGTCGATGCCCCCTCTGAAGAGGTCGTCCAGTTCCTTTAACCCGCTTTGAACGGGCCTTCTCTCGAAGCCTGGTTTATGCTCCGCGGCAATCAGTCGGGGATAAATCGAAAGCCCACCGGTCTGAATGGTGTAGTCGTGAAAACCTTCACGAAACGCGGAGCCGCGTAATTTATGCACCTCAACGCGGCGGCGCCTGATCCCATAATCCCGCTCCAGGCTTTGCAGGTTGATGACCCCATGGGCGATGCTTTGCAGTTGCAGATCGCTGCTGCCTTCCGCGGTACGGTCATCGAGCAGAAGCACGGTGCAATTGCGGCCCGAAAAATGCCGCTTGAGCGCCAGAATCTGACGCCGGTACTTCAGCGGATCGCGGGCGAGCATGCGCAGTTCAGACAGAGAATCAAAAACCAGCCGCTGCGGTTGATGCGCATTCACCTGTTTCAGAATCGCCGTGATGGTGTCGGCCAGCTCGACCTCAGACGGGTGAAAGACTGTGTATTGGGCGTCGGGCCCCATCTCATCCTCTGGAGGAACCATCTCGTAGATCAGCAGTGATTCGGTGGACCAGCCATGAGACCGAGCCACTCCCTCCAGCTCTTGCTTGGATTCGGAGAGCGTCACATACAGTCCCTTCTCCCCATTGCGAATGCCTTCGAGAAGAAACTGGAGAGCCAGCGTCGTCTTGCCTGTGCCAGGATCGCCCTCGACGAGGTAAAGATGGCCCCGCGGAAAGCCGCCATTCAGAATATCGTCAAGACCTTCAATTCCCGTATGTAGACGCGTCTCCCGGCCGCCATTCGAATTCGAAGCGAGCCATAACTCGTTCTCACGATAGATGCTCGTAACTTTATCTTTCACTGGGACTTACGCTCCTGAAACAGAATTCCTCCGGCTTGACGGAGCAAAATGGCCACAGTCCCGGTTAGATTCGGACTGGTGGAGCGCAGGTTGTTTACGAAACACTTTAGCCGATGGACTTACTTGATTATTGAATAGCCTGATAAGCCAGTGTCTTCACTTTCGCTGCAATATTTACGCTACCGGTGGGATGAAGCTGCGCCATGAAGATCACGATCATCTGCTCCTTCGGATCGATCCAGAAACCCGTGTAGAAAAACCCTCCCCATTCATACTCCCCGACCGAGCCCAGTTCAGTCAGTGGCGATTTCACCCCATCCACGCCGAAGCCGAGCCCAAACCCCTGATCCGGATCGATCTTCCCCAACTGATCTGAGGTCATCAACTCGACTGACTTCCGGCTGAGCAGCCGCGTCGCACCTGCCTTGCCGCCATCGAGCATCATCAGGCAGAAGCGGGCATAATCCTCCGCCGTCGAGACTAATCCCCCACCGCCGGAAAACAGTTTCTTCGGCCCGTGATACGGGTAATCAGCCGAATAAACAAAAAGCCCCTCCGTAACTGGAGTATCCGGGAAGCGACTCAGCCCCTTGCTGTCGTCATAGCTGTAAGCCGTCGCCAACCTATCGAGCTTATTGTCCGGCGGAAAGAAGTACGTGTCCTTCATCCCCAGCGGCTCAAAGATGCGGACGCGAAAAAACTCATCCAGCGGCTTGCCCGAGACAACCTCGACCAGACGCCCGAGCACATCCACGCCCAGGCTGTATTCCCAGCGGTCGCCCGGATTGAAAAGCAGCGGCAAAGCCGCCAGCCGCTTCACGCTGTCGCCGATTGTCCCGTCATACGCCATCAATCCGCTGGCAACGTTGGCGTCGTTGTACATTTTGCCCAGCACGTCGTTCCAGTTGTAAGTAAGCCCCGACGTATGCCGCAGCAGATCGCGAATCGTAATCTCCCGCGTAGCCGGAATCGAGTACGGCTCTCCGGTAGCAGGTTTCACATATACCTTGGGATTCTTGAATTCCGGCAGATACCGCGAAATCGGATCGTCAAGCTGAAATCGCCCTTCCTCATACAGCATCATTACCGCGACGCTCGTGATCGGCTTCGTCATCGAGCAGATGCGAAACATCGCATCCGGACGCATCGGCTTCGCGGCCTCGCGGTCCATCATGCCCTGCCCCTTCAGCCACACTACCTTGTCGTGGCGAACAATCATTGTCACCGCGCCCGCAATCTGTTTGTCGTCTATGCTCTTCTGCACGACCGTCCCAATGCGATCGAGCCGTTCCGGTGAAAGACCAACTTCATCAGGCTTCGCCGAGGGAAGCCCCTGCGCCACTACGCCGACAGCCGGAAGCAGCGCGCACGTCACAGCCAAAACACACAGCTTGCGATAGACCGCGGAGCGATTCGCCATCATCGATTCCTCTTTCGTTGGTTTTTGTCTTTGAGAAAAAGGGCAGGCAAATTCTATATCAGGGGAATTTCAGAAAAATCGGGGAGGCGTGGAATCTTTTCCGTCAGCGCCGCTTCTTGAACTCACTTTTCAATTCGTTCTGCGCAACCCGCTTCTTCACAAACTTCTTCACCAGGGTTGCCGGTAACGGCTTATTCAGAGGAAAGCGAATCGTGCCCTTCGCCGTCGAAAATCCCTTCAGCTCGTCCTCGAACTCCTCAACAAGGCGCGCGCTTCCCGGAAAGAAGCTGCAGTGGTCCGCGAACGCTCCGTAATACACCAGCGCGCCTTTGTACACGAAGGCTGGCATACCGTAGCTGATCGCCTCCGTTGCTTCCTTCGGCGCCGCCGACCGGATCGTCGCGCGCATCTTGTTCAATGTTGTGCGCCCGGGCTCCGCAACACGTTCGATGTATTCATCCACATTCTTCGCGGGAGCGAGGCCGCCCATGCCGCCCGCGCGTCTCATGCCTTGGCCCCCTTGTCCCCGTTGATGTACTTGATCAGCAGCACCTCATTGCCCTTTTCCGTGTAGAAGACCTCATCGACCAGGTTCTTCGCCAGCAAAACCCCGTACCCGCCCGGACGCATCCCATGCTCCTCGCGATGCTTCACATGGCGCAACGGATCGTCCGGCGGATTGTTCGCCGCCGTGTCAAGATTCTCCTTCGGAGAAAAGCCTTCGCCCGGATCCTTGATGCGGGCCGCCACCATCTGGCGAGCGCGCAGGTAACCGACCTCGACACGCCGCTCGGGATCGAATTTGCCACCATGCTCGATAGCATTCATCAGCAATTCCCGGAGCGCACTTCCCACTTTCTCCGCCTCGTCCTCGGGCAAATCCACAACTTCATAGATGAATTGCAATACACGGTTTGCCGTACCCAGGTCGCAGCGCACAGAAAGACGTATCCACGAATCCGTTGCGGAGAGCATTTCAATGCCATCGTCCCAGACCGGACAGTCTGTCGCCACCTGCAGCATCTCTTCAAACGCGCTCTTGGAAAACGGCTTTGTGAAATAGCTGAAGGCTCGGCCCCGGATCGCGTCAATTACATCCGCCGGAGTACTCTCGTCCGCAATAATGATCAGACGGGTGTGCGGCCGCACCAGCCGGATCTTCCGCAGCAGCTCGACATCTTCCCGGCCCGAGCTGGTGTCGCCGGTAATGACCAGGTCGAAGCAGCTCTGCTCCACCAGTGCAAGCGCGTCCTTGTTGTCGCGCACGCACACCTGCCTCCATGTCGACAGAACTTCCGACACGGCGCTCGTAATTACGGGGTCTGAACACGCAATGACCAGCACCGCTTTCTGCGGTTTTACTTCGCACTCTGAGTCGTCGGCCATAAAAAAGAAATCGCACGACCATGATAGTCCGTGCAGATGATTTCCTAAGAATCGTTGCCGGGACCGCCAGGCGACCCGCACTCTTTCCAAAGCTTTTCCCAGTTCCACATCCCCGACATCACTTCATTCGGCAACGGGAAACCGAGCTGATGCGCGAGCATTAATACCTGCCCGCGATGGTGGGCTTCGTGAGCAAGCATGTAGCAAAGCATTTCCGGGCCAGCCGGCCAGGGCTGAGCCCAGCCATCTCTGCGAAACTTCTCGACCCGGCCGCCGCCATCGCCAAGGGCTTCAGCAAGCATTTCCTCGCAGCGAGCGGCGCTCTCAGCCAATCCCGCACTGGCTTGCTGCGGCGTGCAATGCGCGCGCTTGAGCTGCGTTGGAACCTTCAGATGGGGAGCTGTAAGCCTGACCCACTTGCAGCGGACGTTGTGCATGTGCGTGAAGATCGCCGCGATCGTGCGGACATTG
>Ga0209773_10000710_pt1 | contig 11156 bp, 6 predicted proteins | sample BogFormECP14_OM1_FD_188244 | JGI IMG/M metagenome (GOLD analysis project Ga0209773, IMG submission 188244) | Bog forest soil microbial communities from Calvert Island, British Columbia, Canada - ECP14_OM1 (SPAdes) (version 2) | ecosystem: Environmental > Aquatic > Freshwater > Wetlands > Bog ... | reverse complement strand
CGTCCTGTGAATACAGGACCTTCCCCGCTAGGACGAGGGTACTCATCGTGATGAGCGCGAGGTGAACGGGAGGTGGCCCACGCGCCGGGCGGCACATGCTCGCTCAGAGTGCGCTACCCTTATCCGGGTCGATCCCGCGTAGCTCAATCGGCAGAGCGTCCGGCTGTTAACCGGCAGGTTATAGGTTCGAGTCCTATCGCGGGAGCAAGGTGAGCATGGGACTAGGCTGTGCTTGCGCAGCCATGATCACACAGTCCGGCAGCCGGATCGCCCCGCAAATCGGTAGTTGCCGCACCCTCGACCTGGCGCGACGCTGACGTCGGCCGGTCCATCGTCTAGCATGTAAAAACGCGGTGTTGGCAGGGAGAACAGCATGTCGGAACGCTGTGTGACAGCGGTCAGTGGAACAGCCGCGACCCGGTCCGGCTCGTCGTAGCCGATGCGATGGACAGGGGCACTGTCGCGGATGCTGTAGATCACGCCGCAGCCAGTATCGCCGCGGCGGGCTGCGATAACCCGCGATCCGATGCTGAGGAGATCGTGGCCGCCGTCCTCGGATTCGACAGGTCCCAGATATCGGACCATCGTGCCGAATCCATAACGGAGACGGCGGCAGAGAAGATAGCGGCGTATACCAAGCGGAGGCAGGACCGTGAGCCGCTGGCCTACATCATGGGCCGGTGCAGTTACCGAGGCCTCGTTCTCGCCATCGATCCCCGGGTGCTGGTGCCGCATCCTCAGAGCGGGCAGCTTGTGGATGTCGCGGTTAAGTTGCCCCGAGGGGCCCGTGTGCACGACGTCGGAACAGGGGCGGGCCCGATCGCCCTGTCAATAAAGAGCGAACGGCCCGACCTGGTGGTGACCGGGTCCGATGTCTCCGCGGCGGCGATCGACGTTGCTCGGGAGAACGCCGCACGACTGCGGTTGGATGTCGAATTCGCGGTAGCGGACGGGCTGCCGCCGGGCAACTACCACCTGGTGGTCGCCGACCTGCCCTACGCGGACCGCAGCGCGAAGATCATACGACAGCCTCCCGAGACCCGATATCAGCCAGAGGTGGCACATTACGGTGGCGCCGATGGTCACGAGACTATTCGCAGGGTTGTGCGTGGCATGCGCTCGGGCACAACGGTGGCGATACAGCACGCGGTGGCGCAGACCGACACCGTGCGGCTCCTGCTCAGCGAACCGGACACGTTCGGCGACCCGCGCTATTCCGCCCGCTTCACGTTTGGCCGCGTCCGTTAGGATGGCTGAGCTCGGACCCATCAGCAACAAGCGCCCGGCGCAGGTAACTGTCTTCTCGCCTCATCTTGACGACGCGGTTCTCAGCGCATGGCACATCCTCTCCGCGTCCAACCCGGTCAAGGTCGTCACGGTCTTTGCTGGGGTTCCGGCATCGGGATTCGTTACCGACCTGGACCGCCATAAGGGTGCCACTGAGTCGGCCCTCCGGGTGCGGCAGCGCCGTTCGGAGGACGCCGCCGCGCTCGCGACCGTTGGTGCGATTCCTGTGCACCTCGATCTGCTCGACGTTCAGTATTCGGCCTACGAAGTGCCCGACCTGCGACGACGCATAGCCGCTAGCCTCGCCGATGCCGTCGCCATTATGGCAGGTGCCTCCGGCATAGGCCCGGAACCCGACGCGATTCTTGACTCCATCCAGCCGTACGTCGAACCGCAAACCACGGTTTACGCCCCGGCGGGGATCGGCGGGCATCCAGATCACCTGGCACTGAGCCGAGCCGTGCTGAGGCTAGCCGATGAGATCGAAGAGCTTCACCTGTTCGCTGACAGTCCTTACTCCCTCCGGCAGGGTCTGCCGAGCTGGATCGGCGGACGGCATAATCCCGCCGCGGACCGTTTGATCGACCAGGTGCTGCCCTGCCCCTGCGTCGCTAGCGGCGCTCTGTCCAGGAGGGTCGTGACCCTGACAGCTGAAGAACTTGCCGCCAAACTGTACGCATTGCGCCGTTACACCACCGAATTCCCGACGCTCAGTGAGCACTTTAGCCATCCGCCGACGCGACCGGAGATGGCCAGGTACGAAGTCTTCTGGAAGGTCCCCCGCGCATGAGGCGCGGCAGGATCGCAGCGGATGCGATTCGACCCGCTGAGCAGGCTTAAAAGAGACCTCGCCGGAAGGTCCTCGTCGTCGGTAGCGGCGTGAACGGGCTGACGTGCGCCGTTCTCCTGGTGGAAAGTGGCTACGCCGTGCGGGTCGTAGCGGCTCGGCCCCCGGCAGAGACCACGTCGGCGTCGGCTGGCGCGATGTGGACACCCCATCAGGTCGGCCCTTCCGGACGCGTCATGGCCTGGAGCCGCCGCGCCTACCAGGAGTTCGCCGCGCTCTCCGCGAGCGGGGAGGCCGGAGTACGGGTTCTCACCGGGATGAACGCGGCGCGTTGCCTAGTCGAGAACCCTTTCGGGGCCGGGGGCCCGGAAAGGGTCCGACGCTGCGGCCGGCACGAGTTGCCCGACGGTTACGTAGACGGCTACCGGTTCGCCGCGCCGGTCATCGACATGCCGGTCTATCTCGCTTATCTCACCCAGCGGCTCTGGCGCGCCGGGGTCCGCATCGAGCTCGCGACTCTGCGATCACTTGCTGAAGTGTCCGGAGAGGCCCCGATTGTCGTTAACTGCAGCGGCCTGGGTGCTCGTGAGCTGGTTCCGGATTCCGCCCTGTACGGCGTCCGCGGCGAACTGGTGGTCATGACCAACCCCGGGATAGGCGAGTTTTTTGCCGAGATCGGCGAGGTATCAGGGGAAATGGTTTATATCTATCCGCACTCCGGCACCGTGGTCCTGGGCGGGATCGCGCAGGAGGATGAGGACCCTGCGCACCGGGCGGCTGTTACCGACGCGATCATCGACCGATGTCTCGCAGTCGAGCCGCGGTTGGCGGCGGCGGAGATCATCGAATATCGGGTCGGTGTGCGCCCGGTACGACCACAGGTGCGCCTTGAACTTGAGCATCGACACGGCCTGGCGGTGATTCACAACTACGGGCACGGCGGGGCGGGTGTCAGCATGTCTTGGGGGTGTGCGACAGAGGTCGCAGACTTGGCTGCGAGGGTCGGGATATGAACCTGAACGCTATGTTCGCGGCCGCTGTGACCGCGGGCCCGGCCCGGCCCGCGGTCACAGCCGGGGCCGAGACGCTGTCATACTCCGAGCTGGACGGTCGGGCCAAACGCGTCGCATCCCAGCTTCGGCAGCTTGGTGTTGCTCCCGAAGAGGCTGTGGCTGTGCGGATGAGTCCCTCAGCGGAGATGCTCGTGAGCCTGTTGGGCGTACTCCGCGCCGGATGCGCGTACCTTCCGATCGAGCTCGGGTTCCCGGAGCGGCGGGTAGCGCTGATGATGCGAGAGGCCAATGTCCGGTTCCTGCTAGCTCCCGACGGTCTTCATGGCACGGAGGAGGGCATCGTCCGCGTGGGAACGGGCCGTATCCACGGCGACGGCCTTGCGTACATCACCTACACCTCCGGGTCGTCGGGGACGCCGAAGGCGGTGGGGACCACCCACGCCTCGGCCTCGGCCTACCTGCACGCGCTCGCTGAGGCAGACTACGTTCGGCATGATGACATCACGCTGCAGGTCGCGGCCCCTTCCTTCGACGCCTCGATCCGCGACACGCTCGGGCCACTCCTCGTCGGTGCGCACGTCGTGCTGCCGATAGGCCCTGAGGGCCGGGATCCGGCCGCGCAGCGCGGCCTGATGCTCCGCTACGGAGTGACCTGCATACTTGGCATGGTCCCTACGCTGCTACGGCTGCTCATTGCGGAGGCGGGGCCGCCTGTCCCGTCGCTGCGCCGCATCCTAGTCAGCGGTGAGCCGCTGAATGCCGACGACGTCCGCCGTGCGCGGGCTTCCCTTGGCTCCGGCGTGACCGTGGTAAACCACTACGGTCCCACCGAATGCACGATGACCACCAGCTTCCAGGTGGTGACCCCCGGCGACGATCCCGGAACAGGTCAGGTCCCGATCGGCGCGCCGCTGCCCGGTACCACCGTCTATGTGCTGGATGAGGACCTCTATCCCGTTCCTCAGGGAGAGACGGGCCAACTCTATATCGGAGGCACGGGTGTAACCCGGGGTTATTTGAACGCTCCAGAGGCAACGGCCGCCCGGTTCGTTCCCGACCCGTTCGGCGCGCGACCTGGTGCGCGAATGTACCGAACGGGCGACCTGGGGCGGTGCCGACCGGACGGAGTTCTGGAGTACCTCGGCCGGGTCGACCGGCAGCTGAAGATCCATGGGGTTCGGGTCGAGCCGAACGAGGTGGAGTCCGTACTGTTGACGCATCCTGGGGTACGTGAGGTCGCGGTGACCGCAGTCGGGTCGGCGTTGTGCGCTCACGTGGGCCACGGCTCAAATCCCGCACCATCTGAGCGGGATTTGCGGGAGCACGCCCGGCGTGCGTTGCCCGACGCGCTCGTTCCTTCTCGGTACGTCTTCCTTCCCGATCTTCCCCACACCAGCAGCGGAAAGATCGATCACCGGAATCTGCCAGCCCCGGCTCCAGCTCAGCCGACCGGCGCCCTGGCCATGGCTGACTCGGATCAGGCCGTCATGCTCGCGATCTGGCGTGATCTCCTAGCCGAGCCCCGGCTCGGAGTGCATGACGACTTCTTCGCCTTCGGCGGAGACTCGCTGCTCGCGCTCAGGCTGCTGTCGCGTATCCGGCGGGAATGGGGCCGCGCCCCGGGGCTCGGAGATTTCTTTGCGGCCCCGACTGTAGCCGAGACTGCCGCCATGCTCCCGGACGCGGACGGGCCTGCGGACCCGATCGCCGTGCGCGCCGTTCCGACCAGCCAGGGAGCGCTCTCTTTCGCTCAAGAGCAGCTCTGGTTCTTCGAACAGCTGCTGCCGGGCACTCCGATGAACACGATCCCGGCCGGTTTCCTAGCCGACGGTTGTCTCGACCGGGCCGCGCTGACCGCAGCCCTGCAGGACGTACTGACCAGACATCCAACTCTGCGGATGTGCTTCCGGTCTGACCAGGGCAGGCCTTCCTGCGAGCCTGGGCCAGATCAGAGCAGGGCGCTGGGGATTGTGGATCTCTCGCCCGGTGCGGACCCGGTAGTGGCCATGACGGACCTGGCACACCGACCGCTGGACCTGGAACAAGGTCCGTTGCTGGATCTGACGGTCTTCGAGGATACCGGCCGGACGGTCGCGCTGCTCCTGCGAGCCCACCATCTGGTGGCTGATGCGTGGTCGATGGAGCTGATCTTGAATGAGTTGTCGGCGTCATATCAGGCACGGCTGGCCGACGGCGAGCCCGCCATGTCAACCGACCAGATGGCGTACGCCGAGTACGCCGACCGGCAGCGTGTCCGGCTCACTGCTGGGGAAGTGGAGAGACAGATGATGTTCTGGCGGGAGGAACTGCACGATGCACCTCCTGTCCTGGACCTGCCTCTTGACCGATCGCGTCCAGCTGTGCGGCGTTACCGGGGTGGCGTCTATACCCGAAGGCTTCCAGCCGACCTGCTCACCGCTGCGACGGAGCTGGCCAGGGCCGAGGGCACGACCCTGTTCATGGTCTTGCTCACAGCATGGGCCACCCTGCTGCACCGCTACAGTGGCCAAGATGATCTCGTGATCGGCGTTCCCATGTCGGGCCGGACCGAGATGGAGTACGAGCCGCTCGTCGGCCTTTTCGTGAACACGCTGCCGGTCCGGCTCCGGTTGGCCGATGAACCGGCCTTCAATGATCTGCTGGCACAGGTCACGAATGCGACTGTGCGTGCTATGGAGCACCAGGACTTCCCGCTCGAGCGGCTGGTAGAAGAGCTGCGGCCAGTGCGGAGCCTTTCTCACAGCCCGCTGTTCCAGGTCCTTGCGGACTATCAGGTCGCGCCCGTGCCGCAACTTCCCGGGCTGTCACTGCGCCCTGTCGACGTGCACACCGGCATGGCGCGGTTCGACCTGTCGGTGTCCTTCATCAGGCGGGTCGACGCCGTAGACGCGGTCCATACCTTCGACCTCCACCTCTTCGACGTCGCTACCGTTGAACGGATGTGTGACCACCTCACCCAGGTGCTCACTGAAGGACTTCGGCATCCCAGCCGGGCGGTGACGCGGCTGGCCATTCTGTCCGCTGCGGAACGGAACAGGTTGACCGGGCCACAGCCTCCCGCACCAACGAATCCGCCCTCCGTCATAGCGGCGTTCGCCGAGCACGTCGCCGCCACACCGGAGCGGACCGCACTCATCAGCGGCGATACCCGGATCACCTACGGCGAGCTGAGCACGGCAGTTGAGCGCACCGCGCGCATGCTCCGGACGCTGGGCGTGGAGCACGAGACGCCGGTGGGTGTCGTCGCCGAGGCCGGTCCTGGCCTGGTGGCAGGGCTCCTGGGAATCCTGGCGGCAGGTGGCGCGTACGTGCCGCTTGACCCCGCGTATCCGGCTGAGCGGTTGTCCGACGTGCTGGATGACGCGGGTGTACGGCTCATTCTGACCCAGGCCGGGCTCGAAGACAGGCTGCCGCCTGGAATTTCCAGCCGCGTACTGCCCGGCTTCGGAAACGGACCGGCGGCGATGCTTCAAGTCCGGCCGCAATCGCCCGACCGGCTCGCCTACATAATCCATACATCCGGGTCCACCGGCCGTCCTAAGGGCGTTGAGGTCACTCACCGAGGGCTCGCCAACGTCTTGGACAGCCTTGCTCGCCGGATCGGTTTCACCAGCGACGATGTCCTTCTTGCGGTCACAACCATTTCCTTTGACATCGCTGCCCTGGAACTGTTCCTTCCACTAGTTAGCGGCGCGCAGGTCGTACTGTCCTCCCGTGATCAAGCTCGTGACCCGGTGTTGTTGCGCAGACTGCTGTCCGACTCGGAGGCGACGGTCGTACAGGCTACGCCGACCACGTGGCGGGCGCTTGTAGAGGCACCGGGGCCGCCGGTGCGGCTCCGCGTCGCGCTGTGCGGCGGAGAGGCCTTGCCCGCGGATCTGACCGGCCGGCTGTTCGACCTAGCCGAGACCGTGGTCAACGTGTACGGGCCGACGGAGACCACTATTTGGTCGTCCGCGGCGCGGCTCGACCCTAGCGATCCGAGGCCGCCGTCGCTCGGCGAGCCGATCGCTGACACCCGCGTACTGGTCCTCGACCGGTATCTGGAGCCGGTGCCGCCGGGGGTGGTCGGCGAGATCTACGTCGGCGGCGCAGGGGTGGCGCGGGGATACCGCGGCCGTTCCGATCTGACGGCGTCGCGGTTCTTGCCCGATCCACACGCGGCGCGGCCTGGTGAACGGCTCTACCGGACCGGTGATCGGGGACGGCGAGACGCGGACGGGCGGCTCGAGTTTCTGGGACGCACAGACCGTCAGTTCAAGATCCATGGTTTCCGGGTCGAGCCCGGCGAGGTGGAGACCGTGCTACTGTCCCATCCGCTGATCAGCGGTGCGGTGGTAACGGTCGACTGTTCACCCGCCGGTACTTGCCGTCTCGTCGCCTATCTGGTCGCCATCGACAGGACAGCCGAGAGCGTCGGCACCGATGTCCTGCAGTCCTTCGTCGCGCGGCGCTTGCCTGCATACATGGTGCCGTCCGTCCTGGTCTACCTCGATCGGATGCCGCTGACGCCGAACGGAAAGATCAACCTCGGTGCCCTTCCCGAACCCGGTCGGATGCGGCCGACGCTGACGGCCGACTACGTACCCGCTGACCCAGGGCTTCAGGCGGGCCTGGCGACGATCTGGTCGTCGGTGCTCGGTGTTGACGCCGTCGGCGTCCACGATGACTTCTTCGCCCTCGGCGGGAACAGTCTGCTCGCAGTCCAGATAATGGCCCGGGTGAACGACGCCTACGGGACCGACCTTGCGCTGAATCTGCTGTTCTCCGACGCGACCGTGGCGGGGCTGGCCCGCCGTGTTGAGGAGGAGGTCATCCGTCAGTTGCTTGCTGATCCGTCCTGACGTCTTCGGCCATTGCGTTCCGCAGGCTCAACGGCCGTAGGTCAGTCCACACCTCGCGAACGTAGGAGGCGCACTGACGGGGCGTGCCGCGGAACCCGGTCGGCGACCACCCTTCTGGCGGAGTTCGGTCGGCAGGCCAGAAGGCGTACTGCTCCTCCTGGTTGACCACTATCTGGCAGCAGTCGGTGTCGTCGTCCTCGTCCAGCCAGCCCATTACGCGGCCTTCACGCCTTAATGGTCAACGACCACTCGACGACCCCGGACGCCGGCATGACGGCCGACTCGCCGGGACCCGCGAGGGCGAGCGTGGGTGAGTAACCGAGCATGGGCTCGATACCGACGTTCCGATACGGCTCGGACTCTGGCCAGCCGCCGAGGTTCCGCCAGATCGCGAATCCGGACGGCTGCGCCTGCACGCTCAGCCGCATGGTCAGAGAGTCCGCGCCGTCATGCACGGTGAGCGTGTCGAGCTCCGGGATGATCACCATCAGTGCCTGGCCGTCGTCCTCGCCCAAGAGGCCCAGGTTGGTGTCTCCGTAGCGGGGCCAGTGTGAACTGGTCATCCCGTCCGTAGAGTTCACCCAGATGTCCCGGCCGGAGGGGACGTCCAGGACAGCACCGGGAGCCAGGTCCACGAGGGCATGGGCGGCCCAGATGAACCACCAACCGGGTGTCGCCTCCAGCCGGTAAAAGGCGGTGACGGCGCTGCCCGCCTCGACCCGCCTGGAGAGCCAGTAACCGTCCCCCTGGACAAAGAGTCCGCCGTCCGGGCTCGCTGACCAGGGACGGCACCAGACGTCGCCATGGTCGGGCGGCCCACCGATGGTGGGCAGGCACTCCTCCAATCCGCCGGCATCGACGAAGGCGTCACCCGGTTGTACCGAGGCCCGGTCAGGGGCAGCGCGACGCCACAACCACTCGCGGCCGTTGCAACCGCGCAGCGACGTCCACCGGCCGCCAAGAGCCATGTCGACGTCCACTGACATCACCGGATCATCCAAGAGTCCGCCTTTCGCCTGGTCCCTGCGGACCTTGCCAGCTGTCATCCTAACGTTCAGACTTCGACCGGGAGGTTGTGCGGGCATTCGGGTCGAGACAACCGAGGGGCGAGACAACCGAAAGGCGGATCGAGGGACCGGAGGGGAAGGCTCGTGCCGTCAGGAAAAGCCGACGAATCACTAGAAGCATTGCGGGCCCGGCTCAATTCAGGGCAGCGCGAGCGACTGCAGGAAAGACTAAGTAGGCCGCCGAACGTACTCGGGCGAGGCGTCATCCCGCGAGGGGCAGCACCCCGCAGTCGGCCGTTGTCGGCCCCAGAGCGAGGCATCTGGTACCTCGAGCAGCTGCTGCCGCACTCGCAGCGGTACACCATCCCGCTGGCATTTGAGGTCATCGGGGAACTGGACTTGGACGCCTTCCGCACTGCGCTCGAGACGGTCGTAGGAAGGCATCCGGTGTTGCGTTCGACCTTCCACGAGCAGGACGGAGTGCCGTTGGCCCGCGTCGCGGAGGGCTCCGGTGTGAGCTTCACCGTCACTGATGTTCGGGACATCGAGCGATGGGAGGTGCTGCGCCGATATGCGGCCGAGCCGTTCCAACTTGCCGCGGGCCCACTGGTACGAGTGGACATCCTGCGCACGGCCGCACGGGAGCGGTACGTGCTCCTGCTCTGCGTGCACCACCTAGTCGCTGACGCCAGCTCGCTCCAGGTGATCCTGGATGAGCTGTCGGCCTGCTACCGAGCGGGTCGACGGGGCCTGGTTCCCGAGCTGCCCGCTCCGCGGCTCGATTACGCCGACTACGCGGCCTGGCAGAACCGGCAACCGTCCGAGACGGCGGTCGCATTCTGGCGGCAGGAGTTGCTTGGCGCGTCCTTCAGTCTCGATCTACCGACAGTCGCTCCCCGCCCGCCCGTCCAGCGTGGCGTCGGAGCCGAAATCCACCACCGATTTCCTCCCGGCCTGGCGGATGCCTGCCGGGAGGTGGCCTGTCGGCAATCCGCGACCGTCTTCATGGTGCAGCTGACCTGCCTGGCCGCGCTGCTCTCCCGGTATGCCGGCCAGCAGGACCTCGTCATCGGAGTCCCGGTCTCCGGCCGGACCAAGGTCGAGCTTGAGCGGCTAGTTGGGCTGCTGGTCAACACGGTGCCGATCCGGATCCGTCTGGACGGTAATCCGAGCCTGTGTGGGCTGCTTGAGCGCGTCCGTGCGGCGTGCCTGCGCTCCTTCGCATTCCACGACCTTCCCCTCGACCTGGTGGTCCGTGAGCTAGCACCCGAGCGGGACCCGGGCCAGATGCCGATGTTCCAGGTCCTGGCCGACGCCCAGGAACCTCCCTTCCTCGACCTTGACGGCCTACGGTCGCGGCATCTGCCAGTTGACACCGGGACGGCTAAGCTCGACCTCGCCTTCTCCTTCCAGCGAGGCGGCGTCCTGGTCACCTATGACCGCGACCTGTTCGATCCGCCCAGCGTCGGCCGACTCGTCAGTCACTTGACAGCACTGCTCGGCGAGGCCGTTCAGGCTCCCGATGCGCCGTTGAGCCGGATTGTGCTAGCGTCCCCGGCCGAGCGCAGATGGATCCACGCCGAGCTCAACGCCACCACGGTCCCGCTCGGCGAACGAACGGTACCGTCGCTTATCGCCGAGCAGACTACGAGGGATCCAGAGGCGATCGCGGTCGAATGCGGCGCCTTCCGGCAGACCTATGAGGCACTGAACCGGCGGGCCAACCAGCTCGCTCATCTGCTACGGAGGTACGGGGTCGGCCTCGAGACCCCGGTGGCGGTCTGCATGGAGCGTTGTGCCGACATCCCTGGGGTGCTGCTGGGGATTTTGCGCACGGGCGGTTTCTACGTACCGCTGGACCCCGAACATCCTGCCGAGCGGAACGCCGACATCATGACGGACACGGCGGCGAAGGTATTGCTGGTCCATCGAGGGTTCGCCGGCCGGCAGATTCCGGCTGGCGTACTCGAGCTGATCTGGGAGGATCTCCTGGTCCAGCTGACTGAACAGCCTGCGCTGGCACCGGACGGACAGCCTAGACCGGACAATCTGGCCTATGTCATGTACACCTCGGGGTCCACGGGACGACCGAAGGGCGTGCAGATTACGCACCGGGGTGTGGCCCGGCTCGTCCATGACGACAACTACTTCAACGGCGGCCCCGGCCAGGTCTTCCTACTGCTGGCGCCGCTCTCGTTCGACGCTGCGACCTTCGAGC
>Ga0209773_10000708_pt1 | contig 11168 bp, 9 predicted proteins | sample BogFormECP14_OM1_FD_188244 | JGI IMG/M metagenome (GOLD analysis project Ga0209773, IMG submission 188244) | Bog forest soil microbial communities from Calvert Island, British Columbia, Canada - ECP14_OM1 (SPAdes) (version 2) | ecosystem: Environmental > Aquatic > Freshwater > Wetlands > Bog ... | reverse complement strand
CTTGGATTCCCTTGTCGGAAATGAGCCTTTTCAATGGGTTGCGCCGACCCCTAGGGCAAAAATCTTTTCTCTCTCCTTTCCTCCCCGGCGGCGGCCATCCAGGCGGAATCGTCATCTGCCAGGAGCCATAGCCCGTCGAAAGACGCCCGTCTTTCGACGGGCTATGGCGACGCGGCGATCCAGCAGTCGTGGGGCGTCCTACGTTCCAATGGATTGCTTCGCTGCGCTCGCAAATTGACGGTCGCGTCACGCTTCATTCGGCGACCCGGCCAATGTACCACGACTTCTGATTTTCGAAAAGAAAAATCGTTCGCGCCGCCGCAAGAGGCCGTGCGCACTCATCGTCCAGGGTTCCGGCTCCTGAACTTTGCCGCGAGCTGTTCGGCCCCGTTCGCCAGCAGGCCGATGTCCGAGCCGACGGCGGCGAAGAGGCAGCCCTGCTCGATATAATGCTGGGCCAGCTGCGCGTCGCCGGACAGGATGCCGGGCACGCTGCCGGCGTCCTTGATTCGCCGAATCGCTTCATCGATCGTCTTGACGACCTCGGGGTGATTGGGTTCGCCGAGATAGCCGAGCGCGGCCGAAAGATCGCCCGGCCCGACAAACACCCCGTCGACGCCCTCGACCCGCGCAATCCGTTCGAGGTTTTCAAGTCCGCGCTTCGTCTCCACCTGCAGCAGCAGGCAAATCTCAGCGTTGGCCGCGGCGTGATAACCTTTGATCCTGCCGTAGCGCGAGGCGCGCGCCTGCGAGGCGAAGCCGCGAAAGCCCTCCGGCGGATAGCGGGTCGATTGAACCGCACGTTTCGCTTCCTCCTCCGTTTCGACATAGGGAATGAGAAGCGACTGGGCGCCGACGTCGAGCAGGCGCTTGATGATCACTTGATCGTTCCACGCCGGTCGGACGACCGCATGGGCCGTTCCGCCGCTCATCGCCTGAAGCTGAGCCAGCACCATCGGAACTTCGTTGGGCGCGTGCTCGGTGTCGATGAGAATCCAGTCGAACCCCGAATCGGCGAGGATCTCGACCACCAGATGGCTCGACAGGCTGTGCCACAGCCCGATCTGCAACCGGCCGGACTTCAGCGCCTGCTTGAAGGGGTTTGTGAGCCTGTCCACTGAGGGAAGCCTGACTGTCGAGTTGCTCGACACACCTCTAGACGCGTCTCGCTCCAGGCTCCAGACTCAATCGCCGGTTCTGGGCTTGGAGCCTAGTGGATTTCGGGGTCCGGCGTCGGCGCGCCGCGCTCGAGAAAATCGAAGTCGCAGCCTTCGTTTGCCTGGCTCACATGCTCCGAGAACAGGCGGCCATAGCCGCGCGCGTAGCGGGGCGCGGGCTTTCGCCAGGCGGCGCGGCGGCGGGCGAGCTCGTCGTCGCTCACATTCAGATCAAGGCGGCGGCCGGGAATGTCGAGTTCGATCACGTCGCCGTCGCGAACCAGCGCCAGCGGTCCGCCGACAAACGACTCCGGAGCGACATGCAACACGCAGGCGCCATAGCTGGTGCCGCTCATCCGGGCGTCCGAAACCCGCACCATGTCGCGCACGCCTTTGGCCAGCACCTTCTTCGGGATCGGCAACTGACCCCATTCCGGCATGCCCGGCGCGCCGATCGGCCCGGCGTGCTTGAGCACCAGGACCGAATTCTCGTCGACATCGAGATCGGGGTCGTCGATGCGGGCCGCCATGTCATTGTAGTCTTCGAACACTACCGCCTTACCCGCATGCTTGTGCAGGCGGGTCTCGGCGGCGGGCGGTTTGATGATCGCGCCGTCAGGGGCGAGGTTGCCGCGCAGAATGGCGAGGCTGTCGGACGCGACGAGGGGATTGTTCAGCGGCCGGATGACATCGTCGTTGTAGATTTTCGCCGGTTCGACGTTGTCGCCAATCGTTGAGCCGTTCACCGTGCGCGCGCCGACTTTCAGCCTGCCGCTCACAGCCAATTGCTTGAGCACGGCCGGCAAGCCGCCGGCGTAGAAGAAGTCTTCCATCAGGTAAGCGCCCGAAGGACGGATGTTGGCGATCAGCGGCGTATCCCGCGCCACCTGATCGAATGTCTCGAGATCGAGCTCAAGCCCGGCGCGGCGCGCGAGCGCGATCAGATGCACGACAGAGTTGGTCGAGCCGCCGATCGCCAGCACCGCGGCGACGGCGTTCTGGATCGAATCGCTGCTGATCACGTCGGAGGGTTTGAGGTCGTCCCAGACCATGTCGACGATGCGCTTGCCGGTCATCACCGCCATCACCGCATGGCGGGAATCGGCGGCCGGAATCGAGGCGGCGCCGGGCAACGTCATTCCGAGCGCCTCGGCGGCGCTGGTCATGGTCGAGGCGGTGCCCATGGTCATGCAATGGCCGGGAGAGCGGGCGATGCCCTGCTCGATCTCCTCCCAATCCTGAGCGGTGATGGCGCCGGCGCGCAGCTCGACCCAGTATTTCCACACGTCGCTGCCCGAGCCAAGCGCGGCGCCGCGCCAGGAGCCGCGCAGCATCGGGCCAGCGGGCATGAAGATCGCCGGCAGATTCATCGAGATTGCGCCCATCAGCAGCGCCGGCGTGGTCTTGTCGCAACCGCCCATCAGCACCGCGCCGTCGGCGGGGTAGGAGCGCAGCGCCTCCTCGGTCTCCATCGCCAGGAAGTTGCGATACATCATCGTCGTTGGCTTCTGGAACGGCTCGCTCAGCGTCATCGCCGGCAATTCGACCGGGAAGCCTCCCGCCTCCCACACGCCGCGCTTCACCTCCTCCACCCGCTGCTTGAAATGGGAGTGGCAGGGGTTGATGTCGCTCCAGGTGTTGACGATCGCGATCACCGGCTTTCCCGCGTAATCGGAGCGCTGATAGCCCATCTGCGCGGTGCGCGAGCGATGGCCGAACGCGCGCAGATCGTTGACGCCGTACCAGCGATGACTGCGAAGGTCTTCCGGTCGCTTGCGCGCCATGGGCTTTGGTCCTTTCCCGGACTGGCTGGAATACATCTTACATCAGGCTCGGCAGGGTGAGGGCGATCGACGGAAAGGCGATCAGGATGACGAGCCGCAGGATGTCGGTGGCGATGAACGGCAGGACGCCCTTGAAGATGGTGGCGAAGCTGATGTCCTTGACCGCGGTTTTGATCACGAAGACATTCATGCCCACCGGCGGATGGATCAAGCCAAGCTCGACCGTCATGACAATGATGATCCCGAACCAGATCGGATCGAAGCCCAGCGCCGTCACCACCGGGAAGACGATCGGCACCGTCAGGATGATCATCGCCATCGCGTCCATCAGGCAGCCGAGCGCCAGATACATCAGCATGATCAGCGCGAGCACGCCGTAGCGGCCGACGCCGAGGCCGGTGAGAAATTCCGTCACCCTTTGCGGCGTCTGAGTGACGGTGAGGAAATAGCCGAACAGCAGCGCGCCGATGAGAACGGTGAACACCGCGGCGGCGGTGCGGGTGGCCTGCAGGAGCGCCGCGCGCACGCCGGCGGCGTTGAGCCGGCCGCGAGCGACCGAGATCAGAAAAGCGCCGCAGGCGCCGACTCCGCCCGCTTCCGTCGGCGTGAACAGGCCGCCATAAAGGCCGCCGATCACGAACGCGAACAGCGCCAACGCGGCCCACACGTCGCGAAGCGACTTCAGCCGCTCGCTCCAGTCGCTGCGCGGTCCCGCCGGCAGAAAGCCCGGCCGGACGAGGCCAATTGCCGCGATCGTCAGCATGTACATCGAGACGGCGAGCATTCCCGGCAGGATCCCGGCGATGAACAGCTTGCCGATGTCCTGCTGGGTGATCAGGCCGTAGACCGCCAGCACCGTCGAGGGCGGAAAGATCGCGCCGAGCGTTCCGCCGGCGGCGATCACCCCGGCGGCGAAGGATTGCGGATATTCGTATCGCCGCATCTCCGGATAAGCGACGGTGGCGAAGGTCGCCGCGGTCGCCACCGATGAACCGCTGATCGCGGCGAAACCGGCGCAGGCGGCGATCGTGGCGAGGCCGAGGCCGCCCCGCCAGTGGCCGACAAGACTGTTTGCGGCCCGGAACAGTTCGCGGCTCATGCCCGACGCGGACACGAACGCGCCCATGAGCAGGAACATCGGGATGACGCCAAAGGTGTAGTCGGTGACCGTCCGCATCGAGGTCTGTCCGACCATCTTCAACGCCGGGCCGGCGCCGACGATGGCGCCATAGCCGGTCACGCCGACGAGGCCCATCGCCATCCCGACCGGAACGCGCATGAGAATCAGCCCGAACAGCGCGACAAAGCCGAGGACGGCCGCCGCATCGGCGCTCATTGCCCTCCCCTCATTCCAACGCCTTGGCGATCGGATCGGGAGCGAGCTTCTCGGGGTGGAAAATGAGCCGGTACGTGCGCACGGCGATGAGGATGACGGCGGAGACGTCGCCCGCCCAGGCGACGGCGAAGAACGGCCAGGTCGGCAGGTGAAGATCGTAGGTCAGGACATGGTCGGCCCGCGTCGTGCGCACCTTGTCGAACAGCATCGCCGTCTGAACGGTGACCACGAACAAAAGCACCAGGGTGGCGAAGACGTCGATTGCGCGTTTCCCGCGCGGGCCGGCCGCGGCCCAGACGAGGTCGACGGTAATGTGGCCGCCGCGATAGCTGGTCGCCGCGATGCCCCAGAAGATGAGGATGCCGAGCAGCAGCCGGCCGAAATCGTACGAATCGGGGATCGAGGCGCTGAACAGGTAGCGCAGCAGGACGGAGACGAAAATGTCGACGGCGACAATGCCGATGAAGGCCGCGGCGGCAAGCTCGATGCCGTCGATGAAGCGATCCATCGGGTTCAGCGTCATCGCGGCGCCCCGCCGCGCCTCGTCTCCGCTCATGGACCGGCGCCGTATTTCGCTATCGCCGCGTTGAGCTCGGCGAGCGCGGCGTCAGGATCGGCGCCCGCCTGCTTGACCGCCGCCGCCCAGCTCGCCCTGAGCGGCTCGACCGTCGCCTGCCACGCCTGCATCTGCTCGGGAGTGAGCTTGTAGACGTCGTGATGAGCGGTATCGGCTCTCATCCGGTCGCGGCCCGCCGCCTCGAAGTCGCCCCACGGGCCGGCCAGCTTCACCGCCCAATCGGTTGTGCAATGATCGTCCATGACGGTCTTCTGCGCCGGGCTCAGCGAATCGTATTTGTCCTTGTTCATCGAGAAGGTGAACACCGTCGTGTAGAGCGGCTCGTCGATGTGGTACTTGACGACCTTGTCGATCCCGAACAGGTAGAGCGAACCCCAGGGGAAGGTGATCGCATCGGCGACGCCGCGCTCGAGCACCTCGCGCGCCTCCGGGGCCGACGCCTGGACATTTGTGCCGCCGAGGGTCTTCACCAGCTCGGCGATCGTGCTCTGCGCCGGGCGCACCTTCACGCCCTTCAGGTCCTCCGGCATCACGATCTTCTTGCGGGCGTGCAGCGCGCCGGGATCGTGAATGAAGGCGAGGCAGAAATGGGTGTCCTTCATCTCCGCCGGCGCGTATTTGCGATACCAGGAGTCGAGCGCCGCCGTGCCCTTGCGGGCGTCGCCGAAGGTGAACGGCATCTGGCCGATGGCGATGATCGGGAAGCGGCCCGGCTGATAGCCGGGGTTGACGTAAGTGATGTCGGCGATGTCGTCGCGGGCCATGTCGTAATGATCGAACGCCTTGCCGAGCTGCTCCGAGGGGAAGACCGTGATCTTGATCGAGCCGTTGGAATCCTTGGCGATGTCGTCCGCCCATGCCTTGGCCGCCCCGGTCAGCGGGTGCGCCGGCGGGACCCAGAGCGAGAGCCTGAGATCGACCTCCTTGTCTTGCGCAAACGCGGGACAGGCGGCGCCTTGCGCCAGACCAAGGATGAGCGCGAGCGCCGGCGCGGCGTAAAAACGGCATGCGGCCACGAGACGTCCCCGGAATGCGGTCAGTCTCGGCATGTGTCCTCCCTGATGGGTCGCTCATTCGTATGGTTGTCTGACCATTTCGCAGGCGCGGGCGCCGATCGTCAAGCGCGACACTGACTGGCGACATCCTCCCGCGTCGTCCTGAGGCGCCGCGAAGCGGCCTCGAAGGAACGGGCGAGTTCGCGCAAACGTCGGGGCATCATCTGGAGCATCCTTCGAGGGCCCCGCTACGCAGGGCCACCTCAGGATGAGGTCGCGAGTATGCGTAAACGTCCTTGCCTCAGACCCGCGTTGGGGGCGTCAGACCTTCCTGTTCTTCGCGTCCCAATTGCGCTCGAGGTTGGCGATGAGCGCCGGGCTGAAGTGACAATAGGCCTGCTCGCGCGCGTAAACGGAGGCATAGCGGCGAAAGAGATCAAGCGGCTCCTGGCCAACCCGGAAGGCGCGGCGGTTGCCGATGGCGCTAACGGCGCCGGCGCTGGTCAGCCCCGCGACAACGCGCTCGATCGCCGCATCCATTTCGGCGGCAGGCGCGATCTCGTCGCAGATCAGGCGGCCGTCGGCGCTATCGCAGGTCAATCGGCGCTCATAAAGAATGGCCTCACGCGCGATGCGATCGCCGGTGAACCGCGGCAAGCGCAGATTGGCGAAGCCTGGAATGATTCCTTCCTTGCGGGCCGGCAAGGTGATGAAGGCGTCGGACGCGGCGAGAACGTAGTCCATGACGAGAAGCGCCTGGCAATGGCCGCCGATGGCGAATGTATCGACCGCGGCGATCCACAGTTTTTCAACCCCGCGGCCGTTCACGTCGTCGGGCACGCTGTCCGGCGTGGCGAGCCCACGCAAAAGCTTGTGCACGTAGCCGAGGTCGCGGATCAGGAACCATAGAAAGGGAATCTTGCCGAGATAGAGATGGGTGAGATTGATGCCGGCGCCGAAGATGCGCTTCCCCCGATACTTCTCGTTGTCGACCACAACGCCGCGCATGACGGCGATGTCGGTCGTTCTATCGAGGGTTGCGACATCGACGGCGAGCTCGGTGTGCGAGAGGGTCGCGTCGTCCTCGGCGTTGAGGAAGCGCGGATTGATCATGTCGAGATGGACCGCCTTGCCACGTCTGGTGAGCCGGGCCGCGCCGAGATCGAGCGAGCCGCGCGAGGCGAATTCGGCGGCCAAGCCTGCGCTTTCCTGTCGCGGCAGCAGCATCGCGTGACAAAGATGCTCGCCGATCAGCGGGCGCGAAAGCACATGGGCAAGGAACAGTCCCTGGTCGATCTCGACGCCGTCTTTGTCGCGCTGGAGATGCGCGGCCTCGGCGTCGACCTCCGCTTTGGTCGGGACCAATCCCGGAACAAGCTTCGCCGCATCGTAGGCGAGGTCGTCGAGGCGGCGAAAGATCGAGCGCTGTGCGGTCAGGCGGTCGTAGATCTCATCGACGTGGGCGGCGAGAAAGGCCTCGCGCGAGGCGCGGGCGACGGCGAGCAGCGTGTCCGCTGCCCCCTGCTCGGCCTCGTTACGCCGGGCTTTATCCGGCAGCGTCCGAAGGAGAGCCGCCGACTGGGTCCAGAACGCGCCAAAGCGGCGAACGTCGGACTCATGGGTTTCCGTCCCGGCCGGCAATGCCTGCGACCATTCCTGCACCGCTCGCTCGGGCAAGCTTGCCGCCCGCATCGCCATCGAGGCTGGCGCGGTTGCGGCGGACGTCATGCCTTTGGTCTCTTGTCGATGACCCGCCTTGCCTTGCCCGCCGAGCGCTCGATCTCCGCCGGCGCGAGCACGGTCACCAGCGCGCTGACGCCGATGCGGGACTTGATCTCGTGCGCGAGCTCGCTCGCCCCATGCGCGCGCGCCTCATCCAGTTCGGACGACGAACGCGCCTCGACTTGAACCTCCAATTGGTCGAGCCGGCCTTCTCGGCTCAGGACGAGCTGGTAGTGACCGGAAAGCGCGCGAACGCGAAGCACAAGCTCTTCAATCTGGGTCGGAAACACATTGACCCCGCGCACGATCATCATGTCGTCCGACCGGCCGGATATCTTCTCCATCCGCCGCATCGAGCGGGCGGTGCCGGGCAGCAATCGGGTCAGATCTCCGGTGCGGTAGCGGATGACCGGCATCGCCTCCTTGGTCAGCGAGGTGAAGACGAGCTCGCCGAATTCGCCGTCGGGCTTCACCGCCCCGGTCTTGGGGTCGATGATCTCCGGGTAGAAGTGATCCTCCCAGATGTGGAGGCCGTCCTTGGTCTCCACGCATTCGCCGGCGACGCCGGGGCCTATGACCTCGGAGAGGCCGTAGCTGTCCAGCGCGTCGATATCGAAGGCGTCTTCGAGCTCGTCGCGCATGGCTGCGGTCCACGGCTCCGCGCCGAAGGAGCCGAGTTTCAACGACGAACGGCGCGGGTCGCGCCCCTGGGCGCGGAACTCGTCAACCAGGCACAGAGCGTAGGATGGCGTCGCCGTCAGGATGTCGGGCTTGAAATCGCAAATCAATTGAACCTGCCTCTCCGTCATCCCGCCGGATATGGGGACGACCGTGCAGCCCAGCCGTTCGGCGCCATAGTGATAGCCGAGGCCGCCGGTGAAGAGACCATAGCCATAAGCGATATGGGCCATCATGCCCGGGCGCCCGCCCGCGGCGCGGATCGTCCGCGCGACGACGCCGGCCCACATCTCGAGATCGTTGCGCGTATAGCCGACCACCGTCGGTTTGCCAGTCGTGCCCGACGAAGCGTGAACGCGGGCAAGCTGATTTCTCGGCACTGCCAAAAGGCCGAACGGGTAGTTGGCCCGCAGATCAGCCTTGGCGGTGAGGGGAAAGCGGGCGAGATCCGCAAGGCCGCGGAAATCGTCGGGATGAACGCCCTGCGCATCGAATTTGGCCCGGATCGCCGGGACGCACTCGTAGGTATGGCGCAAAGTGGCCGCGAGCCGACGCGTCTGCAGCGCTGTGATCTCGTCGCGGGACGCGGTCTCGATGGGATCGAGCAGGCTCTTGTCCGGCGCTTCGCCCATCCTCATTACGACGGCCCGATGCCCTCGGGCGCGCAAGGCTCTGTCGATCCGGGCATGTCTCCTCCCTCCTCCACGCGTGTTCGAACGATTCTCCCGTCATCTCACAGGCGCGGCCGCCGATCGTCAAGCGCGCCGCTTTCGTCTTGCCGACGAATGCGGCGCTATTGGCCGAGAAAATTCAGAAGCGTCTCGTTGAAACGTTGCGTCGCCTCCAGATGTCCCAAATGGCCGACGCCCTCGAACACCACGACCCTGGCATTGGCCATGCGCGCCGCGAGCGATTGCGCCAGCGCCGCATTCTGGCCCATCCTGTCGCGCAGTTCCGGCGGCGCAAACGGGCGCCCCGGCGCGTTGTGGTCGTTGGCTCCCATGATGAACAGCGTCGGCCGATCGATGAGCGGGATCTCGTGCACGACCGGCTGGGTGTAGATCATCTGGTACGACGCCACGAACGACTTCAACCAGCGCGGATATTCGCCGCTCTCCATGATCTCATCGCGCAACTGGACGTAGGGCTCGATCGCGGCTGGCGGCAGACTGAGCGCATAGTTGGTCATCAACTGCTTCCGGTAGCCATCCGCGGTCAGCGCCCGTTCGCGCCGCGCGAGTTCCTCGTCCGTCACCGGCGGAACGGAGAACCGATAGTCCTCGAGGCCGATCGGCGAATAGAGGATGAGATGGTCGATACGCGAGCCATAGGCGCGGGCTAGGCGGACCGCCAGCATCCCGCCCATCGAATGACCGACCAGGTCGAAGCGATCGACATGAAGACTGTCCAGCAAGGCGATCGTGGCGCGCGCCATGGCGTCGAAGCTATAGGCGAAACCGGGCTTGGACGACTTGCCGAAGCCGATTTGATCCGGGGCGACGACCCGGTAGCCCGCCTCGGCCAGCGCCTTGATGGTCGGCGCCCAATAGCTGGAGGGAAAGTTGCGTCCGTGCAGAAGCACGACTGTCCGCCCTGTCGGCGGGCCGGCGGGGGGCACATCCATATATGCGAGGCGCAAATCCTCGCCTTCGAGGGTGAGCGGCAGGAAATCGACCGGATAGGGGTACGGGAATCCCTCGAGCGCGATGCCCATCGCCTCGGCGCGCGCCTCGGGCGCCGCGATCGCGGCGAAGCACAGGGCCGCCGCGGCCGCAAAATAGAAGGCAAAAGCGCGGCGAAGCGTCATCGGCGATCGTCCTCTTGCGGTAGGGCCGCACCGCTATCGCTGGGACGGAGCTTGCGGCCGGAAGCGCCGTTTCGCAGAACCGGCGACCAGCGACGCCCCGCGCGCGAATGGACACGGTCATCAGACAATATTATAAGTTAACGACCGTCGCCAGTCCATTGCGGCGTCTGGTGGATGCCGCTGGACCGGTGCAGACGAAGCAGCTTACGGCGATGGGAGGACGAGCGATATGGCGCTTGAACTATGCGCGACGGCCGCATGGAGCAAATTCGGCTCCGATTGAATCCGGATCGCCGGCGCGCCGTTCCTCTGGCTCCGCTGGTCAAGTTTGCCGAACCCCGCTACGAATAAGGCTTGCGACGAAGGGAACGTTTCATGAAACGACTTGCATTCGCCGCGGCCGCCGCGCTCGCAGTGGTCGGGCAGCCGGCGCGGGCCGATGAGGCCGCTGCGAACTTCGTGAAGCTGTTCAGCGATGTCTGCGTGGCCAAGTTTGGCCATCTCACGACGGTCTGGGATTGGGCGGACGAGCAGAATCTGCTGCCAATCACCAACCCCCAGGCGCTCGCGGTGTTCGCCGGCAGGCCGAACCAAGACGGCAAGATGATCTCATTCGCCGGCGGGGGGGTGCCCGGTTCCGGCAAGGCCTGGGCCGTGCCCGATCCGGCGGGGCGGTTCGTACTGGCGACGCGGCTCGATCCGGAATCCTGCGTCGTGTGGGCGCAGAAGGCGGATCCGGGCGAGGTCGACGCAGCCTATGCGAAGATGGTGGCGCAGGCGGTCGCGCCCGGCGTCGAAGTGAAGCTAGCCGATGACAGGACCGTCAACATCCCTGATGGCGCCGTGCACATTCGCGTCTACCGCGTGTGGTCGGGATCGGCGCTTAATAGCTATGCCCTGGCGCTGGCGACGGTCAACCGACCGGGCGGCCCGTTCCAGGCGATGCTGGAGACGCAGCGGCTTGTCGAGCCCGACGACCCGATCAATCCGATGGTGCCGTTGGAGCCGCCGGGCTAGTGCACTGACTCAGACAGATGATGCAGCGGAGGTGTCGCCTCCCCTTATCCCAGCGGGCATAAAACCGCGGAGTTCCCGTGGCGGAAACGCCTCCG
>Ga0209773_10000707_pt1 | contig 11174 bp, 8 predicted proteins | sample BogFormECP14_OM1_FD_188244 | JGI IMG/M metagenome (GOLD analysis project Ga0209773, IMG submission 188244) | Bog forest soil microbial communities from Calvert Island, British Columbia, Canada - ECP14_OM1 (SPAdes) (version 2) | ecosystem: Environmental > Aquatic > Freshwater > Wetlands > Bog ... | reverse complement strand
TAGCCGAGATGCGGCACCGCGGCGTCGATCTTTTGCAACAGCTTGCGGGCGCCGTGACCTTTTGCGCCGAAACTAACGCCTTGCGGGCCGCGCCCAAATCGGCTGTTGTTGACGCGGTCGCGCTCGCTGTCGTAATCGGGGCTGCAGCCGGCGGGCTCGAGAAGGACTGCGCGCGGTGATGCGTGTCGGCATGTGGACGATAGCGAGCCTCGCCATCGCGGTCTTCTTCGCCGTGGCAGCGCCAGCCGCCGAAAGTCTGGCGCAGACAGAGGTTTCGAACCCGTCCGCGCGAGAGCTGATCGTCGCCACCAAGGAGTCGCCGCCCTTCGCTATAAAGGACGCGGACGGCGCTTGGCGAGGCATCAGCATCGATCTTTGGCGTCGGATCGCCGATCAATTGTCGCTTCGTTATCGACTGACCGAGCAGCCAACCGCGCAGGCGCTGATCGACGGCGCCGCCGACGGTTCCTTCGACGTCGCCATCTCTGCGCTGACGGTTACGGCGGCGCGCGAAAAGCGGCTGGACTTCACCGAGCCCTACTATTCGACGGGGCTGGGCGTCGCCGTTCGTCGCAACGAAAGCCGGCTGAAGTCGATCACGGGGCTGCTCCTGTCGTTCGACTTTTTTCAGGCCGTGTTGGCGCTTCTCGGCATCGCGATCACCGTCGGGTTTGTCGTCTGGATGTTGGAGCGTCGCCAAACCGACCATTTCAAAGGCGGAGCGAAGGGGCTCGGCACGGGCATTTGGTGGTCCGCTCTAGCGATGGTCCACGCGAACACGTCGGAGAACGCGCCCGGCACGCTGATCGGACGCGTGGTGGCGGTATGTTGGATGATCGCCTCGATCATAACGATCGCCATCTTCACGGCCGGCCTGACGTCGACCTTGACGGGGCGCGAGCTAAAGGGACTCGTGCAGAGCACGACTGACCTTCGATCCGTCCGCGTCGGCGCCCTTGTCGGCTCGTCGACCGTCGATTACCTCGACCGCGAACGTATCTCTCATCGCAGTTTCGCGTCCATGCAAGAGGCTTTGAAGGTGCTGCAGGGCGGCGCCGTCGACGCCGTCGTCTATGACAAGCCCCTCTTGACCTGGCAGGTTCGACGAGATTTCTCGGACTCTCTGCGGGTCCTCGACATCGCGCTCGACAGTCAAAACTATGCGATCGCCCTGCCGTATGGCAGCCCATTGCGCACAAAGATCAACCGCGAACTGCTCGACCAGATCGAGAGCGATTGGTGGCGGGACACGTTGTTCCACTACCTCGGAGAGTCGTCGGAGCATTGACCGCCCGGAGCACAATTTGCAAAGGACAGCCGGTTTAGCGAAAGTTGACGCGACGAACCACAGAGGGTTTATCGTCGCGGGGAGGATTACGGATTACGGCGACAGTGCACAAAATGGTGCTCAAAGATTGTGGCGGTCACGGCCTGCTTCGCTTACTTCTTCGCCGAGCCCATTTGCTCCTTCGAAGTTTCCCGCGAAGAACTACCGTACTTCATCCTTTTCGTCGCCTTTGCCGCGATCACTGCGTGGTTTGTACGCGCCCTGCGAGGGTCCATGAGTAACTTTTCGTTGCCGACCCGATCTCAGTCCACTTCGCCCGAACAAGCCCGAGGCGGCGGGTACGGCCGGTTTGGCTTCCTTCCGATCGCAACGGCCCTTTGCGCCGGCGCCAACTTCGCGGCTGACACACTCACGCCAACGGATATCGTATTTTCCTCGCTTTACGCCGTGGTCGTTCTGATGGCGGCCCGCTTTTGCTCCGCGAACGGCATTATCCGCGTTGCGGTTGGGTGTGTCGTGCTGACAATTTTGTCCCATTATCTGAGCCCGCCCGAAGGGCCGCAGTACGTGGGAATCGTCAACACGGGAATCGGGCTCGCAGTGATCGGCCTGGTCACCCTCTTGGCCCTGAGGCAAAAAAAGGCGGAAGCGTCGCTGCGCGAACACTCGGGCGAAATTCTCAAACTCAACAACGAGCTGGCCAAGCGGGCTCGGGAGCTCGAAACGAGCAACACCGAATTGGAATCGTTTGCCTATTCCGTCTCGCACGACCTTCGCGCGCCGCTTCGCCATGTCGTCGGGTTCTCGGAGTTGCTTCAGAAACAGGCGGCTTCCTCGCTCGACGAAAAGAGTCGCCGGTACCTACAAACGATTCTCGACTCAGCAAAAAGAATGGGTAACCTGATCGACGATCTGCTGGCGTTTTCCAGAATTGGTCGGACCGAGACCCGGAAAACTCTGGTGAGCCTCGACCAACTCGTCAAAGAGGCCGTCGCGGAAATCGGCCAGGATGCCCGGGGGCGGGATATCAACTGGACGATCGATCCTCTTCCGGCCTGCCATGGCGACCGTTCGATGCTGAAGCTGGTGATGGTCAATCTTGTCTCCAATGCGGTCAAATTCACGAACATGCGAGCCCGGGCCGAAATCGAGATCGGTTGTTTGGATAGGGAAAACGAAGTAGAGGTGTTCGTGCGGGATAATGGCGCCGGCTTCGACATGCAATATGTAGATAAACTATTCGGCGTGTTTCAGCGTCTGCATCTCCCCGAACAGTTTGAGGGGACGGGAATTGGTCTTGCGACAGTTCGGCGGATCATCCACCGGCACGGCGGAGAGGTCCGAGCCGAGGGAAACGTCGATCAAGGCGCGACATTCTATTTCTCACTGCCTAAGGCACAACTTGCTGCGGAGAGGACCGCTAAAACGCCATGAGCGAACTGGGACGCATTTTGCTCGTCGAGGACGACCCGAGAGACGTGGAACTCACTCTGACGGCGCTGGCCGATCACAACCTGGCAAACGAGGTCATGGTTGCCCGGGACGGAGAAAAAGCTCTGGATTACCTCTATCGTCGGGGCGAGTTCAGCACTCGCTCCCACGATAACCCCGCGGTCATACTGCTGGACCTGAAGCTGCCGAAGGTCGATGGATTGCAAGTCTTGCAGCAAATCAGGTCCGAGGAGAGCCTGAAGCTGATACCGGTGGTGGTCCTGACCTCGTCGCACGAGGAAAAGGACATGATCAGAAGCTACAAACTCGGCGTAAACGCCTACGTTGTGAAGCCGGTCGACTTTCACGAATTCGTCAACGCGATCAAGGAACTGGGGTTCTTCTGGGCGCTGATCAACGAGCCGCCGCCGGGGAGCATCAAGAAGGCGCCATGAGGACCCCGCTCCGCGTTCTGTTGCTGGAGGACAACGCCATGGACGCGGAGCTCATTCAGGAGCTCCTCGACGCGGATCATTTCGTCTGCGAAGTGACTCGCGTCCAAACGCGCGCAGAGTTCCTGGCCGCTCTCGAGGACGCTGGAACTGACCTCATTCTCGCCGATTACACACTTCCTTCGTTCGACGGCCTTTCCGCATTGAAGCTTACGCTGAGCGCCCGCCCTGATCTGCCTTTCATCTTTGTCTCGGGCTCGCTCGGCGAAGAAAAAGCGATCGAAGCGCTCAAGATCGGGGCCACGGATTATGTTCTGAAGACGCGATTGTCACGGCTGGTCCCGTCGGTACAGCGCGCGCTGCGCGAAGCCCGGGAACGAGCCGAACGCAAGAAGGCCGAGGAGGCGCTGCGCCGGAGCGAGATGTATCTGGCAGAGGCGGAGCGATTGAGCCAGACGGGGAGTTTCGCCTGGAACGCGTCGACCGGGGAACTCTACTGGTCCGATGGGGCCTATCGAATATTCGAATGCGAGCCAACGATAAAGCCCAATATCCAGTTGGTGGTCGACCGCAGCCATCCGGACGACCGGATGTCTCTGCAGCAACTCCTCGACCGCGCCCCGAAGGAAGGGTCCGAGTTTATTGCCGAGCATCGTCTGTTGATGGCCGACGGTTCTGTCAAATATGTTCAAGCCGTGGCTCATCGCTTGACCGGCGAAGATCCGGAAAGCCTGATCTTCGTAGGCGCCGTCACGGATACTACCGAGCGCAACAGCGCCGAACAACAGCGCGAAAGATTGCGCCAGCTCGAGGCCGATCTCGCCCACATGAACCGCGTGAGCATGATGGGAGAACTGGCCGCCTCGCTGGCTCACGAAATCAAGCAGCCGATTACCGCCGCCGTCATGGACGCCAACACTAGCATGATATGGCTCTCTCGTGATCCACCCGATCTGACGGAGGCCCGCGGCGCCGCCTCCAGAATGGTCGCGGGGGTAACGCGCGCCGCCGGCATCATCGACAGGGTTAGCTCACTCTACGGGCGAGGCGCGCCGGAACGGGAAGCGGTCGACTTGAACGAAATCCTTCGGGAGATGAAGGTTTTGTTGCGGGACATGGCGGATCGACGCTCCATTTCAATCCGCGGGGAATTCGACCCGGGGCTTCCGCGGACGACAGCGGATCGCATTCAGCTGCAGCAGGTTTTGATGAACCTGATGCTCAACGGCATCGAGGCGATGCGAGAGACGGGCGGTGACCTTACCATCGCATCGAAGCGGACCGAGCAGGGTCAGCTCTTGGTTTCGGTGAGTGATTCCGGCGTCGGGCTTTCTGTCGATCAAGCCGAGCGCATCTTCGACGCATTCTTCACCACAAAACCGCAAGGCACGGGGATGGGACTTTCCATCAGTCGGCGGATCGTCGAGTCGCATGGCGGCCGTTTGTGGGCGAGCCCCAACGCGGGGCGGGGCGCCATCTTTCAGTTCACGCTGCCCGGTGAGCTGACGGCGGCCTGGCCGCAGGCCGTTTAACGCGCGGGCGCCCCATGAGCGCAGCCGCGCCCATCCGTGCCAGCCACTGCTCGGCTCTCATCTCCACCCTATTTTCAACGAAGCATGCGGCTAGGTCGATTATGGAACCGATCTGCGCCATGGAGGCGCCATCATGCTCGGGCAGGGGAATCTTCGGACGCTCCGTTCTCGAACAAAAGCGGGCGCTGCCAGCAGTCGAGAGCGACGCCGGGCCATTCTGCGGTGTATACGCTGCTCGAGCCGTGACCTTTGGAGGCGACTCTCATGATCGACAGAGGATGGCGCAAGAGGCTCCTGGGAAATCGGCAATTGTCGCCGGAAACCCTGATGATGGGCTACGGCTACGATCCGTTCCTATCTGAACGGTCTTTGAAGCCGCCCGTCTTCCACACGTCCACTTTCGTCTTCCGCACCGCCCAGGACGGCAAGGAATTCTTCGAACTGGCCTATGGCTTGAGGCAAAAACGGCCGAACGAGGAACCGGGCCTGATCTACAGCCGGATCAATAATCCGGACCTGGAAATTCTGGAGGACCGGCTGGCGATATGGGACGAAGCCGAGGCCAACCTTGTGTTCGCATCCGGGATGGCCGCGATCTCGACTTGCCTGTGGGCCTATGTGCGCCCAAGCACGGTCATCGTTCATTCGGGCCCCGTCTACGGCGGCACGGACTTTCTCTTGAACAGGATCCTCCCGCAATTCGGCGTGACTCCCATTGGGTTCCCCGCCGAAGGCGGAACAAAGGCGATGGAAGAAGCGGTCGATCGGGCCCACGCCCTGGGCTCGATCGCCGCGCTTTACATAGAGACGCCGGCCAATCCGACCAACGGTCTCGTGGATATACGCAGGGCGCGGGAAATCGCCGACGGTCTGCGCGGCGCCGACGGCAAGCGGCCGGTCGTCATCGTCGACAACACGATGCTCGGCCCTCTGTATCAGACGCCGATGGCGCATGGCGCCGATCTCGTCGTGTCCTCGCTGACAAAATATGTCGGAGGCCATTCCGATCTGATTGCGGGAGGATGTTCTGGAACGGCCGCGGCGCTCGAGCCGATCCGCGGCATGCGTACGATCCTGGGGACGATGTGCGATCCTCACACCGGGTGGCTGCTGATGCGATCGCTCGAGACGCTGAAACTCAGAATGACTGCTTCGGCCGAAGGCGCGCGCACGGTAGCGAATTTCCTGGCCGGGCATCCCGAGGTCGCATCGGTCTGGTACCTGGGTTCGCTTCCGGCGGATCATCCGGACCGGCCGATTTTCGAGCGCCAATGCAAAGGACCGGGTTCGACCTTCAGTTTCGAAGTCAAGGGCGGCGAGGCGGAAGCCTTCGCCGTGCTCGACCGCCTCGAGGTGATCAAGCTCGCCGTCAGCCTGGGCGGAACCGAGAGCCTCGCCTCGCATCCCGCCGCGATGACCCATTCGGATATTTCGCCCGACGAACAACTGCGGCTGGGCATCACGCCGGCTTTGATCCGCCTGTCGGTCGGCATCGAAAACCCGGACGATCTGATCGCCGATCTCGATCAGGCGCTCAGACGCTGACGATCCCGCCGTGAGGACGATTAGTTAGGCGACGCCCAACAATTAGTGAGTCGACGAGACCCATTGGCTCCAATCGTCATTGCGAGCGAAGCGAAGCAATCCACGGTTCCGCTGCCGGCCGCCCGCCGATTTGGCAGCGCCTCACCGCCTCGTCTGATGACGCCGCAAGTCCTTGAAACAATGACTACACGACCGGTTTTTGGAACTCTTCCGCGGACCATCTCGTGGATGGCTGGATTGCTTCGCTACGCTCGCAATGACGGGGGAGCGCCCGTCGAAATGGCGCGGAGACGATCGACCGCCCAATCATAGCGCCCAGCAGGATTTTCGCTATAATGTGGGGCTGGGACGTTCACGGAGCGCGCAACCATGCCACAAGCTATTTCGGCAACCGTAACCGGCAATGACCAAGAGGTGGGTTTCCGAGCCATGGTCATGAAACAGGCCATCCAGTACAACCTCGCGGGATCGGCGAAGAACGACACTAATGAAATTGTCCGGTTTACGCTGCAAGGCGACGCCGGGCGGATCGATAAGGCAGTCGCGGCAATTCGCGAAGGCACCAAGAAATCGTCCAATATAAAGGTCGCTACGGCGCCCACCGCGGTCGACGCCACTTTGAGCACCTTCACCATAGTGGATTGGACATCGACCAGCCGGAATATCACCGACCCGTATACCCTCGTTTTCAAGCTGAGGGGCGAAGATAAAGTCGTTTCCAAATCCGATGCCAAAGCCGTTTGGCAGGGGATTCTGAAGGCGACGCTCAAAGGGGACGATTTGAAGAAACTGGGCGATGACGATTGAGCACCAACTGTAAAACCAAGAACCAGAGTCGATAAAGCTAAAGATTGAAATATCAACGCGGGCGCACGTCTTTCCACAAAGCCCATGGGCGCGGAGATGATCGGCCGCCCGATCGCGGATCCCCACCTTCCTCGAGCGGCTCGCTACTCTCGGGGAGCGTCCTGATAAGGGATTTGGTAAAGCGTCATCGTAATCCCCTAATCCCGGTCCGATGCGAAGCCGGCGCTGAATTCCCCCGCGAAGAGGAGACATCGCGCTCCAGACAAGTCACTGCAGCGTCCGATTGGGAGGCGGCGCGAGCAGATTCTTGGGTAGACCGAGCGAACCGAGTTGTCCGCCGCGCATCTTCGAGCGCAGCTCCTCCGCGACGACGGACGCGTCGGCGCCGTCGTGGATGATCTGAGGCCTGATGAAGAGGATCAGTTCCGTTCGGGAGATCGACTTGTCCTTGGAAGAGAAGGCGTTGCCGAGGATCGGAATTTGGTCGAGCACGGGAACGCCACTATGCGTGATGCTCTGATTTTCCTGGATCAAGCCGGCCAGCAGGACCGTCTGGCCGCTGGCGACCGAGAGTTCGCTCTTCACCTTGCGTTCTGAAATGGTCGGCGTCAAATTGACGGTCGTATTGGCGCTGGGGGCGGGTACGCTGCTGATCTCCTGTTCGATATCGAGCAGCACGTTGCCGTTGGAATTGACGCGCGGCAGCACGTGCAAGATGATTCCGGTGTTCTTGTAGTCAACCGTGTTCACTACCGCGTTATTGGCGCTCAGCACCGTGGCGCTGCCGGTGGTTATGGGCACCTGGTCGCCGACTTCCAGCGTCGCGACCTGGTTGTCCACAACCACCAGCGACGGATTTGAAAGGATTTTCACGTCGGTGTACTGGTGCAGAGCGCTCAGGATCACCTGCGGGAACGCTGCGTTGCCGACGACGAGGTTGAGCCCCGGCAAACTCGGGCTTATCGGGGTGGCGGCGCCGAGAACCTGATTGGCGGCCGTCTGCGTGGAGTTGCTCAGCGAACCGTATTTGTTGTGGATGAAGAACTGCACGCCGTAGCTCAGATCGTCGTTCAGCGTGACCTCGGCGATCGTGACGTCGATAGCGACCTGCAATTTGGGTCGGTCGAGCTGATTCAGAGCGCGCTCGATGATGCGGTAGCTTTCTTCGCTCGCGTAGATGAGCACCGAATTGTTTGCAACATCGGGCGTGATGCGAACGCCGGGAAGCGCCCCGGCGCCGAGCGATTTGCCCGGCAGGGCGCCGCCGACGTTCGCGGCGTCGGCGCCCTGACCCGCACTCGCCAACGACGTGCGACCGCTTCCCGTCGTACTGTCGGGCCTTGGGCCGCCTGTGAGGCGATCGGCCGCCGAGAGCGTCGTGGTCCCGGCGCCGGGCGCGATCTGATTTGACGTCGAGTCCAGATCCGACGACGATTCCCCACTGAATATCTTACTGAGCAATTCCGCGATCTGTTTCGCGTCGCCATACCTGACGCGATAGACTTTGACCCCGGTGCTCGCGACGGAGGAACCGTCGAGCCTCGATATCCACGTCGCCGCGGCGCGCAGCAATTCCGGCCTGGAGGCTACGACGAGAATTGAATTCTGCCTTTCGATGGCCTGGAACTTCACGAGATTGTGACTCGAACCACTTTCGCCGGAATCCATGATCTTTTCGAGTTCCGCCACCATCGGGTCGGGCGAACTGTTGTGCACGGGATAGATTCCGACCGATTGGCCGCGCAGCCAATCGACATCGAAGTTGCGGACGGTGTCGATCGCCGACTGCCGCTCGGATCCGCTCCCCAACACGAGCAGCATCCGGCCCGCAGGGTCGGAGCGGACCGTACCGGGCCTCGACGCGAAACCCTCCATCAGCTTTACCAGAGTGGCGCCCGAGACATATTGAAGAGGAATGACGGTCAGTCCGTATCCGGCTTCGACTTCGCCAGTCGCGCCGATCCTATTGATGCTTCCGACCGATCCGTCGGTCGCTGGTACGATACGGTAGCCGACGGTGTCGCGGAGCAGAGCCAGATTATTGGCCCGCAACGCGTTCTCGAGGACGAAAAGCATGTCCTTCTTGGCGATAGGACGCCCGGACGAAAGGCTTATCGTGCCCTGCGCGCGCGGATCGATGACATAGCCGACAGTGAGGATGTCGCCCAGCACAACTTTGGCTACCGTAGCAACCGGGGTGTTCTCGAAATTCAAAGCAAAGCCGCCCACCCCGTCGGACACTGGCGCATCTCTGACGGCAGGTTCCACCGCCGTCCCGTAAAAACTGGCCGGACCGGCCCCTCTGCGACTTTCCTCGACATTCTCCGTCGACTTGGGGTAGTGGGGTTGTAGATCGATCGAACGAATGGTGTCGGACGCGTTGGGGTGATCCTTGCTGGTCACATCAGAAGTCGTCTGCATGCAACCGCAAATAGACAGTCCCGCCCCGGCCACGAACGCGCTCGATAGCCTGAACAACGAGAAAACAAAACTTCGGACCTTCAACACGCCACGACCGCGCGTACACGGTTGAAGGGGTGCGCCCATTTGGCGATGTTTGCTCATGCCAGAACGAGAATCAAAGCTATGCGACAGGCGTGTGATCCAAAATTCTAGGTTGCGTGGACGATGAATATCAGGACAAAATTCAGTCCGAGCGAAGTAGAATGCTGACTACGTTTCGGCGTTCGTTCGTCATCTGATAGTCAGCGGACAATCACGACGGCGGGATTATTCGTTCCGGCTCGAAGTGAAATGAGAGCTTCTGGCTGAGGACAAATATTTGAATCCAGTAGAGCGCGTTCATCGCCGCCCCGGGCCGCCGGGTCCGCGCTCGAAATGACGCCGACCAACCAATTTGAGGGTGAAGTCGCGCCTACCGACGCCTGTTGCGCAAAACAAGATTCGCGCAACAGCTCCTTTTTTGGGGTGTCGCTATCCTGTTGCTCCAGCCTGCTTCAATGGATGGGGCCGTTTAGCCCGTCCGGGAAGAACAGTCCGCTCGACGCATTCGCCGCGCCATAGACGATGTTGAGCACCTGACGCGTCGTGCGATCGAACGCGATGGCATTGTTTCCCGGCGGCGAGTTGGAGGGAAAGCCGCCGAGAAGGGTGTTGCCGTTCAGCTGATTGCTCAGCAAGGCGATGCGCGGCATTGCGAAATTGCCGACGCCGGCGTCATCGACGTTCGTCGTGTTGATGGTCCCGTCGAGGGTCGCCCGAAGGTTGGCGATCTTCATTGTCTCAATTTCCATGCCGCGGTTGAACAGGAGCATGCGAATGGCTCCAGCATGGTAAGCCTCGGCGGCGAGAATTCCAGCCGCCTTGTCGAGATAGACCGAGCTGGTTATCAGCGGCGCGGCGCCATGATAGGCGGTCACGCCGACATCCTCGAACACGAAGGCGCCGAGAAGGAAATTATTATCGCTCGCGAACGGGTCGAAACCCGTCCCCAAACCCGCGGCCAAGGCCAGCTTTGGGAAACTGTTTTGAAAGTCGATAGCCGGTTTCGACACAAAAGATCCTGTCGCCGCCTTCAAAGCGGCCTGGAGGAACACCACGTGCTTTGTTTCCTCCGTCTGAAGTTCGTTTGCGAGAGCCTCCACAAAAGGAATTTCGAAGCGTACCCGATAGCCGCCCGTAGTCGGTCCCGGGTTGGGGCCGATTTCGTTCGAGGGGAGCTTCCGCCCCGACGCCGCCAAGCTATAGAATTCCGCCTCGAGATATTCGAGGTTCAACGCGAACGTGAGAATTTCGGCGTCAATGTCCGCGGCTCTCGCCGGGGTCGTGGACGCCACGCCAAGCGCGCCGAGAGTTGTCGCGCCCGCGGCTCCAAAACCGAGGCCGCGAAGGAACTCGCGACGCCCCGTCTTGGTCCTGAGCTGAGCGAAGGCGGCCGATCGATCCGCCTTCTCGAGATCCCCATTGCTATTTTTGCCCACCTTGAAACTCCTCTTTTGCATCACCCGTGGTCGTGGTCTACGCCATAGCGCCGTTGAACCACGATGTTTGAAGCCACACGGCCCCGTAGCCGTTACGGCTCGCTCGGCTTGAAGTTTCATTGGACAAAAATTTAAATCTAGAAATTTTTGCGCAGCGGCGCTCGCGCCGATCGCGCGG
>Ga0209773_10000706_pt1 | contig 11178 bp, 8 predicted proteins | sample BogFormECP14_OM1_FD_188244 | JGI IMG/M metagenome (GOLD analysis project Ga0209773, IMG submission 188244) | Bog forest soil microbial communities from Calvert Island, British Columbia, Canada - ECP14_OM1 (SPAdes) (version 2) | ecosystem: Environmental > Aquatic > Freshwater > Wetlands > Bog ... | reverse complement strand
TTGCGGCAGGAACTCGCCGCCCAGCACGGTCAGCGCCACGGAACGCGTGGTGCGCTCGACCAGCTTGACCTCCAGCAGCGCTTCGAGGTTTTGCAGGCGCCGCGAGAGGGCAGTCTGAGTGATGTACAGCGTCTCGGCCGCTTGCTGAAAGCTGCGCTGTTCCGCGATGGCGACGAAAGCCTGCAGCCCAAGCGTGTCGATTTTCATGATTTCGATTTCATGATTTTAATACATTAATTATAGATATAAATTCATTTTACTCGACGGCGTGCCTCTCGCAAGATTCAAGCAAGAGAGGAACACGCATGGACACAATCGAATCGACTCCGGAAATGGCGGCGCGCGTCTACGAGAAGTTGGCGCGCAATATAGAAATCGCGCGGCGGCGATTTGCGCGGCCGCTCACCTTGTCGGAAAAATTGCTGATCGGCCATCTCGACGATCCGCAGCATCAGGAGCTCGAACCTGGCGCGAGCTACGTGATGCTGCGGCCGGATCGAGTCGTGTTGCAGGACGTGCTGGGGCAGACTGCGATGCTGCAATTCATGCAGGCGCGGCGAGACCGGGTCGCCGTGCCCACCAGCATTCATTGCGACCATCTTATACAAGCGCGGGTCGAAGGCGCGGAGGACCTGAGCGCGTCGCTCGAAGAGAATCGCGAAATTTATGAGTTTCTGCGTTCTGCCGCGGCCAGATACGGTGCGGGATTCTGGGAACCCGGGGCCGGCATCATGCACCAGGTGGTGCTGGAAAATTACGCGTTCCCGGGCGCGCTCATCATCGGCACGGATTCGCATACGACCAACTCGGGCGGTCTCGGTGCTTGCGCGGTTGGCGTCGGCGGCGCGGACGCGGTGGAAGTGATTGCGGGTCTGCCGTGGGAGGTGCTCTATCCGCGGCGCATCGCCGTCGTTCTCACCGGCAAGCTGAGCGGCTGGGCGGCGCCAAAGGACGTCATTCTTTACGTCGCCGGGCAACTCACCGTGGCCGGCGGCACCAATGCTCTCGTCGAATACATCGGGCCCGGCGCGCGCACGATCAGCGCGACCGGCAAGGCGACCATCACCAATATGGGCGCTGAGCTCGGCGCGACCACGTCTATCTTCCCGGCCGATGCGAGGACCTGCGAATACCTGCGGGCGACGCGCCGCGGCGAGCTCGTGCCGCTGGTCGAGCGGTATCGCAACCTGCTCGAACCCGATGCGCAAGTTGAAGCAAAGCCCGAGTTGTACTACGAGCGCGTGATCGAGCTCGATCTGTCTAAGCTCGAACCGCACGTGGTCGGGCCGCATTCTCCCGACCGGGCTCGGCCGATCTCGAAACTCGCCACCGAGGTACGGGACGCGAAGAATTCATTTCACGACGCAATCTCCACCGCGTTGATCGGCAGCTGCACCAACTCCTCTTATGAAGATATGAGCCGCGCGGCGGATGTCGCCGAGCAGGCGCGCGCGCATGGCGTGACGGCGGCGGTGCCGCTGATGGTCACTCCAGGGTCGGCGCAGATTCGCGCGACGATCGAGCGTGACGGGCAGCTGCGCTCGCTCGATAATATTGGCGCTGTCGTGCTGGCCAACGCATGCGGGCCGTGCATTGGGCAGTGGCGGCGGACTGAGGCGGATACGCCGAACACGATAGTCACTTCGTACAACCGGAATTTTCCCGCTCGCAACGACGGCCATCGAACGACGATGAACTTCATCGCGAGTCCTGAAATCGTCACTGCGTTCGCGCTCGCGGGACGCCTTTCGTTCAATCCGCTGATCGACTCGCTGGTCGGCGCCAACGGCAAGCTGTTTCGCCTCGATCCGCCGGCAGCCGCGCCCGAAGTTCCTGCCAGCGGATTCGCGCGAGGAAGTACGGTCTACGTTTCGCCGCCGCAGGATGGGAGAAGTGTCACGCTGCGCGTGAATCCCCGCAGCGAGCGAATCCAGTTGATGGAGCCGTGGCCCGCGTGGGACGGCCGCGACTTTGCCGGCATGCCGATCCTCGTCAAGACCAGGGGCAAGACCACCACCGATCATATTTCGCCGGCGGGCCGCTGGCTTGCGTATCGCGGGCATCTGGACAAGTTCAGCGACAACATGTTCTCGGGTGCGACGAATGCGTTCACTGGAGAGGTCGGTAAGACAAAAAATATTGTTAGTGGTGAGACCGGTCTCGCGATTTCGAAAGTAGCCAGAGATTATCGCGCGCGAGAAATCAAATGGGTCGTCATCGGCGACTGGAACTATGGCGAGGGCAGCAGCCGCGAGCATGCCGCCCTTTCGCCGCGATTGCTCGGCGGTGCTGCAGTGATTGCCCGCAGCCTGGCGCGCATCCACGAGTCCAATCTGAAAAAGCAGGGGCTGCTCGCGCTGACCTTTCGCGATCCGGATGACTACGATCGCATCCGCGAGGACGACCGCCTCAGTTTGATCGGGCTCGCCGCGATGGCGCCTGCGAAGCCGGTCGAATGCCGCGTCGAGCATTTCGACGGCACGGCGGAATTGTTGCAGCTCGAACATTCATACAGTGCACGGCAAATCGAATGGTTTCGTGCCGGTTCGGCTTTGAACGTGTTGCGACATGCGGCGGATTTGGCCTTGGAGGTGAGTGAGTCGACGAGTGACTCGACGAATCGGATGCGCAAGTGATAGAAGCGAACGATAACTCGACACTTGGCGAGAGAGGCTATTCCATGCAGATGAATGTGAAACCGATTCCGACACTGGCGCCACGGATCAACGAGATTCGCGAGCTCACGGCGAATATCGTCAACCGCGAGATACTGCCCAATGAGAAGGCGCTGTGGGCGGGATGGCGCGATGGCGCGGGCGACGAGGCGAAGCGCGCCGGGCGCGAGCTGCGCGAGTCGGTCAAGCAGAAGGTGAAGGCGGCGGGACTGTGGGCGCCGCATCTGCCGCCCGAGTACGGTGGCGCGGGGCTCGGCTTCCTCGAGCATGCGTACATGAACGAGGTGCTCGCCTACAGCATGGGAGCGGCGGCGCTGTTCGGCGTGGTCGCGCCCAACTCTGGCAACCAGGCGATACTGCTCAAGTACGGCACCGAGGAGCAGAAGCGGAAATGGCTGGTGCCGCTGACCGAGGGCAAGATGGAGTCGGGCTTCTCGATGACGGAGCCGGACTCGGCGGGATCGGATCCGCGATCGATCAAAACTACGGCGCGGCGCGACGGCGACCAGTGGGTGATCAACGGTCACAAGTGGTTCACCTCGAACGGCTTTCGCGCGGACTTCCTTATAGTGATGTGCCGGACGGAAGGGACGGGTAAAGACAACGGACGTATGACGCAGATTATCGTGCCGAAGAACACGCCGGGCGTGCGTATCGTGCGCGGGATCGAGGTGTGGGGACGGCCGAGCGACCACTGCGAGATCGAGTATGACGACGTGCGCGTGCCGTTGAGTAACCAGCTCGGCCAGACGGGATCGGGGCATCAGGCGGCGCAGGATCGTCTCGGCGCGGGGCGCGTCTATCATTGTATGAACTCGATCGGGCAGATGTGGCGGGCCTTTGACCTGATGGTTGAGCGCGCGACGATGCGCGAAGTGCATGGCGGCAAGCTCGAGACCAAGCAGTTCATCCAGGGCTTCGTCGCCGACTCCTATATCGACATCCAGGCGGCGCGGCTTATGACAATCCATTGCGCGGAAAAGATGGACGGCGGCGGCGATCCTCGCACGGACATTTCGGCGATCAAGATTTTCGTGCCGGCGTGCTACGAGCGGGTGGTGGATCGCGCAATCCAGGTGTGGGGCGCGGCGGGAGTCTCGGGCGATCTGCCGTTCGTCGGGATGTTTCAGGGGGCGAGGACATTGCGGCTGGCGGACGGGCCCGACGAGGTGCATAAGATCCTGATCGCAAAGAACGTACTGTCACGCTATCACAACGGCGAGAGCTGGGACTTCGGCAACTGAGGGAGGTAGCTCTCGTGCAGATACGTCCTACCTGAAGCTCGCGCTATGCCGACGGCCCGCAACGTCCCCGGACGACCGCTGCTGATCTACGATGGGGATTGTGGGTTCTGCAAATATTGGGTGCGCCATTGGCAGGGACTTACTGGCCCTAGCGTAACCTATGCGCCGTACCAGGAAGTCGGCGAGCAATATCCGGAAATTCCAGTAGCGGCGTTCCAGCGGGCCGTGCAATATGTGGCGCCCGACGGAAAGATCGCAAGCGGCGCCGAAGCCGTTCTTCTCGCTCTAAGTCGCGCCGGCGGCAAAGGCTGGTGGTTGACGCTCTATCGGCGCGTTCCCGCCTTCGCGGTAATCGCCGAGGACATTTACGCCTTTGTCGCCTCACATCGTTCGACGCTTTATCGGCCTAGCCGAGTGTTATGGGGACCGCATAATCAGCCGCCGCGTTTCGATCTCGTCGCATGGCTGTTTCTAAGAGCGATGGGACTGATTTATCTTATCGCCTTTGTTTCATTCGGCGTGCAGGCGTTGGGATTGATCGGCAGTCACGGAATCCTGCCGCTATCCGAATTCGTCGGCGCCGCCAACGGCCAGCTCGGCCCGGAGCGTTACTGGCAATTTCCGATGGTGTTCTGGCTCAGCCAGAGCGATTTCGCGATTCAAGCCACATGCTGGACGGGTGCGACGCTGTCGCTGCTGCTCATATTCGACATCATGCCGCGTGTCAGCTCACTGCTTCTCTATGCGCTCTATCTTTCGATCTTCTATGCCGGACAGATCTTCATGGGCTTTCAGTGGGACGTGCTCTTACTGGAAACCGGCTTCCTTACGTTCATTCTGAGCATAGCTACGAGGCCCGGCATCTGGCTGCTGCGTTGGCTGATGTTCCGTTTCATGTTTCTTTCGGGCGCGGTCAAGCTGCTAAGCGGCGACCCGACCTGGGCTAATCTATCTGCCTTATCCTATTACTTTCAGACTGCGCCGCTGCCGACACGGCTAGCCTGGTATGCCCATCACCTGCCGTCGGCGGTGCTCAAAGCATGCACGGTAGGAACCTTTGTTATCGAGATAGGACTACCGTTTTTGATCTTCTTTCCGCGACGACTAAGATTCGTCGCGGCATTTGGAATTTTGTTGCTGCAAGTGGTGATCCTTATCACCGGCAACTATACCTTCTTCAATCTGCTGACGATGGTCCTATGCCTGGTGCTGTTCGACGACGCGGCCTTGCGCAAAGTCCTACCGCCGCGCCTTACCAAGGTTGTGCAGAGCCACGCGCATGAGATTCGGCCGGGAAGAATCGTCGCTTATGCCGTCGGAGCGTTCGCGCTGATGCTGGTGCCTGTCAGTCTGGCACAGCTACACGCCGTGTTCACGGGCAGAATGTCGACCGTGGCGATGTGGGTCGCTGATGAAATTGCGCCGCTGCACCTCGTCAACACTTATGGTTTGTTTGCCGTGATGACTACGACGCGGCCGGAAATCATTATCGAAGGCTCGAATGACGGGGTTAGCTGGAGCGAATACGCGTTCAAATACAAACCAGGTGACGTGATGCGCGCGCCGCGATGGAACGCGCCGCATCAGCCGCGCCTCGATTGGCAGATGTGGTTCGCGGCGCTCGGCACGGCGCAGGAAAATCCGTGGATCATGCTGTTCATGCAGCGGCTGCTGGAAAATTCGCCCGCGGTGATCGCGCTGCTGGGGAACAATCCATTCCCGCATCAGCCGCCGAAGTACGTGCGCGCGGTGGTTTACGACTATCGCTTCAGCAGCCCGGAAGAAAAAGAAAAGACCGGCGCATGGTGGGTGAGGCAGGCCGAGGGAGTTTACTATCCGCCGATTGCTCTGGGATCCTAACTGTCCTTTTTTGTCCCGCTGTCGTATGGTTGGTTTTTTCAACCGGGAGAAGAGCAATGGCAAATACTTTTGGATATGAATCGACGGCTGATGAAGTGCTCGAGGGGGTCGATCTTTCGGGCAAGCGCGTGCTGGTTACCGGCGTCTCGGCCGGACTCGGGGTCGAGACCGCGCGTTCGATCGTCGCGCATGGCGGCACTGTAGTAGGTACGGCGCGCGACCTGGCGAAAGCGCGCAATGCGCTCGCGCAGGCGGGCAATCCGTCCGTCGAGCTGGTCGAGGCGGACCTGGCATCGCTCGCGAGCGTGCGCAAGGCAGCCGGCGAGTTGCTCGCGCGCGCGAAACCATTCGACGTGATTATAGCCAATGCGGGCGTGATGGCGTGTCCGCAAGGCAAGACGCAGGACGGTTTTGAGACGCAGTTCGGGACCAATCACCTGGGGCATTTCGTGTTCATCAATCGGCTCGTGCCGCTGTTGAAGAGCGGTGCTCGAGTCGTCACGCTGTCGTCGGCGGGTCATCAGATCAGCGACGTCGATCTCGAAGATCCGAATTTCGAGAAGACTCCTTACCAGGCGTTTACCGCGTATGGCCGTTCGAAGACGGCGAATATTCTTTACGCGGTGGCGCTCGACGACAAGCTCAAGGGCCGCGGCATCCGCGCAACTTCCATTCATCCCGGCGGAATCCAGACCGAACTGAGCCGGCATCTGACGACTGAATTGATCGATCAGCTGAGAGCGCGCATCAGCGCCGCTGCGACCAAGGGAGGGCGGCCATTTTCGTACAAGACCGTGCCGCAAGGATCGGCGACTTCGGTGTGGAGCGGTTTCGTCGGTGCGGCGGATGCAGTCGGCGGGCATTACTGCGAAGACTGCCACGTATGCGCCGTGAATGACGACGCGACCTCGCGCGTCGGGGTGCGCTCATACGCGCTCAACCTCGCGCACGCGAACGACCTCTGGCGCAAGAGCGAAGAAATGGTCGGTGAGCGCTTCCCGTTGTAGAAAGTTAGCGCCGCAGATTGGAAAGGGGGATTTTCGCATGACACTTCGTGCGCACGGTTTGATCGCACTTGTGGTCCTACTCGTCGTGGCGATGCCGGCGATATTGCGCGCGAGTGACAGTCCGCTGCCGTTGTCGTCGTACAATTGGGCGGTGAAGGCGTCGCCCAACCTGGCGGCCAAGCCGCCGCCGAAAGCAGACATTCGCAAGTTGATCGAGCAGGAAGATTCGGATTGGGGAGAGGACAACGATGGAACAGAACTCTGCTCTTTCAAGTTCGTCGATTTGGGCCACGATGGAAACCTGACCTTGCTGGTCACTCGTCACGATGGCGGGCGCGGCGGATGCGGCGACGTTCATGTCGTAGATCGCACGGCCGCGGGTTTCGAAGAGCATAACGTGTGGGGCGGCCTCTACGGCGTCGATGACGTTAACAACGTGCTAGTCGACATCGACGGCAAGCCCTACCTTTCTGACGATGATAACATCGCGACTTACGACGGCGCCGATCGATGTTCTGCGGGCTATACGAGGATCTACGGCTGGGATGGGAGCAACTACTCCGACCAAAGCGCGCAGCCGCGGTTCAAGCCGTTCTACCAGCACGAAGTTGAATCGATGAAGGCGAGGAAAGACGAAAACCCCGAATGCATCAAGGCGAGCATCGCCAAGATTCAGCGGACCTTTCTTGGCGCGCCGCCAAATACCGGTCTTGACGACGCAATCAGGTTGGCCAAGAGCAACGATCCGTCGTGGCGCGAATTCGCGGTCGGCCTGCTTTCGAATATCGGCACGGCGGAAGCGAAGGACTATCTTCACGCGCTGACAACCGATCCAAATAAGGAGATCGCGGACTACGCGAAGAAGAGATTCGCCTTCACTCACTTCGGGCAGCAACAGCCGCCGCAAAAACATTTCCTTCCGATTGATGACGGCGGCACTCTGCAGACCGAGCCCGATCCACCTCCGGCCGGGCCGTGGCGACTGATTCTCCCGCCAATGAAGGGCGACAAACCTGATCTGACGGTGGCGGAAAACAAGTGGGAGCAGAGGTTCGGCTTCGATTCGCAGGAACAGTGCGAATTTGGGGCTGAGTCGTTGCGGAAAACGAATGGATCGGAACCGTTTCTCCACGGCAAGTGCGTCGCTGCTGCGAGTCTGGCAGCGCATTAGGACTTACTCGAAATACCGATCGTTCAATTCGCTTGCCTCGCGGGCGGCGCTTTCGCTAACTTCAGACTAACGTCTGTTAGGCCGGCTGCGGCCGGGAATTCGAGGGAAAAAGCAGGATGGCACAGGGCGGCACCATGGAATCTTCGTTCGCCAACGACAATATCCGCGCCGAGCGCGAGCGCATGAATGGGCTCATCCGCGAGAAGATGCTCGCCGAGTTGCCGGCGGCCAGCGGACGGCTCAGCGATCGTGGAATCGATCCGCGCCCTATAATCGGCACCGACTACGAGGGCAACCAGATGAGCGTCGCGCAGTTCTACCTGCTGCTGCGCGCGTACTCGGTGACTGAGAAAGCGGGGCAGGATCCGACCTACAAGGCGGCGCGTATCGCGATTGCTTCGGACCTTGCGCCGGGCGCGCGTGACGCCGCTTTCGTCGCGCTGAATCAGCAGTCGGCGGAAGAGGCGGGGCACGGCGACAAGGTCTTCGGTGCCGCTTACTACGAGATGGGCGGTCTCGCGCCGGCGCTGCTCGCCGAAGATCAGCTGAACAGCGGCGGCGACTTCCTCGAGCCGGTTGCCGACCCGGCGGTAAACACGCAGAAGGTGCTCGACATGATGGCGGTGCTCGGCGGCGTCGAGACGCTCGCGCTGGAGCGTGCGTTTCCGCTGGTGCTCGACGCGTGCGCGCGCTGGACACATCCGCTGGCCGCACAGCTCATCGAACAGGTCAATCACAACGTCAAGCCCGAAGAGGCGCGCCACGTGCTGACCTGGCGCTACCTGTTTCACCAGGGCGTGGTGCCGCGCGGCGAGGACGCAATCGAGCGCTACTTCATGCTGACCAACTGGGGGCGCGATCGGTTTTTGGCGCCGCGGATGGAACGTCGGGAGTTCGATCGCCACATGAAGGCTGCGTGCCCGACGACGGAGCAACTAATCGGGCGGCCGCTGCCCGTTTCGATCTGACGGCGAGGATTCGAATGCGAGCCGAAGGAACAGTGGCGGATGGATTCGAGTCGGTGCGCGACGCGTTCGCGGAGGCACAGTCTCACGACGAAGGCGGCGCTCAGCTGTGTGTGTATCGGCACGGCAAGCGGGTCGTCGATATTTGGGCGGGGACCGACAAGCTGAAGAATCGTCCGTACACTGCCGACACGATCACGATATTGATGTCGTGCACCAAGGCAGTCGCGGCAATCTGCGTGCACATGCTCGCGCAGCGGGGATTGATCGACTACGACGCGCCGGTCGCGCGCTACTGGCCGGAGTTCGCGGCCAAAGGCAAGGCGTCGATCACAGTGCGCGACATCCTGGCGCATCGAGCGGGCCTGATGGGTTTCGACGAGGAAAGCGGAATCAGCTTCGGGCGCGAGCTGTTCGACTGGGATCGTTGTACGGCGGCGCTGGCGAGCATGGAGCCATGGTGGAAGCCGGGCACGGCGTACTCCTATCACGCGCTGACCTTCGGCTACCTGGCCGGCGAGATTGTTCGGCGCGTCTCGGGAAAGACCGTCGGCGACTTTACCGCTGCGGAAATCGCCGGTCCGCTCAAGCTTGACCTGTGGATTGGGCTGCCGCCCGAGCAGGAGGATCGCGTCGCGCCGCATATTCTTCCGCCGCGGCAGCTAACCGAAGAGCAGGCACGCGCGCTGTTCTCCGGCTTGGGACTCGATATGAATTCGCGCCCGGTGCGCTCGGTGTTCAACTTTGCCACGACCAGTGCCGAGGGTTTGAATCTAATCAACACGCGCGAGGCTCACGCCGCGCAGATGCCGTTCGGCAACGGCCTTTCGAATGCGCGCTCGATGGCGAAAATGTACGCCGCCTGTATCGGCGAGATCGACGGCGTTCGGCTGCTCACGCCCGCGACCGTCGAGCGCGCGCGCGAATCGCAAGACGAACACATCAGCGCGCCGGAAGCGTTGAAGCCGCTGGCTGGACCGGGTCCGCAGAGATTCGGACTCGGCTTCGAGTTGCCGCGTCCGATCGAGCCGATGCTCGGCGAAGGATCTTTCGGTCACGGCGGCGCGGGCGGCCGCATGGCGTTCGCACATCCTGAGTCCGGCACGGCAGTCGCCTATGTCTGCAACAGCATGTTGTGGGACGGCATCACCGGTCCCGATGAACGCTGGCTCGGCTGGACCAAGGCGTTGCACGAGGCGCTCGGCATCTGAAACGCGCTCGCAGGCCGCGCGTCAGTGACTTCACGCAGGCAGGCAGTTCTGTCTGACGACGTGCATCAGGTGTCTGAAATCGACCGGCTTCTGCAACACGGCATTGGCCTTCAGACCCTTCATCGGTCCGGTCGCACTCACGATCACAACGGGCAGCGATTTCAGCTTGGGATCACTCACCTGGTGCTGACGAAATTCCCAACCGCTCATCACCGGCATGATCAAATCGAGGATAATCAGGCAGGGTGGCTTGGAATGCGCCAGGTAGTCGAGTGCCTCGCGGCCGTTCTCGGCGCAGGCAACCGCGTACCCTTCTCGCGAAAGTAATTCAGCGAGCGCCTCGGTGGAATCGACGTCGTCGTCGATCAGCAGTATCTGCTGTCTATTGTCTGGGTCTTTCACACTCTTAACAGGGCAAGTCGCGTGCCAGTACGCGCTTTCGTGCGCTAACGCGAATTAAGCCCCCGCAGCCTAAAGCGGCGAATCGAAGACGGGCTTTGGCTTCAATTTCAGCTGCAAAAATCTTACTCGTTACCGATGCGATGATTAGATTTGTGAAAGAACGGCTCCTGTATCCGGAAAGAAGATGACCACCGACCTCGGATGAAACGAGCAGCGCGCCACAAATGAAAACGTCGAGAGCGAAGCCGGTCAAATCACGAAAGTCCGCCAACGTCGATGACGCTTCGGTGATGGGAGTGACGATTTCCAAGCCGGACAAGGCGCTGTGGCCCGACGACGGCAGCGGCCAGCCGGTCACGAAAATCGACCTTGCGCGCTACTACGAGGCGGTTGGCCCGCGCATGATTGGGCACTTGAAGGGACGTCCATGCTCGATCGTTCGCGCGCCGGAAGGCATCGGCGGCGAGCATTTTTTTCAACGCCACGCCATGCAGGGTGGGTCGAATTTATACTCGTTCGTTAAAGTCTCTGGCGACGAGGAACCCTATTTGCAAATCGATCGAGTCGACGCGTTGGCCGCGGTCGCTCAATCGGCCGGAGTCGAGCTGCATCCGTGGAATTGTCAGCCGGGACAGCCGGATGT
>Ga0209773_10000705_pt1 | contig 11183 bp, 11 predicted proteins | sample BogFormECP14_OM1_FD_188244 | JGI IMG/M metagenome (GOLD analysis project Ga0209773, IMG submission 188244) | Bog forest soil microbial communities from Calvert Island, British Columbia, Canada - ECP14_OM1 (SPAdes) (version 2) | ecosystem: Environmental > Aquatic > Freshwater > Wetlands > Bog ... | reverse complement strand
AGCTTCCGCATCAATAGCCTGCTGCAACAAGCCTGGGGACTGGTGCTCTCGTTTTTCGGCAGCGCGGCAAGAGGCGAGACGCGGGTGATCGTCGGCGCGGGTTCCGCCGCATCCGCTGCGATGTTGCGGCTTCCAGCATGGCTGATGACTTCGCTTGTGCTCGGGTATGGGTGCAGCCTTCTCTATTTTGCGGGACGGCTGGCGTGGTCACTTTGGAGAACAACGGAGATGCGGCGGAGTGCCATACGCGTCCTGTTGACCGACGCGCATGCGGGCAAGCTCGACCGTTGCCGCCGGTTCTTCGGGATCGCTGACCATGCACTGCAGGTTGCGATGGCTCCGTCGCTCGCCGGGCCGGTGACAATCGGGATTCGACACTGGACGCTGCTCCTGCCTGCCGCATTTCTCGACAAGATTGAGGCCGGCGATCTGGATGCGGTCTTCGCCCATGAGTGCGCGCATCTTCGCCGCCGCGACTTCGCCAAGAATCTTCTCTATGGATTCGTCGCGCTGCCGGTGGCCTGGCATCCTCTGCTGTGGCTCACGCGACTGCGCCTTGCCGAGACACGCGAGCTGATGTGCGACGCCATGGCTGCCGAAGCCGTTGCCGGACGGGAGAGTTATGCAAGCTCGCTATTGCGGCTGGCGTCGATGCTGTCGACTCGCATGGCCGCCGAAAACCTTCACGCCATCGGGATCTTCGATGCCAACGTTTTTGAAAGGAGAATTATGAACCTGACCCGGAAGCACTTTGAAATTCGCGGCGTGCAACGGCTTGCCATTGCCGCAGTCTGCGGCGCTATTGCCGTGGCAACATGCGCGTCAGCCATGGCATTTCGCATGGATGTGAACGATCCGCCATCCGATGCGCAGAAGGCTCCACCAAAGCAAATCCATGTGAAGGCGGACGTCCTGAAGATCGTCCACAAGGTGCCGCCCGTTTATCCGGTGGAAGCAAAGAAAGAGAAGATTCAGGGCACGGTTACACTTTCCGTTGTCATCAACAAGGATGGATCGCCTGAAAATATCAAGGTGACGGGTGGTCCAAAAGAACTGCAGCAGAGCGCGTTAGATGCGGTTCGGCAGTGGAGCTGGCAGCCTTACCTTCTCAACGGCGACCCTATTGAAGTGTTGACGACCGTTAATATCGTCTATTCATTGGCGGGCTAGCCGCGTCTAAAAAAGGAAGGCCCCGTTCTCCAATCAGGAAAAACGGGGCCATCATTGCAAGCAGCCTGTAAGCCGAATTCTGTCGAGGACGGTCATTCCTCTAGGCGACGCATTGCTGCGGCGCTCAAGCAACCTACCCGAAGGTTTCCGCCTCACTTGACGGGCAAGCCCGCCAGTCTGAAGGACCCACGTTGGCGCACCGGGCAGGCACGCCGCGCAGCTATCTGGGTCTGGCTGCGCATCCCTCCCTATTTGGTCTTGCTCCGTGTGGGGTTTACCCTGCCCCCGAACGTTGCCGCCGGGGCGGTGCGCTCTTACCGCACCTTTTCACCCTTACCTTGCGCCTTGCGGCGTAGGCGGTATCTTCTCTGTGGCACTAGCCGTCTCGGAGCCTTGAAGCTCCGATCCCGGACGTTATCCGGCACACTGCCCTGCGGAGTTCGGACTTTCCTCTCCTGATCTTGCGATCAGCAGCGACCGCCCAGCTGCCCGCTTGTTTCTATGTTAGCGCAATTTGTTAGGGGACCTCCCGGTTAGTGAGCCTCCGCGGCAATGATCGTCGAAGCGATTACCCCGGTTGCGACAGCGGCCAGAACATAATTGCCGTCTACCTCGCGCCACTCATAGCCACGCGGGGGCTCCTGCAGGTGATAGTGGCGATAGTCGACGCGTTCACCGCGGTTCCAGTCTTCCTGGTGCATCTTGTAGCCCTTCTTCCATTCTTCGTGGTGCACGTAGGCGTGATTGTCATGGTGATCGTCTTGATGATCCTGGGAGAAGGCGATTCCTCCGGGAAGCAGGACCGCAAACAGCGTGGGGAAAATTACAGCTTTGCGAAAACAGTTCATTAAACCTCCTGACCAACGATTGGATGTGCTGCCAACGACTCTGCGTTGTTTGGAAATCGATACTAGCCGGAGCAATATTCGATCAGCTCTCTTTGCACACATTAAAGAATCGCCAGTGCTGACAACCCTTTCAGCGCAATCGACATCTACCTGCTCTCCTTTGACTTGTCCTCGATCAGTTTCTTCGTCAACAGAACGAGGCCGAGAAGTTGAGTCCACTCGGATACGATGTTGCCGACCACCTGCCCCCATTTCCCTTCAGAATTCATCCTTGCGTAGAGAACGATCCATGCCGCGCCGGTGATGGCAAGAAAGATGGTGAGTGAATGGTTCTGGAAGGTCTGGACCATGCGGTCACGGAACTGGCGCTTTGGCTGGTTGCTCTCGGCAGAGCCGATTTCGAAGAAATATTTTGTCGCGATGACGGTGACGACAACGCCGGACCAGTCGGCGATGGCGTTGCCGAAGAAGGAGCCCCAGTGCGTGCCGGGATCGCCGTAACGGTAAAGCAGAATCCATACCAGCAAAATGCTGACAGAAGCGATGCTCAGGGCATGATGCTTCAGAAAGCTGTCTCTTTTTCCCGTCATTTCTCAACCTTCTTTCCTGCGCTGCTGTATCGCTGATTGCGAGTGATCGACAAAACGCGCGATGAAGCAGTTCTGACCAATGACTTGGATGCGAAGGCGGGAATCTCTTACTTCGGATGAACGGAGGACCACTGTTACATACCGGCATCCGCTGCGATTGTGGCCTGCCGGAAGATATGTAAAGATGGTCGGCGACTCAGGGGGACAGACACTTGAGAACCCGATTGCTCCTGCTTTTGCTCGCAGCAAGCCTGTCGGCCGCCGGTCAGAGCGGCGGCACGAATGCTGCCTCCGCTCCTCAATTGGACCAACCATCTCAAGCCAAGCCGCCAGCCGCCGTAGAGCAAGAGACTGACGAGTTGAAGCAGCAGCTTGACGTAGACGCTGCCGCAATATCGAAGATACCGTCCGATCCCCTTGTCCGGCCTGATCCGCTGGCGCCGATCTTTCATCCCGTCGATAAGCTCAGCGATCGTCTTGCTCAAGCGGCGCGCCTGAAGTTTGGAGCAACGTATACGTTTCTGAATCAGTACGCGACCATCGTGCCGGATGGTACTGCGAGGCACAACCAACTCAGCGGACGCCTCGATTTTACCGGGGCCTGGAGTGTGTACGATCATGGAAGCACGGCCGGATCGATCAGCCTGCTCGTTCGCTCCGGCACAAATATCGGCGTCAGCCAGCAATTCAACCTCAGCGACAGCCTTGGCTCCGGACTCTATCTGAACTGTCTGCAGGGTGGGGGTCCGCAGGAGCCCATCACCCTGAACGTCCTCTATTGGCGGCAGGATTTCCTCAAGAAGAGACTTTCATTGTATGTGGGCAAGATCCATCCCAATGAGTATGTCACTCTCAGCATGTTCAACAACGACGAGCGAACGCAGTTCTTAAATGGGGCAAACGATGGCAACCTGGCAGTTGCCTATGATGGGACCTATGCCGGCGGCGGCGCGGTTGAATTCCAGGCGACCCGCCATATTTACATTCACGCTATCGCCGTGGATACGGAGGGCGGACAGCAGAGAAACATCGATACGCTCGTCGATCGAAAATATGCGGAAGGCGTGGAACTGGGCTGGACTTCAGGATCACTCGGTGAGCAGTACCGGCATTATCGGGTTGGTATGTGGCGGGACGACACGAAGAACAGCGGGAGCGGCTATGGAGGCGGCTTTGGCTTCGACCACGAATTTTACAATGGCTGGACCCCGTTCGGGAAGGTTGGCCTCAGCACCAGCACCGGGACCGCGATTAAGCAAGTCGAGGGAGTGGGTCTGGCTCAGGTGCATCCCTTCGGACGTCGAGGAGATATGTTCGCGGTGGCATACAACTACAGCATAGCCAGTCACGGTAACCATCATGAGAACCTGGTCGAGTCGTTTTATCGCCTTCGTCTGACGCATAGCATAAACATTGGCCCGGATCTTGAAGTCTCCATCCATCCCACCTACGCAACCAAGGCTTACACTACGACGCTTTTGGGCGCGCGGATGGAGATTATCTTCTAAGAGGGGTGGCTCGGCTATTCGAAACCTGAAATAGTTCTATGGTACTTAGTGCTATAGTATGGCAGAGTGAAGCAGAATCCTTCCGAGGCGTTTTCGATTTACAAAAATAAAGCCTTTGCCCGATTTGGGAAAAAGGCCCGCATTACCGATTGCGATCTTTGGAAGGCTGCTCAGCTGGCGAACAAAGGCGTGATCGATGCTGACCTCGGCGGGGGAGTCATCAAGCAGCGCATCGCCCGCGCTGGAGAAGGAAAGTCAGGCGGATCGCGTTCGATCATTCTCTTCAGGAAGGGTGATCGGGCTGTTTATGTTTACGGCTTTGAGAAGAAGGACCTTGCCAACATCAGGCCGGATGAACTGGAGGCATTTCGAGAATTGGCGAAGGTGATTCTCGGGTACTCCAGAGCCGAGATCGAAAACATGGTTAAACTCGGAGCGCTTTTCAAGATTCAGGAATCGGAGGATGACAATGGCTAAGAAATATCGCAGTAAAGTCATGGCCGCCATTCATGAGACGGCGTCCGATCTGCACCGGGTCGGCGGCATGGACAAGAAAACCATGCGCAAGTTCGACGCGCTGTGCCTGACGCCGATTCAGTCGATGACCCCGAAAAAAATCCGCGCCCTGCGTGCTCGCGAAAAGGCCAGCCAGACAGTCTTCGCGGCCTATTTGAATGTCACGCCGAGCCTGGTCAGCAAATGGGAGCGCGGAGAAAAGCATCCACAAGGGGCTTCGCTTAAGCTGCTTTCTCTTGTAGACAAAAAAGGATTAGAGGCAGTGGCGTAACGATCCCACATCTCAAAATCGAGATGTGGGGTACTCAAGCTTCGGAACTGCCAGACCCGTCGTCACACTCACTTCGAAAACGAAACGCGGTCACAGATGAGCGCCTTACAAACTTTCCACCAACAGCGTATCTTCATCTCCGGGGGAGGAAGATCCTGTGAGTTGCGGCTGCCAGTTGTCGTTCGGGAAGCAGGTTGCGGATCTTCCCGCTCAGCTCCGGCCGCGATTTCTCTTGGGGCTGCCTAAGGCTGATCTCGACGCTATTCTGTCTGTCGCCAAGCACCGGCATTTCCGCACGTCGTCTGTCGTCATCCATGAGGGAGATCCGGCGGAGCGAGTCTTCCTGCTCACGAGCGGTCAGGGCAGGCAGTTTGTGACGACGAACGACGGGAGAAAGGTTCTTCTGTACTGGTTGACTGCCGGGCAGGTATTCGGCGGCGTCGCGATGCTGTCTACCCCGACCCACTATCTTGCCAGCACCGAGGTGGCGCCGGACAGCTGTGCGTTGGTGTGGGACCGTCAGACGATCCGGGAAATTGTGTGCCGCTTTCCGGTGCTGCTGGACAATGCCTTGTCCATCGCAGCGACAGAAAATGTCGCGTGGTCGATCGCGACGCATGTCTCGTTAAGCTGCAATGACGCGCGCGGGCGCGTTGCGCACCTGTTGATGAGTCTCGCGTGCGGAGTCGGCAAGGCCACTCGCGGCGGCTTCGAATTGAAGATCACGAACGAAGACCTGGCCGCCGGTGCGAATGTGACTCCGTTTACCGCCAGCCGCGTTTTGAACGAATGGCAACGCGCCGGCGTTTTGACGAAGGGCCGCGGTAAGATTCTGCTGCGAAACCCTCAACTCCTGCTGGCCTGTGGCTGAAATCGTTCATCCACTCTTACATGATTTGCCGCTTGCTGAAGAGCAACGCCATCCATGCGCTGGAGCAACGACGGTCATGGCGCCGGGTGCGAATATGAATGAAACAAGAATAATTGTCACCGCAATTAAGTGGTAGCCAAAACGGGGCAGAGGGCCAGATGTATTTGCTGCTCCGTAACGGCCTGCCGGGTGCCTTGTGACCGCTTTGAGATGGAGAAACGCTGTTCTACCTCTCAATAGCAAGGTATGAGGCACCCAAATTTATTGTCCCGATAGTGGACGGCTGAGCGTCGGTCCACCACCTCCCATGCAGACAAATTGCGCTATCGGCCCTTATTTGAGCCCTATCCCGGGGCCACGCCTACAACCTGTAACCCAATAGGCGTATCTTTCCTCTGTAGGTGTGCACGGAGAGGCGGCAAAAATGCAGAAGGAAATCATCGGACAGAGCACGACTGAGGGAAAGAGTCACGAGGATGCTAACTGGCTTGATCTGGAGTCGATCGCTCGTGTGCAGCTCACCTCAGAAGGCCCGTCCTTTCCGATAGAAAATGCGCTGGGCGCGAACCCGGAGCGCAACGAGGTTGGGTGGCGCGCGGCTACTCCCGGGCCGCAGACGATTGCGCTGATCTTTACCGTGCCGACGCATCTGCGGCGGATATTTCTGCACTTTATCGAGCGCGAAGCAGAGCGCACGCAGGAGTTTGTGCTGCGCTGCTCGTCGGCAACGGAGAAAGACCGCGAAATTGTGCGCCAGCAATGGACTTTCAGCCCCGGCGGATCATCGCAGGAGATTGAAGACTACGCCGTGAACCTGGACGGTGTGACGCGGCTTGAGCTGGTGATCGATCCTGACCGCGGACACGGGCTGCACAGGGCGACGCTCAACGCATTGCGACTGGCTTAAGCCTCCGTCTACATAATCTTTTTAGGGATGACCCACGTTTCCAGCAATCGCCGGAGATACGCGGCCTTTTCGATCAAGTTCTCAGGCTGTAAACGGGCAAGCTCCAGGGCGTAGGGCAGCTCGGCATAGAGGGCGGGCAGTCCCAGCCAGTCCTCGACCTGTTCGCGAATCCATTTGTTGTAAGCAAGGGGATAGGCGCGGTGCGCGATGAAGAGCGCCTGGAGGAATTCCTGAAAGGCGTGATGGAGCCTGTCGAGGGCGTAGAAGACGAGACCGCGAGTGGCAACTGAGCGGATGCGTTCGACATCGAGAAGGACGGCGTCGCTCGCCATCTTCAGGCGCGCGTTCCGCAACTCGTATCCGTAATAGGGGAGCCAGCGCGCCCGCAGATCGGCGAACATTTTACCGTCTTCCCAGAGCGGCGCGGCATACGCCACGCGATTCCCGATTTCGATTTCGAAGGCATCGGGGCCGCCGCCATCGTCCCACACCTCCGGCGTCCATTGTCCATCAAAGAAATCGAGGTGCACGCCGGAGAAACGGCCGAGTTGCTCCAGTTCGCGAAATATCGGAGCGCTCTGGTATCGCTCGCGCCAGGCTTGATCGAACTGCTGCCTCTCGAAGTCAGGCACTGCCGGATCGATCAGCAGCGCGATATCCAGATCGCTCTGCGCCGTTGCCTTGCCGCGTGCGCAGGAGTTGACCAGCAGAACGGCCTCCACTGGAAGTGTCCGCGCGAAAGCGACGATTTCTTCGGCTGCCCGCTCGTGGATGGAAGTCGGAAATTCCGGACTCATGGGCATGGAGTTCTCCGCGTCTGCATGTACTAACCTCGCCGCCGGCACGTACTATAGTCCTAGATGGTATGGAACCGGTACGAGTAGAACAGTTTTTCCTAGGATGTCTTGCGCATGCGTCCTATATGGTCGTCTCCGATGGCGTCGCCGCGGTCATCGATCCGCAGCGCGATGTCGATATCTATATTGATGCAGCGAAAGAAGCAGGCTGGCGGATCGAGCACATCATCGAAACGCACCTGCACGCGGACTTCGTCTCCGGCCACCACGAGCTGGCGAAGCGGACGGGAGCGCACATTTATCTGGGCGAAGGCTCAGGCGCGACGTTTCCGCATACGGCGGTCAAGGATGGCGACTCGATCCAGTTCGGCAACTGCCGCTTCGATTTTCTGCAGACGCCGGGCCATACCGTCGAGAGCGTCTGCGCTGTTCTGACTGATCTCGCCGAGCCGTCGCGGCCTAGAGCGGTCTTTACCGGCGATACATTGTTTGTCGGCGATGTGGGCCGACCCGATCTTTCCGGAGATCACACGCCGCAGGAGCTTGCCGGCATGCTCTATGCGAGCCTGCATGAAAAGCTGCTGAAGCTTCCTGATGGAACCGAGGTCTTTCCGGCGCACGGAGCGGGCTCTCTGTGCGGGCGGCAGATGAGCACGGAGCGGTCTTCGACGATCGGCAAGGAACGCCGCACCAACTATGCGCTGCAGGCGAAGAATGCAGACGAGTTCATTCACCTTTTGACTGAGAGCCTTCCGCCACGGCCGGAATATTTCGGCTACGACGTGGAGATGAACCGCAGGGGCGCCGGAGATCTCGATCGCCTGCCGCCGCCTGCTCCTCTCAAGGCGTCCGAAGTGCTTCGGCTGCAGTCAGAGGGCGCGGTGGTGCTGGATACGCGTCCGGCGACGGAGTTCGCGGTGGCGCACGTGCCGGGATCGGTGCACATCGCACTTTCCGGACAATATGCGTCGTGGGCGGCGCGCATTCTCGGATTGGACAAGCGCATCATCCTCGTTGGCGAGGATGCGGACCATCTGCGGGAATCGCGGATGCGGCTGGCTCGTGTCGGCATTGAGAACGCGGTGGCATATCTTGAGGATGGCGTCTCGGGCTGGGTGAAAGGCGGCTATGAGCTTGAATACATGCCGCAGGTTTCGGCGATCGAATTAGCGGAGCTCCTGGAGAAAGAAATGGACCCCGTCGCCGTGCTTGATGTGCGCGAAGCGACTGAGGTGCAAGGCGGCGCAATCGAAAATTCGATCCGGATTCCGCTTGGGCAGTTGTCGGCACGCACTGCCGAGCTGGATCGCGAGAAGCTTCTGGTGGTGCATTGCAAGGGCGGCTATCGCAGCTCGATTGCTACGAGTATCCTGCGCCGTGCCGGTTTCCGCGAGGTTGTGAATCTTACCGGCGGATTCGATGCATGGACGAGCTTGAAGAATAAGCCGAGCACGGAAAATGAGTTGGCGGCCTCGAAGCTCTAGTCACGCAGTTGCGGGTTGAAAGATTATCGCACCCGATTGATCGGGAGGGCGAGCAGCTTTTTCACCAGCGCTGAGAGTCTTGCAAGATCGGCGGACATATCCCGCGCGAGCATTCTCGTGTCCACTGCGTTCTGGCACTCGGCTACCAGATAGGCAATATTTGTCAGGCTCTGCAGCGGGTTGTTGATGCTGTGCGCCAGCTCATTTGCCATGGCGGCGGCGGCGGCGGCGCTGGCCTGCTCCATCAGAATCTTCTGCTGCCGTTGCTGTCGAATGCCCATGGCGGCGAAGTCGGCGAGCGCCCTCATCACGCGGCAGTCATTCGAATCGAAAGCATCTTCTCTTCCATGCGCCATGATCCATACGGTGCCGTGGGTGTCGTCCACCTGCCAGGGAAAAAGCAGGCCATCGGTCACCGTCTCGGCTTCGATTTCCATCAGATCGAAAAATGGTTTGGAGACGCGAAAGAGCTGCGGCCGGGCACGTTGAATACAAAGATCGCAGGCGCTGGGATAGGGCGGCAGCATGGCATTCAGAAAGTGCGCGTATTTTCCCGCCGTTGCCACCCAGTGATAGGTAATTGCGCCGTCTTTACCTTCGACTTTGAGGCTGATGCCGGCGCTATCCGCGCCACAGAGGTCGATGGCTGACTCGACAAGTTCCTGCAGGATCGTATCGGGATTTTCTACAAATGCGTGGGCGAGGCGCCGGATGCCTTCCGTCTCCATCGCCGGATCGCGAAGGTGAAGGTTCCTCTTTGCGAACGCAGGGTATTTATCGAGCTCGATGACTTCCAGCCCACACTCTTCCAGCGTTCGCTCTGTCCCGCTGGCGCTAGCCATACCCATGCTTCTTCCATTTCCGTGAGCCCGTCAGACGTGCCGGTGCAGCCCTACTGGGGCCATTCTTTCACATAAATGTTTTATTAAAAGAGGCAACCGCAGGCCCGAAGGTTGGCTCGCATGCGGAATGATTCTCGCTTTTTTGGTGGGAAGGAGGCTGAATTAGGCCCGGCTTCTCTGACAGTAAAAGCTATCTCCCTTAGGCAGCGTCACCGGGACTGCGCGAGGTGAGAAAGAGCTTCTCTAATTTGTCTTCGCCAAAAACCCGGCGCAGCTCGGTGAATCCAAAGAAAGGAATGAGAAGCACGAACAGAATTGCCATCATCGAGAGTATTCCCTCAACGGTACCACCGCCGATCTTAGTAACACTCTCGGTGAAAGACCGCCCATGATACAAACCGACCAGAGCTTCTTCGATAACTTTGAAAAGGCCGAGAAGCATGGCGAAGACGAAGGATTTGAAAAGAGTCGGGTAGATGAGCGGGGCTTCTTTGAACTGGTCGTCAGCCAAATGAAACTCCTGGGCAATCAGTATCACTTTGCCGAGGGCCAGCGCATTCAGCAGGGCGAATCCATTCGCAACAAAAGAGATGGGTTCCGCCAAAATGACCGACTTGTATAAAACGAACAAGGCGAAGACCAGCCAGAGATAGCAGGAGATGAAGAGATAATGTTTCAGTCCATGGTAGGCCCTCTGCTTGAGTGTGAGATTGGTAGCGTTCACGATTGCGCCTCCAGGCTGGCGATATTCAGGGCAGAATCATATCCCTAACACCAGGCGAAAAACAGAAACACCTGTGCGTCCGGTTCCTCGTCGTTCGGTTCAACTTTAGTTTAGCCAGCTTAACTTGTCTCCTCCCCAAAGCCACCGAGTCACACAATCGCAACCTGACCGTCACACAACCGCAACAACCGGAGGCTAGTCTGGCCAACGCGATTGCCTCCCAGGCAATCCAGAGAGGTGAAATTCCCCTATGAGCACAGACCGTCGCACCTTCCTCCAGCTTTTAACGACAGGTGCAGCCTCCGCCGCTTTTCCCGCCAGCATTGCCCGCGCGCTTGCGATCCCGGCCAACCACCGCACCGGCACCATCGAGGATGTGGAACACATCGTCTTCATGATGCAGGAGAACCGCTCCTTCGATCACTACTTTGGAACGCTGCGCGGCGTGCGCGGCTTCGGCGATCCGCGCACGATCAAGCTGCCCTCGGGCAAGAGCGTCTGGTACCAGCCGGACACAGATAACCCCGACGGCTATGTGCTGCCTTTCCATCCCGGCGCTCCGAATCTCGGCCTGCAGTTCATTCAAGACCTGGCGCACGACTGGACGACCACGCATGGCGCATGGAACAACGGCACATACGACCAATGGGTGCCG
>Ga0209773_10000704_pt1 | contig 11194 bp, 10 predicted proteins | sample BogFormECP14_OM1_FD_188244 | JGI IMG/M metagenome (GOLD analysis project Ga0209773, IMG submission 188244) | Bog forest soil microbial communities from Calvert Island, British Columbia, Canada - ECP14_OM1 (SPAdes) (version 2) | ecosystem: Environmental > Aquatic > Freshwater > Wetlands > Bog ... | reverse complement strand
TCGGCGTAACGATGTTGTTTTGTGTGCCGGCGCTGCTCGATGTGTTCGTCTCGGCGCAGATTTCGGGGAGTTCGTACTACCGTTCGGCGCTGTGGTTCATATTTCAGGTGTGCCAATATTTGGGCGTGATCGGCATCATCGTTGCGGCGGCGCTGACGATTGTGAAGGCGAGCGAAGGGAAGATTTCGCGGATCGCGGTGACGCTGATGGGATTTTCCGTGCTGTTCTCGGTTTTCTTGTTGTGGTACGCAGTGCACATTTACCGGAGCCCGTGGTTCTGAAAACTTATGGCCAATGAAGTGACGATTGTGGAATGTCCGCGGGATGCGTGGCAGGGATTGCGCGAGGTGATTCCCACGGAGGAGAAAGTTCAGTACCTGAGCCGGCTGATTGCGTTGGGTTTTCGGCATATTGACGCGGTGAGTTTCGTTTCGCCGAAGCATGTGCCGCAGATGGCGGATAGCGAAGCGGTGATGGCGCGCTTGAGCCAGGTGAAAACGCCGGGCGGCGAGCCGGTGGAAATTATTGGGATCGTGGTGAATGCGCAGGGGCTGGAGCGGGCGCTCGCGACTCCGGGAGTGACGGCCGTTGGATACCCTTATTCCATTTCGGCTTATTTCCGGCGCGCGAATGCGAATATGTCGCGGGCGGAATCGCGGGAGCTGGTGGAGAAGTTGCGGCGGGATACGAAGGCGGCCGAAAAGAAATTGGTGATTTATATTTCGATGGCGTTCGGGAATCCGTATGACGAGCCTTGGGGCGCGGAAATTGTGGAAGAGACGCTGGTGTGGCTGAAGGATTTGGGCGTACAGACGGTTTCGCTGGCGGATACGGTGGGGACTGCGTCTCCTGAAGAAGTTGCGGGGCTTTATCAAGCGGTGCGTGGATGCGTGGCTGGAGTGGAGATTGGCGTGCATTTGCACAGCCGGCCGGATCGCGCGGCGGAAAAAATATTGGCGGCTTATGAGGCGGGGTGCCGGAGGTTTGATGGGGCTTTGACGGGGATGGGCGGATGTCCGTTTGCTGGGGATGAACTTGTCGGCAATATTCCTACCGAGGCGGTGCTGACTACGCTTGCTTCGCGGGGAGTTTCTACTGGGATTGATACGAAGTCGCTGGCGGTGGCTTGCGCGATGACCGGGGACTTGCGGGAGAAATACTCGCACGCGGTTGTGGCGGCGGATGCGACGCCTAGTGGGAAGCCGAACTAGCGGGGGCGGCTGGGACTTTTTTACCGCAGAGACGCAGAGAAGGTCAAAAGATTTGACACAGAGAAAACAGAGGAAAAGCGGAGAACACGGAGAAAGAAGGAGAGATCCCCGCCCGCGGCGGAGTTGGCTTGAAGCAGAGGCGCCGGCCTCCCTTCGCAAAATCACTCAGGGCTAGTGGGATGACGATGCTTGTCGCATCGTCAGAGGACGCAGAGAAAAGCAAAATGACGAGTAAGACGCAACATTCGGCTCCGGACAATTACACGACATTGCGCTATGAGAAGGATCGCGCGGTGGCGACGATCACTCTGGATCGGCCAGACAAGCGGAATGCGATTTCCAGCGCGATGATCGCGGAGTTGCTGGCGTCGTTGAACGCGGCGGAAGGTGATCCGGCGGTGCGGGCGGTGATTCTTACGGGCGCGGGCCGGGCGTTTTGCTCGGGGATGGATTTGGAGACTTTGCAGACAATCGCCGGACAGACGGCCGAGGAAAATTTGGCGGATTCGCGGGAGATGGCGCGAATGTTTCACCGGCTGTACTCGTTTCCGAAGCCGCTGATTACCGCCGTGAATGGGGCGGCGGTGGCGGGCGGGTGCGGGATTGCGACGTTTTCGGATATCACGCTGGCGGTGCCGGAGGCGAAGTTTGGTTACACCGAGGTGCGCATCGGATTTATTCCGGCGCTGGTTTCGGTGCTGGTGCGCAGGCAGATGGGCGAAAAGCGCGCACGCGAATTGCTGCTCACGGGGCAGATTATTGATGCGGCGGAGGCGTTTCGTCTCGGGATGGTGACGGAAATCGTGCCGGCGGAGAAGCTGTTGCAGAGGGCACACGAGGTGGCGGCGAAATTTCTGGAGGCGAGTCCCACGAGCCTGCGGCGCACGAAGCGCCTGCTGCTGCAATACAACGACAAGGAAGTGACGCAGGAGATCGAGCTGGCGATCCAGGAAAACGCGGCGATACGAGCGACGGAAGATTTTCGCGAGGGGTTGGCTTCGTTTTTGGAAAAGCGCCCGCCGAAATGGACGGGGCATTGAGATCGTGATTGTGGCGAATAAATTCTGCGACCTCGTTGCAATTTTTCACGCGTTGCCGAGAAGGGGCGCAGCAAGCAGCGCCCCTACCGGCCGATCTTCAACTGTTGGCAAGAGCACGCGCGCGAATGGAAACTGACGCGGCGTTTGATTTTGACGCGGGAAAATAAACAACAAACAATTATGGAATATAGCGAAACTACAATTCGTGTGCGCTACGCCGAGACGGACCAGATGGGCGTGGTGTACCACGGCAATTATTTCACCTGGTTTGAAGTGGGGCGCGTGGATTTGTGCCGGCAGCTCGGATTTGAGTACAAGAAAATGGAAGCGGAAGATGACAGCTACATCGTGGTGGCCGATGCGCATTGCCGGTTCAAGCGTCCGGCGCGATTTGACGATTTGCTGGTGGTGCGCACCACAATCCTGGCTTCGCAACGGCGCACGGTGAAGTTCGGTTACGAGGTCGTGCATCAGGAATCGCGCGAAGTGCTGGCCACGGGAGATACGCTGCACGTTTTCTGCGACAAGCAGGGGCGGCCGAAATCGCTGCCGGAAAAATATCGCAAGTACTTCCCTGCCCTGAAGGATGCGGCGCATGCTCGCGACGGGAAAGCGGCACACTCATGAGCGCAATTCTGATTGACGGCGAACATCTCGATTTTGCGCAGCTCTATCGCGTGGTTTTCGAAGGCGCGAAGGTGGAGCTGGCGGCGCAGGCGCGTGAGCGGATGCTGGCGTCGCGCGCGGTGATCGAGCGGCTGATCGCGTCGGACCAGGCCGTGTACGGCGTGAACACCGGGTTCGGGAAGATGGCGTCGGTGCGAATTTCGCGCGAGCAGATTGGGGAATTGCAAATCAACCTGGTGCGCAGCCATGCCTGCGGCGTGGGCGCGGCGCTGAGCGAGCAGGAGACGCGCGCGATGTTGCTGTTACGCGCAAATGCGATCGCCAAGGGATTTTCCGGCGTGCGTCCGGTGGTGGCGGAAACTTTGTGCGCAATGCTGAATGCCGGCGTGCATCCGGTGATTCCGTCGCAGGGATCGGTGGGCGCGTCGGGGGATCTGGCGCCGCTGGCGCATCTGGCGCAGGTGGCGATTGGCGAAGGCGAAGCAATTCTGCGGGGGCACAAGAGTTCGGGCGGCGACGCGCTGCGTAGCGCACAGATTGCGGCATTAAAGTTGGAAGCGAAGGAAGGATTGGCGCTGCTGAACGGCACGCAGGCGATGCTGGCGCTGCTGGCGCTCGGTCTGCGCGAAGCCGAGATTGCGGCGGATACCGCGGACGTCGCGGCGGCGCTGTCGCTCGATGCTTTGCGCGGCAGTCCCGCGGCATTTGATGAGCGCATCGCGGCGGTGCGGCCGTACGCGGGCCACGCCATCACCGCGCGCAATTTGCGGCGGCTCAATGACGGCAGCGCGATTCGCGAATCGCATCGCGCCGCGGAAAAGGACAAGCGCGTGCAGGATGCTTACAGCTTGCGTTGCACGCCGCAGGTGCATGGCGCGGTGCGCGACGCGCTGGCGCAGGTGCGGGCGACGCTTGCCGTGGAATTGAATAGCGCGACGGACAATCCGTTGGTTTTTGTAAATGCGAGTAGCGATTCCGGCGCGGGTCTCGGCGAAGTGATCAGTGGCGGAAATTTTCACGGGCAGCCGCTGGCGATGGCGGCCGATCAGATGGCTGTCGCGCTGGCGACGCTGGCAGGAATTTCCGAGCGCCGCATCGAGCAAATGACGAATCCGCAGACCAGTTTGCTCCCCGCGTTTCTAGTGCGGGATGCAGGGCTGAATTCCGGATTCATGATCCTGCAGGTGACTGCGGCCGCGCTCGCCAGTGAAATGAAGACGCAGGCCGCGCCACATTCCGTGGATTCGATTCCGACGTCCGCCAATCAGGAAGATTACGTTTCGATGGGGATGGGCGCGGCGCGCAGGATTCAGCCGATGCTGGGAAATTTGCGGAATGTGCTGGCGATCGAGTTGCTCGCCGCCTGCCAGGGAATTGATCTGCTCGCGCCTCTCGCCACGGGAGCGCAGGCCGCGAAGGCGCAAGCGATTGTGCGCGCGGAATCGAAGATGGTGGAGGCGGACCGCTCGCTCGCGCCGGATATTCGCGCGGTCGAACAGCGCATTGCCGCGGGCGACCTCAGTTCAATTCTGCGCTAGATCCGGCGCGCGGCTTGGCCACGAAAAACACAACCGCGCTCGGAGTTCCGTGGTCGTTGTGACGGAGCTCCGCGTCGCGGCCGGTTGGATCCGATAGCCGATACAATCACTTACTTGCTGTCGCCGTCGTGGTCAACGTCACCGGACGGTTTCGCGGCGGGCTTCGCCTGGCTCGCTGCTTTTCCCGCCGCGCTGATGTTGACGGTGTCCTGCGGAGTTACCTTAGCTACGTTTGCCGCCGGTTTAGCGGGCGGGGCTTGCGAAGCCTGAGGCACTTGCGGAGCCTGCGAAACTGCACCTACCGGATTTGCCATTTGATTACCTCCATGTTGCCTATCGGCAACGGCTGCCGAGTGCTTTAGGAAATAATTTGCCGGATGGTGGGAAGCTGGGATTCCGCTGGATTTTTGCAGAATTAGCGGACACAAGGCACTTTTTGCCGTGCTATGCGAGCGCTTGAAACAGAAATGTACCAAAACGGTAGCCTACGGCGTAGCTGAAGGGCGCGACTCCCATCGAATAATGGCCGCAGGGGAGCGAAAGGCTTTCGAAGGCGACGCCATCGCGGCGGATCGCGCTGATGAATTCGTTGGTGAGCTCATTGGGGAAAGTGGGATCGTAGCGGCCGCTGATCGCCAGGATTTTTTTGCGCGTGCCGTGCAGGCGCGAGATATAAGGATACGGACTGATGGGCGAAAAATAGCGGCGGACTTCGTCGAGCGAAATTTCGTGATGCAGCGTCTGCCACACGTTGCTGGTGGTGAGGCCGGCGGCAACCACGTCACCAAAGTATGTGGAGACGTGCAGGAACGCGCCGGCGCGCAGGGCTGGTTCGTGCGCGATGGTGAGAAACGCGAGGCAGGAGCCGATGCTGGTGCCGAGAATGCCGAGGCGATTGTAGCCTCGCTGTTCGAGCCAGCGCAGGGTGCGGCGCGTATCCAGCACCGCCTGGCGATTGGCTTGCAGCGTGAGGCCTATGTTGGGGCTCACCATATAATCCGCGCGCGGATGGCCGGGAACGGCGCGGCGATCGTGATACGGAAGGCTCAGCTTCACGGCGGTGATGCCGAGTTGATTCAGCCAGCGGCAGACATTCTGCTGCTCCTCCCAACGTGAATTCCATTGCGCGAGAACGACCACGGCCGGACCGTTGCGGCGCGCCTGAAACAATTGGGCGTGCACGCGATTATTTTCCGGCCACGGGGATTCGATGGCGCTGGTGAAAGTGAGCACGTCGTCGGTGAGCGCGTAGTCGTCAGCGGGAGTGGTGGCGAACCATTCGTCGCTGCTTGCTACTGTGTCGCGCGCGAACTTTTCCAGCCAGCCGCGCGGGTCGGGTTCGGTTGCCGCGCCGCCGATATGTTCCAGGCCCCAGGCGAACGGCAGCACGCGGCGATTCGGCTCCTGCGCGAAGCGCATCTGTTCGTAAGCCAAGACCTTCTGTTCGAGCCAGGACATGAGGTGTAAACCATCGAATATAGCGTATGGCGTAGGTCGCGTTCAAACGGCGAGGCGCTCGGCCGGCGTGGTCGTGTGTATAATCCGGTCGGATTTGGGGGAGATTATGGATATTCGCTGCGTGGTGACGGGGCAGAATGCGTCGAGGAAGTCGCTGATCATGCGCGACAAGGCCGTTCCGCCGGTGAGTGTGGCGCTGCTTCCGGGGTACGAGTTTCATCGCGTGTGGGGCAGCGATGCTTTGCTGGAACTTCCGTCTGATGGAACCGCGCCGACGCAGCCGCGCTACTTCCCTGCTGAGACTGGCTTCCGCTTCGGATTTTTCACGCTGCCGCCGGCGACGACGCGCGGCGAGCGAATCGTCACAGAGGCGGCGTTGGAAGAGATGCAGGAAAAGTTGCCGGGGATGATGGATGTGCTGGAACCGGATCATCCAGGCATGCATACGACCGACACGGTGGATTTCGACGTAGTAATTTCTGGCGAAGTGTATCTGGAGTTGGACGACGGAGCGGAAGTGCTGCTGAAGGCGGGTGATTGCGTGATTCAGAACGGGACCCGACATGCTTGGCACAACCGGTCGGCCGAAAAGTGCGTAATCGCGGTCACGTTAGTGGGTGCGCAGCGCAAGCCGTAGTTAGAATCTCTTCAAGCTCCGGGTCGCGCGATGGGCCACCAGCGGCTGACTCGTTGGCAGTAGGCTGCGTACACTGGGCCAAAGGTGCGGCGGAGTGTGGGTTCAATGAGAAATGGTCCCGGCCGTGCTGCTCGGTAAGGAAGGCCGGGACCAATCTCGCGCTGCTTTGGTCTCTAGCTGACTAGCCCTCGCGCGTGGCAGCGTCCGCCGCTTCCGCCATTTGCTGCAGTATCTGGAGGAACTTCGGTTGCTGACCGACGAATAGTCCATCCGCCGTGAACGAAGCGATCGTGGCCACGGCGCCAGCAAACTTGTCGTCGCTCGGCCGAATCACCGCGCAGTGAGGCAAGTCCGCACTGATGAATTCGCAGGGCACGGGGAAGATCAGACTGGGCTGAACGCGGCTGGGCGGTTGCAATGGTGGGTTGTTGAAGAAATCGGGAAACGACAAACCAGAGATGGGGTCCGTAAACGGCGCCACTGGTTGTTGCACTGCGTTGCCCGCGAAATCCACCCATTCGAGGAAGTGCGCGATCTCGTCGCCCCCGATGCCCAGGGTGATTTTCAGCACTTCCAGGCTGCTGACCTTCTGGCTAAGCGCAGCATAGAGGCTCGAGCCACCTTGTTCGATGTACCCGAAGTGAAATGCCGCTACGTTGGCGATCGCCTGGATGTGGTCGTTGCCCTGAAAGTTAGGGTTGGAAGCGCCGTCGAAATCCTTGTTGGTGCGGGGAATGGCGGTGACGTTTTTGAGTTTGAGCGCCTGCGGGAAAGTGGCGCCAAAGTCTGGATTGGTGGCGCTGCGGTAGCGGACGAACCAGCTGGTGTCCACGTTGAGGTGCATCAGGTTGGTCAGGCGGCCAATGTTCTGCGCGCCCGTCGCCGTGCTGCCCTGGAGTGTGCGGAACTCGTCGAAATTGACCGGGTCTGCGCCTTTGGATTCCAAGTAGCCGTTGAGGAAGGCGGCGTGGCTGATTTCGTCAATGGTGTTGCTGGTGATGTATTGCGGGCCATCGCCATCCAGATTCGACAAGGCGATCTGGTAATTGTTCAACACTTCGCTGTTGTCAACTTCGACTGGCGGGTTGTCGCCGATGCCACCCAGTTCCGCGTACTGTATCCAAAGATCCGATTCGATGAGTTCGGCCGCAGCCAGGAATTGAAGGATGGCTACGTCTCCCTTGTTCAGGCCGCTTGAGCTGCTCTGGCCAAATGCGGCCTTGCCCACGCCCAATAGACCAGCGCCTACCGTAGCTGCGCCTGCCATTACGCCCTTCTGCAATAGCGACCTGCGATTTACCGTGCGATTCATCAAGCTTTTCATCTTGTCCATGATGCTCCTCTCGTGTTGGATTGAACGCCGAAGACCGAGGGACGACGGTAAACGTGCGGGGAGCAGAGTTTGTCACGGAGAAATCAAATGATTGTCGCGAGCTTGTCAGTTTCTCGTCTCGTCGCTGCGTGAATCGGGGATGAATGATGAATGAACGGGGATCTATGCGCGCCACCGAGGTGAGTCCGGTTGAGCTGAGGGAGCTATGCCCCGGCTGACGCGGCAGACGGAGCTGGAACCTGTGCTGTTTGGGACAGATTTGCATATCGCGCGCCGATAGAATGGCGCGTGGCTCCATCCGAGGTGAAATTCATGAAATACGCGATCTCCATGACCGCACTGCTTTTCCTTTTGGGCACTACAGCTTCGCTGTACGGCGGGCAAGAAAAGGGCCAGGAAGGACACGACGAGGCGGGGCATGCGCAAGCGGCCAAACCAGCGCAGGAACATGCGCAGCCTTCGCACGCGCAGGAATCCAAGCCGGCGGCAGCGCCTCACGCGCAAGCAGCCAAGCCCGCAGCGCAACAGCACACGCAAACGGCCGCGCGGTCGACGCAAACCCACACCACGACGACCCAGACTCATGCGACGCAATCAAACGCGGCAGCGCGAAATCACGGCGGTGGTGCCAATGGCGCGCACGGGCGAATTTCAGAAGCGCACTACAATGCCAGTTTCGGTAGCGGGCACAGCTTCCACGTGAACCGCGGGGACTACGACCGCCACCGTTTTGCATACGGCGGCTACAACTTCGGATTCGGCGCGCCGTGGCCAGTGGGCTGGGGCTATGACGACGATGTGTACGTCATCTACGACGGCGGCGGGTATTACATGTACGACCGCATTCACCCGGGTCTGCGCCTTTCGATTAACATCCTGTAGGTTTCTCTCGACGGCGAGTTCAGGCCGGATTGCCGGTAGCCCATTCTTGCGAGAAACAAGAATGGGCCGACTGGCGGGTCGTCGCTCCACAGTTGCTTCACCGTTTTGACCCGTTGCTGACCATCCGTTTAGAGCCTCGTTCATTCTCGATGCTTCACCGTTACGCTCCCAGCACGCACTAAACCCGCATTGTGTTCCGCGCGCGCCGCTGGAACACAAGCCTGCGCCGGGCTACGCGACCCCGCCCCGCCACCGGCCGCGTTAGCAGTCGGGCACGATGGCGAAGCGGCTGCTTGAGGGGCACGCGGCATTGGGGCACAATCGAGTTGTGGCGCTATCTACCTTCATCGGGGTTTTTGTCTTTCTGTTTGGGCTGATCATCGGCAGTTTCTTGAACGTGTGCATTTTGCGCATCCCGTCGGGCAAGTCCATCGTGCTGCCGGCGTCGGCGTGCCCGAAATGCGGCGAGCCGATTCGGGCATATGACAATATTCCGGTGCTCAGCTTTCTGCTGCTGGGCGGAAAATGCCGCGGCTGCAAGACCAAGATTTCGCCGATGTACCCGTTGGTCGAATTGCTGACCGGCCTGCTATTTCTGGGCTGCTTTTACGCATTTGGCATCAGCGTGGATGCGGCGAAGTGGGCGGCGTTTTCGGCGATTATGGTGGTGCTGGTGTTCACGGATTTGCGCGAACGCATTTTGCCCGATGTGGTGAACTTCACGGGGTTCGCGATCGGCCTGATTTTCAGTTTGTTCACCAAGCCGACGGACGGCACGGCGTTGTGGATCGCGAATCATTTGTTCGACTATCCTCCCCCAGCGCCAGTGCTTTCGCTGGTGGACGCGCTGCTGGGCGCGGCAGCCGGCAGCGGTTTGCTGTGGCTGGTGTCCGAAGCGTATTTCAAATTGCGCGGGCGCGAAGGCATGGGCCTGGGCGACGTGAAAATGATGCTGATGGCCGGGGCATTTTTGGGCGCGAAGCGCACGCTGCTGACCATTCTGGCGGGCTCGCTGCTCGGCAGCGTGCTGGGCGTCGCGATTATCCTGGCGCGCCGCAAGGATGCGGATTACGAATTGCCGTTTGGCACTTTTCTGGGAGCCGCGGCGTTGCTGGTGGTTTTTTTTGGCACGCCGCTGGTGAACTGGTATCAATCGCTGCTGATGGTGCGCTGATGAAACCGCTCAATTCTAGGAACTCGAGCCAAGAGAATCTGCGATGACCGCTCCCGTGCACGCGCATACGGTGTCTGCCCTGTCCTTCAACATGGGCTTCGCGGTCGCGTTCGTGGTGGTGCTCTTGGCGGGCATGGTGGCGGTGGCGTTCTTGCTGCGCAAATACATGCGCGACCAGGAGCGCGCCGGCCAGGAAGATTGGACCGCGCCGAAGGCCGACGTAGAGAATCCCTCGGCATTCATGGCCGCTTCGATGCAAGGCGTGATCGAAAGACTGCGCACGCAGGAAAAAGAGCTCGCGCGGCTGCACCTGCTGGCGCAGGAACGCGCGCAGGAATCCGAGCGGCTTACCGAAGAGGTGACGCGCAATATGCCCACCGGCTTGCTGCTGGTGAACGCCACCGGCGCCATCAGCTCGACGAACCCCGCGGCGGAAGCGGCGCTGGGTATTCGCACCTTGCGCTACCGTTCGTACAAGGAAATCCTGGGCGCGGAATCCGAGCTGACGCAGATGCTCACCGCCTGCATTCGCGACGGCAAGACGTTCCAGCGCGGCGAAATCGAGCACCTCACCTCCGAAGGCGCGGTGCGCAATCTGGGCGTGACTATTTCGCCGATCTATCGCGCGGCGCGCGCTTCCGGCAAATCGGGCGTGGCCGATAACCTGACTCACGCCAAAGACCCCCATGCGCAGGATATGAAAATCAGCGGCGCGCTGTGCCTGATGAGCGACCTGACGGAATTGACCGCACTGCAAAAGCAGATTCGCTGGAAGGAAAATCTCGCGGCGCTGGGCGAGATGTCCGCGGGCATCGCGCACGAATTCAAGAATTCCCTGGCCACGATTTCCGGCTACGCGCAGATGATTCGCAGCGAGACGACTCCGGGCGACGTGCGCGAATCCTCCGAACGCATCCTGGAGCAGACACGCGCGCTTACCCATGTGGTCACCGAATTTCTGCGCTTCGCGAAACCGCTGGAAATTTGCTACGAGACGGTGCCGATGCAGACCGTTGTGGAGAAAGTGGCGGAAGAACTGCACGAAACCATTCCGCAGTGCGCCGTCGAGTTCGAGGGCACGTTTCAGGATTTGCCGGGGGACGAAGCTTTGCTGCGGCAAGCACTGCTGAACCTGGCGCGCAACGGCGCGGAATCCGCGCTGACTGCAAGCAAGACTCCGCGGGTGACGATTTCCGGAACAATCGAGGAATTGGGCGGGCGCAAATGGCAGCGCATCTGCGTCGCGGACGACGGTCCGGGAATTCCAGAGACGGACCTGCCGAAAATCTTCCTG
>Ga0209773_10000703_pt1 | contig 11198 bp, 7 predicted proteins | sample BogFormECP14_OM1_FD_188244 | JGI IMG/M metagenome (GOLD analysis project Ga0209773, IMG submission 188244) | Bog forest soil microbial communities from Calvert Island, British Columbia, Canada - ECP14_OM1 (SPAdes) (version 2) | ecosystem: Environmental > Aquatic > Freshwater > Wetlands > Bog ... | reverse complement strand
GGGCGCTGGTTCAGCATTCGCGTTCACTGGCGCTGTTTATCTTGCGGCACGCGGATTCCCAGCACGCTATCTCGCAACTGCGATTGGCGCCACGCAATGCATCGGAATGCTCGGCGGCTCAGCAGGGCAATTTGCGGTCGGGCCATTGATTGCGCACGGCATAGGTATTCATGTTTTCTGGGTTGGAATGGGAGTCATAATTCTTGTCAACGCCGTCCTGCTTTATCTTGCGACCCCGAAGGAACAACTCGCACACCAAGGCGAAAAAGGAAGCCTCGGCTCGCTGCTGCAGCCGTACAAGGTTGTATTCTCCAATCCCCAATCGTATCTCTGCGGAGTGGTAGCAGGGCTGCTGTTCGCCCCTACCACGATCGGAGACATGACCTGGGGAGTTGCAAGGTTTCAAAAAGACCTCCTACTGTCCTACCGCGACGCAGTGCTCATCGTGTCCATGGTTCCCCTCGGCTGGGTTTTCGGATGTCCGTTACTTGGTTGGCTCTCTGACCGCATTGGGCGGCGAAAACCTGTAATTTTGGGAAGCGTAGTGATCATGATGCTGGCTGGCGCGCAAATCGCGTTCAAGCCGCTTCCGATTCCACTAAGGGTTGCGATGTTCATCTTCGGTGTTGCATCGGGCGCCGCGATGATTCCTTACAGCATCATCAAGGAAGTTAACCCAGATAACGTGAAGGGTAGCGCGGCTGGCGGGATCAATTTCCTGGTATTCGGAATTACAGCGTTCGTGGGCCCCGTTTACGCGAAGCACGTCGGGAAAGGCGTTGGGGTCGCGGGAAACCTGACAGCGAATTTTCAGAAGGGCGTGCTGTTTTGGATGGTTTGCTGCGCGGCGGCAATCGTCGTGACCCTCTTCCTTCGTGAGACAGGCCGCGCGGCGCATCCGCAACCAGTAAAAAAATGACCGACGACTATGCAGAATCTGCCTGCTAAATCGGCGCGCGTTGTTGCGGCGCTAGATTGGAGAAAAGAAGAGTCATGACCATGAAACTGTCGCTCATCTGGTGTGCTCTGTTACTTTCACCCGGTTTGGTGCTGGCGCAGACAAGTTCTCAGAAGTCGGACTCCTCGTCGAGCAACTCGGATCTCGCCACCGAGGTGAAAGCGCTTCGCGAGGCTCTCTTGCAAACCCAAAAGCAGGTCGCCTTACAAGAGCGGGAAATCGAAACGTTAAGGGGGGAACGCGCGAAAGCCGACCCAGCGCCATCGGTTGGCAATGAAGCACCATCAGGCGCGATGCACGTAGCAACGTACACCGCCATTGCTGCCCCGGGGCGTCCTTACGGTACTGCTCCTGGCGTTGTTAGCGCGGATACCCCCATGCAGCCAGCAGTTCAGAACCAGGAAAAAGGGAACCCAAAACCATTAGGTTCTTTCAATATTGGCGACGCCGTATTTACTCCAGGCGGGTTCGTGGACTTTGAAAATATATTCCGCACCACCAATACCCAGAACAACATCGCCACGAACTTCGCTGCTATACCGTACAGCAACACGGCGCAGGGCCACCTGACAGAGGATCGGCTAACCTCCCAGTATTCCCGCTTCAACATAAAGGTCACGGACAAAATCGGCGCCAATGATGTCACTGGATACTGCGAAGCGGACTTCAGTGGCAATGACGCCACCAACGTATATCAGGTCGTGAACGGCCACACCCTTCGCCTTCGCCTCTGCTTTATGGATTTGAAACGCGGCAAGTGGGAAGTTCTTGGTGGACAAACCTATAGTTGGCTCACCCCCAATCGCAACGGGCTGGGCCCGATGCCCTCCGATTTGGCAACCACCTACAACGAGGACCAGAACTTCCAAGTTGGCTTGACCTTCTCCCGCGCTGCGGAGTTCCGGGTCGCCTATCACGCTAACGAGCACTTGGCCTTTGGGGTTGGTGTTGAGGATCCCAACCAATTCATTGGAAGTTTCGTCGCTCTTCCGTCGGCATTTTCCTCTACGGTTAGCTCGCAGTTCGACAACGGAGCCCAAATAGGCGCTCCCAATCTCTTTCCGGACATCATTTCTAAAATCGCCTACGACACAACACTTGGCGGCAGGCATTTGCATTTGGAAGGGGTCGGATTGATTACGGGCGCTCGGTCCGCTGTCGTGCCTATTGGCGAAAAGTTTTACTCGTCGCACTCGACTGTGGGCGGCGGGGGTTCCATAGCCGGGAACTATGAACTTTTCCACAACTTCCTCTTCTTGCTCAATGCGTATTGGAGCGACGGCGGAGCCCACTACCTGGTCTCGGACGGACCACAATTAGTTCTTCGGCCGAACGCCGCGGGAACCGACATCTTTCCTTCCATGGTGCACGCTGGAGCGGGCCTCGCCGGCCTTGAGTGGATCGCCTCTAAGAGGTCCGCATTCGCCGTCTACTACGGTGAAGATTATTTCGGGAGGAATTTCTTTCCGGACACCACGAATACTACCGCTCCGGGCACGATCATCGGGTATGGAGGGCCAGGCTCGCCTAACACAAACAACCGCGCCATTCAGGAATACACGTTCGATTGGCTGCAGACCTTCTGGAAGTCCGATAAGTACGGAGCGCTCCAGTATTACACGCAGTATTCGTATGTGAGTCGGGCTCCTTGGTTTGTCGCTCCAGGTGCGCCTAGGAACGCACATCTAAGCATGGCCTACGTGGGTTTCCGGTACGTTTTGCCCTCGACTTCAGGCGGCCTGGCCCACGTGCCGAACCCAAACTGATAGGTCTGTTTAACAAACCGGAGCAAGGAAGCGGCAACACCGAACGATGTAAAACACGCAGCGCGGCGCCGGGTGGTTACGGTTGGCTTTGTAAATCGGCTTGAGGACTCTAGGAGGATATAAGCAATGGCACATCGAATTGCGGATGAGTTGGTACGCAGACTTGTGGAAGCGGGTGTCGAAAGAATTTACGGCGTCGTTGGAGACAGCCTGAATCCTGTGACCGATGCTTTGCGCCTAAATGGCAAACTTCAATGGATCCACGTGCGCAACGAAGAAAGTGGCGCGTTCGCAGCCGGCGCCGAGGCTCAGCTAAGCGGAAAGCTCGCGGCCTGCGCAGGAAGTTGCGGTCCTGGCAACCTTCATCTCATCAATGGGCTTTTCGATGCTCATCGCAGCAACGCTCCGGTGCTCGCCATCGCTTCGCATATCCCGACCAGTGAGATCGGTACGGGATATTTCCAAGAGACTCATCCGGAGATTCTCTTCAAAGAATGCAGCCACTATTGTGAGTTGATCACCAATCCGAAGCAGTTCGAGCGGGTTTTGCACATCGCGATGCAGAGCGCCTCTGGAAAAGGAGGCGTAAGCGTCATCGTATTGCCGGGGGACGTCGCGGGGATGGAGTTGCCGGCAGATGGTTCCTCTCGATCACTGGTAAGTAGAAGGCCGGCGAGCCGCCCTGCCGAAAAGGAATTGGCTGGACTCGCGGAGTTGATCAATCGCTCGAAGAAAGTGGTTTTGTTCTGCGGAATCGGATGTGCCGGTGCCCACGCGGAGGTAATTTCGCTTGCTGGAAAGGTAAAGTCTCCCGTCGGCCATTCCTATCGGGCGAAGCCCTTCGTCGAATATGACAATCCCTTTGATGTGGGAATGAGCGGACTGCTTGGCTTCGGCGCTGCCTACGAGGCGATGCACGAATGCGACCTGCTGCTGCTCCTGGGCACCGATTTTCCTTATTCCAAATTTCTGCCCACCAAGCCCAAGATCGCCCAAGTGGACGTAAGGGTCGAAAACTTGGGCCGGCGAAGCAAGCTGGATCTCGGTCTCTGGGGCGATGTTGGGGAAACGATACGCGCGCTCTTGCCGATGGTGGAAGCGAAGACAGATCGCTCGTTCTTGGATGAAATGCTTGGCAAGACGAAAGAGGCGCGTCGCCGGTTGAATGTCTACGTCGATCACGCTGGAAAACGAACGCCCATGCATCCTGAGCCGGTCGCCGCTGTGTTGAGTGAAATCGCGGCACCCGATGCGATCTTTACCGCCGATACCGGAATGTGCAACGTCTGGTCCTCCCGGTATATCCGAGCGACGCAGGACCGGCGGCTGATTGGCTCCTTCACTCACGGGTCGATGGCGAACGCACTCCCTCAGGCCATCGGCGCCCAATGCTGCTATCCCGACAGACAGGTGATCGCGATGTGCGGAGACGGTGGCTTGGCGATGCTCATGGGGGACTTGCTGACGCTGACGCAGCACGACCTTCCCATCAAGATCGTCGTGTTCAACAACAGCGCGCTTGGAATGGTTAAACTCGAAATGGAAGTCGCGGGACTCCCTGATTATCAGACGGACCTCAAGAATCCAAACTTCGCGAAGCTAGCTGAGGCGATCGGCATTATGGGGGTGAGGATCGAAAACCCAGCCGATGTGTCCACGGGACTGAAAAGGGCCCTTCAGCATTCCGGCCCAGCGCTCATCGATGTCGTGACCGATCCCAATGCGGTTTCCCTGCCATCGCATATTGCGCCCGAGATGGTCGTGGGGTTCGGATTGACCATGGGGAAACTGGTCCTCTCGGGACATATCGACGAGGTTGTGGACACTATCGAGACCAACATCAGGCACATCTGAGTCCGCTTCAGGGGAAGGTACTCGCTTTCAGAAGCTCGCCCGTGCGGAAGCGTATCGTGCCCGAGCTTCGAATTGAAGGTTTCCGTGATGGGATGGTTCCAGATGTGCTGAGGTCTCGACGGGAGACCGAATCATGGGTACTGGTTTGAAGATCTTGTTTCCGGTGGACTTTTCTCGATCATCTGTCGCCATGTCTCCGTACGTGCGCCGGGCGGCAAGACTCTTTGGTGGGACGGTCTCTTTGGTGCACATAGTTGACCCTGCAGCTCTTAGCGTGCTCGAAGGCTTTGAACTCTATGAACGACCGATGTTCGAAGTCTCTGAGGAGCACAGAGTCGTTGCGCAGCAGAAACTGGATTCTTTTCTGAAGGATGCGTTTCCGTCGGCCGAGTGTCCACGGGTACTCGACGTAGGAGATGCGGGAACACGCATCGGCGAGATTGCCACAGACGGGAAGTTCGATCTCGTCATCATCCCGACGCACGCAGGGCGGTTCAGGCAGATGTTGCTGGGCTCTACGGCAGCCAAGGTCCTGAACGATGCACCTTGCCCGGTGTTGACGAGCAAGCACGCAGAAACGATTGCGCCGAGATCTCTAGAGCATCGCGAATGGATTTGCGCAATTGATCTGTCTCCTTATTCGGAAAGTGTCCTACGCGCGGCGAAACGAACATCTGAACTGGCCCGCGCCAACATGTCCTTGATCCACGTCGTTCACGAGGGCACTGCCGACGGGACTACCACGCTAGGTCTGGACAAAGATGGGCTCAACCCGCAAACGCGGGAGGCATACGAACGGCTTACGCAGGTCGCGAGTAATGTCGGGATCACGGCTATGAAACGAATCGCATCGGGGCCAGTGAAGAATGCCGTGTTGCAAGCTGCCGCGGAACTCGACGCCGATGTCCTTATCATAGGCCGCACTTCCGAGGCAGATCCATTCGAACGCCTGCGGGACTTGACGTTTGCGGTAGTCCGAGATTCGCCTATCCCCGTCCTCAGTGTGTGATCAGACCTTCGCCGAGCTTTGAAAGGCATGGTCCACAGTTCGCAATGCTCTTGGAATGTGAGCCGAAGTTTCAGCGTTCGCTGAAAGGGCGGCTGGCTCCCAAAGAATAAACGCCATCGATTCAAGGAATTTACGATTGGTGCTGTCTGTGCAGGGATAGCAGCGTCGAAGAACGCCGGAGCACCTCCCATGGTGTGAAACGCGGAACCGTAGCAAGGCAAACCTGGGACCGCCGTCTCGAACCAACCATGTCGGGGTCTGGTACCGGAAAAGAATAGGATGAGGCATTGGTTGATCAATGGAAGTGCAGCGTCGAAAGTGGTCTTAGCTGCGCTCGCACTTTTCATTTTGTCCGCGAGAGAATCGCGGGGACAGTGCGCTGGCAATGTGTCCTCGCCGCAAGCGGCGTCCGACTGTGCGGGCCGCGAAAATCCTCACGAGGGCACGGTCGTTCTTGATCCAGCGCACCCGTATGCGCTAGCGGAATTGATTGAGATTGCCGAACATCACAATCCGAACACGCGCATTGTTTGGGAGCAGGCAAAGCAGAAAGCTCGCGAACTGGGTTTGGCAAAGAGCAGCTACTATCCGGAGTTAGAAGGCTTGGCAGCATTCGGCGACCAAAGGTCCGTAAATCCTTTCCCGAAACCGTTCGCTCCCCGCGGGTACACCATGATCGAGGTGCCGTTTGTTCAACCCGAAGTTACGCTGCAATATCTCGTTTTTGATTTTGGCAAGCGTGAGGCAACCGTGGACTCCGCAAGGGCGGAGAAATTCGCCGCCGGCGCAGACTTCATTCAGTTGAATCAAGCGGTGGCGTTTCGTGTCGCCACCGCGTACTACCTGCTCTTGACGGCGCAGGAGCGATTGCAGGCCACCCAAGAAACGCTGCGCACCGCCCAAACCACGCAGGACGCGGCAGAATCCAGACTGAACAATGGCCTCGCGACTCTCCCCGATGTGCTTAACGCCAGGGCGGAAGCGGCCCAAGCGCGGTTCGACGAGGAATCTGCGGATGGAGATGAAAAAATCGCTCGCGTGCGATTGACGGAGGAAGTCGGAGCTGAGCCATCACCGAATATCTTGATTGACGGCGAGAAGAGCGCCCCACTGCCCGAGGCCCTGACGATGTCCATCGATGCGTTGATCGATCGGGCCGTGATGGGCCGTCCCGATCTCCAGGCGCAAGCTCTGCGCATCCGGTCGGCGGAGGCCGGTGTCCGCTCTGCCAGAGCGGAATACAAGCCACGAATCTTTGTTTCCGGATCGATCGCGCAAACGTCGGTGTGGCCCACGGCTGATTTCGGTCAGCTGGGCCAGGCGAGCGAGCCCACGTGGTCGGCCACGTTAGGCATTCAGTGGCGTATCTTCGACGGAGGAGCGCGAAAAAATGAACTGCTGATCGCGCAGTCAAAACAACGTCAGGCCGTAGACGAATTGACGGCGAAACATGATCAGGCGACGAGGGAAGTGTGGACTGCCTATATCGGGTTTCGTACGGCCTTGCGAAAACACGAAGCGGCGGTGGCGTTGCTGAAGTCGGCAAATGAGTCCTACTCGGCATCTCTCGATGCCTACAAATATGGAGTGAAAAATTTGATCGACGTGGTTACCGCGGAAAAGCAGCTGGCGCTGGCGCGGTTGTCCGATGTGTCCGCGCGATCGGAACTATTGCTGGGGGCGGTGAACCTGGAATTCGCAACAGGGAACCTGCTGAGGAATCAGCCCTTGGCCACGAAGCTTCACTCACAGAGCGGAGAAAGATGACTTCGCGAGCGTGGCGATTCCGACCTTGTGTTGGCGCGGTCATCACCGTCGCGTGCGGCGGGTGCGGGCGCGCACCATCGGTGGACATCATCGGTTCCTTTTTTCCGGTCTGGATGGTGTGCCTGTGTCTCGGGGTCGTGCTTAGCTTCGTGATGCGCTATTTCCTGGTGCGGTACCACGTGGAATCGGAAGTCGGCCCGCTCGCACTCTTCTATCCATGTGCCGTTATCTTTTTTACGTGCTTGTTATGGTTGGTCTTCTTCCGCTAGGACAACAAAATGGAACCAGAACCTAAAACCCTCGACCGCAAGAAACTCGGACGGCGGATCCTCGTCGGTGTCGTTAGCGCGGCGTTCGTGAGCTTGCTGCTGGTCATTGCGGAAACCAATCGGCATCCCAGAACCGACGATGCCAGCGTGCGAGCCAACTTCATTGAGATTGCTCCGGAAGTCAGCGGCCGTCTCGTCAAACTTCCCGTCAAGGACAATGCCTATGTAAAGCAGGGCGATCTCTTATTTGTAATTGATCCGCGAGATTATGAATATGCCCTGCAGCAGGCGATTTCCGATCAAGACAATCTGGAACAGAGGATCATCGACACCAAGCGCAAGATCGCTGCGCAGAATAGCGCCGTGGAAGCCGCGCATGCGGCGGTGCACAGTTCCACAACGGCGATCCAGACCGCCGGCAGCGGGGTGGATTTGGCCAAAGCAGCCACCTCGCGATCCAAAGCTGCGGTCGATGCAGCCGAGGCGCAACTGGGCTACGCGACCAACGACCTGCACCGCATTGAACCGCTTCTCGAAAAACAATATGTGACAGTCGACCAGGTGGATCAAGCCAATACCGCCGTGCGGGTAGCCCGCGGCAACTACGACGAAGCCGTCGCCGCGTTCAGCCAAGCACAGGCAGCCGAGACGCAGGCAGTTCTTCGGCAACAGGAAGCCAACGATTTTGCATCCGAGTCACGTGCCAAGTTGGGGCAGTCGATTCATGTCATCGACACCTTGGACATTCTGGAGTCCCAACGTCCTGGGCTGGCCGCGAGGGTCGACCGGGCGCGTGTGGACCTCGAGCGCTGCCGCGTTGTCGCGCCCTTCGATGCCTACGTGACCAACCTGAATATCTCCGAAGGTGCCTATGCGCGAACCGGCACGCCGATGTTTACGCTCATCGATGATCGCAAGTGGTACGTGATCGCCAACTATCGTGAGGGGAAAATAAAAAACATTCACATCGGCTCGCCGGTCGATGTCTACGTCTTGGGACACCCCGAGAGAAAGTTCGCAGGCCGGGTGGAAAGTATCGGTTATGGAGTATTCCCCGAAGACGGTCAAGTGACCGGGGGACTTCCTGAAATCGAACGGACTCTCAATTGGGTTCATCTATCGACACGATTTCCGGTTCGTATTCTGGTGCAGAACCCAGATCCGATCCTGTTTCGGATTGGAGCGACTGCCGTGACGGTGGTGAGATAGCGTGGTGAGCTACCGTCCGTCGACGCCGGGGGCTGCTGTCCATTGGCTGCAGAGCTTTTGGGAAGATCTCCAGCCCACGCCCGGGCGCCTCAACAGTACTCTGCGCATGACGCTCGCGGCAGTGCTCCTGCTGGTGTTGATGATGGTCTTGCAGATGCCGTTCGCAAACTATGCTTTATATGCGATCTTGCTGATCGGGCGGGAGAGTCCTTCTATCTCTCTACGTTCCGGTGTCGCACTCTTGCTGGTCACCATGATGGCCATTGCTCTCGAATTAGCCGTCGTGATCTTAAGCGACAACGATCCGATGGCTCGCGTTTTGAGCGTGGCGATCATTACTTTTATCGCTGGGATGATCGTGGTATGTACCAGCTTGCCGGCGCTCGGTTCGAGTCTGGGCATCTTGTTTTGCGTGGTCATCGCTTTGTGGGAGGGTCACTCTCCCGCAGATCGGCTGGTAAAGAATTCGCTCCGGTTAATGGCCGCGTTCGCACTTGCCTGCGTCTGTGCCATCGCTGTTGAGTATGTATTTGGGGCGCGATCTCCTGCGGACAGCCTTAAGGAGCAGTTCCGCATCCGCTATCAGGCATTGCAGGCGATGTTCAGGCTCTACGCGCAGGAGGCCAGTCCCGAGGAACGGTTCGTTGCTGGAGCTCGCGTATCGCGCCTCGCTGCGGCCGGGCAGACAGCGATGGTGGATCTTTATAACCAAATCGTTGACCGCAATCTTGACACCGGCTCGCTTCCCATCGGAGCGCGCGTGCGTATCACGATGCTGGCTGAACTGATGGATAACTGCGCGGCGTTTGGGTTGCAAAGTGCGAGCCCCGATGAGCCAGAATTTCGGCAGCGCTGCGAGCGGATCGCTGAACAGTGTGGCCAATTGGTTTCCTTAGGCATCGCGCAACCCGGCAAGCGCTTGGCTGTAGGGTCTCACGCGACAAACAGTTTGCTCGACCGGATCGAAGAGAATATCCACTCCATCCTAGTGATGCCCGCTAGTCTCGGCGACGCAACGAACAACGAGTTGGCTGCCTTGCCTTCGAAGCAGGTCGCGCTGCTCATCCCGGGAGCGATCAGCGATCTGTCTAATGTTGCCTTCGCACTCAAAATAAGTTTGTGCGCGACGATCTGTTACATCTTGTACCACGCCGTTGATTGGTCGGGCACTTCAACCTCCGTCACCACCGTAATGGTCACAGGGCTGACTACTACCGGAGCCATCAAACAGCGGCTCACTTTCCGACTGTTGGGGGCCACCATCGGCGGACTTATCCTTGGACTGGGGGCGACCGTTTTTCTTTTTCCACATATGGATTCAATCACTGCCCTGGTACTCCTGGTGGGCTCCGTCGCATTCCTCGCCTCGTGGATCACGGGAGGGCCACGGTTTAATTACGTGGGGATTCAGATTGCGTTTGCTTTCTACCTGATAGCACTCGATGGCTTCAGCGCACCGACGGAGTTGGCCCCGGCACGCGACCGTCTCGCCGGCATATTGTTCGCCCTCGTTGTGATGTGGTTTGTCTTCGATCAGATCTGGCCGGTGCGCACGGTAAGTGCCATGCGCCGGGTACTCGCTTCGGTTCTGCGAAGTGCGGCCGGGCTCTTCCAGCTGGTTGATAGCTCAAAGCCGCGCGACCAGGTACAGCGCGAGTTGGACAGCGTGCGTGATCGAGTCGGAAAGAATATTTCCGCCCTGCGCTCCATGCGCGAGGCGGTTGAATACGAATTTGGAGATGACCGCCAACAGCACGTTCTCTCCAGCGAATTAATCGTTCAGAGCTCACTCGCTGCGGCGGCGCTCATCTGGAACCAGGTCGCCGTTCTGCACGGTCAGCAAGAGTCGGGATTTCGCACGGCACCGGGACTTGTGGAGATGCGTCGAAAACTAGCCGACCGTCTAAACAGTCTGGCTCATACGGTGGAGAGCAAGACAATGTTGGCAGCTGAACATCTGGAATCCGTTGTCAGCAGGCAGGAGATCGAAGGCGAGCCCTACGGCGATTATGTCCGAAATACGATCGCGCGTTATGAAGAGCTCCAGACTCTGGCTTCGCGGCTTGGAAGCGGAGCCTAGGAGCTCAGCGTTTCATACAGGGATGGCGCCAACCGTGGGAAAACAACTCGAATCAGGTCGATAGTCTGGAGGAGCGAGAAATGATCAACACTCGAAGAGACTTCATCGCATCAGCGATAGCGGCTGCCGTTTCTCTGACGGACAGCTCGGGGCGAAGTAGGGGGACTCTGTCTGAGCTTGCCACCAGTGGCGCGAATGGATCGAAACAGGAAAGTACGGCGTTCAAGGCGCCGGTAGCAGAAGGAGATTCGTCTCCGGTGACGGGCACGGACGTTACCGGTGAGAA
>Ga0209773_10000702_pt1 | contig 11200 bp, 7 predicted proteins | sample BogFormECP14_OM1_FD_188244 | JGI IMG/M metagenome (GOLD analysis project Ga0209773, IMG submission 188244) | Bog forest soil microbial communities from Calvert Island, British Columbia, Canada - ECP14_OM1 (SPAdes) (version 2) | ecosystem: Environmental > Aquatic > Freshwater > Wetlands > Bog ... | reverse complement strand
TGCGGGATCTCGCGCCGAGACGCGGCGAGACCATCATATGGGCGCTGACCGACGGCGTGCGTTTCTATCGCGGGTCGTCGATCCCCGCGGTCGCGAGGCTCGAAGGCTTCCCGCGTTTCGGCAGTCCTTCGACGGCGGCGCATCTGGCGCAAGACAAGTTCGCGAGCCTCGCGCTCGCTTCCGCCGCCGGCCTCGCCGTGCCGCCGACCAGGCTGATGGAAGGGACCACGGAAATCGCCGCGCTCGGCGACTGGACGACCGTCTCAGGTCCGCTGTTCGTCAAGCCCAATACGCTCGGAGCCAAGATCGGAATTTTCGCCGACAGCCTGTGCCGGGACCTGTCGCAAGCCGACGATCGCGCGCGGCGAATCTGGGAACGCTACCGCGACCGGGCGCTGGTCCAGCCCTTTGTCGAGGGCGACGACGTCCGCGTGAGCTTCATCGATTTCGGTGGCGAATTCGCCGATCAGATCGACCAACGCTTGATTCGCGTCTCGATTCTCTTGTGAGAAACGCGGCACGAGATTGCGGAAATCGTTTTTATCGAACTGCGTGTCTTTGTTAATGGCTCCCGTCAGAAAGCCCCTTCCCAGCGGACTGTAGGCCACGAAGGCAATGCCGAGTTCGCGGGTGGTGCGAAGAACCTCGTCTTCGGGATCGCGGGTCCAGAGAGAATATTCTGTTTGCAGGGCGGCGATGGGGTGAACGGCATGGGCGCGGCGGATGGTTGCGGGTGAGGCTTCGGAAAGACCAAGGAAACGGACTTTTCCTTCGCGAACCAACTGCGCCATGGCGCCGACGGTTTCCTCGATGGGAGTGTTGGGGTCGACGCGGTGCTGGTAGTAGAGGTCGATGGTGCCGACGCCGAGGCGCTGGAGGCTGGCTTCGCACGACGACTTCACGTATTCGGGCTTGCCGCTGACGCCACGGACGTGAGGATTCGCTTTGTCGCGGACGATAGCGAATTTTGTGGCGAGAAAAGCATGGTCGCGGCGGTCGCGAATGGCCTTGCCGACGAGGATTTCGTTGTCGCCATAACCGTAGACGTCGGCGGTGTCCAGGAAATTGAAGCCGAGTGCGAGGGAACGATGGATGGTGGCGATGGATTCGGCGTCGTCTCTCGCGCCATAAAATTCAGACATACCCATGCAGCCGAGTCCCAGGGGGGAGAGCTGCGGGCCGGAATTGCCCAAGCGTCGCAATTGCAATCGATCACCTCAAGATTTTGCTATGTACAAATAGGATGTATAGTTCGCGGATGAGGGTACATGATAGACCGGGCAAGCGTCGGAGGAACGGATGAAAAGGCACGCATGGGCAACGGTTGCGGTGTTGTGTTCGGCGCTCACGTGCGGCGGAACGTTTTTGTTTGCGCTGTACCGGCAACTGGCGCTGGTCGAAGTGGCGGCCAGCATTGTCCTGGGAGTCGAATTGTATCTGTTGAGTTCAACACTCGGCGATTGGATTGAAGAGAAAGAGGGCCCGCACAAATCCAGGAAATGGATTGCGATGGGTTTGGCGGCGGGAGTGGTGTGCTATTTCCTGGTGGCCAAGGCGTGGGTTGGAACCGGCGGCGGGTTGTGAGTGACCTGGCGCAACGCTGCGGGCTAAACTTGCGCGAACAGACGCAAGACTGAGCCGAGCTCACAGTAACATATTACTTTTCAATGCTTTACAGATGTACTTGGTTGGCAGTACGTTTGCCCCTCGTGTGTTCGGAGGCTAACACCATGGCTCCGTCCATCCCTATTGAAGAAGTTCCGGAACAAGAAGTCATTGTCGGAAGAAACCTGGAAACACATTTGCTCGAAGTTGGAGAAGCGCGCGTAGAAAAAGCGCCAGCGGGGGCCGCCAAGCCAAGGCAGTCAATGGAGGGTTCTTTCCGGTCCTCGATGCTCGAATATAACCGGATGAAGAGCAGTTCGCGTCTGATGGACACGATCATCAGCCTGACGGTGAATATAGGCATTCTTTTGGTTCCAGTTTTTGCGGGTCTGTATTTTACGGATTCACTGGATATGAAGCAGTTCGCTTCAATCTTTCTGGTGGCGCCGCCACCCCCACCCCCACCGCCGCCGGCGGGAGCGGCGCTCATAAAAGCGGCACCGGTGCATCGCGTGTTCGAAAATTCGGGCAAGCTCATTGCGCCAACGGTGGTGCCGAAAGAAATCGCGATGCTGAAGGAAGAGCCGCTGCCTGATGCAAGCGGAGCCGACGGAGTGCCCGGCGGCGTTCCGGGCGGAGTACCAGGCGGATCGATGGGAGGCGTGATTGGTGGAGTGATCAGCGGAACTGCAATACCGACAGCTCCGGTGATGCCGAAGGATAAAGTTCCGCGAGCGCCAGTGCGAGTCGGGGGGCGCGTGAAAGAGCCAAGACTGATTATGCGCGTGGATCCCAAATACCCGCAGCTTGCAATCATGACGCATATGACAGGAGAGGTTGTTATTGACGCGATCATCAGCGAGCAAGGGGATGTTGTAGAGGCGCAGGTGATCTCCGGGCCGCCGATTTTGATCCAGTCCGCGTTGGAAGCGGTAAGGAAATGGAAGTATGAACCAACGTACTTGAATGAGCAGCCGGTGCCGGTCCAGTTGAAGGTGACGGTGTCATTCCAGCTGAACTGACAACGATTTCACAAGAGTTGGACGGAAGGCGGAACAGCGCAATACAGGCCGTTCCGCCATTGTTTTTCAGGTGGCCGAAGATTGGGCTGTCGGCTGGTCCAGGTATTTGATGAGAAGGACTTCGTTGCCTTTATCGTTGTAAATCAAATCGTCGACAAGCTTCTTGCTCATGAGAATGCCGAAGCCGCCGGGGCGCATTCCCTTGTTTTCGCGTTCTTCCATGTGGAGAAAGGGTTGATCGGGCGGGTTGGCGATGGCGGAATGCTTCAACTCTTCCAACGAAAAACCGGTGCCGGGATCTTTTACCTTGCAGAGGATCATGCGTTTGGTGCGAACGTAGGAGACCTCAACGTGTTTACTGGGATCGAAACTTCCACCGTGTTCCATGGCGTTGAGAAGGATTTCGCGGAAGGCACAAGCAACTTCTTCTGTTTCCGAATCGGGGAGATCAGAAGCTTCCCGGAAAAATTGCAGAAGGCGATTAGCGGCAACCATATCGCAGCGGACGCACAACCGCACCCAATTGGGAGTGGCGGCGAGGATTTCGATGCCGTCATCCCAGTAAGGTTCGCTCATGGCGATGCGAATCATTTCGGCGAGGCGCTCGGTGGATAGGGGCCGAGCGAAGTAGCTGAAGGCACGCTCTCGGATGGAGGCAAGGACGTCGCCGGGCGTGAACTCGTCCGTAAGAATGATCAGGCGGGTGTGCGGGCGAACCAGGCGCAGTCGGCGAAGCAATTCGATGTCTTCTTTGCCGGTGGTGCGTTCGCCGGTGACGATCAAATCATAAGGACGCTGGCGAGCGAGCTCGAGCGCGTCTTGATTATCTTTGGCGTGATGGACATCCCACTCTTCCTGGGTAAACAAATTCTTGAGGAGCTGATTGATTTCCGGGCTGGAATCGACGATGAGGGCGTGATGATGCTCGTCCTGGAGGGGAAAAGGCGGAGAGTTAGCATGCATAGGACCTCCCGAGGTCCCTTCCCAGGCGGTGGGGAGAGAGTAGGTCCAGCCAGAATGCAGGAAAGTAGTGTGAGGGCGCAAGTGGCGGTTCTCCAAAGCGAACAACGAGGAAGAGCGGAGAGGTCGCGGTCTTCGCGATCGCAATAGCCCGCCCTTTCTGCAAAGGGCGCAGAAAGGGTGGGCACCCGAAAGATTCAGGGAGTTTCGGGACATCGGGTCCAGCAGTGCTGGACCTACGAGATTTCGCTGGTCATCAGGAACAGGGGCTTCATTTCGAAGCTTTGATAGACGGGGCGGAGGCGCTCCGTGCTGTAAAACTCCTTGATGTTGACGACCTTCTTCGTGGCCGTGACGGTGTCGATAGGCGCGTTGTCGTAGCGACCATTTTTGAGGACGACCAGACGGCCGAAAACGCGATTAAGGAGAAGATCGAGGGCGAGGTTGCCGTAGGCCATGGGCGCGATGGAGTCAACGGCATCGGGATCGCCGCAACGGACGAGATAGCCCAGTTTCTGGCTGATGCATTCGATTTTTTTGCCGTGGTTGAATTTGGCGGATAGCTCGGTGAGTTCTTCGGCGACCCTGTCGCCGATGCCCCCGAGTTTCTTGTGGCCAAAGGCGTCTGCAGTTTCCTTTTGGAAGACCATCTGGCCGCCTTCGAACATGGCCCCTTCGGAAACAAGCACGATGGAGTAACGGCTGGGATTGCGATTGCGATCGTGGACGAGAAGTTCGGTGAGCTGCTCAATGTTGAATTTGTGTTCGGGGATCACGCAGCGGCTGGCCGCACCGGCCATAGTGGGGAGCATGGCGGTGTAACCGGCGTAACGGCCGAAAACTTCCAGGACCAGGAAGCGCTCGTGGGAACCGGCGGAGGTGCGGAGCGCGTTGGTCATCTGAATGGTGCGGGTGATGCAGGTGCTGAAACCGATGCAGTAGTCGGTGCCGGGAACGTCGTTGTCCATGGTCTTTGGAATGGCGACGACCTTCACGCCTTCCTTATGAAGACGAACGCCGTAGCTAAGGGTGTCGTCACCGCCGATGGGAATCATGTACTCGATGCCGAGCCAGGCGAGATTCTTTAGGACTTCGGGGGTGAGGTCGTTTTTCTCTGCGTTGAACTGGGATTTCAGGTGCTCGGGAACGCTGCTCTTGCCAACGCGGCCGGGATTGGTACGGGAAGAGTGGAGGAAAGTACCGCCGGTGCGTCCGGCACGGTCGACTTCGTCTGCCGTGAGACGGTGAAAGTTGTTGGAGTTGTCGTGCTTTTCGTCCCGAATCATCTCGACGAGGCCGGCCCAACCGCGGCGAATGCCGATGACATCGTAACCTTCGTGGATGGCACGGAGGGTGACCGCGCGGATGGCGGGGTTCAAGCCTGGGACGTCACCGCCTCCGGTGAGAATGCCGATTACGCCTTTTTTAGTGCTGATGTTAGCCATGGTACAAGAATCGCCTCAAAGTGGAGTAGCAAACACATGATTATGCGGCCAGAGGAGGAAATTGGAAAGTGCATGAGAGGGTTATCGGAAATTTTGGACGGAAAGATTGGAAATTTTGTTGATGGATGGGAACCTTCATAGGACAGCACTATTCATAGCGCAGGGCGATGATGGGGTCGACCCGCGTGGCGCGGCGGGCGGGGATGTAGCAGGCGAGCGAGGCCACCAGAAGCAAGAGTAGAGCGACGGCAAAGAAGGTAGCGGGATCAGTGGCGCCCACGCCGTAGAGCAGAGAACGCAGGTAGCGCATGAGCGCGAACGCACCTGCGGCACCGAGGGCTATACCCACGATTGCCAGAAGCAGGCCCCGGCCGAGAACCAGGCGGAGGACATCGCGCTGCTGGGCTCCGAGGGCGGTGCGGAGGCCGATCTCGCGGGTGCGGCGAGCGACTTCGTAGGACAACAAGCCGTAAAGCCCGATGCTGGCGAGGATCAAGGCGAGGACGGCAAACAAAGTGGAGAGACGGGCGACGAGGCGCTCGTTGAAAAGTAAACGGTCGACGGTTTCCCGCTGAGTGCGCAGATCGAAAATCGGCAGGTCGGAGTCCAACTGGTTGACCATACGACGTACGGAGACGATCAGAGAGTCAGGATTCGCCGCGGTGCGCAATTCGAAATAGGCGGCGCCTTCCTTCTGCGGGATGTACACGGTGGGCTCGACATCGTCTCGCAAACTGTCATAGCGGGCATTGGCAATCACGCCGATGATTTGGCGGATTTCCGGCTTCCCGTCCGGGCCCGTCTCGAGGCGAACGGCAAGCGGGTTCTGACCCTGCAGGTAGCGGCGAACAAAAGCCTGATTCACGACGACGAAATCATTGGTGGACTGAAAATCAGCTGGAGAAAAGGAGCGTCCAATGACAGAAGGAATGCGCATGGTTTCGAAAAAATCGGGCCCGACGGCGAGCATGTTGACATCGAAAGAAGATTGCTTGCTTTCACCCGCGATTTTTACGCTCGAGGTCCAGAGTCCACCGTTCAAGAGGAGGTCTGAAGCAAATGTAACGGAGGTGACACCGGGAAGTGATCCCAGTCGGGATTGCATTTGTGCATAAAGAGTCTGGATTTTCTGCTGCGGGTAGCCAAGGTGGGTGGGATTGATGCCGAACTGAAGGAGATTCTGGGTATCAAAGCCAGGGTCGACACCTTTCAGGTTCGCAAGCGTACGAACCAAAAGGCCCGCGCCGATCAGGATTACAACGGAAAGGCTTATTTGCGCGACGACGAGGCAAATGCCGAAACTGAGACGTCGGGAGCCAGGGTGGGTTGCGCTGGAAAGGATTGTGGCATTGCTCTTCAAAGCGGGCGCCAGATTGATGCGAACGCTGCGAATCGCAGGCGCGAGGCCAAAGAGAATTCCGGTCAAGACAGCGATGGCGGCGGTGAAAGCGAGAACGCGCACGTCTGGGGAGACATCGATTGAAAATGGGGAATATCCATTGGTGTAGAGAAAAGCCGCGAGGGAGTGGGTGCCCCCATATGCGAGCAGAATGCCCAAAATGCCTCCGGAAACGGAGAGAAGCACGCTCTCTGTAATCAGTTGGCGGATGATGCGAGAGCGGCCGGCGCCAAGCGCGGCGCGCACGGCGATTTCTTTTTCCCGACTGGTGGCACGGGCGAGCATCAGGCCGGCAACGTTGGTGCAGGCAATGAGCAAGACGATAGCCACGGTTGCCATGAGGATATAAAGCGGAGTGGCCAACTGCCTTCGAATGCCAAGAAGTCCTTTCTGCGCGGGCAGAAGGGTGATCGTAGGATCGTCAGATTCTTTCAGCTGGGGTTTGTCTGCGTGGAGAATGGCGTTTCGAAACAACAGGCTTGTGCCTTGCTGCGTTTGGCCGACGTTTGCTTTAGGGTTGAGGCGCGCCAGGACGGTCAACCACCAGTTCGTGGGATTCGGTATTTCGCGCAGCCAGTTGGCGTGGCCCTGAAGACTGGCGAGAGGCAACCAAAAATCACACGTCTTTCCGGGCGACAAGCGAGTGAATTGGGGAGCAGCAACGCCGACGATGCGGAACGGAAGATTGTTCAGCCGGACGTATTTGCCGACGGCGGATGGCGAACTGCCAAAAGCAGTTTGCCAATAGTTGAAACTCAGGACTAAGACCGGCTCTGCACCATCCAGTTCGTCGGCGGGTTCCAGAACACGGCCGACAGCGGGCTGCACGCCGAGAGTCTGGAAGTAGTCGCCGGAGACCAGATTTCCACGGGCGATGCCCGCTTCGCCGTTGCCGATGATGTCCAATTGGTAGGGACCGGCAAACGCGGCAAGTCCGGCGAAGAGATCTTTGCGGGAACGAATCTCTTTGAACATCGGATAAGAAAGCGAACAACCCGTTCGTTTGCCTCCGTCCTCGCCAACGCGGCAGTCTCCGTGGCTGCTCATGGAACCGCGGGGGGAGTGATTGGCGGACCACTGGAGAACAACGAGATTTTCCGGATGGAGCACGGGGATGGAACTGAGCAGGACCGTGTTTACAAAGCTGAAGATGGAAGTGTTGGCGCCGATGCCTAAAGCAATGGTGAGGACTGCGACGGTCGTGAAGGATGGAGATTTGCGCAACACGCGAAAGCCGAAGCGGAGGTCCTGGAGGAGGCTTTCGAGCAGGGATAGGCCGCGGGCGTCGCGGCATTGCTCTTTGGCGTGTTCAATGCCGCCGAACTCAATGCGGGCGCGGAGGAGGGCTTCTTCGCGGGGGACGCCGGCGCGGACCAAGTCTTCGGCACAAGCTTCGACGTGGAAATGGAGTTCGGCGTCCATGTCACGCTCGACGGTGGAGCGGTGGAATGTTGCGCGCAGCCAGGATTTGAGGTGGGTAAGGAGAGTCATGGTTCGTCACTCGTAACGAAGGGCTATTGTGGGTTCGACGCGTGTGGCCCGGCGGGCAGGTCCCCACGATGCGGCAAGCACCACCGCGATCAACAAGGCCGCAGCCGAGAAATAAGTGAGGGAGTCCATTCTTGAGACGCCATAAAGAAAGACTCCCGATCCGCTCCAGCCAATGCCCTCCGTGGGTAAGAACAGTGCCAATAGATATGCACCGAGCGTGCCCGCCCCCAAACCAGCGAGCGCAACCTTAAGCGATTCTCGCAAAACTGTCGCTGCGATTCCGCGGTGGGAAGCGCCGAGAGCCAGGCGAATTCCTATCTCTCGAGTTCGTTCGGCGACAGAAAATGAGGTGACTCCAAAGACGCCTACGATTACGAGCAAAAGAGCCAATCCCCCGAAAGAAGCGACGAGTTCAATCATGGGACGACGCATGGTCACGGATTCGGAATTGAGAATGAGTTCGTGCAGGCTCCCCATTTCCCAGTAAAGCTGCGGATCCAGGGGACGAAGCCAGCTGCCAATGCGCGCATCAACATTCCCATTGTCGGTCCCGGCACGAAGTCGAATCGCCATGCTCCACCGCTGGGGTAGTGTCTGCTCGATTGGTAAATACGCAAGTGGCCGCAGGTCCTCTTCGGGATTGCGTTGCCTGAAATCAGAGACCACACCCACAATCTCTCTTTTCATCGTGAGCGAACCCAGAAAGCTTAAGTGGTAGCCGATCGGGTTTGATTCGGGAAAAAACTTCCTTGCGAAGGATTGATTGACGATGGCAACCAGGTTGCCATGATCCTGCTGCTGGAACGGCCGGCCCGCAAGCATGGAGACCCCGAGCGTGGAAAAATACTCCGGACTGACGGAAACAAACCAAATTTCGTCTTCCAGGGGAGAAGCAGCGGGAGTGGGCGCTTCGACCCTCCACGTGGCGCTATCGGCGCCTTGCATTGGAAGGGAGTCCGCGATGCCCACTGCTTCGACTTCCGGCATGGATCGAACTCGCTCGATCGCATCGCGCATTAAGCGAGCCCGGTCGGAAGGGGCCGTATATCGAGTGGACGGGACTCGGACGGTTGCCGTCAAAACTTGGCGCGGTTCATATCCGATGCGAGAAGATTCCACGTTCCAGAAGCTGCGCATCAACAAGCCGAATACCACGAGTAGAACCATACCAAGAGCAACCTGCACCCCGATCAACGCGTTTCGCCAACGTCTGGAACGCGCGCCTCCCGTCACGTTTTGCGAGGAAATCTTCAAATCCTCGTTCGGATTCGCCCGGCTCGCCTGGAACGCAGGAATCATCCCAAAGGCCATGGCGCTGACCAGGGAAATTCCCAAACTGAGAGCAAAAACCCGCGCATTGACATGCAAATACGCCCCCGGAATCAACCCGGACGCTACTTTGGTGATGGCCGTCTCGCAGTACCAGGTGACAATCACAGCGACGGCCCCGCCGCAGAGAAACAGCAGAACCGATTCCGTGAGAAACTGCCGAATCATACGGCCGCGCGAACAGCCCAGCGCGACGCGCAAGGCAACTTCCTTCCGGCGCTTGACGCCACGAGCGAGCAGCATGCTGGCAACATTCGCACAGGAGATCAGCAGCACCAGTCCCGCCGCAATCCCCGTTATGCCCAAGCCGCGGAGGGCATTTTCCATCGTTGGCCCGGGATGCTGAAACGCATCTGTAATTTTCTCGAGCACCAGGCGATCGGGACGATCGGCGTTTCCACCGAGGCTTTCGAGGCGGGCGGCGATGACGTCTAGTTCGGTGCGCGCTTGCTCGAGCGTGAAGGCCGGCCTTAAGCGCGCGAAAATTTCTACTCTCATTTTGCCGGCTCGAATGTTTTCAAGACTTGCGTAAGAGTCCGGCACCAAGGGAGCGAAGATATCAAGATCCTCATAATACGGCGCCAGCGATTGCGGAACTATCCCGATCACCGTGACCGGGCGACGATTCAAGACCAGACGCTTTCCTATGATGTGTGGATCGGCATGGAACCGAGTGTGCCAGCAGCCATAGGAAAGCATCACAACCACGTCTTGGCCGGCGATTTGTTCGTCATCTCGAAAGCTACGGCCCATCAGAGGCCGCACTCCAAGGGTGGGCAGCCAGTTGGGGGTCACAAGAAGACCTGGCAGGTTTTGTAGAACGGAGCCCTCCTCGCCGTAAAAATAGTCGGTCCATCCGGCAGCGGCGACTTGCTCAAAAGATTTGTTGCTGTCGCGTATTGCCTGGTATTGCTCGGGGGTCGGCGTGTGGACATCGGCACCCTCGATCGTCCAAATGTGAAGCAAGCGCTCCGGGTCACTGAAGGGGATTCGGCTGAAGACCGTGGAATCCATGAGACCGAAAACCGCTGCGTTCGCTCCAACTCCGAGCGCAATCGTCAAGACGGCCGCGACGGCAAACATTGGCGATTTGCCAAGCGTGAGAACGCCGAAACGAAGGTCTTGGAAGACGCTTTCTGTTAGGTTGAGGCCGCGGGCGTCGCGGCATCGTTCTTTGGCTTGTTCGATGCCGCCGAGCTCCAGACGGGCGCGGCGGAGGGCTTCTTCGCGGGGGACGCCGGTCCGGATCAGATCTTCTGCGCAGGCTTCGACGTGGTAGTGGAGCTCCTCATTCATGTCGCGCTCGCTGCGAGAGCGGTGGAGTAGGTTGCGGAGCCAGGATTGAAGTCGGGTCAGAAGGATCATGGAGAGTCACTCATAACGCAGGGCTACCGTGGGTTCCACACGAGTAGCGCGGCGGGCGGGCAGGAGTGCGGCAAGGGCCGAGACTGCGACGATGATGCAACCGACGGAAGCGAGTGTGAACGTGTCGGTGGGCTTTACTTCGAAAAGAAGAGATTCCAGAACGCGGCTCAGCGCGAACGACGCGGCGAAGCCAAGGAGCAGGGCAATGGCCGCAAGAACGAGGGCTTCACGCAAGACCATGCGCGAGATATCCGAGGAACGCGCTCCCAGGGCTACCCGAATGCCAATTTCATTGGTGCGCTGCGTGACAGAATAGGAAACGACGCCGTAAATGCCGATGATCGCGAGAGCAACGGCCAAGGCCGCGAAAACTCCCAACAAGATCGCTTCAAAACGAGGACTGGCAACGGAATCGCTGAAAACGGTCTGCATGGTTCGCACTTCGGAGACGGCTTGATCCGGATCGACACGATGGATGGCGTCTTCCGTGGAGTGGGCAATCTGGCCGGGGTCGCCGCCTTGGGTGCGCACGACGATGGTGGCGAAATACATGGGGGCCTGGGCGTTCGAGAGAAAAATGGTGG
>Ga0209773_10000701_pt1 | contig 11205 bp, 10 predicted proteins | sample BogFormECP14_OM1_FD_188244 | JGI IMG/M metagenome (GOLD analysis project Ga0209773, IMG submission 188244) | Bog forest soil microbial communities from Calvert Island, British Columbia, Canada - ECP14_OM1 (SPAdes) (version 2) | ecosystem: Environmental > Aquatic > Freshwater > Wetlands > Bog ... | reverse complement strand
AGGCTCTGGAGGTCTCCGGAAGCGGAGCGCGCCCCCCCGCCCCGGAGGGAAATTTTCCGCCTCGCAACCCCTTGAAATCGCACAAAACCGGGAAAGAATCTCGGAAACGTCGACCCCGCGGATCTCCCCTCCCCGTTCTTTCCCCGGGTCAAGCCTGGGGAGGGGAACAGCGCGCCCCTCTCACCGGCTGCCCAAGTAGGTCGCGATGAGCGCGGGGTTGGCCAGCAGTTCGGTGGCGGGGCCGGCGCGCGTGATCTCGCCGGTTTCCAGGATGTAGCCGTAGTCGGCGGTCTGCAGCGCGGCGCGGGCGTTCTGCTCCACCAGCAGGATCGACACGCCGATCTCGCGCAGCGAGGCGATAGCCTTGAATATCTCGCGCACGATGAGCGGCGCGAGGCCCAGGCTCGGCTCGTCGAGCATCAAGAGGCGCGGCCGCATCATCAGCGCGCGCCCGAGCGCGAGCATCTGGCGTTCGCCGCCCGAAAGCGTGCCGGCCGTCTGCCGGCGCCGCTCGTCCAGACGCGGGAAGCGCGCGAACACGTTAGCGAGATCCGTGGCTACGCCGCGATCGCGTCTGGACCAGGCGCCGAGGCGGAGGTTGTCCAACACCGACAGCTCGGCAAACAATTCGCGCTTCTCCGGCACGAGGCAGAGGCCGCGCTCGACCCGCTCCTCGACCTCGAGGCCGGAAAGATCGACGCCGTCGAACGCGATGCGGCCGCTGAAACCGAGCAGGCCGATCGTCGCCATCAGCAGCGTCGTCTTGCCTGCGCCGTTCGGCCCGATGACGGTCACGATCCGTCCCTGTTCAACGGAAAGCGATGCTTTCCGCACCGCCTCGGCCTTGTCATAGGCGACGCTGACGTTGTCGAGGGAGAGGAGCGCGCTCAAACGACGCCGCCGAGATAGGCCTCTTGCACGCGTACATCGTCGCGAACCGCCGCCGGCGAGCCCTCGCAGAGTTTGACGCCGAAATCCATGACCACGACGCGGTCGACCAGGTTCATGACGAAGTCCATGTCATGCTCGACGAGCAGGATGGTCAGGCCCTCCTCCCGCAGGGCGCGCAACAATTCGGCGAGCGCCAGTTTCTCCTGGCGGCGCAGTCCCGCCGCGGGTTCGTCGAGAACGAGCAGGATGGGGTCGGCGACCAGCGCGCGGGCGATCTCGACGACGCGCTGCGAGCCCAGCGGTAGGCTGCCGGCCGGGTCGAACGCGCGAGGCGCGAGGCCGACGCGCTCCAGTTGACACAGCGCCTCCCAGTGCGCGCTCGCTTCCTCCGCGCGATCGAGCCGAAGCGCGCCGGCGAAGAGGCCGGAGGAAAGCCGGCCATAGGCGCCGAGCAGCACGTTGTCGAGCACGCTCATCCGCGGCCGCAACTTCACGTGCTGGAAGGTTCGCGCGACGCCGGCGCGCGCGATCCGAAACTGGCGCTGCGCGCTTATCTCCCGCCCATTGAAGACGATCGAACCCGCTGTGAGGCCGATCGCTCCAGTCAAGAGGTTGAACATCGTGGTCTTGCCGGCGCCGTTCGGGCCGATCAGCCCCAGAATTTCGCCGGCCTCGAGATCGAAACTGAGTTGATTGACCGCGAGGAGGCCGCCGAAACGTCGCTCGGCCGCGCGCACCTCGAGCAGCGACGCGCCCGGCGTCGGTTGCGTCCGGCGCGGAAGCGGCGGGGCCGGCGCGCGCGGCTGGGGTTTCGGTTTGGGCAGAAGACGCCCGACGAACGGCGCGATGCCCTCGCGGGCGAATTGCAGGAACAGGATGAACAGCGCGGAGAATACGACGATCTCCAACTGGCCGGCAGCGCCCTTCGCGATCAGGGGCAGCCAATCCTGAATCTCGTTCTTCAGCAGCGAGATCAGGCCGGCGCCGAGAACCCCGCCGATCGGGCTGGACGCGCCGCCGAGCATCGCCATCATCAGATACTCGATCCCCATCTCGACATTGAACGGGGTCGGGCTGACGAAACGGCCGAGATGGGCGTAGAGCCAGCCCGAGAGCGCCGCCAAAAGGGCGGCGATGACGAAGGTCGTCAGCCGGACGCAGAAGGGGTCGATGCCGAGGCTCTCGACCAAGAGATTGCCGCCGCGTAGGGTCCGCATCGCCCGGCCGACGCGCGAGTCGAGCAGATTGTAGAGGAGGACGAGCGCGCCGATCACGACCAGCCAGATCAGATAGTAGATCTGGTCGCTGCGGCCGAGCGTCACCGACCCGACGGCGATCGGGGGAATCGACGCGATGCCGTTGTAACCGCCGAACCCGTCGATGTTGCCGAAACAGAACGCGATCCCGAGCCCCCAGGCGATCGTGCTCAACGACAGGAAGTGTCCCTTCAAACGCAAGGTCACGTAACCGAGGCCGGCCGCGGCGACGCAAGTCACCGCGATCGCGAGCCCCAAGCCGAGCCATGGCGATTGGCCTTCGACTGTTGTCAGCCAGGCCGTCGAGTAGGCGCCCAACCCGACGAACGCGGCCTGCCCGAACGAAACGAGACCTCCGATTCCCGTCAACAGGACGAGGCCGATCGCGACCAGCGCGTAGACCCCGATGTAGTTGAGCAGCGTCACCGTGAATGCGGAAACGAAAGTCGGCGCCGCCAGGATCGCAACGACGGCGAGAGCCGCAGCCAGCTTCGAGGACCAAGCGCTCATTCCTCGATGTCTTCCTCGGAGGGGTCGGATGCGATCGAGCGCCAGAGCAGGACCGGAATCAGCAGGGAAAACACGATGACGTCCTTGAAGGCGCTGCTCTGGAAAGCCGCGAAGCTCTCGAGCATGCCGACGAAGAGCGCGCCAATCGCGGCGCCGGGATAGCTGACGAGCCCGCCGATGATGGCGCCGACGAAGGCCTTCAGGCCGATCAGGAATCCGGAATCGTAAAAGATCGTATTGACCGGCGCGATGAGAATTCCGGAGAGGGCCGCCATCAGCGAACCCAGGAGATAGGCGATCGCGCCCGATCGCGCGGGCCTTATGCCCATCAGCCTGGCGCCGGTCCGATTCACGGCGGTGGCGTGCAGCGCCTTGCCGATCAGGGTGAAGTCGAACAAGACGTAGAGCAGGGCGCTGAAGACTATCGCGGCGGCGACGATCAGCGCGGTCTGCCCGGACACGTCGACGCCGGCGATACTGAACGAAGCGTCGATGAACGGCTCCGTACGGACGCCTTCGGGTCCAAAAAACAGCAGCCCGAGGCCGACCAGGGCGTAATGCAGCGCGACCGCGACGATCAGCAGCAAGAGGACAGTGGCGTCGGCGATCGGGCGGAAGACGATGCGATCGAGCAGCGGCGCAATGGGCAGGACCAGCAGAAGCGCGAGAACGACGCGTATCGGCATCGGCAGATCGTGGGCGACGGCCAGACCGGCGGCGCCGACCGCCAACGCCGGCAGCGCGAGATAGAAGCCGAGCGCGCGCGGCAAGGCCCGCCAGCGGCCCAGCCGAACGAGCGAGGTCGCCTCGATCAACGTGGCGAGCGCCGCGAGCCCGAGCACCAGACCGGCCGTGCCGGGCAGACGCTTCTCGTTGAGCGCCGCCAGGGTCAAAGCCGCGAACGCCGCGATGTCACCGAAGGGCACGAAGATCACCCGCGTCACGGTAAAGATCAACACGAGGCCGATCGCCACCAGCACGTAGATGGCGCCGTTGGCGATCCCGTCGACGGCGAGAATCGCCGCGATGTCGCGAGTCATCGGCGCAAGGGCCGCGCGGCTCTTCGCTCGACCTCAGGCGCCGTCACGGCACGTACTGCCAGGCGCCGTTCACGAGCCGGACCAGCACGAGGCTGCGCTCGTCGGTCCCGTAGCCCGAGGCGGCTGTGAAGGTATAGACGCCCTGGGTGCCCGCGAGTTCCTTCACCGAGAACAGCGCGTCGCGCAGGGCGCCGCGGAACTCCGGCGCGCCCGGCGCCGCCTTGGCCTTGGCGCGCGCCGCCGCGTCGGCGAAGATCAGCCAGGCGTCGAAGGCGTAGGGCGCGAAGCTGTCCGTGCTCGCTACGCCGTTCGCCTTCAGATGCGCGGCGCGAAATGCGAGCGACAGTTTCTTCGCATAATGCGTGTCGGGCAACTGATCGGCGACCAGCACCGGGCCGCCGCTGGCCAGAATGCCCTCCACGGCCCTGCCGCCAACGCGAATGAAATCCGCGTTGACGATCGCGGGCGTGCCATAGAGCTTGCCCTTGTAGCCGCGTGCGGCGAGCCCCAACAGGGGCAGAGCGCCCTGGGTCCCCGATCCACCGTCGAGCACGCCGTCGGGGTGGCTCGCGACGACCTTGAGAACCTGGCCGACGACGGACGTATCGGTGCGCGCATAGCGTTCGTTGGCGACGATGGTGAGAGCGCCGGCGGCTTCCGCCGCTTGCGCGCCCTTGTAGACGAAATCCCCCCAGGCGTCGGAATAGCCGATGTAGCCGAGCCGCTTCACGCCGTCCTGCTTGATGCGGTCGGCGACGGTCTTGATCATCAGCGGGGGCGGCTGAGTCACGCACAACACCCAACGCAGGCCGTCGTCCGCGACGGGCGGCGAGATCGGCGCTATCGCGAGGTAAGGAACCTTCAGCTCGTCGGCGACGGCGGCGATCGCGTTGGACGACGCAGCCGTCGAGGTCCCGATCAGCACGTCGACCTTGTCCTCCTCGACGAGCTTGCGTGCGTCGCGCGTCGCGGCGGAAGGATCGGAGCCGTCGTCGAGCTGAATTACGTTGATCGGTTCGCCACCGATCTCGCTCAAATACTCCTTCGCCGCCGCGATCCCGCGACTGTACGGAATGCCGATCGTCGAGGCGGGACCGCTCAGCGAGGTGATGAACCCGATCTTGTATTCCGCGCGGGCGGGCGAAAGCGAAGCCGTGGCAACCATCGCGGCCGTCACACCCGCGATAAATCCCGCACGGGTTATCGCCATGATCCATTCCTCCGACCTGTTGCGCCGCAACGAAGACGCGCCGGCCCGGGAGCGCGCTCCGCTCGAGCCGATATCGCCAATCCAACGACATTTCGGACTGGCGCACAAGCGAACCCTCAGCGTGATCGGACCGCCAAATGAGGCCGAACCGTCCAAGCCCGCCCTCAGGGCCGCCCTTCATCCGGTTTCACCTCGCAGACGATCGCGCCGGTCTTGGTTTTGATGATGCACAAATTGGCCATCGCGCCTTCAAATTTGATGTTGCGCATGATCGATCTGGCCTGCTCCCTGGCGTCGTCCAACGAGCCTTCCTCGGCCGTGAACCTGTCCAGGGATCTTTTCGAACCGCCGAAGCGGTTGATGTAGAACTCGAGAACATATTCCAATCCGAGCCTCGCTGGCTTGCTCGGGAATCCGCATAGCACGCCAATCATGACCGACGCGAGGCGCCGTCGGCGTCGATTTCACGCGAGCCGGTGCGTCGCCATCGCATGGTGCGTGGGGCGTCGCGAAAACGGCGGAAAGGCCGCCAAATCCGCCCGCATCTCCGCCATGATGGGGGAGTCCAGCGCGGCGACGAGCGCCGCCGCGGAGTCGAACACGACCTTGTTGCGCTGCATCGAGGATTCGCGCTCGCAAGGCAGAGCGCCGCGTTCGGAGGGCGCCGGCCGGAAAGTCGCGACTTCGCGGACTCCAGGAAATCGCCGCATGATCGGCGGGTGATGCGCGTCGTAGTGATCGAGCCAAGCCTCGAGGTCCGCCGTCGTTCCCGGATATTCGACCAGAAACGTGCAGGGCCGCGCGCCGGACGCCAACCTCGAGACGGGATCGGGCACAGCGAAGCGCCGGCCGATCATCCGCTGCTGCGCGACGGCCGCGCCTGCCAGGCTCGGCAAGCCGCCGCGACGCACGATTTCGGCCAACGGTCCCTCGGCCCAAAGCGCCGCGTCCAAATCGTCCGCCGCGTCGAAATCCAGTTGCAGCACGAGCGGCGGACCACGCCCGTCCCTGGCGAAGGGATGGTCGCCCTCGACGGAAATCGGCGTAAACGCCAGTCCGCCGGCCAGACCGCGCAACCGCGCCGCGGCGCGCGCCAGCCGCTCGAGGTCCGCCTCGGACAATTCGGCGACGGGGTCGCGCCAGGCGATGAACAGGGTAGGAAAGACGTCCGATTCGCCCATGCTTGCCCTCAGCCGCGAACTTGACGCCCGGAGAAACCCGCGCATGATGTTTTAAGCGCAAAATGTTTGCAAGCGGACCGCTCGTGACTCCCTCCTTCGCCATGCCCGATCGAGCCTCGCCCGACGCCGATGAATCGCTCGCGAGATTCGCCGCCGAATTCCAGCCGGCGCAACGCACTCTGCCGTTCATGCTCGCTCGACAGGCGGATCGCCACGGCGACCGCCTGCTGTTCCGAACGGGCGAGACGGCTTGGACGTTTCGCCAGACGCGCGAAATCGCGGCGGGAATGGCGGCGCGCCTCGCCGGCGCCGGTCTCAGACCGGGCGACCGGGTCGCGATTGTCTGCGGCAACGGACCCGCGGTGATGCAGGTATATCTCGGATGCGCCTGGGCGGGGATCATCGCGGTTCCGATCAACACCGCCTCGCGCGGAGCGCAACTCGAGCATATCCTCAGCAATTGCGGCGCGCGGCTCGCGGTCGTCGACGCAGAATTCCTCGCGGCCGTCGTCGCGACCCGGGGCTGCGGAGCGCCGCTGGATCGGCTTTGGATCGTCGGCGAGCCGGACCTCGAGGTTCCCTCGGACTATGCTGTCGCAATTCTGCCCGCGCCGGGCGAGCCTATTCCCGCGCATCCCTCGCGGCCCGGCGAAACGGTCGCGATTCTCTACACTTCGGGAACGACAGGGCCGTCGAAAGGCGTCTGCTGCCCGCAAGCGCAATATTTCTGGTGGGCAGCGCACACCGCCGCGCTGCTCGGGCTCGGCGACGGCGAAGTATTGCTGACGACGCTGCCGCTGTTTCACACCAATGCGCTCAACGCCTTCTACCAGGCGCTGTTGACGGGATCGACGCTGGTCGTCGAGCGAAGGTTTTCGGTTTCGGATTTTCTCGCCGGCCTCGTCCGGCACAGAGCGACAGCGACTTACCTGCTGGGGGCGATGGTTCCGATGCTGCTTTCGCGCTCGCCGTCAGACGAGGAACGCCGTCATGACGTGCGCGTCGCTCTGGCGCCCGGCGTGCCCGCTGAATATCACGAAGCATTCACCCGACGCTTCGGCATCGCCATCGTGGACGGTTACGGTTCGACCGAAACGAATTTCGTGTTGGGCGACACGCCCGGCGAACAGCGCGCGGGGACGATGGGCCGCGTGCGGCCCGGCTTCCATGTCGCCGTCGTCGACGCCGAGGACAGTCCGCTGCCTGACGGCGAACCGGGGGAGTTGCTGGTGCGGCCGGTCGAACCCTTCTCGGTCGCGTCGGGCTATTTCGCGATGGCCGACAAGACGGTCGAAGCCTGGCGGAACCTCTGGTTCCACACCGGCGATCGCGTCGTGCGTGAGCCGGACGGACGCTTTCGCTTTCTCGACCGCATGAAGGACGCCATTCGCCGCCGCGGCGAGAACATTTCGTCTTTCGAGGTCGAGCAGGTCATCGCGGCCCATCCCGCCGTCGCCAATGCGGCCGTGTTCCCCGTCCGCTCCGAACTCGCCGAGGACGAAGTGATGGCCGCGATCGTGCTGCGCCCGGGCGCCGCGCTGACGCCGGTGGAGTTGCTCGACTATTGTTCGCCACGGATGCCCTATTTCGCGGCGCCGCGCTACCTCGACTTCCTCGAGGCGCTGCCGACCACGGAGAACGGCAAGGTGCAGAAGTTTCGCTTACGCGAGCGCGGCGTCGGGCCGTCGACATTCGACAGCGCGAAGATCGGCTACAAGGTCGCACGCTGATGGCGCGCTCGACGCGCCAGCCTTATGACGGCGTCGTTCTCTGCGCGCCGACGACCGTGCCGTATGAACGCTTTTCGCATCGGGCCGCGCAATGGTGGATCGGGACCGCGCTGCGCGAACTCCTGCGCGTATCGGGCGCCACCAAAGCCGATCTCGACGGCTTGTGTGTCTCCAGCTTCACTTTGGCGCCCGACACCGCCGTCGGGCTCACGCAGCACTTCGGCCTGACGCCCCGCTGGCTCGATCATATTCCGATGGGCGGCGCCTCGGGCATCGTTGCGCTGCGACGCGCCGCGCGGGCGGTTCAGGCCGGCGACGCCTCGATCGTCGCGGTCGTGGCGGGCGACGCCAACGGGGTCACTTCGTTTCAGGATATGTTGCCGGCGTTTAGCCGGTTCGCGCAGGACGCGAGCTACCCCTACGGCGCGGGCGGGCCGAACGGCAGTTTCGCGCTGATCACCGACAATTACATGCGCGTGTTCGGCGCGAGGCGCGAGGATTTCGGCGCGATCTGCGTGGCGCAGCGCGCCAACGCGCTCGCGAACCCGCACGCGCTGATGAAGAAGCCGCTGACGTTGGAACAATATATGGCGGGGCGGCCGATCAGCGATCCCGTGACGCTGTTCGATTGCGTCATGCCCTGCGCCGGCGCCGAGGCGTTTCTGGTGATGCGCGAGGAAGACGCGCGAGCGAGCGGCCTGCCGTGTGCGAGGCTGCTGTCGACGATCGAGCGGCACAACGCCTATCCCGAAGACATCGTTCAATATCGCGGCGGCTGGGCGCTCGACGCCGACGAGATGTGGGCGATGGCGGGCCTCGGTCCCGACGAAATCGACGTCGTCGAGACTTATGACGATTATCCCGTGATCGTGATGATGCAGTTCGAGGATCTGGGCTTCTGCGCCAAGGGCGAAGGCCCCGCGTTCGTGCGCGGACACGACCTCACTGTCGAGGGCGACTTTCCGCACAATACCAGCGGCGGCCAGCTCTCGACCGGCCAGGCCGGCGCCGCCGGCGGGCACCTCGGAATTGTCGAGGCGCTGCGCCAGGTCACCGGCCAGACGCTCGGCAAGGCGGTCCCCGGCGCGCGACGAGCGCTGGCCTCGGGCTTCGGCATGATCAACTATGACCGAGGGCTGTGCGCGGGCGCCGCGGTGATCGAGGGGGTTCGATGACGAAGACCCGCCGCGATTTCCCCGCCCCGCCCTTGCGGGGAGGGGTGAGGGGCATAGGCATCCTAGCGCCTATGGGGGTGAGGGGTGGGGCGCGCGCCGCTTCCGCACGCTGGAAAATTGTCGCTGGACCTGTCCGAAGAGCCCCACCCCCGACCCCTCCCCGCAAGAACGGGGAGAGGAGGGCATGACCGCCCCGCCGAAAAAGCGCAACCCGCTCCTCCCCGTCCGCGCGCCAACCCCCCTGCCGGCGGCGCGCAGCCGGGCGGCGTTGGGGCTCGCGGTTGGGGCTGCGGAGGGGCGGTTCATGCTGCAGGTCTGCGGCGATTGCGGCGCGGTGCAATATCCGCCCCGCGACGTCTGCGGGGACTGCCTATCCGGCGCGCTGAAATGGCGCGATGTGGAACGCGGCGGCGTCGTCGTCGCCAGCACGGTCGGGCGCGTGTCCAGCGAACTCTATTTCCGCGAGCGTCAGCCCTGGCGGACGGGACTCGTGCGCCTCGACCGCGGCCCCATCGTCGTCGCCCATCTGCATGGAGACCGCGCCGCGGGCGATCGCGTCGCCCTCGACGTCAAGCTCGATCCAGCCGGGCGCGGCGCGATGTTCGCCATGCCCGAACAATCCACGCCTCACCAGGAGGATGATCCCGAATTGCGCGCCTTCACCGCCGATCCGAAATTCCGCAACGCGCTGATCGTCTGCGGTCGCGCTTCCACGGCGGCCCCGTTGGTGGAAGCCCTCGCCGGCGCGGGAGTGTCGCGGGTGTTCGTCGGCGTCGCCGAAATGTGGAAGCCGTTCGCGGCGCCGAGCCGAGGCGAGACCGTTCCGCTCGATCCGACCGATCCGACCTCCGTGAGCGACCTCGCGCGCCGCATCGGCGACAAGGTCGATATCCTCGTCAACAACGCCGACTATTTCAGGCCGGGCGGGTTGATCGCCGGCAGCGACGGTTCGACCTCCCGCGCGGCGTTCGAGACCAACTGCCTCGGCATGATGCGGCTCGCCGCCGCCTTCGGACCAGTCATGCAGGCGCGCGCCGCCGAGACGGGCCGCGCCGCTGCGGCGTTCGTCAACATCATCTCGGCCTGGAGCCTTTCCGGCGCGCCCGAATATGGCGCCTATGCCGCGACGCAGGCGGCGCTGCGCAGCCTCTCGCACGGCCTGCGCGCGCAGATGCGGCCGAGCGGCCTGAAGGTGGTGGACGTCCTCACCGGGCCGATCGACGACGAGTGGCGGCAGATCATCAGGCCGCCGAAGGTCGCGCCCGCGGCGATCGCGGCGGCGGTCGTCGCGGCGCTGCGCGAGGGCCGCGAGGAAGTTTTGGTCGGCGAAGTCGCCAAGGAGATCCACGCCAAATGGGCAGAAGACCCACGCCTGCTGCGCCAGGAGACGCTGTGACTGACATTGCGACGGACCTCGCCGCGTTCGCGAGCGCGATCTCCGACGGGCGATTGCGGATCGTCGATCTCACGCAGACGCTCGACACGGATTTTCCGACCATCGTGCTGCCGCCCGAACTCGGCCAGTCGCAGCCGTTCCGAATCGAGGAAATCTCGCACTACGATCAGCGCGGCCCGGCCTGGTACTGGAACAACATTTCGATGGGCGAGCATACGGGCACGCATTTCGACGCGCCGGCGCATTGGGTCACCGGGCGCGATCTCCCCAACGGCACGGTCGATGCGATCGACCCGAAGTATTTCATCGCCCCGGCCTGCGTGATCGATTGTTCGGCGGATGCCGCCGCGGACCCGGACTATCTGCTGGAGATCGAGGGGATCGAGGCTTGGGAGCGCGCGCACGGACCGATACCCGAAGGGGCCTGGGCGCTGATGCGCACCGACTGGTCGAAGCGCTCGCCCGCCGACTACGCCAATCTTCGCGACGACGGCGCGCATACGCCCGGGCCGTCCGCCACCGCCATCCGCTTTCTGGTCGAGGCGCGCGGCATTCTGGGATTTGGGACGGAGACGATCGGTACCGACGCGGGGCAGGCGCATGATTTCTCGCCGCCCTACCCCGCGCATTCGCTGCTGCACGGCTCCGGCCGCTACGGCCTGCAGTGCCTCGCCAACCTCGACCTGCTGCCGCCGACCGGCGCGGTGCTGATCACGGCGCCGCTGAAAATCGTGCGCGGATCCGGCAGTCCGCTTCGCGTGCTCGCGGTCGTGCCCGCGCCGGCACATTAAACCGTCGAGCCGAGTCTGGAGGCCT